>Ga0194111_10000558_pt1 | contig 45827 bp, 38 predicted proteins | sample TA2KigC300mmetaG_FD_146194 | JGI IMG/M metagenome (GOLD analysis project Ga0194111, IMG submission 146194) | Freshwater microbial communities from Lake Tanganyika, Tanzania - TA2015033 Kigoma Deep Cast 300m | ecosystem: Environmental > Aquatic > Freshwater > Lake | place: Tanzania: Lake...
CCGGGGTCACGAATGACGGCCAAACAGCGCCGCTGCCAGCTCACCCTACCACTCATCCTACCGGGCGACCCGGTCGTGCCGTTCGCCGTCCGCGCGTAGCGCGTCGGCCCGAAGGGCCGCTTAGTGCTTTACGCGGAGGACGCGCGTCTCGCCCAGCTTGAGGGGCAGCGTCAGCTTCGGCCCTTGGCCGACGGCCTGCCCGGTCAGCAGGTCGGTGATTGGGCCGGGAACGCCGGTATCGACGGCGTAGTCGCCGGCCTCGGGCGAGTGGAGGACGATGAAGGGACCATTGGCCCAGACGTTGCAGTCCCTCTCGGTGAACAGGTGCACTCCGGCTTCCCGCGCGACCAGGCGCAGGAAGTCCGACGTCAGCCCCGGCACACCCACGAACACTGAGAGCCCCCCGGGCCCCCGACGCATGGCTACGGCGGCCGAGCCGTCTGGGTAGGTCGCCAGCGTCTCGTCCGCAGTGGCGTCGGCAGCGGCGAAGAGCGGCCGAATCGGCTGATCGACCCCGAAGCCCGCAGTCAACCCCGCCCGTCGGCCGACCTCGGTCGGCTCGGCCCAGGCCTTGACGGGCGAGATGGGCAGCAGCCGGAACCCCGTCAACTCCTGCATGGAACCCGTAGAGAAGCTTGTATCGTGGATATACCCCGGCGCATAGCACCAGATGCACGCGTGGGAGCGGGCGATCTGAAGCAGCCCCGCCCGATCGTCGGGCAAGATGCGCCAGGCATTCAGGAACACGTAGAGCTGCGCCGGCGCCTTGCCGGCCGCCACGTCATCGAGCAGGTACTGCCCATACGGCGCGCCCATCCTGCCCAGCGGCCGACGGACATCGTAGGTGGCGGGGCGCGTGAGAGCCGCTCCGCCGCCGGCGACGCACAACATGCTCGCCTCATCGATGACCGCGGCAATCGGGGGCCGGTAGGGCCGGGGCTCGGCGAGCAAAGCCTCGTCCAACGGCCGCAGGCGCTCCATCTCGGCCCACATGCCGGGGTCGTTGAACCAGCCGGTCGCCGTCAGGTCCATCCACCAGGTGCCGAAGTTGCGCAAGGCCTCCTGCCCGACGTTCCGCACGAGCTGCCAGTTCGTTTCCTCGAGCGTCTTCACCCGGTCGCCGGAACCCGGCGGCGTGCCGGTGCTCAGGTAGGTGGCGGTGTCATCCTCGTTCAGCCATAGCTTCCCGGCCAGCGCGACGCTCTCAGCGGCGGTCATCGACGGCGCGCTCTCCCCCAGGCCGCGGTCCCAGTACGAGATCGGCGAGCAGAGCACGTCGATGTCCGGACTCTTGAGCACCTGCCGGAGAGCATAGTGGCCGGAAGTGGCGGGGCATGTCGGCAAGGCCCCGAACTCGAACACGTAGCCGTAGAAGAAGACGACCAGCTTCTTCCCCTGCGAGGCGACGCGCGCGGCATGGGCCAACTCCAGCACGCAGTCGGCCATCATCTCCTGCTGGAATCGATTGAACTCGACCAACGCCGCCTCGGCCGCCGGATGGCGCAGCAATCCGTTGGGCGCCCCATGGCGCTCCTCCGGCGTGGGCACCTGAGCATCCCGCTCCGCCTCGGGCGGACGCAGGCCAGCCGGCTGACGGCGCTCACTCATCCACTTCGCCCAGGCCTTCGCGCTCGCCGGGCCGTAGCCGTTGAGGGCTCGCACCCACGACCTTGCGTAGAACCACTCCCCCGTGTGCTGCCCGCAGGGGTGATAGCCCGCGATGCGATCCCCGTACTTCGCCTCCAGGTGCGTGATGAGCGCGGACAACCGCGCGGCGGCCTCCTGGCGGTACACAGGCGAGGCGACGTCGTACCACTGCTCCTTTGTGCCGTCGTCCCACGCCATCATCTCGTCCGGGTGCGACTCATACCACCATGGCGGCGGATACAGCCCGATGCGCGGCAGGAGCAGGGCCTTCGGGTTGACGCCCAGCACGCGCTCGCAGGCCGCGTCGGAGGCCCGCCAGTCCTCGGGCTCGCCGGGCTTGGGCCAGGGCATCGGCACCGGGAAGCTCACGAGGTCCACGCCGACCTCCGCCGCGAGCGCGATCTGCTGCTCGAACACGCCCGGCGGCCCGCCCAGGAAGACATACGGATTACCCGGCCGGTAGAAGGCGATGACGACCGAGCGCTCCGGCTCCGCTTTGATCCACACGGACACGCGGTAGCGGTGCCCTTGCGCGAGCGCGAGGTTGGCCTGGTGGTAGATGTGCCAATCGGGCCACTTCCCATCGGGTGGATCAATGAGCTTGACGTGCAGCCCCCCGGAGCCGTCGCGACCGACGTTCGGCTCGACGGTCACCGTTGCCACCGTGTTCGCGTCGCCCGTGGGCCAGAAGGTCCACTCCTTCGTGAAGTCCTCGTGGCCGCTCTCGAAGGTACAGGCCGGCAGCATGTCGCGGCCCGTGTCCAGGTCCTGCACGCGGATGTCGTCGAGGTAGATGTCGCCCGCCTGCTGGCCGAAGCGGAAGTGCATCGTGCTGCGCTCGGGCTCGTCCTCCAGAGCCGTGAACTCGAACGTCAGCTCCTGCGCGTCCGGCCGAATCGGCAGCGGCGATCCGGCCTCCGCGCCCCAGAACATGCGCGCCCGAACGGGCCTGCCATCCACCACCAGCCGCGGCGCGCCGCCCGCCGGATCGACTCGCACGGTCAGGGCGGAGGCGGCGTTCGGTAGGAGTGCCGTCAGGAGTAGGGCGGTCATCTTGGGCCTCCGGGGCGAAGGAGGTTCGGCCTTGCGCGTACAATTGCCCATCCGACCACCGAACCCCTCGTCGGAGCCGGCGACCGCATGAACCTGATCACGATCATCTCCGATACCTTCCGGGCGGACCACCTGGGCTGCTACGGAAGCGAGCGCGTCAAGACGCCCAACCTCGACCGCCTGGCGAGCGAGGGCGTCGTCTTCACACAAGTCTACGCGGACGGCCTGCCGACCATCCCCATGCGCCGCGTCTTCTACACGGGCAACAGCATCCTGCCCGAGGGCCAATGGCGGCCCTTGCTGCCGGACGATGTGACGCTCGCGCAGATCCTCGGCCAGCATGGCTTCCGCAGCGGGCTGATCGCCGACTGCTACCACCTCTTCAAGCCGAACCTGAACTTCCACGAGGGCTTCGACTCGTGGGAGTGGATTCGTGGGCAGGAGTCGGACAAGTGGCGCAGCGGGCCGCGCGAGAAGTTCGACCCCCGACGCCACGTGCCGGCACATCACTGGAACGAGAACTACCACGAGCTACTGCGCCAGTACCTGATGAACATGCAGGACCGGGTGCTGGAGGAGGACTACATCGTCGCGCGGTCCTGTCGCGCCGCGATGAACTGGCTCGAGCAGAACGTCGGCAACCGTCCGTTCATGCTCTGGCTGGAGCTGTTCGACCCACACGAGCCGTGGGACGCGCCCCGGCGCTTCCGCGACATGTACTACGACGACTACCCCATCGAGGACTACCAGTTCGGCTATGGCGTGCACGGTGATGACGTGCGCGAGGAGGACTACCCCGTCCTCCGCGCGTTGTACGCTGCCGAGGTGACGTTCGTGGACTCATGGATCGGCCGCCTCCTGGAGCGCGTGGACGACCTCGGCCTGCGCGATGACACGCTGATCGTGTTCACTACCGACCACGGCACGCACCTGGGCGAGCAGGGCTGCATCCAGAAGACGCCCGGCCTGCTGAACTCCTGCGTCGCGCAGCTCCCGCTGATCCTCCGCCACCCGGACCGCAGCTTCGCCGGGAAGCGGCCCGAGGGGCTCGTCAGCGGCATGGACCTCGCGCCCACGCTGCTCTCGCTGCTCGGCGTCGAGGGCGGCCCGCCCATGGAGGGCCGCAACTTCTGGCCGCTGGTCACCGGCGAGGCCGCGTCGATCCGCGACCACGTCCTGACGGGCTTCGGCGGCTTCTGTGCCGCGCGGACGCCGCAGTGGCACTACTTCCAGCGCTGGCGCGGCCCCAGCGAAGCCAAGGGGCCGGCCCTCTACGACCTGCAGGCCGACCCCAAGGAGTTGACCAACGTCGTGGCGCAGCACCCAGATGTCGTCGCGCGAATGCAGACACTTCTTGCCGAGAAGTTCCCTCTGCCACAAGTGTAGGGGCGCGATTCATCGCGCCCAATCGTGTAGGGGCGCCATTCATGGCGCCCACCTATCCCGAGGTGTCACGTGCACAATCCGTTCGAACTCCCTGGCTCATTCCTCAAGGGCAACCTCCACACTCATACCACCAACTCCGACGGGAAGCTCACACCGCAACAGGCGGTCGATCTGTATCGCGAGGCGGGCTATGACTTCCTCGCCCTCACCGACCACGGACGGATGACCCCCTTCGCGGACCTCGACACCGACGGCCTGGTCATGCTCCCGGGCATGGAGCTGCACCCGGGCACGGGCGAGCTGGGCCAGACACATCACATCGTCGCGATCGGCATGGACGAGGAGATCGCGGTGCCCAAGGAGCTGAACCTCCAGGCCGCGCTCGACCTCATCGCGCCGCTCTCACACTTCGTCTTCATCGCCCATCCCTACTGGACATCGCTGACCTACGCGGACATCCTCGGGCTCACGGGGCATGTTGGGATCGAGGTCTTCAACTTCACCTGCGAGTGCGGGATCGGTCGCGGCGACAGCGGCGTGCATTGGGACGAACTCCTCGCGCGCGGGGAGCGGCCCGTCGGCTTCGCCGTCGATGACGCTCACTCACACTACCCCGATACGCTCGGCGGTTGGGTGATGGTGAAGACGACCGATGGCACAGCCTCCGGCATCATCGAGGCCACCCTCGCGGGCAGCTTCTACTCGTCGAGCGGTCCGGCCATCGAAGACGTCGCCTTCGAGTCGGACCGCGCCACGGTTCGCTGTTCGCCATGCCAGGCGGTGCACGTGATCTGCCCGGCGCCCGGCTGCGGCAGCACGACTCACCATCTCGCCCGCGACGGCGGCCCGTACACCGAGGTCTCACTCTACGCCAGCCCCGACTGGAACCCCATCCGCATTGAGTGCGTGGACGAATCCGGCCGCAAGGCCTGGACGAACCCGTTCTGGCGTGAATAGCGGAGAACCACCATGCTGCCCCTACTGCAGGCTCTGGCTGTCTGTCTGCTCGCTCCCTCATGCCCAGCGGCTGACCGCGCGCCCTTCAGCGAGGACTTCGCGGGCGCCTCCGCGTGGAAAACGAACTCCCCGGCGACGAGCACACGGGTGACCGCCGAGGGCCTCGAGTGGCGCCTGCCGCCGATCCAGCCCGGCCTCTACTTCGTCGAGCGCAAGCTGCCCATCCGCGTGGGCCCGAGTCACGTCATCCGCTTCGAACTGACCTGCGGCGCCCCGACAGCGCTGGAGGTGCAACTCGCCACGGAGGGCCTCGGGCCGCGGTTCTTCCACATCGAGCAGCTGCCGTCTGCCGGGACGCATGAGGTCCGGATCAGCGTGGGGGGAATGGGTGCCTTCGGCGACCTCACGTGGGAGAGCCTCCCCCAGCCGCTGAACCTGCGGTTCTGGATTGACGGCGGCGAGAACTGGGCCGGCGGCGCGGTTCCCCGTGGGAAGGAGCTGAGACTCGTGTTCTCCGACCTCTCCGTGACATCACCGCTAGCCGGCCTGCCCGATGACGTCGGCGCGAAGCTCACCATCGACCCGGCCAAGGTCATCAGGACCATCCATCCGCATGTGTACGGTCACTTCCTGGAGCACATCTACCACTCGGTTGAGGGCGGTCTGTTCGGCGAGTTGCTCGCGAACCGCGCCTTCGTCGGGCCCCACGGGTTCCGCATGGAGGACGGCGTCCTGGTCCAGTCGTCGATGGGCACGGACATCAAGACCCTCGCCGGCGATCCCAACTGGACCGACTACGAGTTCACCCTCAGGGCGCGCAAGACCGGCGGCGCGGAGGGCTTCCTGATCCTCTTCCGCTGCGCCTCCGACAGGCACTTCTACTGGTGGAACCTCGGCGGCTGGGGCAACCAGCGCCATGCGCTGGAGGTCGAGGTCAACGACGGCCGGGGGATCGTAGACGGGACAACGATGGAGGGCCGCATCGAGAGCGACCACTGGTACGAGATCCGCCTGCGCGTCGAGGGCGATCACCTCCAGGGCTGGCTGGATGGCCAGAAGCTGCTCGATGTGCGCAACGCCGCGCACCCGAAGGGCGGCGTGGGCGTCGGCACGTGGGCGACCAGCGCGGAGTTCAAGGACTTCCGCGTGACGGACCTCGCGGGGAAGGCTTTGCCGGTCGACTTCGCAGCGAACCTCAAGGCCGACGAGTCGGTGGAGGCCTGGAAGGTCATCGAGCCGACGCCTGAGGCCGTCACCTTCGTGGCCGACAAGTCCTCCCCCAACACGGGCATCGTCGCCCGCCTCGCGCTGTCCAATGCCGTGGCCGGCCTCAGCCAGCAGCCGGTGAACATCGTCGCGGGACACAAGTACCACGGAGTCGTCCGGATGCGCGCGGACGGCAGGGCGGACGTGCGCGTGGCCCTGCTCGCGCAAGATGGAACCACACTGGCCGCGGCCGAGCCCAAGCCTGGCAAGACCGAATGGCAGGACGCGGAGTTCGCCCTGAACCCCAAAGGTGGCGACCCGAACGCAGCCCTGTCGATCACCGCTCGCGGCGATGGGACGCTGCTGATCGACATGGTCTCGCTGATGCGCGACGATTCGCTGAAAACGGGCTGCCGCGCGGACCTTCTGGAGGCCGTGCGCGGGCTGAAGCCGCCAATCATCCGCTGGCCCGGCGGCTGCTTCGCCTCGATCTTCCGCTGGAAGAACACGCTGGGCCCGCAGCGCGAGCGCAAGCCCTTCTACAACGCGCCCTGGGGCGAGTGGGACTCGGGCGGCTTCGGCACGGACGAGTTCATCCGCTTCTGCCGCGAGGTCGGCGCCGAGCCGCTCATCGTGCTGAACCTGGGGAGCTGGGACTCGCCGGAGCAGGTGGACGAGTACTTCCGGGAGGCGCTGGAGTGGATCGAGTACTGCAACGGGGACGCGTCTACTCCGATGGGCAAGCTCCGCGCGCAGAACGGTCACCCCGAGCCGTACAACGTGACCCACTGGGAGCTGGACAACGAGACATGGGGCATGGGCGTCGAGGCCTACGCTGAGCGCGCCCTGCGGTTCGCCAAGGCCATCCGCGAGCGTTGGCCCAAGGTCACGCTGTACGCCTGCACCTTCTGGGAGAACGGCGACGCGCGCCTGCTGGAGGTCTTAGGCAAGGACATCGACCTGATCAGCTACCACCTCTACGATGACCCGAACCGCTTCGCCGAGGCCCCGCTCGGCCATGAGGCCGTCTGGCGGCGCTACGAGAAGCTCATCGCCGACAGCCCCAACCCCAAGGTGAAGCTGGCCGTCACCGAGTGGAACGCGCAGAGCACCGACTGGCGCACCGGGCTGTTCGCCGGCGGCCTGCTCAACGTCATGGAGCGCTGCGACGCCGTGCAAATGGCCAGCCCCGCGCTCTTCCTGCGCCGCGTCGATGCGACGGCCTGGGACAACGCCTTCGTCAACCACGACCGTTCAGGCTGGTTCCCCGCGCCCAACTACGTGGTGATGAAGCTCTACCAAGACCACTTCCAGCCGACGCTGGTGACCTGCGAGAGCCTCGGCGGCCTCAATGCCAACGCCACCCTCAGTGAGGATCGGAAGACGCTGGTGCTCAAGGTCGTCAACCCCGCCGCCGAGGACGCCAAGTGCGCGATCGACATCGCAGCAGGTCTCTCCGTCAAGCGCGCGCGCCAATGGCTCGTGAAGGCCGACCTCGACGAGCGCAACACCCTCGCGGAACCGAATCACATCGCGCCCGTGGCGTCGCCGGTGACGGACGCGGCGAACGCCTTCACCCACGTCTTCCCTGCGCACTCGGTGACCGTGATGGAGCTGAGATGACCGCCGCCCGTCACGCGTAAGGAACCTCCTCGTCCGCGCGTCTATCTCAGCAAGCCTGATCTCTCGGCAGTGAGCGCGATGGGCGATCCGCCTGGCCTACTCGAACTCGTGCGAGACGCTTCCGTCGGCGACCGCGCAGCCTTCGACGAACTCGCGCGGCGCTATCGCCCGGGCGTCCACGCCCTGTGCTTCGACCGCACCCGCGACTTCGCCGTAGCCGAGGACCTGGCCCAGGAGGCGCTCCTCCAGGCCCACGCAGCGCTGTCGGAGCTGCGAGAGCCTGCCGCCTTCCCGCGTTGGTTGCGTCAGATCGCGCTGAACTGCTGCCGCTCATGGGTCAGGCGACCCGCGCCAGTGCTCTTGGGCCTTGAGGCAGCTCAGCAGATGGCGCTCCCGGATACGTTCGAGGAGGTCGCTCGGCGCCAGTTGGGCCGCGAGGTTGCCGCAGCGCTGGCGGGGCTTCCCGAGAACAACCGCCTCGCGTTCCTCATGCACGCTCACGGCAGCAGCTATCGTGAGATCGCCGACTTCCTGGACGTGCCTGAGACGACCGTCGTGGGCAGACTACACCGAGCACGGAGCCGCCTGCGAGCGCTCCTGCGGGACCGAATGGGCGAGGCCGTCGCCCGACAGAAGGCCGACGGGAGGGAGAGACCGACATGACCGAACAGCAAGTCACGCCGTTGGCACTCGCACTCTGGGCCAGGAAGTTCGCGACGCTCATCGGGGCCGGCGTGAGCCTCATGCGCGCCCTGGACATCCTGAAAGCCGTCAGCTCCTCGCCGCTGGACGGGGTCACCGCCGATCTGATGGCCCGCATCGAGACGGGTGCGACCCTCTCCGATGCCATGAAGCAGCACCCCGACGTCTTCGGCGGGGTGGCGATCCTGATCGTGCGGGCCGGCGAGGTCGGCGGTGTGGTGGACGAGACGCTCGCCGTGTGGGCGGAGTGGCTGGCGCGAGACCTCGAATGGCACGCCCGCTTCCACACCCACGTCCTCCTCGCGAAAGCGCTGGGCCTGGTGGCCACCAGGGAGGAGGCCTACGCGCTCGTCGAGGGCTCCGTGCTGGACTTCAGACATCGCACGGCGGAGTACCTGTACTGCGCCATGGCGAGCATGATGCTCGCAAGCGGCGTGCCGCTCTCGATGGCGTTGGAGGTGGCCGCCGAGGCCTTCGCACAGGATGCGGAGCGCGCCGAGGTGCTGAGGCGTCCGCTGGAACCTGACACCCGGGTACACGCTCGGCTGACGGACGCTGAGTTCTCGCCCATCACGGTACAGATGGCGACCGTCGGCGAGGAGACCGGCACACTGGACCGCGCGTTCGACGAAGCCGCCAAAGCGTTGCAGTTTGAGCTGGAGACGAGGATGACCGTCGCCCTCTCGGGTCTGCACGAGGGAACGGAGGAGCGGGCTTCCGGGTAGCGGGGCATCCTCGGCCGGGATGCGACCCCCGGCCTCCCGCAACGATCGACGGCCGGCGGATAGATGGCGCGACTGCCACGGAGGACTCAGACGCGGCCCCACCCAATCGAGCGGGTCGCAGCGGGCAGCTGGTAGACACGGCCGTGGAAACAGGCGAAGCCCGGACCAGGACCTCGGTCGGGCTTCGTGCAAGGACGAGGACAATGGCAGTATGGCGGGCCCGACGGGACTTGAACCCGCGACTTCCAGCTTGACAGGCTGGCACTCTGAACCGACTGAGCTACGGGCCCGCGCGTTCCGACCACTGAAGGACAAACATGACAGGCCGCCCTCGGCCTGTCGGACGCATAGTAGCACGCGGGTTGGCCTGTGTCAACCACCTTCACGGTTCGCCTCTCGTGCCCCCCTTTCCCGCCGACCCCAACGGTGCTATAATCACGGCTCACTGCAGCCATCGCGCCCGTGACGACGGCTGCCAACTAGCGAGAGGCTCGTGGACACTCATGTATGAGATCGCGGTTCTGCCATGCGATGGCGTGGGGCCGGAGGTCGTGCGGGAGGGGCTCAAGGTCCTCGACGCCGCGACCGCCAAGCATGGCGTGAAGTACGAGACGGTCACCTACGACATCGGCGCCGAGCGCTATCTGAAGACGGGCGAGATCATCACCGATTCGGAGCTACAGGAACTCCGCCAGTTCGACGCCATCTATCTGGGCGCGGTCGGTGATGACCGGGTGAAGCCGGGTATCCTCGAACACGGGATCCTGCTCAAGATCCGATTCGAGTTCGACATGTACGTGAATCTGCGCCCGATCAAGCTCTATCCGGGCGTCGAGACGCCGCTCAAGGACAAAGGTCCGGCGGACATAGACTTTGTCGTGGTGCGCGAGAATACCGAGTGCCTGTACTGCGGGGTCGGGGGCTTCCTGAAGAAGAACACGCCGGATGAGGTCGCCACGCAGACGGCCATCTACACGCGCAAGGGCACGGAGCGGATCATCCGCTGGGCGTACGAGTTGGCGCGCAAGCGCGACAAGCGCAAGACCCTCACCCTCGTGGACAAGGCCAACGTGCTCATCTATGGGCATGACCTGTGGCGGCGGACCTTCGCCGAGGTGGGGGAGGAGTACCCCGACATCACGCAGGACCGTGCGTTCGTCGATGCGGCGTGCATGTGGTTCGTGAAGAACCCCGAGTGGTTCGACGTCATCGTGACGTGCAACATGTTCGGCGACATCATCACTGACCTCGGCGCGATGATCCAGGGAGGAATGGGAGTCGCCGCGAGTGGGAATATTAACCCCAATGGCGTCTCGATGTTCGAGCCGATCCACGGCAGCGCGCCCAAGCACGCGGGGAAGAACGTGATCTGCCCTGTGGCGTCGATCGCGGCCGCCGGGATGATGATGGACCACCTCGGCGAGACCGCGGTCGCCCAGAGCATCGAAACGGCCGTCGAGCAGGCCCTCGCCTCCGGCAAGCTCGGCGACCTCTCGACCAAGAGCGGCGTCGGGACGAGCGAGGCGGGGGATCTCATCGCGAGTCTGGTTTGAGCGGCGTTTCAGGTTTCGCGTTTCGGGTTGGCGGCCTGACGTCGAACTCGAAACCCGTAACCCGAGACCCGAAACCGCGTGGTGGAGGGGCCCATGGAACTCCTCGAGCGGGCTATCACAGAGCTGAGTGAGCGGGACTACGGCAGCGCCATCCGGTCGCTGGAGATGCTGACCGGCAGCGACCCGATGAACGCGGAGGCCTGGAAGCACCTCGCGCGGGCCTACTACGGCGTCGGCGACAGGGCCAAGGCGGCCGATGCCGCTCAGCGCTATGCGGCGCTTCGGCCCGGTGATGCTGCCGGGCACTACAATGCCGGCGTGCTGCTGGCGCAGTTCGGGCAGCGCGAGGCCGCCGAGCGCGCGTTCCGCGCCGCCCTGGCTGTGGACCCTGGTCACGCCAAAGCGCGCCGAGCGCTGCACAAGCTGACGGAAGAGGCTCCCTCGGCCACGGCAACTCCCGCCAGGCCTGGGGCGCCGGCTCGTGAGGGGGAACGGCGAGGTACTCCCTGGCAGGGCAAGGTGGCGGCTGCGCTGACGGTGGTGGCGGCGCTGGCGATTGTAGCGTGGCTCTTCCTACCCGGCGGCCCGGCCAACCGCGGCCTGAAGAAACACGCGCCTGAGCCGTCGCCCTCGGCAGTGACAACTCCTCCCCCTGAGGAGGCGAATGCCAACACACCTGCAATCGAGCGCGCGCCGCAGCCCACGGACGTGGCCCAGGTTCAGCCCCAGCCCGACGGCACGCCGACGCCCTCGCCCAACGCCGAGCGACCGCCCATCCAGCCGATGCCCGAGGTGAAGAACAGGGACCAGGCCGCACCGGCAGCGCGTCAGGTGTGGCGGCAGCTCTGGCAGCGACCGGTGGCGCAGAACCCGCAGCAGAACCAATACTCGGCGCCGGGGCTACCCATACCTCTGGAGATGCTGGCCGGCCAGGGGAATGCGTCAGGGTCGGGGGCAGGGGCGGGGCAGGAGGCCGCGGGCACAGGCGCGAGCGGGCCGGGCCCAGGTGCTCAGGGTTCGACCGGCCCCGGGCCGGGCGCCCAGGCGAAGCAGCCCGCGCAGGCCCCTCAGCCTCAGCCGGCCCAGGCGCCGCAGCCCAAGCCGCTGTTCACTCCCGCCGAAGCACAGCGCGTAGCCGACGGGATCGACAATGCGGAGCGGCAGGAGATTCAGGGCACCCTCGGCTACCTGGCCAACTGGCTGCGGCACGACCCCGCCTGCAACGATGAGGACTTCTGGCCGATCCTGCAGACGGCGCTGGCAACGACGGGGCCTTCGATGGCTCCTCAGGGCCTCACGTTTGGGAGCGCGGAGGTAATGGCCAACATCACCAATGCGGACAACGCCTGGCAGGCGGCGGACGCCATCGAGGCCCAGTCCCGCAACCTCCGCAGCGTGCTCCCGCAGAACGTGAAGCTGCAGATCGCGCAGGTCCTGGCCAACGCCACGTCGGCGCAGCAGGCCTATGCTTACGTGGACGCCACCTTGCGGCAGAACAACACTGGGGTCTCGAACTACGCCACCCAAGTGCTCGTCGAGGCCGTGCAGCGCGCGGAACGCGAGCGTGCACGGATCGAGGCGCGCATGCGGCAGGGGAACTAGGACATGGACCCGTTGGAGAGCGCGGTAAAGGAACTCGGCGAGCGGAACTACGGCAGCGCAGTCCGCACGCTGGAGATGCTGACCGCCCGCGATCCGTCGAACGCCGACGCGTGGAAGCACCTCTCACGGGCCTACCATGAGACGGGACAGCGCGAGCAGGCGGCGGAGGCAGCACAGCGCTATGCGGCGCTGCGTCCCACCGATGCCTCGGGTCACTACAACGCAGGCGTGCTGCTGGCCGGGCTCGGACAGACGGACGCGGCGCTGCGGGCCCTACGGGCGGCTCTGGCGGCCGACCCCGGGCACGCGAAGGCCCGGCGGGCGCTGGCCAAACTGGAGGGCGTGGACGTTGAGACGGGCGAGCCCGTCGCCGCGCCGCCCGCAGCCGTCCCCGCGAGGCCCCCGGAGGACGTGCGCCGCAAGATGCCCTGGCAGGCGAAGGTCGCAGCGGTCCTTAGCGTGATCGCCGCGCTGGCGATCATCGCCGCGCTCTTCCTGAAGAGCGGGCGCGCGCTGCCCGGAGCGCCCACGCAGAACCCACAACCCTCGCCCAGTCCGATCACCACGCCCTCGCCCGATCAGCCGACCGCGGATCAGCCGAACACCGAGCAGACACCCACGCCCAATCCGCAGGCGCAACTGCAGCCGAACCCCGATGGATCGACGCCCCTGCCGACGCCTCAGGACCAGCCGCAACTGCCTGACGCCAACCAGCCGTCCGCGCAGTCGCCCGGGTCGTCCCCCAGAGGGCCTCGCCTGTTCACGCCGGAAGAGGCCCAGCGGGTCGCTCAGCAGATTGACCAGGCTCACCAGAGGGATGTGGCCCTCGCGAAGGGGCAGATCGGTCAGATCGCGCAGGCGATCCGCAATCTGGACGAGGAGACCTGGCGGGAAGGTGGGCGCGACAGCATCACCCTCATGGCGACCCAACTGCTCGGCACGAACGCGTCGGCCGGCGCCCTGGGCGCCCTCCAGATGGTCGGCACTGCCGAGACGCCGGCCCAGGCGGCGGACCGCCTGGAGGACTATGCGCGAAGACTGCCGCCCGCCCTCACGCCCCAGCAGCTCATGGCCATCCAGCAGGTCCTGACCCAGCCGAACGTCACGCCGACGCAGGCATACGAGGCCATCAAGGGCAACTTCGACCGCTGGGGAATCGGGTTGCTCGACGGTCCGAGCCGCGCCCTCCAGCAGGCGCTGCAGATGGCCCCGGGTCTGACCGGGAACGTCCGCTGAGACGAGCCACCGCGACCCCGACGCATGGCCTCCGCCGGCGACCCAAGGACTTCCCCCACTGGCGAAGAAGGGTTCTGCGCCGCGATCAGGAACCGTATCCACCACGCCTACCACACAGTAGAGCAGGGACCGACTGCGTTGACTAGCGTACCGGCCTCCCGGGCGGCCTTCGAATCGCTTGCCCTTCAGTATCTGTCCGACCTGATGGGCAGTGCGCTGCGCATGACCCGCAACTGGGAGGAAGCTCAGGACTTGACCCAGGACACCCTCGTGCGCGCCTTCCGCGGGTTCAAGGGCTTCCAGCCCGGTACGAACTTCAAGGCGTGGGTGTTCCGCATCATGGTGAACACGTACATCAACTCCCAGCGGCGGGCGGCGCGCCGGCCGCGGACGGTGTCCTGGGAGGATGTGCCCGGCGAGAGCGAGGCGGGCGGGTTCGACCCCCTTGCGGAGGACAGTCAGCCCGAGGGCAGCACACTCGCCGACCTGCCGGATGAACGCCTGAAGCGCGCGTTGGATGACCTGCCGGATGAGTTCCGCGTACCCGTCTTGCTGTGTGATGTCGAGGAGTTCCCCTACAAGGACATCGCTCGAATGCTGGGCATCCCGCTGGGCACCGTGCGGTCCAGGATTTTCCGAGGTCGCCAGCGGCTTCGCGAGGCCCTGACGCAGGACCCGGGTTCCGCATCCTAGCGGGCACTCGGAGGGCGGTTCGACCCGTGGCAGCCATGGATTCAGCGACTGAGCCGTTGGGCCCCGGCCCCTCTGCGGGCCTGGGGAGACACTTGGTCAGCTTCACGGACCACGCGGAGGATCGGTTCGACCTCCTGGCGCCAATCTTCCGGGCGGCATTGGCGCAGGGATGTCGGTGCCTGTTCATCGGGCACCGCACGACGCTGCCAGTGCTCCGCGACGCCCTGGCCGGTCGGGGCTGCGACGTCACCGATCCGCTTGTGAGCGGGCAGTTCCGGTTCCTGACGGCCGAAGAGACGTACCTGCAGGGCGGCTGTTTCGACGCCGATCGGATGCTGGACTCGTGGGGGCGAGCGGCCGTTTCGGCCCGGAGCGACGGCTGCAGCGGCCTGTGCGCCTCCGCGGAAGTGACGTGGCTGCATCAGCGGGTGCCCGGGTCAGACCGCTGGCTGGAGTACGAGTACCGCATCAACGAGCTGGATGGGCTGGACCAAGTCGGCGTCATGTGCCTGTATGACACGAACACGCTGCCGGCCTGGCTCGCCCCCGAACTCGCAAAGGTCCACCCGTTGATCCACGCGGACGGCATGGTGAGAGCCAACGCGGAGTTCGCGAGCGGCGCCGACCAGGCTGCCGACGTGCCGTTGGCGGAGGATCTGGAGCCTGCGGCCGACAGGCTGCCCTGCGCACAACTGGCGCTGCTGCTCTCGGCGTATGTGGACGGTCAGCTGATCCGCCGCCGCCGGGACGAGGTCGCGCGGCACCTGCGCGCCTGCGAGGTCTGCGCCGAGAAGCTGGAGTCGTACCGGACGCTGAAGGCCGGCCTGGCCTCGCTCCGGACTCCAGGGCCCGTGACTCCCGGCTTCTGGGATGCCTTGCGCGCTCACCTGGCCAACGGGCCCGACCCGTCGGCGTGAGCTGCTGCGGTCGCAGAGGGGTGTCTTCGGGCGGAGGTGAAGGTGTAGTCGGCGGCGAAGAGCAAACACGCAACCAGTTCTCGGCAGGCCGGAACGCCGGATTGCGGTGTTGCCGAGCGACTACGGAGACGCAACAAGGGAGGCCCAGACGATGGAAAGCAAGAGCGTATCGCCTGCGGTGGCGGTGATCGTGATCCTGATCGTGATCGTGGTCGTGCTTGCGGTCGGCTACGCCATCTTCTTCAAGCCGAAGAAGGTGGTCGAGGCTCCTCCGACCGGTGAACCGGGGATGCCCAAGCCGGGGATGGAGGGAGGCGCAGCGCCCGGCGTAGCCCCGGAGGCTACCCCGGGTCCGGAGACGAAGGAAGCCGCTCCTGGCGGGGAGGCTACGGAGGCCGCTCCTGGCGGAGAGGCGAAGGAAGCCGCCCCTGCTGAGGAGGCGAAGGAAGCCGCCCCCGCCGAGGAGGCAAAGGAAGCCACTCCGCCCGAGAAGAGCGGTGGCTAGTCCGGTCTCGAGCCCCGAGACCGGACCTGCGCGCACTCGCCGCGACCTGTTGCGACGGTCCTGGGGTCTACGGACCGGCCCCGGGGCCGTCGCAGTGACGCGCATTCGCCTTCACCCATGCACCAAGACGCTTGGTCAGCAGCACGACGTTTCCGAGCCGGCTGAAGGCGACGTCGTCCATGACCGCGTCCATCACCAGAATGCCTCGCCCGCGCAGCGCGTCGGGCGGCGTCGGCTGTTCCCGGTGCTGCTCCAGCCATGCCTGTCCGTCGAACCCCTGGCCTTGATCGGCAACCCGCACCACCACGTCGGTCCTCGAGACCTCGATCGTCATCTCAACGCACTTCGTGTCATCCTGGGCATTGCCGTGGATCATCGCGTTGACCACCGCCTCGTGGGTCGCCAGCACGAGGTCGTGAATGATGCCCGGGGGCAGGCCAAGATCGCGGAGGAGCCGGTGGAGTCGAGCGCGAAGAGGCGCCAACTGGAGGGTCGAGCTTGGCAGGCGAAAGTGCCAGCGCCGCACGTCGTGGTTGGCTTGGGTGCCCATGGTCCGCAGACTCGGCCTGTCCGCCTTGGGGGGAGTGCCCCTCCGCCTTCGTGGCTCCGATACCCCAATTCGCCGGAGCGCGCGTCCGTCCCTGCGGACGGATGGGCCTGGCGGGAAGGCGCATCATGAAGTCCCCCCGGCATCCCCCTCGCGACCGAAGGCCCGCGCCTCCCCGGCCGGCACGTCCGCCTGCTCGACTTGAGGCGCGGACGCTGCCGGGCCTCGAGCCGCTGCTATCTGAGGAACTGGTCCGCATCGTGCGCGCCGACCGGATCGAGGTGACGAGGGGACGCGTCGTCTTCGACTGCCCGGCGCCCCGACCGACTCTTGCGCAGGTCCTCCCGTGCGAGGCCCTGTGTCTGCTCGTCCGGCACGCCGCGGGCGAGTTCGTCGGTCCGCGCGGACTGGCCGAGCTTCGCGGCAAGTTGGCGCGGACGACCTTCGACCGGCATCTCGCGCGACTGCCTGAGCTGGGGCTCGCGCCACCCGCAGCCTTTCGCGTCCGCGCCTCCGTTGCGCGGTCCTGCGGTTTCGCGTTCTTCGACGTCACCCGGGAGACCACGCCCATCCTGGAGCGTCGCCTCGAGTTGCCCGCAGCCGAGAGCGCCGACTCGCTCGTGGTCGATGTCGAGTGCTCGCCCACCGAGCTATACATCGGCTTCGGTCTGCCGCTAGCCGACTGGACCGGGAACCGGCGTCGCGAGATCCCGCGATCCCTGGCCGGAGCGCTGGTCTGCCTGGCTCGACCCGCACCGCGCGTCGCGGTGGGCGACCCCGACTGCGGCTCGGGCGAACTCCTGCAAGCGTGGCGCAGCGTCGCGCCGTCCACGCGGCCCATCGGCTTCTCCCTCGGGTCGCGGGACGCGATCGTGGAGAGCGTCGTACGTGCGGTCATCGCCAGCCCTCGCTCCTGGCCGCTCGCACCCGGGCGACTGTCACGGATCATCTCGGCGCTGCCCCGCATCACGTCGCCCAACCAGCTTGCGCACGTCCTCGATGAGGCAAGTCGCTGTCTCGCGGCCGGAGGGTGTGCGGCTCTGGCTACGACGCTCACCGGCGCCTGGCGTGCGGCGCTGGAATCCCAACCGCGCCTCGCGCTGGAACGCGTGCTGCGGGTCCACCGGGATGACCGGCCGCTGGACGTGATTGTGCTCACCCGCCAACCGGACACGGGCAGCCACCTGACTCCCACGACTGCGGGCGACCGCGCCCGCGCGGCCCGCAAACTCGGCGGCACTGCCGGTCAGCACAAACCCCGCCGCGCCCGCCGCGGCCACCGCGAGCCCTGAACGCTGAACCCGAAACTCGAAACCCGAAACCCGAAACCCGAAACCCGAAACTGCCTTGCCGGGAACCATTCTCTGCTACTAGGGTTGATAGTATCGGGGAAAGGGTATATACTACAGGGGATCGAAGGAACGACTCGTCGTAGTAAGTGTCGATGTTATCGTGCTGGCAGTGCGGATGGATCAGATGACGGAGCTGCCGCGCACGTGAGGAGGTCTTCAGCGATGGCCGAGAGAGAGCAGCCGCGCGTAGCCGTCTACCGACCCGAGGCCAAGGGTCTGCAACAGGCACTGGGCCAGCTCGAGGCCGGCGTCATGGACGTCGTATGGGAAGCCGGAGAGCCGCTGTGCGTGGAGGAGGTTCGGCAGGGCCTGCTGGACCAGAAGGCCAAGGACGCCGCCTACACGACGATCATGACGACGTTGGACCGCCTGTACAAGAAGGGCTTCCTGGCGCGCGAGCGCCGCGGCAAGGCCTACTACTACAGGGCGAGGGTCTCGCGGACCGAGCTCGGGTCCAACGTGACGAAGCAGGTCATCGACGGACTGCTGACCACCTTCGCCGAGCCGGCGATCTCCTACTTCGTCGAGGCCCTCGGGGATACCGACCCCGAGAAGCTGGACTCGCTCGCCGCCCTCATCGAGAAGAAGCGGGCCGAGCAGGCCAAGGGCAAGCAGGACTAACCGCGCTCCGTCGCCAACCTACAGTCTACGCCTGAGACAGGGCGCCCAGGAATCCGCCGCTCCTGGGCGCGCGGTTTTGCCGGCCTCGGCTGCTTCGGCATGGACCTCCCGATCGCCGGGCTGCTCCTCTACGTGGCGACCTCCTGCGTCGCGAGCGGGCTGCTCTTTCTGCCCGCGGCGGCGCTGGCCGAGTCGCTCCCGCGGCGTTGCGCGGTCTGGGGAACGCGCCTGTGGTTCGCCGCGCTGCTGCTGCCGCACGTCCTCGCGGCGGCCGCCCTCGGGTACGCGCTCCGCATGCACGCGCTCGACCCGGTGCCCTGGTCCGCCCGCGCGCCCACCTTCCGCCATCTGTCCTTCTGGTGGATCACGGACAGTCCGGATGCCGCCTACCGCATCGAGGTCATCGCACTCGCGGCGGTGGCTGCCGTGCTGGTCGGCATGCTGCGGCCCTTCTTCTCGGTGGCGCTCTCCTGGCGCTATGCGAGAGTGCTGGCAGGCGTCTCGACCGAAGTGCCGGAACTGCGCGTCTGGCTCACGCCTCTGGACCGTCCCTGGTCCGCGTGCCTCGGACTCCTGCGGCAGCGCGTCTACATTACGAGCGGCCTCGCGAAGCTGCTCGACCCCGAGGAGCTGTCGGCGGTCATCGCGCATGAGCAGGCGCACGCCCGTCGCCGCGACAACCTCCGCCAACTGCTTGCCCAGGCCGCCTTCGGCCCGACGGTCGCAATGCCCACGGCCCATCTCTGCCTCCGCCGCCTCCAGGCCAGCATCGAGCGCGCCGCCGACCACGAGGCCGCCCGCGAGGAGACCGATGGGCAGGCGCTCGCCTCCGCCCTGGTCAAGGCCGCCCGCAAACTGCGCGACCTCTCCGCCGACCCCAACGAGGAACCCCTCCGCCGTCGCCTCGCCAACCGCTATCGCGAGGAGTTCGTCGCCGAGCGCGCGCAGCTGCTCCTCGACACTGGCGAGGGCGAAGGTCACTCGGTAGGTCGGCGCCTCGCCCTCCTCCTCCCCGCCGCGCTGCTCCTCGCGCTCGCCGGCATCGGCGCCCCGCTCGCCGCGCCGACGGTGCGTTCGTTCTTCGAGAGCCTACTGGAGGCGCTGTCAGCCAACCGCTGACGGTGCCTACGGCGTGGGGCTTTGACCGTTAGGGTGCCGCATCGTCTCCGAGAACCATACCGGCCCTTCGTCCACCTCAACCCTCGCCCTCAGCAGCCACGTGCCGGGCTCGTCCATGCGGTGGTCGGTCTCGAGGAGGGTGCTCTCGAACTCACCGACGGTGATCTCGCGGGAGGTCTGGCGCATGGCGCCCGAGGGCGAGGTGCATTCGACGATGTACCGGCCGTGGAAGTCGCCGTAGCTGGGCTTTGCGAAGGAGGTCGAGAGGCGGTTGCCGTCTAGCTCGATCTGGTTCAGCCGCAGCGGGAAGCGGTTCGGATCGACCGCGACCCTTCTCAGCACGCCCCATCCGGGCTCCCCCGGCGCCCACGTGCTCACCTCACCCGTTCGCGGGTAGCGGCGGGAGAGGCTGATGGACCAGTCCGGTGCGAAGGCCTTGAGCTCACCCAGCATCAGGAGCGGGATGCGCATCTCGGCGGTCCAGCCGCGCGGGCCGACCTGCGAGGCGGCCTGCCACCACGCGCCGGACTCGTCGTAGGCGGCCCCCGAGACACTGACCGCGAAGCGCAGGGGATTCGCGCGCTGACCGGTGGGGTCGAGGGCCACCTCGACGCAGTCATCCTCGAGGACGGACTGGTCACCCGTAGTCGCGTGCATCAGGATGCCGGCCGGATCGTTGTCGCTGCAGCGGAAGGCGATGTAGACCCAGTGGTCGTCAAGCCCGACGTATGCGCGCGTCTCCTGTCCGGCGACCGCGCGGTTGCCCGGCAGCACGAACTGCGCGGTCTGGGCCGCCTGGTTCCAGGCTTCCTCCTCGATGATTCCGTCGACGACCGGCGGGGCAATGCGCCTTGCGTCGAGGGCCTTCGCCTCCGTGAGCGTCCGGTAGCGCGTCTCCTCTCGCTGACGCACCGCGTCGATGCGGCCGGCGTCGCGGGCCCAGAGCCACAGGTTCTGCAGGAAGGTCACGTCGGGGAATCCGCTCTCGCGGGACGCGGCAGTCACGACGATGAGCCCGTCGCCGATCTCGCGCAGCATCAGGATCGGCCGGCCCTCCTTGCACCGCGCGAGCACCTGCCAGTGGCCCGAAACGCTCGCGGGGTGCGCGGCGGGGGTCGGGAGGTCGGTGAGGCCCGCGAGCAGCGGATGCCGCACGTCCAGCCACGCGGAGCGCCGGCCGGCCGAAGGGCAGGACTCACTCTCAGCCTCGACATCCAGGCCGGGCTCCATGGCCCGCAGCCAGTTCACCTGCCGCCCGGCCTTCGCGTCCGTCAGTAGCACGACCCCGCCATAGCGCACGAACTGCCGCAGCGGCTGCGCATAGGTCCTCAGGTTCTGCCAGTGCTCGGTGTTCCATTCCGCCGCGCAGATGACCATGTCGAAGTCGTCGATCTGCTGCGCCAGCCGCACGATCTCAGTGTTCTCGAGCTTCCCCGCCGGCCAGCCAAGCCGCGCGAGGTCGCCGTCGTACTCGTCGCGGTGCGCGCAGGCGCCATCGGGGAAGCTGCTGTAGAGGACCGCAACCCGCGGCACTTCACCCGCCGTCGAGGGAAGGCAACTCAACAGCAGCAGTGGCCCCACCATGGCGTAACCTCTTGCCCCGCCCGCTCGTAAGCGCCTTAGAGGGGCCGAATGCGGAGCATCCGGCCCCGTGTTCCAGCGAGTGGGCCGGATACCGATGCAACGAGCGGGCTCGTCGCATCGGTATGCGGCCCCTCCCGGATGACGGAGGCTTGACCGGCGACTGCCGGTGCAGTATCGTACCGCGTCTGAGACCGGCGCCGGACGCTTCCTCCGAAGTGTCCGATTCGCCTCTGTCGAGGACCTCACTTCGCCTGGATGCACTCCGGAAGTCCGTGATTCCATGGTCCGCTATGGCAGGCTCGGCGCGCTGGTTCTCGGTCACTTCCTGACCGACTGCTACATGGGCATGGTGCTGCCACTGGTGCCCATCATCCAGGAGCGCTTCGGCCTGTCGTTGGCCGCCACCGGTTTGATCGCCGTCGTCACCTCGGTGACCGGCAGCCTGGTGCAGCCGTTCCTGGGGATTCTCTCCGATCTCACGCGCCGCTCGTACCTCGTCGGCCTGGGCGTGATGCTCACCGGTGTGGGCATCTGCACCTTCGGTCTGGCGGGCACCTTCTGGGGCATGATGGTGCTCATCGCGCTGGGGGGGCTGGGGTGCGGGGCGTTCCATCCGCCGGGCTCGGCGTTGGCCTCGGCGGCGGGCGGCGAGCGCCGCGACCTCACCCAGGCGCTGTTCAGCCCCGGCGGCATCCTCGGCTACTCCCTGGGGCCGGTGCTCGGCATGGCGCTCTACCAGGCCCGCGGCCTGGAGGGCATGTGGCCCGGGATGCTGGTCGGGCTGGTGGCCGGGCCGCTCGTGGGGCTGGCATCCCGCGGTCTCGAGAGTCGCCACGGCGACGCACACGCGACACCGCCCCCGCCCACGCACCGCAACGGCGAGCCGATGTCGCGACGCTACCGGATGGGTGCGCTGTCGGTCCTGACCGCCGTCGTGTTCCTCCGTTCGGCGAGTGTGATCGTGTTCCTGACCTATCTGGCGCGGCTGCTGGAGGACCGCGGGATGCCGAAGCCCAACCAGGCCTGGGTCATCATGGCCTTCGTCTTCGCCGGAGGTCTCGCCGGCATCGCGGGCGGGCACTTGGCGAGGGTGATGGGGCGCCGGTGGCTGACCGTGCTGTCCCTCGGCTTGGCCGGGCCTGAACTCCTGGGTTTCCTCCACACCCACGGTCTGCCCTCGTGGGCAATGCTCGTCGTGGGCGGCGCTGCGGTCCAGGCGGCGGTACCCGTGAACATCGTGCAGGCCCAGCTCCTGCTTCCGCGTCACCAGAGCCTCGCCTCGGCCCTGATGATGGGCTTCTGCTGGGGTGCGGGCGCGTTCCTGGCGCCAGCGTTCGGCCGCCTGGCGGACGTCACCTCGCTGCCCTTCTCGCTGTCGCTCTCGTGTGTGCTCCCGTTCCTGGGAGCAGGCCTCGCGCTGTTCGTGCCCGATCTGGTCACCCCGAGGCCGGTCCGGGCGGTCGTCGAGCCGGTGCCGCTTCCTCCGCCGCCCCTCAGCGAGGATGAGGAAGGCTAACCCATGGACTCCCCCGGTCACGTCACGGTGCTGGAACACCCCACCTTCCTCGTGACCTGCGCGGCAGGGCGTGAGGCGGACGCCCGCCGGGAACTGCGGAAGGCCCTGGGTGCGGCGGAGGTTCGCTCGCTCTTCCTCAAGGGCAACCTGTTGTTGGAGACCCCCGGCCAGAGCCGCGAGGCGGTACTGACGCTCCTGCGCGAGGCGAAGACGGAGACCGTCGGGCGAATCGTGCCGGTGAGCGTCGAGGCCGCCATTGGCCGCGAGGCGGAGCACATGGCGACGCTCGGCGAGGCTGCCCTGGCCGCGACCGCGTTCTGCGCGGGCGACACCTTCAAGGTCGAGTGCAAGCGGCGCGGGGAGCACGCCTTCAGTTCGCAGGACGTGCAGCGTCAGGTGGGCATGTACCTTGAGGCGCACAGCCCCGGGGCGTTCCGCTTCGAGGCGCCGGACTACCTGGTCGCCGTCGAGATCTTCCAGGACCGGGCGTGGGTCGGTTGCTGCGTACCCGATGACGTGGTCCACAAGACGATCACGAAGATGCGGATCTACGCCCCGGGTGAGCGTCCCCTGAACCGCGCCGAGAAGAAGCTCCGGGAGGCCCTGCAGGTCTTCGGGCTGACCGTCACGCCGGGCATGCGCGCCCTGGACCTGGGGGCGGCGCCGGGCGGCTGGAGCAAGGCCCTGGCCGAGGAGGGGGCCGAGGTTCTGGCCGTTGACCCGGCTGATCTCGACCCCGAGGTCGCCTCACTGCCGAACGTCACGCACTTCCGAGGCCATTCGCAGGACCTGCTGAGCCTGCCGGACCTGGGCCGCTTCGCCCTCCTGACCAACGACATGAACCTCGACCCGGCGGAGTCCGCGGCGATCGTCCTGCCCCTCATCCCGCTCCTGGAGCCAGGCGGGGCGGTGGTCATGACGGTGAAGTTCATGACCCCTCGCCGGGAGGAGCACGTCCGGGACGCGCTGAGGGTGCTGGGGCCGCACTTCGAGGTCCACCGCCAGAAGCGCCTGCCGCACAACGCCAAGGAGACGACCCTCCTCCTGCGCGGGCCGAAGCCCTGATCTTGGCAGAACCTCCCGGCCCCCCGGAGCGTCGGAAGTACCGTCCCTGCGACGGGACGTGCGTTTTCAGGCACCCACGAATCCGCGCGGAAATGGGGGAATCCGGGCCATCCGCCGCCTCCGGGACGCCCGTCCGGCTTGACACACGCCCCCGCTGAAGGTATACCTATCGGGCACCGGAATGGCCTCCGGGCAAGGGATATTGGAGCCATGAAACGCAGACTTCCCGTCGTTGCGGCCATCTGGCTGTTGCTTCTGGCGTTCTCCTCCATCGCCGCCGCCAAGGTGTTCGTCGGCTGGGTCATCCCCGAGGCGCTGAACGTCCGCTCCGGGCCGGGTGACGACCGCGACGTGATCGGCACCGTCGAACGGGGCGACAAGCTCTACGTGACCGCGTTCGTGGACGGCTGGTGCTACGCCCGGCTGCCCAACGGCCGCCGCGGCTACGTGATGGAAAAGTACCTCCAGTTCTCGGCGGACGAGGGCCGCAAGCTCCAAGCTCAGGCCACCGGCAACTCCGCCTCGGCCGACTCGGACGAGGTCGCGAGCGGCAGTGGGCATCCGGCCTGGATCAAGGTGGATGAGGCCCAGGTCCGCTCGGGCCCCGGCACCAGCTACCCAACGTACGGCACGCGCGAGAAGGGCACCAAGGTCTACGTCGTCGGGCGCTCCGGCTCCTGGGCGAAGGTAAAGACCCCGGGCGGGTTCGGCTGGATCCGCACCGATCTCCTCACCGACCACATCGCCACCGGTCAGCAGTTGGCTGCGGGGTCCTCCGAGGACTCCTCCTCGTCGGATGCCCACCCGGCCTGGGTGAAGGTGGACGATGCGCGCGTGCGCTCGGGCCCCGGGGACCGCTACGAGATCTACGGTACCCGCCCCATGGGCACGAAGGTGTTCGTGGTCGGTCGCGAGGGTGAGTGGGCCAAGGTCAAGACCCCGGGCGGGTTCGGCTGGATCCATGCGGACCTACTGACGGACGAGGTGACGACCGGCCAGCAGCTCGCCGCCACGAGCGGGCAGTCTCCGGCCGAGGGAGGCGGGGTTGCCAAGGCCTACGCTTCCGGCGACAACCTCTACCTGCGTGCCGGTCCGGGCGTCCGCTACGACTACCGCGCGGTCCTGACGCGAGGCCAAACCCTCCACGTCATCGGCACCAAGGGCGATTGGGTCAACGTCCGCGTGCAGGGCGGCGCTGAAGGCTGGGTCTACGGCGACTACGTCAAGTACGCCGGCGGAGCCGGCCCGTCGGCGCCCGCTGCGCCGCCCCCGCCGATCGCCGACTTCCCCTCGCCCACCCGGCAGTACTCCGGGGGTATCCAGTTGACCGAGGTCCGCGCCTGGGCCGACACCCAGGCGAACGTGCGGTACGGGCCGGGCGTGGACAACGATGTGAAGTGCACCCTCGAGCGCGGCGCACCGGTGACGGTCACCGACATCAGCGGACAGTGGTGCAAGGTCCGCCTGCCGGATGGGTCCTACGGGTGGATGACCGGCTGGGTGCTGGACTACGATGGCCCCCGCGACGAGATCACGGCCCAAGAGGGCAACCAGACCGTCGAGGTCAAGGTCGGCTGGGTGGCGCGACCGGACATCAACCTGCGCGCCGGTCCGGGCATGGACCAGGAGATCATCGGGAAGGCCAAGCTCAGCACGCAGGTGGTCATCCTCGGCCAGCAGGACGACTGGTACAAGGTCGGCCTCGATGGCGGCAAGCAGGCCTGGGTCAGCTCCGACCTGGTGGACACGCGCGAGCAGCGCCAGGCCCGCGTGGCCCGGCGGGACAGCCTCAGTGGCATGACCTCCGCCGTCGAGCGGGCGTACGGGGCCGCCTCCTCCGCCGCGGCCGGCCTCGGCTCGGAGATCGTGCAGGCGGCGATGGGCTACATCGGCTCGCCTTACCGGCACGGCTGCTCGGGGGAGGGGGGCGCCTTCGACTGCTCGGGCTTCACGAGCTACCTCTACCGCCAGAGGGGCATCGACATCTCCCGCAGCGTGGTCCAGCAGTTCCGCCAGGGAACGCCGGTCTCCCAGAGCGAGTTGGCCCCCGGCGACTGCGTCTTCTTCCGCAACACCTACCGCAGCGGAACCTCGCACGTCGGTGTCTACATCGGCGACGGCCAGTTCATCCACGCCTCCAACCCCCGCTCGGGCGTCAAGATCGACCGTCTCGACTCGTCCTATTACGGACCCAAGTACGCGGGCGCCCGACGGATGAGATAACGGCAGTCTGGGCTCTGGACTGCCGTTCTCGCCGCTATCGTCAACTCTGGACTCCGGACTGCCGCTATGGAACCCAAGCAACTCCAAGTTCGACTCATGGTGTTGCGGGCAGGGCTGATGGTGGCTCTGGCAGTTCTTGCCGGCCGTCTCTGGTGCCTGCAGATTGCGGGCTGGAGCCGCTACCAGGCGAGGGCGGAGCATAACCGCACGCAGTTGGCTCCGACGCCGGCGCCGCGCGGTACGATCTACGATCGCAACGGGGAGGCCCTCGCCGACAACCAGGTCGTGTATCAGGTCCAGGTCGTGCCGTCCGAACTGCCGACAGACAAGGGGGAGCTCGACGCGGCGTTGGTTCCCCTTGCGCGCGTTCTGGGTGTCTCCACCGTTGAGGCGAGGAAGGCGGTCGATGAGGCCTGCAGTTCGGGGTCGCCGGAGGTGGTCCTGCCCGGGCTGGGTGAGAACATCGACCGGATCCAGGCCATCCGCCTCGAGGAGCACCGCTTGGACATGCCCGGCCTCCGGGTGATCGAGGCCCGTCGCCGGCACTATCCCTTCGGGACGCTCGCCGCCCACGTGATCGGCTACGCTCGGGCGATCTCGCCCGCGCAGTTCCACGAGGTCGCAACGCTGGAGTACGATGACCCTCCGGGAGGCCCCGACAGCCGCCTGCAGGCGCTCGTTGGCAAGCAGAGGGTGTACGCTCAGGACTCGATCTTCGGCCAGACCGGCGTCGAGTCGTTGTGCGAGCTGGTGAACCTCAACGGACGCACCATCCCCGCGCTGCAGGGCCGCCGCGGCGCCGACGAGTCCGAGCGCGATGCCTCCAACGAGCCGCGCCTGGTCCGGCACATCCCGGCCATCCGCGGCGCCAGTGTCTACCTCACCATCGACCGCCGACTCCAGCAAGTCGCCGAGAGGGCCCTCGCCTACCCGTTCCCGGCCAAGCCCACGACCCCGTGTGAGGGCGGGGCGGTCGTGCTCCTGGATGTCGAGAGGGGCGACATCCTGGCTATGGCCAGTTGCCCGACGTTCGACCTGGATGAGTTTGTGCTGGGAGATAAGGGGGAGATCGCCTGGGCGCTGAACAAGGACCGCCAACCCCAGCTCAACCGCGCGATCGCGGGCCTGTACCCGGCGGCCTCCACGTTCAAGATCATCTCAAGCTGCGCGATCCTGGAGCGCACGAAGACCACGCTGAACACGACGTACGTCTGCACCGGACGCGAGAGGTTCGGCCGGCGGGGCGACGTGAAGACATGCTGGAAGGAATCCGGGCATGGGCCGGTGGACTTCCTGAACGGCGTAGCGCTGTCCTGTGACGTGTACTTCTGGGACGCCGTGAAGTACGCCGGGCTGACGGCCGACCAGATCGCCGAGCACTCGCGCAAGTTCGGCCTCGGCGAGCCCACCGGGATCGGCCTGCCCGGGGAGCAGGGCGGCCTCGTGCCCACGCCGGCCTGGCGGAAGGAGCGAGATCGCGGCCGGTGGTATCAGGGCGACACGGCGAACCTGGTCATCGGGCAGGGCGACCTCAAGGTGACCCCGCTCCAGATGGCCCTGGCCGCGGCAACAATCGCCAACCGAGGCCGGCTGCCCAAACCGCGGATCGTCAACAAGATCGTCTGGCCCGAGGAGACCGGCCTGGGGACCGCGGAGTGGCCGAGGCTTCCGCCCAGGGACGTTGGGGTGAAGCCCGAGACCGTCGAGGCGGTCCGGCAAGGGATGCGGAGCACCGTCACGCATCCCCACGGCACCGCGCGTGGGCCGATGGCTGGGCTGCCGGTGACCGTAGCAGCCAAGACGGGGTCGGGCGAGGTCTCCCGGAACCCGAGACTGCACTCCTGGTTCGTGTGGTTCGCCCCCTACGAGAAGCCGAAGTACGCCTGTGCGGTCATCGTGGAGTTCGGCGGCTATGGGGCATCGGTCGCGGGGTATGTCGCCCGCAAGGTGCTCCTTGCCGCCTTCAGCCGACCCACGCCGCAAGTGGCCGCCCGTCCTCCCGAAGGGTCCCCGCATGCAGATTGAGCGACTCTCTCTCTCCGACGCGGCCCGCTGGCGGGAATTCGTCGCCGGCATGCCCACGGGCGACGTGCTGCAGTGCATGGAGTGGGGCGAGGTCAAGGCCCGCACGGGCTGGCGGCCCTTCACCGTCGCGGTCGTGGACGAGGGCCGCATCGTTGCCGGCGCGCTGGCCCTGTGCCGCGCCGCGCCGCTGGGCCGCAGCATCCTGTACTGCCCCCGCGGACCGGTGGTGGACTTCGGGGACGAGGAGGTCGTCCGCTGTCTGGTGGAGGGGCTCCGACAGCTCGCCCACGAGCAGCGGGCGCTCCTCGTGAAGGTTGACCCGCCGGTCTGTGGCGACGCCGCCTCCGTCCTGCGGCAGGCGGGCTTCCGGCCGGCGCCCGTGCCGGAGAAGGGCTTCGGCGGCACCCAGCCCCGCGCCGTCATGAAGACCTTCCCGCTGGCCGATGACGACACGCTCCTGGCGCGCTTCAAACCCAAGACGCGCTACAACCTGCGTCTCGCCGAGCGCAAGGGTGTCGAGGTGACCGGGGAAACGACCCGCGAGGACCTGCGCGTCTTCTACGACCTGCTCTTGGTGACCGGCGAGCGGGATGGATTCCACGTCCGCGACTTCGGCTACTATGAGTGCCTGTGGAGCTCGATCATCGAGCGCGGGCTGGGGCGGCTCTTCCTCGCCCGCCACGAGGGGCAAGCTCTGGCCGGCGCCATCGACTTCGTCCTCGGGAAGCAGTGCTGGTATGTCTACGGCGCCTCGTCGAACGAGCAGCGGAACCTGATGCCGAACTACCTCCTCCAGTGGCGCATGATGCAGTGGGCGCGCGACCGGGGCTGCGAAGTCTACGACTTCCGCGGGATTCCCCTCGATCGGCCCGGCGCGGGCGACGATCTTGGGGGGCTTGTCCGGTTCAAAGCAGGATTCGCCGCCCAATACGTCGAATACGTGGGTGAGTGGGACCTGCCGCTCTCCGCGCCGCTATACCGCGCCTTCACTCTTCTGGAGCCGTTGGTCCGGAGGATCCGGCTGAAGCTGCGCCCTGCGTGAGAGCGCTTTCCGGGGGCAGGCCCACTTTCGCTTCCCCGCCCTCCTCGGCCTGCGTTTTCAACATCGACACATTCTGTTGTGTTGTGGTAGACTCATCCTGGCAGGTGATCTGCGGCGGTGGGAGGGGCTTCAGCCCCGACCGCACGGCCCACGAAAGGCAGCCGCGCCCCGTGCCATGGCGGACGATACCCCTGAGAAGGGCGACCGACCGTCCTTCTCGGACCTGACCATCGAGCTGATCGAGCAGGCCGCGGCCCTCGCGGGCGAGCGCGCCGCCGCGCCCATCCGCGCCGCCGGTTCGGCTGCCGCCCGCGGCCTCATCTACGCGGCCTGTGTGGCCGTTGCGTTCGCGCTCGGGGCCGTCTTCCTGGGCGTGTCCACCGGCCTCCTGATCCAGGCGGCGCCGGAGCCGATGCGGTGGCTCATCTGCTTGCTGATCGCAGTCGCCTTCTTCCTGTTGGCCGCCGTCATCGCGCTGGTTGGGTTCCGCCGCAAGCCGAAGACCGAGGCGAGGGAGACGAGTGAGTCCGAAGCGTGATGAGGTCCGTGCCCTGCTGGAGCAGTTCCGCACCGAGGCGCCCGAGGCCGCGCGGACGCTCGCGCGTGAGACGGTCCGCAGCCTCGTCCAGGGGCTCAGTGGCGAGTGTGCGCCCGGCGATTGGCTGCGGTCGCGCGGCGGAATCGTCGCCGTCACGGGCGGGCTCGGGCTGTTCGCCGCCGGGTACCTGATCGGCCGCAACGTCCGCATCGACGGCAAGGCCCTCCTCCGGGTGGGGGTCGCCGTGGCCGCAGGCGCCGCCGCCGGCTGGTTCGTCGCCACCCAGGCGGCCAAGGCGCCCGACGCGTAGCCGGCCTTACTGCCTGACACGGGCTCTGAACATGGCGCACAAGATCCTGGTGGTAGACGGCGATCGAGATGTCCGCGACCTGATCGTCAGCGGCCTGGTCGGGGAGGGCTATGAGGTGCCAGCCGCCGCCGACGGGGAGCAAGGGCTCGCGCTCGCCCGCGCCGAGCGCCCCGACCTCATCTGCCTGGAGGTCGCCCTCCCGAAGCTCGACGGCTTCCAGCTCGCCAGCCGGCTCCGCAGCGATCCCACACTGCAGAGCATCCCGTTCATCTTCCTCACGGGGCGTCATGGCCTCAAGGACCGCGTCGAGGGTCTGCGCCTCGGCGCGCACGCCTACATGGCCAAGCCGTTCGCCTTCCCGGAGCTATTCGCGGCGGTCAGCGGAATCCTCCAGCGCCTCCCGGCCTCTGACGCGCCGCCCGGAAGCACCGCGCTACCGGCCTCGACGGGCCTCGGTCTGATGGGCTCCCTCGGCGCCATCAGCCTCGCCGCGGTGATCCAGGCGATCGAGGGTGAGATGCAGACGGGAGTGCTCCGGATCGTCTCGGGAATCAAGTGGGGCCAGCTGGCCTTCCACCGTGGTAAGATCATCTCGGCCACGGCCGGCAGCCTCACCGCCGAGGACGCCGTCGTCGAGCTGGTCGGCTGGGACACCGGAACCTACGCCTTCCGTACCGAGGCGGTCGAAGCCCGACCGCCGCTTGCCGAGAGCGCGACCTCCGTGCTCATGCGGGCCCTGCAGCATCACGACGAGCGCCGGGCGGCGCTCCAGGCGTAGGGACCCTTCTCCGTCTCGCGCATCCCCCGGCGCCCCGCGTGCCGGGCTGACCCAAACCGGGCCTATCCGCCCGCCCAAACGAGGTGAGCCAAGTGGCAGACGCCCTCTCCGTCCTGCAGCAACTGAGACAGCGCAACCCCGACATCACCGCAGCCGTGCTCGCCACCAATGACGGACTCGCCATCCACAGCGATGTGGCGGGCGGCGTCGATGCGGACACGCTGGCCGCCCTGGCCGCCGACGTCGCGGTCCGCGCCGCCCGCATGGCCGAGGACGCCGGCCAGGGCAGCGCCCGGCAGGTCCTCGTCCAGGCCGACGGCGGCTACATCGTAGCCTCCCGCGTAGGCGACGACCTCTGTCTCGCCGTGACCGCCAAGGCCGAGGCCTCCCTGGGCCTCCTCCTCCTCAGCGTCCGTAAGGCCGCCGGCGAGATCCCGGCTGACGAGGTCTAACGGGCCGCCCGTCCCGCCACCGAACCGCGCCGAGCCACGCTCAGTCCTGCCTGGGCGTGGCTCGCTCCGCGACCTCCGCAATCGCGTCCAGCTTCTCCGTCACCTCGTCGGGCAGCATCCCGGGGGTCATGTACTCGGTGAGTTGGTGGTAGTCGCTCTTCCCGAAGAGGATCGGCAGCCCGAGGGCCTCGAAGTAGGCCTCGAACAACGGATCCAGGAAGTCGTCCGTGGCCTTGATGTCATCCGACCATGGGCCGGGACGCCGCATCGTTGCGAGCGCGCGCTCCATGTTCTCGATGCAGCGGCGCATGGTGTCCTCGCGCCTCTGGGCATCTGCATTCGCCCACAGGTCGGTGGTCTCCCCGCCGCGCGCCCACGCGAGCAGTACGTCGTCGCGGCATAGGTAGTTCTCCAACTCCCGCTTCTGCCACTGCACTTCCCTGAGCGCTCGGTGCTCGGAGAGACCTTCCGTCTGAAGACGGTCGAACAACGCGATACCCACGAGGTCCGACTTCGCCTCCCGCAGACCGAAGAAGTGACTGCGAGCCCGGGACGGCTGGTTCTGGACGTAACGGACCAATGGACGGGCGAGGCACTTCACTGCGTCGTGGTCCAGGAGACGCGCGAACGACTGGAGGATCGCGAGGTCAGTAGGCCCTTCCAGGTACAGGACCCATCCAAGGTGTTCTGCGAGGTAGTAATCCTCGAACCCGATGTCCTTCAGGGCCTTCAGCACCTGGCTCTTCCGGTCGTCGATACGATGCGGAAGCCCCACGAAGGCTACGACGACGTCACTGTCGGCGGCCTCGTTCAGCACGACCTCCGAGTGGCTGGCGGCGATCACTTGGCTGCCTGTCGAGGCCGCCACCTCCTTGATGAGTCGGTACGTCTGCCGCTGTCGCAGGATCTCGAGGTGGGCATCCGGCTCGTCCAAGAGGAGGACCGTTCCCGGATGGGCGTACAGGTAGGCGAGCAAGAGCAGCGTCTGCTGCAGACCACGTCCGGACGAGGAGATGTCCAACTCGACGCCCGACCTCTCCCGGTACACCATCGTCACTTCGCCCCGGGCCTCATCGTACCGGGGCGGCAGGATGGACTGTCCGAAAAGGGCCTCGATGTGCCCTGCCAGGTCCGCCCAGCTGCCCCTGTCCCCTTCCGCCTCGTGTAGTTGGTGGCAGAGGTTGCGGAGAACTTGAGCCGTCTGCCCCTCGCCGATAAGCACGTTCACCCGTCCGGGCTCCCACTTGGGTTCCTCCGCGGCAAGACCCGACATGGGCGGAAGGAACGCTACCCGGACGCCGCTGGCCTCCTCCGGTACGTTCATCGGCTCGCCTGTGCCGTCCGGGCCCGGTCGCCTCAACGGTCGGCAGTAGAACGACTCCGGGTTGGCGTAGTCGAACTCCAGGCCGCACTCCCATTCATGTCCGGCCGAAACCGCGCTGACGGTCACCTCCATGAGGACGCCCTTCGTCTTCGGCTTGAGCTTGCCTTGCCCGTTGAGCACCATCTCCACGTCTCGGATGTGCAGGTCGTGCCAGAGAAGCTTCGCGTCTGGTACCGGAACCGCGATGAGGTCACGTCGGTTCAGCGTCACACCGGGGCGCTTGTCCGGAACAGGCCGACTGCGGCGCCGACTCAGCCACTGCTGGAGCCCGGTGTGCCACAAGGCCAAGGCCTGGAGGGCGACGGTCTTCCCAGAGTTGTTGGGCCCGATGAACACGACCGCTTGCCCCAGGTCGATCTCGACGTCGTCGAGACACTTGAACCCCTTCACCGTGAGCTTGGTGAGCATCGCGAATGACCCCTCCCGAGGCTGACTGCGAACCCCCGTCGCCTGCCCTGTTCGCCTGCGCTGCCGGTGACTCCTGCTCTGGACTTGCCGCGGCTGGTTGCGCGTGCCAGGCTCCACGGCTATACTGCGACAACGAGGAGGACCCTACCAGTGCGCCTGGCCATCATCGGCGGAACCGGCGTGTATGGGCTTGCCGACGCGCGGGATGCGGACCCGAAGCACATCGTCACGGGCTACGGTGAGGCCCAGGTCCGCCGGGCCGCGATCGCGGGGCATGAGGTCGTCTTCCTGGAGCGCCACGGCGCCGGGCATCGCATACCGCCGCATCGCGTGGACTATCGGGCTAACATCGCCGCTCTGAAGGCCCTCGACTGCACGGCCGTCATCGCGACGAATGCGGTCGGGTCCTTGCGCCGCGATCTCCTGCCGGGGACTTTGGTGGCGGCCGACCAGTTCCTCGACTTCACCAAGTCCCGTCCGCTGACGTTCTTCGATGGCGACGACGAGCAGGGCGTCAAGCACGCAGACGTGACGGAGCCCTACTGCCCGAGCGTGCGCCGATGGCTGATCGCGGGCGCGAGCGAGGTGGGGGAGACGTGCGTTGATGGCGGAACGTACCTGTGCGCCGAGGGGCCGCGCTTCGAGACCGCCGCGGAGATCAGGCTGTTCGCTCAGTGGGGCGCGGACATGGTAGGCATGACGGGCGTGCCGGAGGTCGTCCTCGCGCGCGAGGTCGGCCTCTGCTATGCGACCCTGTGCCTCGTCACCAACCTCGGCGCCGGCCTCTCCGACGAGCACCCGAGCCACCGCGAGGTCACGGAGCTGATGGACCGTCGGCTGCAGGTCGTGGAAGCCGTCCTCCTCGCTGCCGTCTCCCGCGCCGAGGACCTCCCCCACTGCTCTTGCCGCAAACCGATCGCGTGAGCCGTTGCCTCTCTCCGCAACTCCCCAACTCCGGGACTCCGCAACTCCTACCGCTCGAAGCGCCGGTCCAGCTCCTCGTGGCGAAGGGCGATGATCAGGGGGTCGCCGTGGGGGCAGAGGCCGGGCGAACCGGCCGCCACGAGAGCTCTCAGGAGGTCCTCCATCTCCCGCTGGGTGAGGCGCTCGCTGGCCTTCACTGCCGCTCGACACGCCGCCGTGGCGACCGCGAGGTCCATCCGTTGCTCGAGGCTCGGCGGCAGGTCTTCGTCGGCCAGCTGTTCGGCCAGCCCTCGGAAGACCTCCTCGTAGTTCCGCCCCTCCAGGAAGGTCGGGATTGCGCGGATCAGCCATGCCGCGCCGCCGAAGGGCTCGATCTCGAAGCCCAGGTTGAGGAAGACCTCGAGGTTGGTCTCGACCACCGACGACTCCCTGGCCGGCAGCTCCACCGAGACCGGAACCGTGAGCCGCTGCGAGCGCCCGAGCCGTCCCGCGCTCTGGCCGCGCAGCCGCTGCGCGAGCGCGACCTCCGAGGCCCGGTGCTGGTTGATCAGGAGCAGCGCATCGGGCGCCTCCACGAGGATGTACGTGTCGCGCAGCTGACCCAGCACGCGCGCTTCCTCCAGCCGATGCCGTGGCGCCTCCCGGACGGGCAGCCGAGGCGCCTCCGGCGGCGGCTCGGCGATCGGTCGCGCGTGGACCTCCAGTCCCTCCTCGTGCTCGTCGATGACGTCCGCGAAGGGGCTCGGCCGCCAGCCGATCCGCGGACCCTCCTCGCCGACCTTGGGCCAGGGCGTTCGGGTTGCGGTCGGTCCCGATGCACGTCCCGTTGTTGGCGTGCCCGCAGGCGCGGTTCGCTCCTGGCCTACGCGCAGGTCCCAGTCCTCGTCCTCTGCCGGCGCGGGCCGCTGGAACGTCGCCTCGCCGATCAGGTTCGCGGAGCGCAAGGCTTCCACGACCGCCTGCTCCAGCAGATGGTGCACCTCCCACGGCCGACTGAAGCGCACCTCGATCTTCGTAGGGTGCGCATTCGGGTCCACGAGGCGCGGCACCATGTCGAACGTGATGGCGCAGATCGGCTGGCGGCCGGTCGGCAGCAGCCCGCCATACGCCAGCGTCAGGCCGTGGCTCATCATCCGGCTGCGGATGAGCCGCCCGTTGATGAAGAAGTGCTGGTGCGTGCGGTTCGCGCGCGTCAGGCGAGGGTTCGACAGATAGCCCGCAATCCGGATGTCGGGCGATTCGTAGCTCACCGGGATGAAGTCGCGGCTCGCGCTGCTGCCGTACATGGTCGCCAGGATCGGCAGCATGTCGCCGGTCGCCGGCGACACGAAGCACGTCGAAGCATCGTGGATCACGCGGAACGCGATGTCCGGGTGCGCCAGCGCCAGCCGCTGCACCCACTCGATGCAGTGGCTGCGTTCCGTGTTCGTGACCTTCAGGAACTTCAGCCGCGCCGGAGTATTGAAGAACAGGTCCCGCACTTCGACCATCGTTCCCGGCGGGCAACCCACCGCGTGCAGGTCCGCCATCACGCCGCCGTTGACGATGACCTCTGTTCCCTCCTCCGCCTCATGCTCCCGCGTCGTCATCCGCAGCCGGCTGACCGCCGCGATGCTCGGCAACGCCTCGCCCCGGAAGCCCAGCGTCGCGATCTCCGCCAGGTCCGCCGCCGCCGCGATCTTGCTCGTCGCAAACCGCTGCAAGCACAGCACCGCATCATCCGCATCCATCCCGCAGCCGTCGTCCGTCACCCGGATGAGCTGCTTCCCGCCCTCGCCCAGCTCGACGGTGATCCGCTTCGCGCCCGCATCGATGGCATTCTCGACCAGCTCCTTCACCACACTCGCCGGCCGCTCCACCACCTCGCCCGCCGCAATGCGGTTCGCCGTGTTGTCGTCCAGCACGTTGATCTTGCTCATCGCGCACCCACATGCCGTTCTCGCAGGTCAGGCTTTCCTGCCGATCCGCCTCACATTCCCCTGCTGACGCCAACTTGCCTGCCTCCGAGGAGCATGGACGGCGCCGAACGTCTCACTGAGCAGACGGCGCCCGAAGGGATCGGACACCATGGATCAGCCGAGCTGGGACGACTCTGGCGGCAGCCCGCCGCCGAAGAGCGCCTTCCTCCGTCACTTGCTCGGGCCAGTCCTTGGCGTGGGCCTGGTGGCCGGCCTCCTCCTGGCGGTGTGGCTCTACGCCCGCCAGGTGGCGCAGCAGGTGTACTGCTACCCGAACCTGGGCGCGATCGGCCTCGCCACCCGGATGTACTGCGCCGATCACAACGGCCGCTTCCCGTTGGCACGGAACTGGTGCGACGCGGTCGAGCCGGAGTACGTGAAGAACCTCGACTGCTTTCGCTGCCCGGCCTTGCCCCATGCACCCTCCGGTTACGCGTACAATGCGGGCCTCGAAGGCCTCGACGAAGGCCGCGTCGGGGCCCGTCCGAACCTCGTGATGGCCTGCGACGGCCTTGGCGGTTGGAACGCCTCCGGCGGGCCTGAGCTGTTCGATCCCAGGCACCGGTGGCGAATGGGCTTGGTCGTCTACGTGGACGGCCGACGAGAGTCTAGGCGGCGGGACGACCCAGCCCAGATGACGTGGAAGCCCTAGACGGCTGCCAGGGGGATGGCCCCCGAGATGGACCCGCCGGATGATCCTCACAGATCGCTCCGCAGGCTCGGCGGTGTCTCGCTGGGTCTCGGGCTCGCCGGTCCGCTGACTTGCGGGCTGACGTCAGTCGCCGGGCTGATCCTCGGCGTGTGGGCATGGGTGAACATCCGCCGCGACGGTGGCTCGCATCGCGACGCGCGGTGGGCCATTGCCTCCGTCATCGTGCCGCTAGTCCCTGGTCTGGCGACGCTCCTCTTGCTCTTCGGCTACGCCAACGCGAAGGTCCGGCAGGCAAGCTGCCTGGGCAACATCACGCAGCTGGGGCTGGGCGTGGCGATGTACCGGGCCGACTACGACGGGCGTTGCCCGCTTGCCGACCGATGGTGCGACTCGCTCGCGCCCTACGAGAGGCACCCCCTGCTGTTCCCCTGTCCGGCCGAGCCCCATTCGCGGCTCGGGTACGCACTCAACGCTCGCCTCAACGGCGTCGATCTCGACCACACGGAGCCGAACACGGACCGAGTGGTGCTCTTCGATGCCACCGCAACATGGAACACGGCGGGCGGCCCCGAGCTCTTCGCGCCCCGCCATTCCGGCTATGGATGGCTCATCTTCGACGACATGCGCCGTAGGTTCGCGCGGTCCGATGAACTGGACACGGTCGTATGGTCCCCGCCGCGGTAGTGCCCTTCGCCTTCCACCGGTCGACGGGCCGAGCTTGCCCCCGCCCGACCGCGCAGCCTCTGGCTGATCGTCCCCGTGCGCCCTGCGAACAGGGCTCTGGCCTGCCTGCGGGGAACATGCGCCCAACGATCGCACCGTGAGGGCCGCCATGCGTGGATCGACGCGGGCCCAGGTTCGTTCCGCCGAGCCGCTCCCGGTCACGCCGGGTGTGCGGCGGCTCGGCTGGTGCCTACTGGGTCTGGCGATCGCGGGCTTCGTCACGTGCGGGGTCGGTGCGCTGCTCGGCTTCGGGGCCAGAGACAAGATCCGCAAGCTGCAGTGTCGCGGCAACCTGGACCAGATCGCGCTGCTCACCCTCATTTACTGCGGCGACCACGACGGCTGGTTCCCTCCGGCGGGCACCTGGTGTGACTCCGTCGTCATTCCCTCCGGCGACTCCATGCGCTGGCTGCGCTGCCCCTCGGCCCCGAGGGCGCGCGGTGGGTATGCCTTCAACGCCGCGCTCAACTTGCGGGACCGCGGCCAGCTCGACCGCCTCGAGACCATCCCCCTGGAGTTCGACGCGGTCGGCGGCTGGAACGCAGCCGGCGGCTCGGAGCTATTCACGCCGCGTCATCGCGGCTACGGCTACATCGCCTACGCCGACGGTCACGTCAAGCAGCACGTGCCCGAGGACCTCGCCGACCTTACCTGGAACCCCTAGCTCCATCATTCCACTGGGGAGCCCTGCCATGACGGTCCTCCTTGTGCTCTATCTCTCTCCCGCACCAGCATGCGCCGCGCCCACGGTCACCACTGGAGGTGCGCAGTATGTCGTCATGGGTGCGAGCTACCGTGCGAGGTTCGTCCCCGAGGCTGCCGGGTTCGACCTGGAGCTGAAGGGCGCCGATGGCCAGTGGCATCTCGTCGGGGCGAAGCCCGGCGCCGCGAGCTTCGCGCTGTTCGCGAACGGGCAGGAGTTCGGCGTGCGCGGCGCGCGGGCGACGTGGGCTACCCGGACCGATGGCGGCGTGGTGCAGGTAGCACAGCAGGTCGTCATCGACCCGCTGCAGGGCACGGTCATGGAGCTGAACTTCGTCTGTGCGGACGAGGGCGTGCTCATGGGCGCCCGCATCATCCCCGCGGCTCCGGGGGGCATCCTCTGGTGCCCGCCGCGGATCGCATTGCCGCCTGACGAGTGGGATGGCTACCTCTTCTGGGACCAGACCGGCCGCCGCCACGAGGGCAAGATGAGCGCGCTGGGCAAGGAGCCGACGTATGCCGGCGTCTCGGCCTGGGAGCAGACGGGCGACACGGTGTCCGCGCTCGATCCGAACCATCCGGCGCTCATCAGCCGCTCCGGCTCTCTCGGCATCGGGCTGGGCGCAGTGTACGTGGACTTCGCCGACCGCTGGGCGGAGGCCCACATGTTTATCCAGCGCCACACACCCAGTTCGCTCTTCCTGTACGCCGGCTATGCGCCCGCCTCCGACGCGACCCGCTGGGCGTGGCTTGCGCCGATCGCGGGCGGCGAGGAGGAGAGGCAAGTGGATCGACTCGTGCAGGCAGGCCGCGCTCTCGCGGCGGGCTTCGAGCCGATCGCGAAGGCCGTGCCCGATGACTGGAAGCAGTTGGTGCCCGACTTCCCGGCCAACCTCCGCCGCGCTGAGCCGGTGCGCGACATCAACGAGGCGGCGGTCTACTCGATCAACGAGGACACGGTCTCGGACTACGGCCTCTCCCTCGCACGCAAGGCCGGGTCGGATGTGCTCATCCGGGGCTGGTTCAAGTGGGCGCAGGCGCCGCCGGTCGATCAGTGGCGGGAGATTCCAGTCCGCGTCCACGAGCAGGGCGCGCTGTTTGGCGGCGGCATCACGTGCAGCGCGCTGTATGACGGCGAGAACGGACTGACCGAGGCCCAGTGGAAGGACCTGGCGACCCGCGGCCCGGCCGGGCAGCTCATCGACGCGTGGGACACGCCCGGCATCCGTCACGGCACGCTCTCGAATCCGGCCTACCTGGACTACCTGTTCCGCTGGTGCAAGGCGCAGATCGACGCGGGCGCGGACTACCTCTTCATGGATGAGATCGGCGCCGCGTTGAACCAGATGGAGGGCTTCGACGACTACTCGCTGGCCGACTTCCGGCGTTACCTACTGGAGAGCGCACCGCAGACGCAGGGCTTCGCGCCGGATGATGCGCGCTGGGCTGACCTCGGGATCGATCTCACGAACAACGAGGTCTGCCCGGACGGGACGATGCGCTCCTTCGACTATCGAGCCTTCATGAGGGCGAAGGGTGTGTTGGAGAGGCCTGTCTCGGACGCCAATCCTCTCTCGACCTTCTGGTGGCAGTTCCGCGGGTTCCGCGACGACCGCGCGTGGAAAAGGCTGACCGATCGCCTGCGCGCCTACGCGGCCGAACAGGGCCGGACACTTTACATCAGCGCGAACGGGCTCGCGAAGTACGTGGACCTGCAGGTGCTCGGCGTGTGGGGCGACTTCAGCGCGAAGGGCGGGCACATCGACCTGAGCGACAACCAGATTCCCGTCTGGCGTTCGACCGTCATGCGCGGGCGGGAGGTGGCGGGTAAGCGCGTGCCGGTCGTCTTCTTCCACGACTGGGGCTTCGGCGATCCACCCTTCCCGTTCCTCGCCTTGCCTCCATCCGAGCGCGAGATCTGGGATCGCGTGCGGGGCGCCGAGATCTACGCCGCCGGCGCGTTCTACGCGTTCCCCGTCCTCGGTCCCTTCGGCTGCGACGCCGGGCGCGACGGCACTCTCCGCGAGATCGCCCGCCAGACGGCCTTCTACCAGGGCAACCGCGACCTGTACCTGAAGGCGGAGTACGTCGGGAGTGAGCTGCTTCGCACCGAGGCGCCCAACCTCAGCCTCGCCGCTTCCTGGCTCGCCGCCGACAACGCGCTGCTGCTGCACGTCATCAACCGCGAGCTGCGCGACGCAGCGCTGGTTGCCAGGGAGAGTATCGCCGTCGAGATCCCCGTGGGTGGCACTCCGAAGACCGCGGTCGCCGTCTCCCCCGACTGGCAAGGCGAGCAGGACGTGAAGTTCGAGAAGCGTGGCGCTGCACTGCGTGTCACGCTCCCGCGTCTCGATGCCTACGCCATCGTGAGGTTGGCCTATCCCGGCCCGGTCGATCTCGCGGACCTACGTGACCCCGCGCGGATCGTGCCGCCGCGGATGTGGGCCAGGCCGGTACGCAGCGAGTTCGCCGTCCGGCCGGACTGTTACGTGGAGAACGGCGGCGACCTCAACGGCTTCCTACAGGGCCGCCTGCACACGCAGTTGCGCAACCCGCCCACCTTCCTCGCGAACGCGAAGACGCCCGGCCGCCTGCTCGTGATGGTGCAGGCGGTGGCGACCGCCGGCGCGCGGATCGAGTACAGCGTCGATGGCGTGCTGAAACAGTCCGTGGACTTGCCCGATCTCGACGGCAAGAACGACGGCCAGGCGGCCGAGTACGACCGCCTGCTGACCTTCGACATCCCTGCCGGGCGCCATCGGCTGACACTCGACAACACGGGCGGCGACTGGTGCACGATCAGTTGGCTGCAACTCGAGGGGGAGTTTGCGGAGTGGTAGGGCGGCCTACGTCACCTTGACCGCGCGCACGCCCTCGCGCTTCGCGAGGGTCTCGGCCAGCTCATCCGCGCGCTCCTGCGGCAGGTGGTTGAGCCCGGCCGACACGCCGTACGTCTCCGCATCGTCGTCGTAGGTCACCTCAAACGCCGTCACTTCGAGGCCCCGCGAGGCGAGGTCCGTCCGCAGCGCCGACGGCAGGAGTTGGCTCGCGTCCAGTTCGATCCTCAGCAGCACCGGCCGCGTGGGCCGGAAGACCTTGCGCTCGACCCACTTGAGCAGCGTCAGGCTCACGAACATCAGCGCGGTGCCGATGACCACGGCCTCCCACCAGCCGATTCCGGCTGCCATCCCGATCGCCGACACGGCCCAGATCGACGCCGCCGTGGTCAGCCCCTGCACGGTTCCACCGTGACGGATGATCGTCCCGGCGCCCAAGAAGCCGATCCCGGTGATGATCCCCGCCGCCACGCGCCCCGGGTCGTAGTCCTCGCCGGCGACGGCGATCGACACGAGCGTGAACAGGCATGAGCCCGCACTCACCAGCAGCAGCGTGCGGAAGCCCGCCGGGTGGTCGCGACGCTCCCGCTCGATCCCGACGACCGCCCCGGCTGCCGCCGCCATCAGCAACCGCCCCAGCATCACCGGCCATGCCACGTACGCGAACTCAACCATCGCTCCGCCTCCCCTGCTCATACGGATCGGTATGCGCCCGCTTCGCCAGCGCCACCAACTCGGCCGGCTCCCACCGGGCCACGGGATCGCCGCCCACCACGTCGCTCACCGTGCCCACCTCCAGCCCCGCCTGCCGGATGCCCTGGAGGATGTACGGCAGTGCGTCCAGGCTCCACAAGTCCCCCTGGTGCATCAAGATGATGCTCCCCGGCCGCATGTGGCTCAGGCCGTTCGCCACGATCGCCTCGCGGTTGTGGTTGCGCCAGTCTCCCGAGTTCGCGGTCCACAGCGCGGTCTCGTAGCCCAGGTGGTCGGTCACGCGCAACGCGAGTTCCGAGCAGTCGCCGCCCGGCGGGCGCATCAGCCGGGGCTTCACTCCGCTCGCCGCCTCGATGGCCTGGTCGCACCCGCGAAGCTGGGTCCACACGCCGCGCGGGTTCAGCTCAGTAAGCGAGATGTGCGAGTACGTGTGGTTGCCGATCTCATGTCCGTCGCGCGCGATCAGACGCACGAGTTCGGGGAACTGCTCCGCGTTCTCGCCAACCAGGAAGAACGTCGCGTGCACGCCCCAGCGCCGCAGTACGTCCAGCATCAGCGGCGTCGTGAGCGGATGGGGCCCGTCGTCGATGGTGAGGGCGACCCGGGCGCTCGCGGGGTCGCCCTCGACAATGGCCGACACCGGGCCCTCGCGCGGGAGGTTGTCCAGCTCGCCCGACGGGCGTGCTTGCGCCCCGAACTCCGTCCACCGATCCTGCAGCGAGGGCCCCTGCAGCGCCTCACCGAACAGCTGCCGAACCCCGACCGCGTCCGGAGCGTCAATGGCGTATCGGAGCAGCAGGTCATCCACGCGGACGCACCCACACCGTGCCAACAGCGGCGCCGGGTCCGCCGATGAGCCGAGGAGATCCGCGACCTCCTCCCGCGTCACGCTCACGCTCAGGACGGGGCGGTGGTACTCGGTGAACTCCCGCTCCCCGGGCACCGTGGCCCAGCAGTCCAGGTGCGCCAGATCCGGAACCGTGGCGAACGCCGTGGTGATCACCCGCGCGACATCCTGCTGCAGGTCGCGGATCGAGATCAACTCGCTTTGCTTGTCGCCGACCTGCAGCTTTACCAGCCCGGCGGTGATCCAGCCGTTCGAGGCAATGCCGACGCGCAGCAGCCGCGAGTGCAGGTTCTGCGCCAGCAGCGCCGTGGTGAGAGCGCCCTCGGGGACAGGCTCCAGGCCCTTGGGGATCGTGCCCGGGTCCTCGGTACCCAGAGGGCGCACCAGGGCGCCCGGCGGCTGAGCCCGCAGGTGGGCGTCCAGGTGCGACGGACCCTCCGCCCCTTGCGTCCCATCAGGCGGCAGGCCAAGGCTCAGCGACAAGATGGTGCCAATGAGGCTCCAGATGCTCATGCCCTTGTGTTGGGAATTCCGGGACATGACCCAATCCGCGCCGTTGCGAATTGGGATCGTGTCCCGGAATTCCCGCACTCCCGCGTCACTTCCGCAGGTCCCGCAACTCGGTTCGCCCGTCGCTCCAGATGACCGCCACCTCCTTGACGGAGACGGTGTTGCGGCGCACCAGGTCGCGGTTGAACGGGTCCTGCTCGTAGGTCGTCACCCAATCGGTCGCTACCGCGCCCACTGCCGTGGGGGCGGCCTGGGCCACCGATTCCTTCGAGCCGAGCAGCCACCCGCCGGCTCCCAGGGCGATGCCCAGCAGGAGAACAGCCACCAGCATACCAACGTTACGTATCATCAGGCAAGCCCCCTATTCCCGGACGGAGCTGATCCGAATTGAGCATCGATCCCGCAGTCCAGGCCCTCCAGGAGAAGGTCCGGTCCCAGAGCGCCTTTGTCGGAGCGATCCGCGATGAGGTCGGCAAGGTGATCGTCGGCCAGCGCGCACTGATCGACGGGCTGATCACGGCGCTTCTCGCCGACGGCCACGTGCTCCTTGAGGGCGTGCCCGGCCTGGCCAAGACGCTCGCCGTGCGCACGCTCGCCCAGGCGGTCGAGACGGGCTTCCAGCGCATCCAGTTCACGCCCGACCTGCTGCCTGCCGACATCGTCGGTACGATGATCTACAACGAAGTGGAGCACTCCTTCTTCGCCAAGAAGGGGCCCGTCTTCTCGAATCTCATCCTCGCCGACGAGATCAACCGCGCCCCTGCCAAGGTGCAGAGCGCCCTCCTGGAGGCCATGCAGGAGCGGCAGGTGACCATCGGGGATACGACCTTCCCGCTGCCCCAGCCGTTCCTTGTGCTGGCCACACAGAACCCCATTGAGCAGGAGGGCACCTATCCGCTGCCCGAGGCCCAGGTGGACCGCTTCATGCTCAAGCTGAGGGTCGATTACCCCTCGCCCGATGAGGAACTCCGAATCCTTGAACGCATGACCGTCGGACTTGAGCCCTCCGCGCAGCCGGTGGTGAAGCCCGAGACGATCCTGGAGGCCCGGCGGACGGTGTACCAAGTCTACATCGACCCGAAGGTCGAGCGCTACATCGTGGACCTGGTGGTCGCGACGCGGCAGCCGAAGGACTTCGGGCTGCCCGAACTCGCGGGCCTGATCCGCTATGGCGCCTCGCCGCGCGCCACAATCTACACGACGTTGGCCGCCAAGGCCTGCGCCTTCATGCAGGGCGATGCCTACGTCACGCCCGACCACGTCCGCGGCGTCGTCCGGGACGTCATGCGCCATCGCATCATCGTCACCTACGAAGCCGAAGCGGAAGAGAAGACCTCCGACGACATCATCGACTCCATCCTGCGCACCATCGAGGTGCCGTAGGTCGTCGCGTCGTGTTCGTCGTCGTTGCCTTTGCTATCACCCGTCACCTGTCACCCGTAACCTGCCGTCATGATCCCATCCCATCTCCTCAACCGCATCCATCGCATTGAGATCCGCGCCCGGCGGCTGGTGAACGACGTGTTCGCGGGCGAGTACCGGTCGGCGTTTCGCGGGCGGGGGGTGGAGTTCCAGGATGTACGCGACTACTACCCCGGCGACGACATCCGGACGATCGACTGGAACGTGACCGCACGGGCGCGCAAGCCGTACGTGCGCCGCTACCAGGAGGAGCGCGAGCTGACGGTCGTCTTCCTGGTGGATGCGTCGCGGTCAGTGCACTTCGGCTCGGGGGAGTTGCTGAAGGGCGAGGTGGCGGCGGAGATCTGCGCGGTGCTCGCCCTGAGCGCCATCCGCAACAACGACAAGGTCGGGCTGGCGGTCTTCACGGATCGCATCGAGTGCATGATCCCGCCCGCGAAGGGCCGCACGCAGGTCCTGCGCGTGATCCGCGAGGTGCTCGCCTTCGAGCCGCAGCACCGGGGCACCAAGATCGCCGCCGCGCTGGAGTGGGCGGGCCGCGCGCTCGTGCGCCGCGCCGTTGTCTTCCTGATCTCCGATTTCCTGGACGTGGGCTACCAACGGGCGCTGAACATCGTAAACCGGAAGCACGACGTGATCGCGGTGAACATCACCGATCCGCGAGAGGAGCAGCTTGCCGGCGTCGGCCTCCTGGAGGTGGAGGACGCCGAGACCGGCCGCCGCCTCACGATCGACACCCGCCCGGGGAAGCTGCGACCCGCGCGCCGCGCGGAGGAGCTGCGCCGGGAGTTGGCTCGCCTGGACGTGGACCTCGTACCCATCAACGCCGCCGAGTCGTACGTCGAGCCGCTCATCCGGTTCTTCTCGACCCGTGCGAGGCGGTTGAGGTGAGGTCCATGGGCCCTTGCGCACAGAGGCGTGTCGTTTGGGACTGTCCCGTTTCCCGCACCGCGAGGTGCGGGAAACGAGGACTGTCCGTTGTTGACGTTGCCGGTAGCGTCTGTGCCCCCAGAACCCTCTGGCCGCTCGGCCTTCTCCTCCTCGCTTCCTCGTCGCTCGCGCAGCAACCCTCGTCCCTCCAACCGCGCATCTCCCCCGACACGATCACGGTCGGCGACCTGCTAACCTACACGGTTGAGGTTCCTCTCGCCGCGGATGAGCGCATCACGGGGCCGGGCGCGGAGGCTGCCTTCGGCCGTTGGGAGGTCCGCGGCTACCACGTCGAGCCCGCGCCGGGGAAGGCGGTTGTCAGCTACACGCTGACCGCCTTCGAGACCGGCAAGCTCCCGGTCCCGTCCATCGAGATCACGGTCGGCAATCCGGCCGGCAAGACGCGCTCCGTGCGTACGGCGGCCGTGACGGCGACCATCGCCTCCGTCCTGAAGGGCGAGGACACGCGACCCGCCGACATCGTGGGCCCGCTGACCCTCCGCGAGAAGCCCCTCGCGATCGCCCTGCGGGTGCTGGTTGGGGTCGTCATCGTGGCGGCGGTCGTGCTCCTGGGGGTCTTCCTGTGGCAGCGGAAGCGGCGCCTCGTCGAGAAGCACTCGCGCCCCGACCCGGCCGATGTGGTCGCGCTCAAGGCACTCAAGGCGCTCCGCGAGGCCGGGCTACCTGAGGCCGGGCGCGTGAAGCAGCACTACTGCGAGGTCAGCGACATCCTGCGCACGTACCTCGCGGCGAGGTGGGGCCTGCGGACGCTCGAGGAGACGACGTGGCGTATCGTCGCCCAGATGCGGGACACCCGGACGTGCGCGGAGTACGCCCCG
>Ga0194111_10000561_pt1 | contig 45790 bp, 41 predicted proteins | sample TA2KigC300mmetaG_FD_146194 | JGI IMG/M metagenome (GOLD analysis project Ga0194111, IMG submission 146194) | Freshwater microbial communities from Lake Tanganyika, Tanzania - TA2015033 Kigoma Deep Cast 300m | ecosystem: Environmental > Aquatic > Freshwater > Lake | place: Tanzania: Lake...
ACTTCATTCGGCGCTTGGTTACCTGCCGCCAAATGAATTTGAGGAGGTACTGCTCAATCAGGAGAACAATGGACTACCCCGCCAGGCTCTCCTAACCCTATCTGTCCAATCATAGGGGTGCAGTCCAACCTGTGATAACTGCTTTAATGAAGGATGATCCACAATCGATGGGCTCATCACCACACCCTCCAAAGCGACAGGTGTGATGGAAATCATGTTATGCGATATAGCCCAGACATCGGTACCTTCTTCTGCATGAGCTGGGCGATTGCCACTCACGATTAAACAATAAGCATCGCTGCCATTCTCTCTGCATTCAATCGCATCACACAATGTACCACGCCCTAACCTTGTTATGTGAATGCCCGCAATCTGACTCAAAGGCAAATTAGGCACATTTACGTTGAACAGGGAACTTTGGGGCAATATCTTTGCCTCAAGGAGCTTCATCATAGCTACCGTCACTTGAATAGCTGCGCGAAAATCGAAATTCTCCTCGGCATCAACAGAGATAGCGAGTGACGGTATATCATGAAGGTATCCCTGCAAAGCAGCTCCTACCGTGCCTGAGATAAGTATGTCCTCGCCTATATTAGCACCTTCATTTATGCCAGAGACCACTAGGCCTATCTCATCATCTGCCATTGCGTTTAGAGCCGCGATCACACAATCAGATGGAGTACCCTGTACAGAATGACACTGTACCCCACTCGTTCCACTAGCGAGAGGCCTTATCTTGCTCACCTTCACAAGGTTCTTTGCAGTTACCTTGGTGCCCTGACCAGATACACCCTGGTCTGGTGCTACTATTAGCACGTCCCCCACCTTCATAAGACCACTAGCCAGCTCCCACAACCCTCTAGCGTAAATTCCATCGCCGTTTGTTATAAGTATCTTCATATAGCCGCCTTAAGATGTGGATATTAGGCTAAAAAATCCGTACACAGCGGTATTTGCCCATTATCTGTTCATGAAAAAATTGGCCATGTGATTTGGCAGTCATTAGCTCCTCAAAAACTTCGGGCGGAACTTCAAAGAACCGATGAATACGCCCGCCATGGAATTCTATGTCCAGCGTATTGGTGTCCTTGTCGTATTTGACTTTAGACATTGTAGTTGAATTGACACTTAGCCAGTCCATACCTATTCTCCTGTCCAAAAGGTTGCAAGCTTATCAAACCAGTCCCTCCCGAAGCTAGACGAACTGTACAAAAGTCCTCCTTGTTTCATCACCGGCTCACTCGTATTTTAAATCATAATCAAAAGATTTGAAAAATTCAATAAATATGAAAAACAGCGGCTGTTATGCTATCATCTCCAAACAATGAGACGAGTCGTTAAGTTTAACAAGAACCCGCTGGTCTTTCCACGCCCGCACCTCACTTATACCGGTCTCTTCGGCAAAGAAAAAAGCATCGCCGGCAAGTTCCAAAAGTTCACCGAGGTAAGCGTTGATAAAGCCAAAATGAGTGACTATAGCTATTTCCTGTTCGGGATACTGAGCGAGAATTCGATTAATTGTGGTGACTGCTCGGTTACGAAGTGCTTGTCTGGTTTCAACTCCGGGCGTAATTTGCCAAAACGCCTCTACGAAGCGACCTTTAATGCATGGCGCATTTTTGGTACGTAGGTTGCGGGCGATTTCTCCCATCCCCTTCGCCAGGCCCAGGAAATCTTCGGTTGGCTTTATTTCATCTAGATCGGGAACAATTTGAGGTGTAAGACCAAGATAACTTCCAAGAATTGTTGCCGTTTGCCGTGCCCGGCGCGAGGGACCTGACATAAGCTGGTTAATACCGCTCATCGCAAGTCTTTTCCTCAATTGATTAGCCTGAGACACGCCTTTATTGGTCAGAGGAGGATCATAGTGATTTCTTTCCGAGGGCATCTCACTCTGACCATGACGTATCACGTATAATATTGTACATCTCTGGTCAACCATGAAGAGCTCGCCTATTGCCTTTACGAATGCCGAAAAATTCTCTTCTGGCCTAAGTTCTTTCTTCATTAGCATAAGCTAGCTCATCCACAGTTATTTATCACAGTAGTAGTACCAAACTGCTTGAATCGTCTTTAGAGCATTCCAAAACCATGTTGCTTGAGTTCAGCAACATAGAAGGTTTCTACCTGTTGAACTCCCTCTATCTGAGAAAGTTCGTTCTTAACGAAATGAACCATCTCATCCGAAGTGGGAAAACGGACAGAGATAAGGACATCAAAGCGACCAAAGGATATGGCTATAAGACCGACATTTGGATACTCCGTTAATCTTTGACAGACGGCGTCAATTTTATTCATATCGCTATCTAGAGCGATTATCGCCATAGAACCGTAGCCTAGCTTTTTGGGATTTGTGATCACCGTCATCCTGATTGCATCTTCACTAAGCAACCGCGCAACCCGTCTGGAAACCGACGACACGCTAATTCCTAGCAATTTCGCGAGAGCAGAATAACTACGACGCCCGTCTTTCTGGAGTTCCTTGATCAGATTTTGGTCAATTTCATCGATCTCTATCATACAATTTGTTCCTTGTCTACTTAACAGTCCTTGTGAAACCTATAGGACGGAATTCCTTAGATTCTATCATTACTGCCTCCATTCAGTCCAACGACCACACTCTGATACTCCTTGTATGCCCGCACAATGCTCATTGGAGTCTCTTCGGCAAAGAAAAAGGCATCGACACAAATCAAATCTGTCTCAGACAACCCACCCCCGTCAACACTAATGACTTGCCCGGTTATATAAGAAGAATCATCTGAAGCGAGGAACAAAGCCAAATTAGCCACATCCTGAGTAGCACCTATCCTGCCAAGAGGCACTTGTTTTGATGTATTCTCTATAAATTCCTTAACCTGTTCAGGCGTTCTTCGCACGTATAGCATGTCGGTCGAGACCAGCCCTGGGGCAATGGCATTCACGTTTATCCCATGGCGTCCTAATTCGCGTGCACAAAATTTGGTCAGCATGATAATGCCTGCTTTCAAAATTGCGTAGCTGTAGTTATGCATCTCGTTGCGCATGTATGTGCTAAGTCCAGAGACTGAGGAAATGTTAATAATCTTACCGGATTTCCTTTCCACCATGTGCTTAGCCGCAGCCTGAATACAAAGGAAAACTCCTTTGAGGTTGACGCCCAGAACGATATCCCAATCTTCCTCGGACACTTTCAGCAGACCAGCAGCACCGCGTGTGGTCCCAGCATTGTTTACCAGTACGTCAATCTTCCCGAAATTATTGATAGTAGTATCAATCAGATTCTTGACCTCCTCTCTTTTTGATACATCTGTCGTAACCGTTATTGTCATTCGGCCAAGCTCTCCGACCGCACGGGCAGTTTCCTCCATTTCTATTATGTCGGCAATGACGATATTAGCACCCTCCCTGGCAAAGGTCAGAGCTATCTGTTTTCCTATTCCCTTAGCTCCGCCAGTAACTACCACCACTTTTTGATCCAGGTTTCCCATTTTGCTCCCAATCTAACATCTCTAATCACATATCGCGAAAAGTTGCCTCCAATTTAAGACAAGAAATCCGTATGCAACGCTATTTGCCCATTATTTCTTCAAAGAAGGATTGGCCATGTGATTCAGCGCTCATTTGTCCCACAAAAACCCTAGGGGGAGTTCAGAGAATCGATGAATACAGCCGCCATGGGATTCTACGTCCAGCGTTTTGGTATCTTTATCATATTTGACGCTGGTCGACAATAGGGTATGAGATTATGGAGGCGAAACGATTATGTTCGCCGCCATATATTCCTCCCGTACAACTCATAATGTCTTCGTACTTGTTCTTGGTGGCCCCCAGAGCCTTCTCACGAAAAAATGACTCCTCTGCTATGAAATTTTGAACATACAAAGCACGCACGGGGGCATCTACTAGACGTTACAGACGCCCCCTGCTCATGCCAGCTTGAACAACCAGCAACGTTTTTGATTAGCCTCAACTGGACAGCAGCATACTAAAAAATGGATATACCACTCGAGCTATAGCCACATGGCTACTTCATCCAATTATCGGGAACATTGAACTTCACGTCAGGTCGGAAAATCCGGTCCTCATCCATCAAGCTCTTTAGCTCACTGGGTATTGGTTTCGTGCCGGTGAGATCACTTTCCCAGCCGAGCTCATAGGCACGCTTCAAGACATCGTCCCGATATTTGGACTTGGCAGACGGCTTGACGGGAATATCTGTCCACCCGGCACCTGTGAAAAGCCTCTGGGGCATAATCTCAGTGGCAACTTTTCCCTTGACTTGATAATAAGAATCGGAGGACACCGGCGGCACTTCCCAGAAATCGAGCACCTCGTCGCAGTAATCCCATAGTCCAAAGGGACGGAGACAACTGCCTACGCTTGGATCCATGCTATAAACCTGGTAACCATTATACACTTTCTGTCGGTGTGTCATCTTGGCTACCTCTTGGTACCATTCAGTGGTTGCCGCATTTATATCATTAACAACGTCAGGGACCTCGCTCCAGGTTAGCCTTCTCAGTTTCGATAGAGGTAGTGGCTCTGGGGTATCCGGCTCATATCGCAGAAACATGCAAACTCGTTCCACACCCGGCCAGAAGTCCGCCGGTCGGGTGAAGCTCGTACCCAAATCTAAAACGCGGTACTCCTGCAATCCCATTTTTTCAGGATTAATGATGAAAGCCAGATTCACTGAGAAGGGTATATTTCTTCTCTGTGCTACTTCACTCCAGGAAAATAGAGGCTCATTAGTATATATGCCCCGGATGATTAATATTTTACCGTCTTCCACTATGTGCGGCCCGTAGTCTCCCATCCCGGCACGGCAATCATAATGCATACAGTAACCCAGTAGCGTTGCTGCCCCGTCCAGTTGCTGGAACAATTTCACTCTTTTGGCATCTACCGGCTCCATCTTGTTCATCACAAAATCGACCACTGACTGGTCCTTGGTTATTCCGTACCTATTCTGGCTCGTCATCAGGTAACCATCGCCACCCTTGAGGGCAAAAGAACGAGCTGCCCAGGGCAGAACCGTCCATATCTTTTTGTCGACAATTAATGGGTCATCTGGCTCAAAGTACCCCAAGGATTCCAGAGCAATATCACCGAAGAGCTGGCAGCACATGATCGCCCACGTGTGGCCTAGATGCTCTATCTTTACGCCGATTTCCTTACGAGTATCGTAGAATCGGCGCATATACCTCTCCCATCCCACCTTGTGTATGACGAACTTATTAAATTCCGGGCCACGAACGAAGTGCCTGACGAAAGCGGTGAACTCGTACTGGGCTCTCGGGATTATCTCTGACAGGCCTTCGGTTACCCGCAGGGAAAGCGTGTCAAAGCTGTTCCAGGCGGCGTAGTTTATTAAATCATTGTACTCATCAACGCTCAGGCCACGTCGGAAATCGTCAAGAGTAACTTTCTTCCTGGTTATGTCGGTCTTAGCGTTTTGCTTCATCCACCGGTCACCAGCAATCCCATCGGGCGGTTCGTCAAGGCCGTATTTCAACTTCATCCCCATGAATTTCATCGGCGTAAAACGATGGCCATCCGTATCCTCGTCGAATTGCTTGAGCCATTCATAATTCTTTAATTTGCTTCTGTTCTCTTTTACATACTCCATGTAGTCCATCAGTCTTCCTCCTTGCAAGCTTTTTGTTGACCTAGTCTAGCTACGCTAGCGAATCTCGTAAACTAGACCTTGAACCCAACCCTCACGCTCCTCACCGCTCTTCAGGTCAAACTTGACCTTTTTCCCTTCGAGCAATGAGGATACCTTCTCGAGATAGGCTTCATAGTCAGTCTCCTTCATTGCCGTGACTGACTCGTCTTTGGGGGTGAAAGTCATTACGCAAGGTGTACCCATTTCTCTGGCAATGATACCGAGGTGGCTTTGGGGCGCTCCCTCGAGAGTGATCATGCCGGGTATACCGTGGGCAAGTAGCGCAGCAGAGAAGCCCATTGTACCACCCCGAACCAAACCTATAATCCCCTTCAGGTCTTTCGTGGTACTGACTAAGTTTACCACTTCCGCCGGCTTGCGGAAACGCCTAACTACACCTTCGGGGCCAACTGTCGGCAAACGGGCCGGAGCCATTCCCTCGCCAACTAACACTTCTGTGGACATACCTCTCCTCCTATAAACGCATAATCTAAGTTTTGATCGACCTTTTTGTTGTTATTTATCCCTCTATCTCTGTTCTACATAACCCGCCCTCCCATGGAACCATAGTACACCCCTCAAGATATACAGAATATGTGAGGAGCAATATGCCTCCCTATTATCTTTTTATATAGTAATTTATAGCACATGTTGTTGCAAAAGTCAAGACCATTTAGGACAATAATCAAGATTTATTGTCAAAAATCCGCATGAATTGCAAAACTTTCGCTTTCTGCTCTTGTCAAACTGCAAAACATGTGCTAGAATATTACAGGTTGGTTGTGGGACAAGAATATGCATTCGAGAAATGGTGATGTGCTCTTGGCTACAACAGACGCAAGATTTTGTAAGCACGGATCTTGCATGAGGAATTATTCCTGTACCCAAAGAATAGGAAGGAGGTATTTCAATGACACAACAAGAATTTGAAGAATTTGCGCCAGTCATTTCAAATCCGCAAAATAGGCGCAGAACGGGAGGTTGTTATGAGTCGGCCTGAAAAAGAGTATGACGTCATTGTCGTTGGTGGTGGGGTTAATGGGCTTGCCTGTGCTGCCTACCTTCAGAAGGCCGGGCTGCAGGTCGCGCTATTTGAAAGGCGCGACGAAGTTGGCACTTATTGCGCTACCGAGGAGACATTACATCCCGGCGTCAAGCTTAATATTCATGCTGCGATTATTGTTACCCCTATGGGGCCCTCTTATGATGAGCTGGAGTTGGAGAGGTTCGGCCTAGAGATGGTCACCTCGAGCGAATGGGCAATTGTGCATCCGTTCAAAAAAGACAAGTCTTTTGTTTTGTTTCATGAGTATGACATGAGAAAGCAGGTCGAGCAGTGGAGCAGCCTCAATCGGGAAGACGGTGAGACCTTGAGGAAGCTGGCTAGCTATATGGCTCCTCGCTGGGTTGACTTTCACAAATATACCTTTTCTAATCCGTCAACGCAAGCTCGGGCGAAATTAGGCGAGACATTCGCTAACTGCCCTGTGTGTCCTAAAGAGATGCTCAATCCGGATATGACGGCTATGGAAGGCGTGCCAATGGTGTGGAAGGATGAAAGGATTCAGGTTGCGCTGCTCACTGCTGCCGTTATGGGAGGCTCTGAACCGTGGGAAAAGGGTACGGCGTTATCGCAAACCTTGATACGGCCATTCATGGGCGTGGCATCTGCTAATGGCTACAATTGTCGTGGGGGTAGTCATAATCTAACCCACGCCTTGGCACGCTGCTTTATCCACTATGGCGGCTCTATGTACCAAGCATGTCCAGTGGAGAAGATAATAGTCGAAAATAAGCAGGCCAAAGGGATAAAACTATCTAAGGATGCAATATACGCGGGGGAGGAATTCCTGGCCCGCAAGGCAGTCGTGAGTAACTTGACCGTCTTTCCGACATTCAATGACCTGGTAGGCCTGGACAAGATATCAGAAGACCACGCTGAGGGAGTTAAGATCTACAACTATAACGGGCAAATTCTATTCACTACCTACTGGGTACTTAATGAACCGCCAAAGTGGCCTGGTTACCCACCTGAGGTGGAAAAGGTGATGTGCTTCAACCTGGGTGCAGAGACGTTCGCGGATGTTGAGCGACATCATGCCGATCATATTGCCGGGAGGCCTTCCGACCCGCCTATTGCCAACGGGGGCAGTATACAAGGCTATGGACTTTGTGACCCCTCACAGGCTCCGCCCGGTCAGTATACGGTTCATAGCTGGTGCGATGTGCCCTATGATATCTGGCATCTTGGCGGTCCCCATGCTTGGGACAATATCCGTGAGGAGTATGGAGACAAACACGAAGCCGTGGTGAGAGAATTTATAGGCAATATTACCAGTGCCAAGATTGCCCGCTATACCCAGAGTCCTTTAGACAACTACCGGAAGAATCCCAGTGCTTTGAAAGGCGGTTGGTGTGGTGGTCCTGAGTACTCGATACAACAATACTATCATAGGCGGCCATTTATTGGATGTGGAGCTCCGCGGTCTCCGATAGACCATCTGTATCTCTGTAACTCTATCCACCCCAAGGGGGTGACCCACCTGGGCTCTGGCTACAATGCTGCCTGCACGGTAGCAGAGGATCTGGGCGTAAGGAACCAGGACTGGTGGACGGTCAAGCCTCTGGAACCATATATCAGAATGCTTAAGAGAAGGGGGATCGAATGGAAACCCACTGCCGATTAGAGGGCGAGATCCAAGCGCAACGTGAATGCGTTACATTAAGTACACCATTTGGAGGACGAAAATGCAATATGACGTAATAATAATCGGAGCTGGACCTAACGGTTTGACTTCGGCAGCTTATCTAAGCCGCGCTGGGGCTAAAGTTCTTGTTCTCGAACGGCGCCACGAAACGGGCGGAGGTCTGATAACAGAGGAGTTCTCCGGGTTCCGCTTCAATTTGCATGCCATATACATGATGATGATGGATGTGGCACCCCCATACACGGACCTTGAATTGGAAGGAAATGGCTGTGTTTACGTTCGTCCTGAGGTACCGGCTTCACTCCTGACAAAGGACGGTAAAGCTTTGAGCCTCTATTCGGACCTGGATGCCAGTGTTGAGTCCATCAAGAAATTTTCGGCAAAAGACGCCGATAAATTCCGTGAAGTATACTCGGAGTACAAAACCCTGGCCCATGAATGCTTGATACCGGCTACCTATACCATGCCTGTGCCACCAGCCGACATTGCCGATATGTATTCTAATAGCGCTATTGGCAAGAGGATATTGGAGATTTCGGAATTAACTCCCAAGGAGATCATGGAGAGTTGGGGCTTTGAAACCCCTCATTTAAGCGCTCTTCTCCTATATTTGGTTTGTATGTGGGGGTTGGATCCAGAGTCCACTGGTGCCAGCTTTCTGGTGCCCCTTTACTTTAATCGAATGTTAAATGTGTCATTTATCAAAGGTGGTTCGCATCGGTTATCGTCGAGCCTTCATAAAGCCGCTGTGCGGCATGCCATAGATGTTAAGGAAAGTCAGGAAGTAACAAAGATCATAGTGGAAAACGGTGTTGCCAAGGGTGTGGAGGTAGCGGTCACCGGCCTGAAGGATACCAAAGAAAAGTATGAGGCTAAAGTGATAATCACCTCCACTGATCCGGTGACAACATTTAGCAAGCTGATTCCCGGAGAGGTTGTAGATAAGATTTCGAAGATGTGTTGGGCAACAGGCCAGCGCTGGGAGTGGGAGCATTCCAGTTTCTTTGGGCTCCACCTGGCACTAAAAGAAGCTCCTCGATTTAAGGCCGAGGATTTCGATCCTGCGGTGAAGAGGGCGTTCATCAAGCTTATTGGCTTCGATACCCCGGAAGAGGTGATTACGCACATTAAAGGGGTGGAAGAAGGGCTACTTGATGATTGCGGTCATGTCACAGTAACGACAGAGTTAGATCCTGGCCAGGCGCCTACACACACTGATCCTGGCTCTGGTGTCGTCAGGTTCGAAACTCTGGTGCCTTATGAGACCAAGGAGGGGAGTTGGGAGAAAATAGCAGGTAAGTATGGCGACCGTCTGATCGCAAAGCTAGGTCAATACACATCAAATTTCGATGAGGGTAAGATAATACGAAGATACGACTATTCTCCGGCTTATATCGAGCAGAAGCTTGTGAACATGCAGAGAGGTTCATTCAAGCACGGCGCCTACGTAACGACTCAGATGGGTTATTCAAGACCCAACATAGAATGTTCGTCTTGCAGGACACCTGTCAAGAACCTTTATCTCTGTGGGGCAAGTACCTATCCAGGAGGAGGGGTTATCTTTGGAGGAGGGTATAACGCTGCTCGGGTAGTTGCCGAAGACTTAGGTCTGGACGTATGGTGGAAAGAGCCAGAGTCGGTCGTGAAAGCACGAAAGGAGAAGTTGGTACTATGATTGTCTGGTCCAAGGGTCTAGGAAAGCAAAGCTTGCCCATAGAATTAGATAAAGCTGAGGTGAGGCTTGAGAGCGAGTGTATCTGCGTAGATGGGATAATTGAACCCGTGTGGTGGCAATACACCATAACATTGACTGCCTCAGACTTGATGCACTTCCTTAATATGCTGAGTAGCACCAAAACAGCTTCATTTGTAGCGAGAGAAAAAGGCGTTTTCTGGCTGCTTATGGGGCGGTTAGCTCGGTTTATTCCACAGGTATTGGCAGGGCTGATAAAGTCGAGGACAAGCAATCTGTCTAGGCAACAAAAGTAAGGAGTGTAAGATGGAATTCTGGTCTGCCGGAATGGGCAAAAAGCATCTAGTATTAGGCCTTGACAAGACAAAGTATGAGGTGGATGGGGAGGAGATGATTCTTACAGGTGTCGTAGATGCTCCCGCCGATTGGAACTACGAGGTGAAGATGACAAGAGAGGACTGGGTAAATGTTCTCAAAATAGCTACAAGCTCTGAGGCTGGTCAATTCCTAGAAAACAGCGTTGGCATGCGTCGGCTTATGCAAATGGCATCATCAATCTTGAAGTTTACGATACTTTTAGCTACGTTCAAGATGGCGAAGGCAGTGGGTATAAACACCAGAGACAAAAACAAACCGAGCGAAGGAGAAGAAAACGCCGAGATCAAATATGCCTAGCGGAAAGCGTAAAAGAGCCAAGAAACAATGAAAGGAGCTGTGTTTGCACTTTTTTGTGGGGCACTAAAAAATGGATGAATTGGAAATTCCAAAGCCGCTAGCTGGTGACATTCTCATCAAAATAATGGCTCCAAGAGTATGAAGCATAAATTGTGCTATATTTACCGGAGCTATGCCAACTCGACTACCAATAGTCCTAGGCTGTGAATGTGCTGGGGTGTTGGCAAGGTGACTTGATTCGAAGCGTTGGTGGTCGGAGCGTGAACTTGTTAGGAAGAGGAGGGAAAATTAACTCCTCGAAGGTTTGCTTGCATATTAGGAGGAGAGATGAAAGCAGGAGTGCTCAATCAGATAAATGCGCCTATTGTTGTAGAAGATGTGGAACTCGTCGGGCCAGAGGCTGATGAAGTACTGGTTAAAGTAATAGCAGCTGCAGTGTGTCATACTGATATTTCTGCCATGAGAGGCGATCTCATCTACCCGGTTCCAATTGTGCTTGGCCATGAGGGGGCGGGTATTGTTGTCGAAGTGGGGGCGGCGATAAAAAACTTGAGAAAGGGCGATAAGGTGGTGATGTGCACCGCGGGTTCCTGTGGAAAATGTCAGTTCTGTTGGTCAAGCCGGCCGACTCTGTGTCAAGTTGCTCGGCAAGCCCGCAACTCTGGTACCTTGTTGGATGGCACTCGCCGTCTACGCCGACAAAACGGTGATGAGATTAATCACTTCTTCTTGATTTCCTGCTTTGCCGAATACGCAGTGATTCCGGAACGAAGTGCCATAAAAGTACATGCGGATGCGCCACTAGTATCAGCCTGCCTTTTTGGCTGTGGCGCCTCAACCGGAGTAGGTGCGGTATTCAACGTAGCGCGGGTAAGACCAGGCGGCAGAGTAGCCATTTTTGGGTTAGGTGGATTGGGATTAAGCGCCCTAATGGGAGCTAAATTGGCTGGCGCGAGCCGAATTATCTGCGTGGATGTACTGGACGACAGGCTTGCTTTTGCCCGTGAGCTAGGTGCCGACTATGCAATAAATGCTAGTAAGGAAAATCCAGTGGAACGTATTCAACAACTCACCGATGGTGGCGCGGAATACTGCCTAGAATTCGCTGGTAATGTTAACGTTATTGCCCAGGCTGTGGATGCTGCCTGCCCTGGTGGAACTGTAGTAGTGAGTGGGGCACCACCCGTTGCGGATAAGATAAGCATGAGCTGGGCACCGCTACTAGCTCAAAAGGTAGTTACGGGTGCAGTGCTGGGTGCCATTATTCCGGCAGTAGACATCCCCTGTTACGTTGAATTGATGATGCAGGGAAAGCTCCCTGTGGACCGATTGGTAACCAGAACTATGGGTTTGGCTGAGGTCAATCGGGCTGTGCATTATTTGGAAAAAGGCGAGATAGGCCGCAGCGTTATTGTTTTTGATGAGTGAAGGAATGACTAAGGAGAATTCAGTGCCTGACCGTACCGGCAGATTGCTCAGGGTGGATCTATCGAGCAGTCGGCTGAGCCGAGAACCAATACCTGATAATGTTCTGCGGCAATTTATTGGAGGAAGAGGACTTGGCATCAAGTATTTATTTGATGAGCTTCGTCCCCGTGTTGACCCGCTTGGCCCTGATAACAAGCTTTTGTTGCTTAGCGGTCCTCTCGCTGGTACCTCAGCCCAGAGTTGTTCGAGATGGGTAGCCATGACCAAAAGCCCTTTGACCGGTGGCATAACCCGTGCCGTAGGTGGTGCAGATTTCGGCGCGTGGATAAGACTCGCTGGTTTGGATTTCATTCTGGTCGAGGGAAGCAGCGAGACCCCCGTGTATGTACACATCGATGGTGACTCAGCCAAGGTGCTTCCGGCCGATGACCTGTGGGGCCTGGACACGGTGAAAACCGAGCAGCTACTGAAGCAGCGCCACGGCTCTGATAGCCGCAGTGCTTGCATTGGCCCTGGTGGGGAGCGGCTAGTTCGCTATGCCACTATTACCAGTAGTCGCCGTACCGCCTCTCGTGGTGGAGTCGGTACCGTTATGGGGTCAAAGAAGCTAAAGGGGGTAGTTATTAGCCGTTCTCACCATACCCAAGTCCCTGTCCTCAAGAGCGTGGCCAAAAGACAGGTCGAAGTGCTACAAAGCGGGCGTACGCCAGCCATATTAAACAAGTACGGTACAACCTTCCTTACCCCGGGAACCCAAGAGATGGGGATGCTACCCGTGCGAAACTTTCAGGTCGGACGTCTCGAGGGTCTCGAAAAGCTAGGACCAGAGGCCTTTCTAACCTTAAAGAAGGGTAACTTCGGCTGCTATAGCTGTATGATTAAGTGCGGGAATATCCACGAGATAAGTGAAGGCGCGTTCAAGGGTGTCCGAAGTGAAGGCCCGGAGTATGAGACAATATGGGCTTTTGGTCCTAATATAGCGAATACTGATGCCAGCTCTATCGTCGCCGCCGAGATACAGTGTGACCTGTTTGGCATCGATACTATCAGTGCGGGGAACTCAATTGGATTTGCGTACGAGCTATATCAGCGTGGTATTTTGACCAGGAAGGAAACAAATAGTCTGGAACTGATCTGGGGTGATTATCGGCCAATGCTGCAGTTGGTTCAGCTCATCATCGAGCAACGCGGCTTGGGAAGAATATTGGGAGAGGGTGTGAGGCGGGCGGCATCAATATTCGGACAAGGAGCCGATGACTACGCTATGCATGTAAAGGGACAGGAGTTCCCTGGCTATGACCCTCGAGGGGCTAAGGCTGAGGCTCTGAGCTACGCCACTTCCAACATCGGCGCCAGTCATATGTATGGGCGCAATCCCCAAGAACTACATGGTGATCCGTATCCAAGACCTTTGGACCGGTTCGCCGATGAGAATAAAGGGGACATAGTTGCTTTTAATCAAAAGATGACTGCCTTCCGTGAGTGCGGCGTTATGTGTGCCATGATTTTCCGTTCCGTACTCATTCCTCTAATGGGCGAGCTTTTTGCCAAAGCAACCGGCTACGAGGAACTGCTAGACCAGAGGCAGATTGAACTGATAGGAGAGCGAGTGCTTACTCTGGAACGGGCATTTAATGTACGAGAGGGGTTTAGCAGGGATGACGATACTCTGCCGAAGCGTATGCGCACTGAGCCATTGCAGGATGCCGGTCCGGCTACCGGCCAGTATGTTCGCAACCTGGACACTCTTCTGGACGAATACTACCAGGCCATGGGCTACTCTTCGCGTGGCATCCCTCTATCAGAGACGTTAAGTAAGCTCGGTCTAGGTAGGCTGTGAAGCATTGGCCTCATGAAGCAAAACAAAAATTCAGCTGAGGAGGGAGAATGGAAGATATTAAGGCAATAGATACAATGTGCCGCCCAACGTATTGCTTGCAGCCGGAAGAAATCAAGGAGCTTTTTAAGTTTTATGAGTTTAAGATAATGGCTATCACCACTTTCGGCGGGGTATTGAAAAAGATTGGCGCTGGGCCGGGAGAAGAATGGAAGGTTCTGGGAGTAATGAGCAAAGGTTCGGTAGAAGCTATGGTCAAGGAGATGGATGAGTCCGGGATAGAATATGTTTTCATGGATCAGTTAATTGGGTGGTCTCGGCGTGAGCATAAACTCTGGGGTAACTTCAGCATTGAGAAAATTGTCGAGCTTATCGAGAGGTCGAAAGGCGCAGTGATCGGTGGGGCCGGCTACAATCCCTTCGAAATCAAGAAAAGCCTGGAAGATATAGAGAGAGCGGTCAAGGAGTATGGGTTCAAATATGTTTGGGCTCATCCCATAAGTTTTGGGCTGGCGGCAAATGACAAGAAAATGTATCCTCTGTACGTTAAGTGTGTTGAACTGGGTATACCCTGCTGTATTCAGGTTGGCCAATCCGCAGAACCTCTTCCCAGCGAGCCTGGGCATCCGATGTATGCTGATGAGGTTGTGCTGGATCTCCCTGAGCTAACACTGGTTCTTACTCACACTGGCTGGCCGTGGATCGATGAATGGATGTCGATGGTCTGGAAACATCCTAACGTCTATGGCAACATTGGAGCCTATATGCCTTCATCTCTTGACCCTTCTCTAATAAAGTTTATGGACAGCGTTAGAGGGCAGGACAAGGTTATGTGGGCAACCAATAGCTTCGGTATGACCCGCTGTAAGAAGGAATTCCTCGAGCTACCGATTAAGGATGAGACCAAGAAAAAGGTACTGAGGGAAAACGCGTTGAAGGTATTTAATCTCCAAGGATAGGGGCAAAAGTCCCCTGCGATGCAACAAGGATGACAGGAGAACATCCGTGAAGATGCATTTAGGGTGTCATAATTTATGGTGTCTCAATTGACTTTGGTGCATAAGGAGTTTAACGAATGAAAGAGAGTAGATGGGAAGGACACGCCCGGCTTATCGCCTTGGCCAAACAGGAAATCGACACAGCTGAAAAGCATGAGGAATTCACGCCTAAATACCAACGGAGAAGGAGAGAGCGAGCGAATCGCCCCTTCTATCCACGCTCGGTCTATTTTAATCGGCAAGCCTCGAAGGATGGAATTAGGCACTTTGTCGACGGCATAGGTGACACTAACCCACTTTTCCGAGATGAGGAATATGCCGGCAAGACCAAATATGGCGGCATTATTGCTCCGGGTGCTTATCTCTATACTATCAATTGGGTTGTACCAGGATGGGGTGGGCCAGGGGTGCACGGGTGGTACGTGGGTGGTGACTGGGAATGGTATCGGCCAATTTTTGCTGGTGATGAGTTTGCCACGGTTTGCATTTTGCGCGAGCTGGTGGAAAAGAAAGGGGCGATGGGAGGTGGAAGAACTTGGATTGATTACGGCGATGTCATCTACATAAACCAGAAGGGTGAGATTGTAGCCAAAGAGCATCAGCATATCGTTCTGGGGGAACGGGGACGGGCTGGTTCGGCGGGGAAATATCGGGCTATCTCCAAACCAATCTACAACCGCGACGACTGGATACGCATTCTCGATTTGTACGCTAACGAAGAACTCAGAGGTGCCACCCCCCGTTACTGGGAAAACGTACAACTCGGAGATAAGCTGGGACCGATGATAAAAGGTCCCTTGAGCGTGCGGGACGAAGTTGCCTGGTTAATGGGAGCCGGCTCTCCCTATATGAGAGCCCACAAAATAGAATACGAGTTCGAAGCAAGGCATCCCAGAGCGCTGGAATACGTAGAAACTGAAGAAGCAGATACACCTGGAGACGTGCCTGAACTGGTTCACATACTGAATCCTTTTGCCCGTACTATAGGAGTCGAGCGGGCCTACGACTACGGCAGTCAGAGAATGTCGTGGCTATGTAATTTCTTCACCAACTGGATGGGGGATGATGGATTCCTTTTCAAAATGAGCGGAGACCTGAGAGCCTTTAATATGATGGGCGATATTACTACCTTTGAGGGTAAGGTTATCCGCAAGTACATTGATGGGGAGAAGTACTGCGTGGATGTCGAGGTGTGGGCCAAAAATCAGCGGGATGAGTGGTCGATACCACCTCATACTTCAACAGTGATTCTTCCTTCACGAGAAGGTGGGCCAGTAGTCTATCCAGAGCCAACACCTGAGCTTATGGAAGAAGTGCAAAAGGCGAAGCCCCTGGATGAATTGATAGAAGACGGGCTTATGTAAATAACAACCCAAGTGCATAAAGAGCCTTGCTTAGGTTGACCAAGGTAAGGAACTCTTAGCAAAATTAATTATATAGGAGGTCATAATGACAGAAAAATGGGATGCAGTTGTAATTGGTGCCGGAGTTGGAGGGTTGGCTGTCGGCGCTTTGCTGGCAAAAGAAGGGAAAAGAGTGGCACTCTTAGAGGGCAGAGCCGAGCCGGGAGGTAGAGCCTATTCCCTATCGATTATGGGAATCCGGACTGAATATGGGTTTCATGGAGTAGTGACTAATGGACATCTGGTGCATGTGCTGGAGGCAGTAAAGCAGGACATACCTATGATACCTCTCCAACCTAATTTTGTGATGTACCACGACGGAAAATTTTTTGAAGTCCCGGGGGAAATAGACGAGTTTGCCAAATTCGAATATATCCCGCAGAAAGACCGTACAGAACTGACGGATATTCTGAGGTTCATTGCCAATACAACCTTCGAAGAAGCAGAAGAGTATGATTTAATGGGCTGGGGTGACTGGATAAAAGAGCACACCAGCAGCCCTGACATATACGACTTCGTTGCTCTATTAGGCAATATACCTATTACCGAGGAATTCACCTCAAATATTTCTGCGGGTGAAGCGCTCCGCACTATCGGCACAGGACTACGTGAGAAGGGTTGGTGCGTATATCCGAAAAATGGTGCGCTAAATATAATACATGAAGCTTTAGTAAAAGTAATCACTAATGCAGGTGGAGCTTTCTATCCCAATACATGGGCCCGGGAGATTACAGTCAAAAATGGAGTTGTAGGAGGAGTGAGTGCTGAGAGTCGTGACACTCTTCTAAAGATAGAAGCGCCTATCGTAGTAAGCAATCTTCCGATCTGGCAAATTTTTAAACTGACAAATCAGGAAGACTTCCCAAGATGGTTCGTTGAGCGCGTTCACTTCCTCGAAGAGCATACTCAGATTGCACCAACCGCCAGCTTGGGTTTGACCTGCGTCAGCAGTAAGCCATTGAACAACTACAAGACACATGTTCTGCTATCCTGTAAAGAACCGCTAAATAGTACTGGTCCCAGCTATTTGAGGTGGCTCTCTCAGCCCACTAACTGGATCAAAGGCATGGGCGAGGGCAAGCATCTGTTCCAATATGGGCCGGTATGCCCACGCTGGTATGTCAACCTCTGCAGGGAAAGGCGATCTATCTATGAGAAAGAGATTAATAATATGTGGAATGAGATTTTCGCCATGCATCCACATTTCAAAAAGGAAGACATCATATGGAAGGGCGATGGTATTATTCCCAGCACTGACTGCACCATGAAATTTCCAGGCAACGCTTGGAGGCAAAGAATAGATGTAAAGGCTCCCAACATACAAGGATTATATTTCGTTGGAGACACCGTTCGCGGCTGGGGCGTAGCAATGGATACTGCCGCGAGTTCGGCAATTCTCTGCGCTGAAAAAATATTGAAGAAGAAAACCGGTATAAGTCTCGTTTTTTAGGGTTCATTGGAGGTTAGCAATATGGCAAGAAGTAGGGCGAAAACGGAGACACTGCTTGGCTGCTACAGAATTCTAGAAATCACCGACGAACAAGGGGAGTATTGTGGAAAGCGTCTGGCTGACTTGGGTGCCGACGTAATAAAGATAGAAAATCCGCAGGGCAGCAAGACCAGATTTAAGGGCCCTTTCTTTCATGATCAGGTTGACCTAGAAAAAAGCTTGAATTTTCTGCACTACAATACCAACAAGCGTTCTATAACCCTGAATCTAGAATGCCGAGACGGCCAGGAGCTCTTTAAGAAACTGGTCAAGAGAGCAGATGCCGTAATCGAAAGTATGCCGGTGGGCTATTTAGCTGCTTTAGGATTGGACTACAAATCGCTGTCAGCGGTGAATCCGGCGCTGGTCATGACTTCCATTAGTCCGTTCGGTCAGACTGGCCCCCATAAAAATTGGGAAGCCACGGACATTGTGAATATGGCAATGGGCGGCTTTATGCAAAGTTGTGGTGAGCCAGATGGCATGCCGCTCCGCGGTGGCTGCGAGCAGTCTCTGCAAATCGGTTCACAATGCGCTGCTATAGGCACAGCAGCTGCTCTCTACTATAAGTCTATGACCGGCAAGGGACAATACGTAGATATCTCCATTCAGGAATGCGTTTTGACCTATGGTCACGAGCAGGCTACTGCTCAAAGCTGGGCTTTCCACCAGAATAATGTGGTAAGGGCGGGAGCTAGGACCAAATGGGCTTTTCCCTACGGGCTGTTCCCGTGCAAGGACGGATGGGCCATCATCGCAACAGTACAAGCTTCAGAGTGGGATCAACTATCGGCATGGATTCATGAAGTCACAGGTAACGCCGAAGTATTGGATGATGTGTTCAAGGGGACGCTGTTTGACCGTGCGCCCTATGTGGATATATTAACTGTATACCTTCTGGAGTTCTCACAGAAGCTCACGAAAGACGAGTTTTTCCTTGAGGGGCAGAAACGTAAAATACCAATTATGCCGGTGCATTCAATTGAAGAAGCTATGAACTGCCCTCAACTTACTGAATGGGGTTTCTTCAAGAACGTTAGTCATCCAGTTGTAGGTGACCTCAAAGATACTGGCAATCCCGACCGTTACGCCGAAGGCAACTTGGACGTCTGGAAGGCAGCCCCTCTACTTGGACAGCACAACGAGGAGGTCTATTGCTCTGAAATTGGACTTTGCAAGGATGATCTGGCTGTATTAAGGAGCAACGGCGTTATCTAGATTATGTGGAGAGAGACAGAATGAAAGATACCATTTTAAAAGGGATAAGAGTGGTTGAACTAGCCCGGTTTGTGGCAGCGCCGATGTGCGCACGCATACTTGCCGCTCTGGGGGCGGAAGTCATTAAGATAGAAACTAGCAAGGCCCTCGATATGCAGAGGCTCGATGCCGACAACACTCGAGATGGCTACCGCTGGCCTGATAGCGCTGCGCTTAAGAAGAGCGCAAGCCTGAACTTGAAGCACCCGGAAGCAATAGAGCTGATGAAGAAGCTGCTTCAAATTAGTGATGTCTTCATTGAAAACATGCTTCCGGACGGACCTTCAAAGTTAGGCCTGGACTATGCTGAGATACGCAGGAATAACCCTAAGCTTATTATAGTACGTATGCCAGGTCTGGGCCTTGCGGGCCCCTACCGTGATTTTGTGGCTTACGGGCTGGCAGTTCAAGCCCTGGGCGGACTGGATGATACTACAGGCTTCCCCGGCTCACCCATCGGACCCAACTTCTCCTACCCCGATTATATCAGTGGGGCACATGCTGCACTTTCAGTAATAGCGGCCCTTGATTACCGCAGGCGCACTGGCAGGGGGCAAATCATCGAAGCACCTCTTTATATGGCAATGAGTTCGTTGCTTAGATCCGCTCCGCTTGAGTATTCCGCCAATAAAATAAGTGTGAAAGGAATGGGAAATCGCGACCGCTACATGTTTCCCCATAACGCCTATAAATGCAAAGGAGAAGACAGATGGTGCGTTATAGCTGTACGCTCGGACGATGAATGGAAAGGCTTATGTAAGGCCCTAGGCAATCCCAGTTGGGCTAAGAAACCTGAATATGACACGGTTTTGGGTAGAAGAAACAAAATTGATGAAATCGATAGTCATATCCAGGAGTGGACTTCAGTTCGAACAGCCGAAGATGTGGTTGAAACACTGCAAAAGTCAGGTATTCCCAGCGGCATCGTAGTAAAGGGCAGTGACATGATGTCAGACCCGCATTTGAAGGAGAGGGATTATTTTAAGATTACCACTAACCACCCGCGCTATGGCTCACATCCCAACTATTCAGTACCCCCTATACTTTTCTCTGAAACGCCCTGTCTTTTCGGTCCTGCTCCCAAATTGGGGGAACATAACGATTATGTATATGGAAAGCTGCTAGGTTTATCCAAAGCAGAAATCAAGAGTAATACCGACGCCGGAATTTTCGCTTAAAGGTAGGAAAAGGTTGCCCAAACTGAAAAAGTTATTTAATCCCGTAAGCATAGGCAAGGTTGCTTTAAAGAACCGCATTGTAATGCTACCCATGGTTCCAGGCGGAGCCAAGGACTATCACATAACTGATGATGTTATAGAGTTTTATAACAAGGTAGCTAAGGGTGGCACGGGGCTCATAATAGTCGGCGCCTGCATGGTTCCCGACCTGAGCGGAACAAATCCCAGCTATGATTCCACACCGAGATGTCCCGGCATATTCAGCGATGACCTTGTTCCAGGACTGCAAAGGTTAACCAATAGTGTGCATGAGCTTGGCAGTAAGATAGGCGCTCAACTTGAAATTCACTATGAATGGAGAGCTAGTAAAGATAGACCGCTGGAATGTGTAGGAGCCTCTGACGGCCCCTCAGGACCTGGACTCCCACCTGCACGTGCTCTAACCGTAGATGAGATTCACCAAATTGTCAATGAGTATGGTGAAGCAGCAAAAAGGGCTCGAGAGGCAGGGTTTGATATGGTAGAGATTCATCCCGGAATTGGCTACCTCTTGGGTCGTTTCCTGTCACCCTATTCGAATAAAAGGACAGACCAGTATGGCGGGACACTTGACAATCGAATGCGCCTGATACTTGAAGTCATCGCTTCGATTCACGCGAAAGCGGGAAACGACTATCCCTGTACCTGCCGCATCTCTGCCATTGATTTCATGGAGGGAGGGAATACTCTTGAGGACGGCAAGATAATAGCTGGCCGCCTACAGGAGGCAGGTGTTGCGGCAATCAATGTACAAGTGGGATTTCACGAAAGTCCTCAGCCACTTATCCATCGCTGGGTATCACCTGGTGCCTTCGTCTATGTGGCACATGAAATAAAAAAGGTGGTCAGCATTCCGGTAATAGCTGGCTACAGAATCAATGACCCGTTCTTGGCGGAGAATATAGTGGCTGCAGGAAAAGCAGACTTAGCCGGAATGGCGCGAGCATTAATTGCCGACCCTGATTTACCTAACAAGGCTAGAAAGGGTAGATTTGAGGATATTCGTTATTGTATCTGCTGTTGCCGTTGCCTGGACGATATCCGGGAAGGCAAGCCAATTACCTGCAGTGTTAATGCTGAGATAGGAAGACCTGAGATAAAGCCGTCATCAGTGAAAAAGAAGGTATTGATAATAGGTGGGGGACCCAGTGGTATGGAGGCAGCTAGAGTAGCAGCACTAAGAGGCCATGAGGTGATACTTTGTGATGCAAATCCAGGGTTAGGGGGACTTATTCGGTTGGCCTCGGTACTAAATAGTGAACTCGAGAAATGGGCTAAATACTTGAAAAGACAGGTGCAAAAGCTTCCGATTGAAGTCCGCCTCGGATCCATGGTCACTCTTGCCTCACTCAAAGAATTAAAGCCAGATGTACTAGTTATAGCTGGTGGAGGACAATATCCGACATTGGATATACCTGGAATTGACTGTGAGAATGTAATTAGCGGCCATGACATTATTGAAATGGTGAACGGACGCCCTACGAGAAAAGGGTTGCTCTGGTGGTTAGCTTGCCTGTTTCTACCGCGCTTCTACAACCCTCGCCTCGTAAGACGGGCAATGAGATTGAATTTTCCCATAAAGAAGCGGGTAGTCATCATTGGTGGTGGGTTTGCAGGCTGTGAGCTTGCTGAGGTTTTAGCCGAGAATGGAAAACAAGTAACTATTCTGGAAAAGTCGACACGCATAGGTTACGATATCGGCATGACAGAGCGGTGGGTGGTTAGGCGAAGACTTGCGGAGCTAAAGGTCGGGTTGGAAACCGACGTTACCTATATGGAGATAACCCATGAGGGGGTGAATTTTAGCCAAAAAGACTCAGTAAGGTTTGTTAATACCGATACCGTTTTATTAGCGGAAAAGCTGGTTTCAAATCATAAACTTGCTCAGGAATTGAATTTGAAAGCACCGGCAGTCTATATGGTTGGCGATTGTGCTGAACCGGGTCGGATAAGGGAAGCTGTCGCTTCTGGCTTCTGTATTGGTAGCGAGATCTAAACTCAATAAGCATCAGAGGAGGAAGGAAAATGCGACCAAGGTATTTTGAAGAATACAATATCGGAGACAAATTCACCACCCAAAAAAGAACAATAACCGATACTGACATAACACTAATGGTTAGTCTCTGCCAATACGCGCATCCCATGTTTGTTGATGAGGAGTTCGCTAAGACTACAGTGTTTGGCAGACGAATACTGCCCGGAGTACTAACGGTATCATTTATGCAGGGACTGACCGAATCGGCCAATGCCTGGGACATCTCTGGGGTCGTCGGAATGGTGGGGTTAAATAATGCAAAGTTTAAGGTTCCGGTTATGGCGGGAGATACCATAAATGTTGAGGTGGAGACTGTTGCCAAGACCGAGACCAAAAGGCCGGATAGAGGTTTGGTCACCTTTAAGCAGACTTGTAAAAACCAGAAGGACGAAGTAGTGGTTGAAGCAGAGCTGATTCTAATGATTTTGCGCAAACCTTGATTAAGAGCTTAAACAGTTGAGCGTAAAGATAAATATACCGCTGTTTCTGCAATCTCTTGTCGGTGATGTGAAGGTAGTCGATGTTACCGGAGACACAGTTGGCGAATGCCTTAACGATTTAGTCAGTAAGTTCCCTGAAATAAAGAAGCTGCTGTTTGACACAAATGGCGAGTTACATCACTACATTAATATTTTGGTTAATGGTGAGAGCGTCTATTTTGAACAGTTGACTAAGCCGGTAGCAGATGGGGCAGAACTCTTCATGCTGTACATTATTGCAGGAGGGTAAGCCTAAAAATCAGAATAATCGGGGGTGGCTCTGAAAAGTCTCAATTATTGTATAGGTAAGAAATGACGCAGGAGCATCATAGCTATCAAAGCAAACTTTTTGACGCAGGCGTCTTCTTCCGTATTCTTATCGCCTATCGCTGGTGAGGGCACAGTTAGTCAGAACCACAATTCAGAATTTTTGTGTTTATATGAGAGGGAGAAGGCAACTCTGAAAGAACATCAGCTCCGGTTCATAGATTTACTATTCATGTTGCAGGAAGAGGAAGATTAGGAGGAAAAACAGATGGCTGTAAAACAGGAATTGTCAATCATTGTAGGTTCGAAGTACGTCTCTGATGACCTTCCAACGCTTCAAAAGTATTCACAGGACTATAGCTTTGTTCAGGGAAGTAGACCGAGTTACGTTATCTTTCCCAAGAATACGGAGGAGGTTCAGGGGCTGGTTAAATACGCAAATGAGCACCTGATACCTCTCATTCCTCGTTCTTCACACGTCAGCTTTTACGGTGCTGGCATACCAACTCAAGGAGGAATCATAGTTGACCTGACAAGGATGAATAGAATCCTTGAAATTAATGCACACAACAAGATGGTTACGGTTGAACCCGGTGTAACCTGGAGCCAGATTCAGGCAGAGCTCGAAAAACACGAGCTGATGGTATCGAATCCGTTGCTTCCCCACCCGCTAAAATCCGTGTTTACGAGCGCTCTTGAGAGAGAACCAATACTCACTCCTAAGCCGGAGTATGCCGAAACCCTGCTTACAGGGGAGATTGTTCTACCCAACGGGGAGATTTTCTGGCTTGGCACGGCTCTTGGCAAAGGAATGGTAGGCAGGAAGTTTCGCGACGGGATGATTCCATCAACAAGGGTGTTCACAGGGGCTCAGGGGACACTTGGCATAATAACTTGGGCGAAAATAAAAGTTGAGTATCTACCCGCGATGAATAAGCTTTTTTTCATACCTTTTGACAGGATCGAAAACATGATTGAGCCAATATACAGGATACAGCAGCGCATGTTGGGGAGAGAGTGCTTTGTGATAAACAACTTTAACCTCGCGGCTATCTTGGCAGGAAAGCGGTCCAAGGAGTTCAGAATGTTGAGGGATGCTTTGCCACCTTGGATCGTTATTCTTTGCTTGATTGGATTACATAGACTTCCACAAGAGCGAATAGAATATGAAGAAGAATCCCTGATGGAACTCGCCTCACAATTGCACTTTCAGGCCTTGCACACGGTAGGTGGTATACCGGGGATAGGGAAGACTGTGCTGGAGATGTTGCGGAAGCCTTGGCCCGAAGAGTTATATTGGAAGTTTGCCTACAAAGGCTTATGCCATGAAGTATTTTTCCATACTACGTTGAACAGGGCTCCGGAGTTCACCGAGGCCATAACCGGGGTCGCTGCTCGACATGGATATCCGGTTCAGGACATAGCCGTATATATACAACCGCTGGAACATGCACGAGCCTGCTATTGCCAATATGGCTTTCATTGTGATCCAAATAATGCTGGAGATGTGGATGTGGTGCGTAAGCTGTATGTCGAAGTCAGTGAGTTGGCCATAAGCATGGGTGGGCTATTCTCCACACCCTATGGTTCGTGGGCGGATATGGTGTATCGCAGGGCCGGCACATATACTTCCCTAGCAAAAGTGGTTAAGAGTGCCCTTGACCCGAATAACATAATGAACCCGGGCAAATTGTGTTTCTAAAAAAGGAGGAGAGAGGAAATGGCGGGAGAATCGATGCCTCAGAAAACCAAGGTGCTTCCTAAGGATGACTATTACAGGAAGTATTACTGGGATTTAAGGAAGGACGCCTGGAATTGTACCAGGTGCTCCTGTTGTAAATGGATCGATTCCTGGGATGTTAAAAGCGCTAGGTTTGCCTATGCCTGTCCGTCCAGCGCTAGATATCTGTTTGATGCTTATTCTTGCCAGGGGAGGATGGATATTGCATTAGCGCTGCTGGACGGCAAGCTACAATATAGTGATTCTGAAAGCTTACTGGATATTATATATAAATGCGATACCTGCGGCAACTGCGACGCTTCCTGTAAGCGCGTTCAGGACTTGCAACCGTTGAAAGTTATGCTTGAGATAAGAGCCAAATTGGTTGAAGACGGGCACTTTTTGCCAGCTCATAAGGCAGTGATTGATGGTCTAAAAAAAGAGAACAATATGATGCAGCGGCCGAGATCTCAGCGTGGTAATTGGACTATGGGACTTAAGGCAAAAGACCTAACCAAGGAGAAAGCCAAGGTGGCGTACCATGCCGGTTGCTTGTTGAGCTATGATGAAGGGCTCTGGAAAGTGGCGAGAGTGGCAGTAACTCTGCTAAACAGCGTAGGAGTTGACGTTGGCATTATGGGGCAGGCAGAGATGTGCTGCGGAGGTCGGGCCTATGATATGGGATACAGAGCTGATTTTACCAGATTAGCACATCTTAACGAAGAAGCTTTCAAAAAAGCCGGTGTGGACACGGTGGTAGTATCATGCGCTGGTTGTTACCGTGCCTTCAAACTGCTTTATCCCGAGCTAGGCAAAAAGCTCAAAATCGTGCACATCCTGGAGTATGTCGATTTCCTGATAAAAGAGGGGAAAATAGAGCTGACCAAGAAAGCCCCACTGAAGTTGACTTATCATGACCCCTGCCGTCTAGGGAGGCTCAGCAGGCCTTATGTTCCAGGAGAATCAATTGGCGGTATCTACGAACCTCCCAGAGAAATACTCAGGGCGGTACCAGGGGTGGAATTGGTTGAGATGGAAAGGATTAAGGAGAGTGCTTGGTGCTGTGGTGCTGGTGGAGGGGTAAGAGAAGCATATCCTGATTTTTCATTCTGGACAGCAGCCCAAAGAATAGAGGAGGCCAAAGCCACTGGGGCCGAAGCCATTGTAACTGCCTGCCCGTGGTGTATGAAAAATTTCGCGGATGTTATCAAGAAGCAGGGCGAAAAACTACGGGTGTACGACGTCTTACAGGTGGTTCAGAAGGGAGTACGATAGGAGGTTAAGTAACGATGGGCGGAAAAGATGAGAAACATCAAAAGATATATGAAGGGCTAGTAAGCATCCTTGGGCCGGAAAGTGTTTCCGATGACCCGGCTGTATTGCAGGCTTATTCGAGGGATTACAGCTGGCGTACAGTGCTTCTCGGCGGACAGAGACCGGAGTTTGTTGTCATGCCAGGAAGTACCCAGCATATTCAGCAGATTATCAAGTTAGCCAACAGGTATAAATTCCCCTACTCCATATTCGGCTCCGGACTTCATATGCCCCTTCCCCGCGGAGGCAAACGGTATTGGTGCATGATTTCCCCCCAAAGGATGAGTAGCCTTGAGATAGATGAGAAGAATATGTATGCTATAGTCGAACCTTATGTTACTTATGCGCAGCTGAGTGCCGAAGCAATGAAAAGAGGGCTAATTGTCGGTACTCCTATCTGCGGCTCTCAGGTATCAGTCTTGGCAAATCACCTCTTCATGGGTTTCCATTCCACATCGTATAGAACCGGCTTCGCCACTAGCAATATATTGGGCTCCGAATGGGTACTGCCCAACGGGGAGATACTAAGGACAGGGTCTCTTGCTATTCCAGGGGCAGGGTATTTCTGGGGCGAAGGGCCAGGACCAAGCCTTATCGGTATGTTCAAAGCCTTAATTGGATCCTTCGGGAGTCTTGGCATTGCTACCAGGATAGCAGTTAAGCTCTTTCCATGGATTGGACCAAGTGTCTTACCTACCGAGGGAGTTGTACCGGCTAAAAAGTGTGAATTGCCTTCGGAAAAATTTAAGTGGTTCTATATTAAATATCCCACCCTGGCCAAGGCGGTTAATGCCATGTACGAAATCGGCAAGGCAGAGATAGGAGGCGTATTGCTCAAATGGCCGACAATCTGGTATGCCGCGTATGCGGCAAAGTCCCGTGAAGAATACACCAGAGACTGGGTGAGGGAATACTGGCAGGAGAATCTCAAGAACGCAGTTGAAGTGTGCCTGTGTGGTTTCGCTTCGAAGAAGCAACTTGAATATGAAGAAAAAGTACTACTGGAAATTATCAGCGAAACCGGAGGGAAGCTGGTCTCAGACGAAGTATACCAGAAGTGGGAACCTTATTTCGCCACAAATCGCTTCAGGGATACTCATGGGGCACGATTATTGCGGATTGGCGGCGCTATCGCTGAAGTTCGTATTCTAATGGACTCACTGGATGAGCACTTACGAAGCCTGCCGCCCGCATGGGAGGTTGTTGATAGGCACAGTCCACCCTTCATAGACAATGACCATTGCGACATAATATGGCCTTATCATTTCCTGACAGGAGCTCATTCAGAGGTGAACTTCTTCTTGGAAAAAACACCGGAGGTTTGTCAGGAGCAGGGGAAAGCCGTAATGGAGATCGTGGAACAAGACCTTAAGGACGGTTCTTTATCATGGGCGGTACTAGGTGCCCCTCTGAACATCACGGGACCAACCTTTAGTAATATGCACCTGGTAATTGGTAAGATCAAGAAGACTCTTGATCCCGATAACCTGGCGAATCCTACCCGGCTAATAGACATGGATGCCCTAGAAAAGAAAGAAACAGGCGCGGCCTTCCACTTTCATTAGCGCGATGATTACTGATATTGACATAAGATTGACTTTAAAGCACGGGGCTCGGCGGAGGCTAGACAGGGAGATATTTACTGATAATGTAGACGCATTTGCTCTACTGGGAGGAGACTAAGATGCATTTAGAAATAGCTCGACAACTTAGGGATCATTTGGCCAAGCATCCTTTTGGTTTTCCCATGTCAAAGGATGAGCTGGAATTAGAAATGCTTAACCATTTGTTCACTAAGGATGAGGCTGAGCTAGCTTTGAATTTGAAACCCAAAGAAGACCCCCCCGATGAGATTGCCAAAAGACTCGGAAGACCCTTAAACGAGATTGCCGACCTGCTTGAATCCATGGCCCGGAAAGGCGCCATCTACAAAAGAACTAACCGCTATAGCCTGGTTGGCTATGTTCCAGGGATGTATGAGTTTCAGCTTAAGGTATTGAACGAAGACCTAGCTAAGCTTTACTACGCACTCGGGGCCATTAATGCTCCACAGTTTTTTGGTGCTCACACTCCGGCCTTCCGTACTGTTCCAGTCCAAAAAGCGTTGCCCATAGATGTGGAGACCGCTCCTTTCGAAAGAGCATCGGATATCCTCAAATCGGCTGATAGTATTGCCCTGGCTGATTGTCTTTGCCGTAAGAAAAAAGGGTTGCTCAAGAAGCCTTGCGACCGCCCTCGAGATGAGATTTGCATAGTTTTAAATGGATTTGCTGATTTTTATGTCGAAAACGACCTCGCCCGCAAAGTCACCACTGACGAGGCGCTGAAGGCTATTGAAAGGGCAGAGAATTCGGGGTTGGTACGTCAGGTGACCAATGTCCGAAACGATCCTGAATTAATGTGCCAGTGCTGTCGGTGCTGCTGTGGCATAATACGGGCCTTCTCTGTTTTGGAAATCCCAACCGCTTTGGTAAAGTCGAACTATGTTCCTATGATTAACCTCGAGCTTTGTACTGGGTGCGAGGAGTGTGCCAAAATCTGTCCTACAGGCGCTATGCATATGGAAAAAGACCAACCAGTCCGGAATCATGACCAATGTATCGGCTGTGGGCTCTGCGCCCTGGAATGTGCCCCCAAGGCGATAACCCTCCAGAAGAAGCCGTCTTCCGAGTACGTCGTTCCTCCCGTAGATTTAGAGGAACTCATGACCATAACCGCCTACGAGACCGGAAGGACATACTGGTATAAATAAACCAATTAGGTTTCTGATAACGTGGATGGTGTGAAAACGTAATTGTTGGCAAATTGGTGTCAAGTCCAACCGATTTACTAATAGCACAATCGAAGGAAATCGCCAAAGGCACTTAGTGGAGATGGCGAATCGCTTTAATCATTTCAGAATTGATGTGGGGGCATTGACAACGAAGCCGCTGGTATTGAAGGACGAAATTATCCTTTCCTATAGTAAGTTATTGACCACTGGACTGGAGAAGATGTTCCGAAGATGTTCCAATGATTGCAAAGGAACTTGGAAGAGGCTAAGTTTGCAGGAAAGGAGTTTGATTTTATGGAAATCATCCAGGCCATATGCACGCGCAAGAGCATAAGGGGCTATAAACCTGATCCAGTTCCTATGGAAATATTGAGGAAGATCTTGGAGACTGCTGCACATTCGCCCTCAGCGATGAACACACAGCCATGGGAGGTCACTGTTGTCACCGGCGAAACACTTAACAACATAAAGCGTGCCAATGTTGGGATGCTAGATTCTGCATCTCATTTTTGGCGCAGGCCTTATGAAGGCGTTTACCGGCAACGCCAAGTGGATTTGGGAGTTCAAATCTTCAGCCTCATGGGGATAGCTAGGGAGAACAAAGAGAAAAGAGCACAATGGCTGGAGAGAGGCTTCCGTTTTTTCGATGCTCCAGCAGCTATAATTGTGTCTATTGACAGTTCAATAGAGGGACCTCTGGCATTACTTGGCATAGGGGCGTTTTGCCAAAGCGTCTGTCTGGCTGCACTAGACTATGGACTCGGCACCTGCATTGAAGACCAAGTCATAGCCTTCCCAGATGTGCTCAGGAAATTCCTTGGTATTGCCCAGTCCAAACACATAGTAATAGGTATCGCGATCGGATACCCAGATTGGGATTTTCCGGCGAACAAATTGGAAAGCGAGCGTGAGCCTATTGAGAGGTTCGCAAATTGGTGTGGGTTCGATTGATAGTCAGGTTACTGGTATGTTAGCATGGGAATAATTGACTACTTTCGTCATGATTTATTGTCAAAATATTAAACGCTTGCTGTTTAAGGAGCTTGTATCATGAATTTGGAGTATAAAACATACGAAGAGGCGAAAAGGAGCTTTAGCTGGAGCGAAAGATGGGAGGTGTTCGATAAGAGCCGGGAGAATTTGAACATAACATATGAGTGCTTAGATCGCCACCCCGCAGAGAAGATAGCAATCAGGCTGAAGTTTGATAACCAGGGACAAGCTGTCTACACTTTTGGTGACCTTTCTCGTTGGACATCCCAGTTTAGTAATATGCTGAAAAGGTATGGGATAGGAGCCGGGGATCGTGTAGCCATAGTACTAAGTCCATCATTAGAGTATTACATAGCTTTCTACGGCGCGCTAAAAAGAGGGGCAATTGCGGTACCTTGTTACCCACTTCTTGGTACTGAGGGACTTGAATACCGTCTTAGAGAATCCAGTGCAAAAATGGCCATAGTGTCGAGAGAAAGGACAAACACTGTAAACCCGGAGACGGTGTCACACCTCATCATTGCCGAGGAACTTCAAGAACAGATCCGCAATGAAGATGACCTCTGCGAATCGAGTACTTCTGCTGATAGCCCCGCTGTAATTCAGTTTTCCAGTGGAACTACAGGTCTGCCCAAACAGGTCATATATCACCATGCAGCTATGGCCGTAACCGCTGTTTACACAAAATTCTGGCTTGGTCTTCAACCTGATGACAAATATATGTGTCCCTCATCGCCAGCTTGGGGACACGGAATCTGGTATGGGACAGTGGCACCACTTATATTTGGAAATGGCATAGGTGCTTACAGTGGTAAATTTGACCCGGAAGTATTCCTCGAGGCACTTGAGGAATATGAAATCAATGTCGTATCCGCTATTCCAAGAGTATATCATATGATAATGAAGTCCGGTAAGATAGGCGACTACAGACTTAGACTAAGGCGATTAACTTACACTGGCTCTGCGATAGATAAGGAAGTAACCCAATACTTTCTTGACAAACTAGGTATCATCATAGCATCTTCGTATGGCAACACTGAGGTGGGACCTGTTGCCATTGACTATGCCTTTGATGACTATAAGCCAAAAGTGGGGAGTGCCGGAATTTCAATGTTAGGGACAAAAATCGGCGTGATAGACGACAATGGGAACATACTACCTGTGGGTGTGGTGGGAGAACTAGCAGTATGGCGAAAAGGCAGATGGAACCCCATAGGTGATTCGGCATCTATAGATGAGGATGGCTATGTTTGGCCCGTAGGTCGGAGTGATGATGTAATAAAATCATCGGGGTACAGAATCGGGCCTTTTGAAATAGAGACTGTTCTTGAAAAACATCCTGCGGTCAAAGAGGCTGCTGTGGTAGGCAGGCCGGATAAGGAGCGAAGTGAAATAGTAAAGGCATTTATCGTAACTGACCATGAGCCAAGTGAACAATTGAAGAGCGAAATACAGCAATTTGTTCAAAAATGCCTAAGCATGCACGAATATCCGAGAGAAATAGAATTTGTTAATGAGCTCCCCAAAACTCCGGATGGCAAACTTAAGAGGAAGGAACTAAAGCAGCAAGAATACGAAAAAACAAAACAGGCTGGTTTAGGTATGAGCAACTATCGGGATATTGTCTAATATCGACATCTGAAAGCGGTTAATATGAAGATGACCTCATCACCGCAAAGGAGCCCGTCTATAATGTTAGCCTAGAAGGTCAACAAGAGGGGCAATAAATAGTCAGGAAGACATTACTCCGGAATGAATCATCAGCAAGCTGGGGAAACTGAGATTCAGCCATGCGGAATGAGCACACCGTACTCATACTAAGAATTCTATGAGGGTATTAATGCTGCATCTAGAAATACTAGAATGATGGCATCTTGGTGAGAAAAGGGACGCGCGTTGATGAAAGAATATGCTTTTTGCCCATTCTGTGGAGCAGCTCTTCAAAGAGGTGTGATTGACCATAAAGAAAGAAAACACTGTCCTAGCTGTAATTTTGTTGACTACAAGAATCCTTTGCCAGCGGTATTTGCTATTGTGATAAGAGACAGAAGACTCTTATTGATTAAGAGGGGTATTGCGCCCAAAGAAGGGATGTGGGTCTGCCCTTCAGGTATTATTGAGAGCGGAGAAACACCCGAAGAAGCTTGTCTAAGAGAATTAAAGGAGGAAACGGGAGTCAACGGCGAAATAGTGAAGCTAGTAGGGGTGACCAGGCTCGAAGATGAAGAAATTTATGGAGACGTGCTGGTTATCGGATACCTGGTCAAGATAACAGATGGGGAGCTGCTTTGTGGCGACGAAGCGGAAGATGTAAAATTCTTTGAAATCGGTAGATTGCCTGATTCTTATGTTGATCTCTTTAGGGAGGAAATAGAGGGGATTCAGCAGTCAGGCCTATGAAATAACTTGTATTTCGTTTGTGCTCTTATGGTCTGCATTTGGCTTAAGCTAGCAGATAACGTAAGTGCTAGGCTACATTTGGATTAACTTTTTCGGAACGTGCGAGAGCAACAAGATGGACTTATTAGCAGGCAGCGACAGTAGTGCTCAGGTATGTAGATATGACCTTTTGTGTAGTAGTCTAGTGAGAACAGATGCTGTTTGATCGGCAAGTGCAAGGCAGCTAGGTATGGAAAAGGGCGAGATGGCGCAGAAATGAAGCTGGCTGCCATGCTAAGCATTGCTCGCAAGAATTCATGACAATTACTGGGCAGGCTTAATTTGATGATACTGGTAAGCAACGACGATGGAATTTATGCCAGGGGATTGTGGGAGTTGGTTAGGGCTCTTAAAGAGGTGGGTGATGTGGTGGTAGTCGTACCTGACCGCGGGTATCCGGGACAGGGCACATGTGTGACTATGGAGAGAAGTTTTAGGGTAAGGAAGACAAATCCGTTGGTCGACGATATTGGTGAAGTTCCGTGCTATTCTGTGGAGGGTACGCCGTCTGATTGTGTTGTAGTGGGGTTGTGTGGTCTAGTCAAGGATAGGGTAGACATGGTGGTTACTGGCATAAATGAGGGCGCTAATGTCGGGGGGGCCATCCTTTTATCAGGGACTGTTGGAGCTGCTTTACAAGGATATCTGCGTGGCATTCCTTCTCTGGCCATAGGTGTAGACGGACTCGAGAACTTCAACTTCGAACCAGGGGCCAAGCTGGCAGCTGCTATGGCCAGAATCGTGACTGCAAAAATGCTACCCCACGAGATGCTGGTCAATATAAGCCTGCCTAACCTGCCTCTAAACCATATCAAAGGTATTGCAATAACAAGACCATCTGTGGGGCCCTTTTGCGATGCAGTTGATATGGGACAAGACGGATTGAACACATACTATTGGATTACCCGTGACTATACGCCGCGACAAGAGAAAGGCACCGATATTTGGGCTTTATCTCAAAACAGGATTTCCATTACCTTTCTCGCCTTGGGTGGGAATCTTTTAAGTCCATTAGATCGAACTCCAATGAGGTGGTTGTTGGCGACTTTGAGTGATAATCTTGGCATGAAAGCAAAACAAAACTCCAGCCCAATCTACTTGTCGTATGACAAAGCCGAATTACTTGCTTATTACGGATATCTGTAAAAGACGAATGGGTGCACTTTTCGAAGCTTGATGTTATCTACAGAATGAGTGAGGTATCTAAAGTGGAAATCAAAAGGGTTGGCGTTTTGGGTGCAGGCTTGAGGGAAAGTGGTATGCACAAGTTTGTGCACAGGATGGCCTTAACTGTATGCAGCCAGCAAAAATGGGAACTGCCGATAGAATAGATTCCCTCTCTTGACCGGAACTTTGAAAATAAGAAAGTGAATCTATCAAGAGCTGATGTATTTCTGGATGTGATTAATCGAATTGGTTCTAAAATCGGAAGGAGATAAGAATGGATTTTCGCTTTAGTGCAGAAGAGGAAAGGTTCAGGCGGGAGGTTCGCGATTTTATAACTAAGGAACGGAGGCCCGATTTACCCTCGTGTATCCACCCAGAGACTCAAGATGAGGAAAAGTACTACCATGAAATGAAGCGGAAGATAGGAGCTAAAGGTTGGCATTCCCTGGCTTGGCCTAAGGAATATGGAGGGCAGTACAGCGTGGTTAAGCAATTCATTGTGAGCGAAGAATTCTACTTCAACGAGATTCCGGGTCCGGACATAATAAGCGATAATATGGTTGCCCCCACCCTAATCCAATTTGGAACCGAAGAACAGAAGAGGGGGTTTTTGCCTAAGATTGCGAGTGGTGAGGCAACCTGGTGCCAAGGATTCAGTGAGCCTGAAGCAGGCTCTGACCTCTTTGCCTTGCGGGCAAAGGCTGTTGAGCAAGATAGCTGTTATGTTGTCAACGGGCAAAAAGTTTGGACAAGCGCAGCCAGTCTGGCTGATTGGATGTTCCTCCTTGCTCGGACAGAGCCGGACCTGTCTTTAAAACACAAAGGAATCAGTGCATTTGCTCTCGATATGAAGTCTCCGGGTGTTACAGTAAGACCATTGCGAAACACCGCGGGCGCGTTCTTCTGTGAGGTCTTCTTTGATAACGTTGAGATCCCCAAGTGGAATTTAATAGGTGAAAAGAACCAAGGGGCAAGAGCATCATTGGCCATGCTTGGCTATGAGCGTTCAGGGATTCACCGTATTAGACAAGCTCAGGCATGTCTATGTCACTTAATAGAGTACTCCAAAAGCGCAAAGCGCAATGGCGTTGCTCTAATCAGTGACCCCTTTGTGCGGCGCAAGTTAGCCGATGTTTTTATTGAAGGAGACGCAGCTCAGCTTCTTGCTTACCGTGTCTTAGACCTACAAAGTAAAGGAGAAGAGGTGGACTACCTAGCCTCGATATCGCGCTTGGCCGGGACGCTTTTCCAACAGCATGTTGGCGAGGTTGGTATAGAAATATTGGGACAATACATACAATTGGAGCCCGGGTCCAAATTAGCACCGCTGCAAGGCATTATCGAACGCCATTACCTGTGGGCGTTGCCGGGGACGGTTAGTGCTGGGACTGCTGAAATTCAGAGGAACACTATCGCTGAGAGGGGATTAAAGCTACCTCGAAGCTCGTGAGTTAAAGTTAATAGGATTAGAACTAAAACAATCCTACTTAAAGGAGAGGATACATGGACTTGGGATTTTCAGAGCAGCAGGAGATGTTAAGGAAAATGGCGCGGGATTTCTTAACTGCTCAATGCCCTAAGCGGCTGGTCAGAGACATGGAAGACGATGGTGTTGGCTATCCCCAGGAACTATGGCAAAAAATGGCTGAATTGGGATGGCACGGATTGGCATTCCCCGAGAACTATGGTGGTGGAGGAGGGACATTCCTCGATTTGATGGTTCTTTTGGAAGAAATGGGGCGTGCCTGTCTGCCCGGTCCTTTCTTTTCTACCGCAGTATTGGGGGGCCTTTCCATTTTGGATTTAGGGGATGAAGAGCAAAAGCGAGAGTTTCTGCCCCAAATAGCTCGTGGTACTGTGATAATGACACTAGCTTTACAGGAAGCAGATGCGAAATATGCTCCTTCGAGCATAAATACAAGCGCTGTGCCCAATCGTCAAGGTTATAGTTATACTATCAACGGCTCCAAGTTATTTGTGCCCTACGCACACCTTAGTGATTGGATGCTATGTGTTGCAAGGACAAGAAATGGTGGGACAAGTCTGGAGAAGAGCATTCATTTATTCTTAGTTAACACTAAAAGCCTGGGGGTAAGTTACGATTTGCTGACAACCATAGCTAATGACAGACAGTGTGAAGTCAGATTTCATAATGTGATAGTGCCAAAGCAATATGTCTTACGGAGTGGTTGGAACGGAGTAGCACAGATACTACAAAAGGCGGCGGTTGCCAAGTGCATCGAGATGGTGGGTCAAGCACAGCAAGTTTTGGAGATGAGCGTGGAATATGCTAAGACGAGAATACAGTTTGGTCGACCTATTGGCAGCTTCCAAGCAATTCAACATCATTGCGCTAATATGGCAGTGGACGTCGAGTCAGCACGTCTCATGGCATATCGAGCAGCTTGGCAAATAAGCGAAGGGGTGCCCTGTGCCAGAGAAGCTTCTGCAGCCAAGGTATGGGTAAACGAAGCTTGCAAGCGAGTCATGGCCTTAGGACATCAGATTCACGGAGCTATTGGATTTACCTGGGACCACGATATGCAACTCTTCTCTAGGCGAGCTGTTACCGGAAGAACGAGCTTTGGCGATAGCGATTTCCACCGTGATCAGGTAGGGTTAGCCTTGTGAAAGCTAGAAATTCCCAAATGACAAATGATAGGTTTTTATCTGAACAATTAGAATCGGAGGAAAGTAAGGAAAATGGAAGGAATTATGTCATACGGAGCTTATATTCCTTTTTACAGGCTTAACGGGGAGACTGTTCGCCAGGTTTGGGGCGGTGGGGCAAAAGGAGAGAGAGCCGTAGCGAACGCCGACGAAGACAGCTTGACTCTGGGAGTAGAGGCAGCAAGAGTTTGCCTTCAAGGAATAGACAAAAGTACGGTGGATGCTTTGTATTTTGCCTCTACCACAGCTCCTTACAAGGAAAAGCAGTCAGCCAGCATAATAGCCGCGGCACTTGATTTGTGCGAGGATATATTAGCTACCGATTTTGGCGGCTCTTTAAGATGTGGAACTATCGCATTACAGCTTGCTTTGGATGCCGTGAAATCTGGCTCAGTTGATAAAGTCTTGGTAGTAGCTTCCGATTGCCGTATTCCTCCTCCTAATTCAGATTTGGAACTCGTCTTTGGAGATGGTGCTGTGGCACTTCTAATTGGCCGAGATGCGCCAATACAAATTGAGGGAAGCTTTCATACAAGCAGTGAATTTATAGACATCTGGAGACTGGAATACGACAAGTTCCCCAAAAGATGGGAAGACCGGTTTATCACCGAGGAGGGATATGTACCTCATATACAAAAAGCTATTCTCGCTTTGTTAAGAGCTCAAAATTTGGCCATAAAAGATGTTGAGAAAGCCTGTTTTTATGCTCCTGATGCTAGGGGACACAGAAATATGGGGAGAGTCTTGGGACTGGACATATCCCAGGTACAAGAGCCCCTTTTTGACAACGTTGGTAACACCGGTGCAGCCTTTGCTCTCATGATACTTGTAGGAGCTCTTGACAATGCCAAAACAGGAGATAGGATATTGCTCGCCAATTATGGAGATGGTGCTGATGCCTCCATAATCCGAGTCACAGGTGATATCAGAAACAACAGAGGAGGCTTGAGAAGATCCCTTGATTCCAAAGCAATGATTGATAACTATGGCAAATATGTCAAGTTTAGAAGCCTTATGGAATTTGAGCAGACCCCTGAATATACTCCAAGGACTTCGCTGTCCCATATATGGCGAGACCGCAAGTGGGTTTATAGATTTCACGGGCATAAATGTCAGAAATGTGGGAAAATCCAGTTTCCACTGCAAAAATATTGTATGTTTTGCCAGGCCGATGAGAAATTCCTTGATGAGGTTAGTTTATCCGATAAGACAGGCACTCTATTTACTTTCAGTATCGATGACAGAGTGCAGGTCATAGATCCACCAAATGTTTTGGCTACTGTAAATCTGGAAGGAGGTGGCAGGTTCTTCAGTCAAATGACCGATCGTGACGTCAAAAACATAAAGGTAGGAATGCCCGTGGAGCTAACATTCAGACGAATTCATGACGCTTTAGGCGTTCACAATTACTTCTGGAAGTGCAAACCGGCAAGATGATAAGGGAGTTTAACTGATGAGAGAAGGTATAAAGGATAAGGTTGCTATTATAGGTGTTGGATGTTCCAAGTTTGGTGAGAGATGGGATGCAGGAATAGAAGATTTGATAAAAGAAGCTACTGTGGAAGCCTGTGAAGATGCTGGCATTGAGATTAAGGACGTTCAAGCTATTTGGCTAGGTACGTTTCAAGGCTCTCAGCAATCGGCTGGTGGAGCTTCTACAGGCATCGTAGTTTCTCAAACCCTTCAAACTCAGGGTACACCAGTAACAAGGGTGGAAAATGCCTGTGCCTCCGGACAGGAATCAGTGAGAGGAGCTGCTTACGGTGTAGCTTCTGGAGCCTATGACCTGGTGATGGCAATAGGCGTGGAGAAACTCAAAGACACAGGATTTGCTGGACTTGGTGCTGGATATCCGGGAAAGTGGGAACCGGTATATGGTGCTTTTGGCACCGCTCCAGGGAGATATGCCATGGCAGCTACAGCCTATTTTGCCAAATATGGGCTCTCGTTCGAGGAAGGAAAGAGAATTTTGGCGGAGATAAGTGTGAAGAGTCACTTTTATGGAGCCAGAAATCCCAAGGCCCATTTAAAAAGGGAAGTAACTGTGGAAGAGGTCCTAAGTGCGCCGCTAATTGCCTGGCCTCTGGGGCTTTTCGACTGTTGCGGAGTCACGGATGGTGCTGCAGCCGCAATATTGGTTCCAGCAAACGAAGCCAAAAGATATCGACAGGATTACATTACCATTAAGGGACTTGGCATATCGGCAGGTGCTGGCTGGGGCAAGGAAAGAGACGATTATGACTTCACTTACTGGGATGCCACGCAAATGGCAGCGCGTCAAGCTTATGCCGAAGCTGGAATAAAAGAGCCCCGCAAAGAAATTGACTTGGTAGAACTTCACGACTGTTTTTCAATTGCTGAACTCATAGCCACAGAGTCATTATTTCTCTGTGAGGCTGGGAAGTATAAGCAGGAGTTCACAGATAAAAGAGCCTACTATCATGATGGAGAGATGCCGGTAAACGTCAGTGGCGGCCTTAAGTCGTTTGGGCATCCTATAGGAGCAAGTGGCTGCCGCGAGACATATGAAATATGTAAACAACTCCAGGGCAAAGCTCATGAAACGTCACGTCAGGTAACAGATGCCCAGATAGGCCTGAGCCACAATCAAGGTGGACATCCAGGTAGGTTCGTTTGTGGGGTCATAATTTACGGTGCTCTCTAGTATTAGAGATTGTAGTTGGCTCTCAGGAAAGCATTGGTAAGTGGGGAGTGTGATTCGAAAATTTAGAAAAAGTACTACAGTTCTCAAGGAGGTCTAATCGTGGCTAACAGATTGAATGGTAAAGATGCGGTGGTAACTGGAGGGGCAGGTGGGATCGGAAGGCAAATATGTTTAACTCTAGCTGCTGAAGGTGCCAATGTCGTAGTTAACGACATAGGGGCAGCTAGGGATGGTAGTGGTGCTGCTAAGGAACCTGTCGAGGATGTAGTTAATACCATCAAGTCAAAAGGTGGCACAGCTATTGCCAATTATGATTCAGTTGTTGATTTCGCTGCTTCCGAGAGATTAATCCAAACCTGTGTTGATACTTTTGGACGTATAGACATATTGGTGAATGCACATGGTAATTTGCGTGACAAAATGATTTGGAATATGAGTGAAGATGACTGGGACTCAGTAATAAACGTCCATCTTAAGGGAACCTTCAATACCTGCCGTCATGCTTGCGTCAGAATGAGAGAGCAGAAGTCTGGGAGAATCATAAACGTCACTTCGGATGCATGGCGAGGCACAGTGGGTCACGTGAACTATGGTGCAGCTAAGGGTGGCGTGGTTAGTCTCACCAGATCTATAGCTCTGGAAATGGGGCGATACGGGGTGACGGCTAATTGTCTCGCTCCAATAGCGGCAACCAGGATGACCTTTGATGATGAGGTAAAGGCTGGCATGAAGAAAAGACTCGAAGCCGGTCTCATAACAAAAGAACAATATGACAGATTCATGAGTATGCCTGGACCTGAGCATATACCTCCTATTGTGGCCTACCTAGCCACAGACGAGGCGTATAATATTAATGGCCAGGTATTCCACATTGAAAAAGGTAGAGTGGGAATTTACTCGGAGCCGGCAGAGGTGAGGATGATATTCAACAGAGGAGAGATATGGGATGTGGAGGAATTGATAGCTTTGATGCCCCTATCTTTGCTGCATGGATATGTCAATCCGGTACCGCCGCAGCCAGATAAATAGGCACGATAAATACGATAGAAACTGGATGGCAGAAACATCAATGCCAAGAAGTCTCAAAATCTCGTGGTAACCTACTAGCCAAGTGCCGTAGATATGTTCAAATATGACAGTAGTCATAGATGCTATTGAATATGGGATGATATAATCAAACCAGTGTCAAGTTTTAAACCCAGGAAGAAAGTGGGCTGTCGAATGACTTGAGCACCCAACAGAAGTGTTGCTGAGGACGGTGATTCTGTGTTTTACTTAAGGATATTGGTTGCAGTGCAACGTTGCATGCTCGGCATGGTTGGATGAAATACATGGGCAAAAGGGACGAGATGAGTTTTAATAAGCAAGAATTAGCAATTGTTCGCATGCTGAGTGCGAACGGCATGATGGAAGAACAGAAGTTAGTATCCTTGCTAGAAGAGCGGCAGTTGTTCCATGGAAAAGGAGTGGAGGGGTTTTTGGTCTCGCTGAAAGCAACTGGCATGGTTGAGAGTTCTTCTGGGCTATGCTGGCTGAGCGAAGATGGGAAAACTACTCTGAGGCATACCCTGCAAGAGGCCTTCAAGGACGTGTCGTCGATTATTGAGCAAGAAGTATGGCCTGCATTTAGTGAGCTGGATTTGGAGATGAAGAAAACGTGCACGGCGTGGCAGGTGAAGCCTGATGGCAATCCAAATCCACATGATGATCCTGAATATGACTTTCACGTACTAGAGAGATTACAAGACATTCATCAGCAGTTGTTGCGCTTAATTGGTAGTAAAGATATTGTTCAACAGAAGTGCTCGACACTTCTTGTTGATATGAGCATGGCGATGGAGAGAATAGATAAGGGAGAATTTGACTTTGTAGTTGGGTTGAGTGTAAATTCATATCACAGTTTGTGGCGTGACTTACACGAACAGCTGCTTAATGCTATTGGGCTGGAAAGGACTGAATAGGTATGCTAGGACAATGGACGATGAATACCCACATCCAGCTGGAAGGTCTGCTAGGAAACAAGGGCGCTGGTCTTTTGAGGATGCGACATCTTGGATTACCTGTACCACCGGCTTTTGTGGTCTTCAGTAATGCTTGTATGCGCTTCGAGCAGGATGGAATGACTTTTTTGCAGGGGGATCTGTGGAGTGAGATAATGGCACGCCTAGACGAGTTGGAGACAATCACTGGGAAACGTTATGGTGATTCTGAGCGACCTCTATTACTCTCAGTGCGTTCAGGAGCTCCTGTCTCCATGCCAGGGATGATGGACACAATACTCAACGTTGGCATTAACCATGAGGTACGTGATGGATTGGCGAAACTTGTTGATAATCGTGATTTTGCACTTGACTGTCAACTCCGCTTTTTAGAGATGGTCGGCAGAGTCGTCTTTGGGATTGACAAGGCATTATTTCAAAATGCGGATGCTAAATCCAGACCCCAGCAGAAGGAAGGACTCCTCACTGAGTACCAGAATATTGTTGGTACGGTAGCAGCAGCGTCCCCGTTTCCGCGTGTGGTAGATGATGTCGAGCAACAGTTGCTTGCCTGCATTGCTGGTGTGCTGTCATCTTGGCACAATGAACGTGCAGTTCATTACCGCAAAATGTTTAAGATTGCTGATTCACTGGGCACGGGAGTTGTGGTTCAAGCCATGGTCTTCGGGAATTTGGACCAACGTTCAGGTACTGGCGTTGTTTTTAGCCGCGACCCGTCAATAGGTGAAAACAAGCCCACTGGTGAGTATCTCACCGGGCATCAAGGAGAAGACGTGGTTAGCGGTGAATGGTCGCAGGCAGTTAAACCGATATCGCAATTGGCACAGGAGGCTCCTGAGGTGTATAAGGGGCTGGTCAGGGCATGTCACCTCTTGGAATATCTTGGCAGTGATATTCAGGACATCGAATTCACTTTTGAACGAGGTCAACTCTATATATTGCAGGTTCGATCTGCAAAAGCCAGTCCACTGGCTAAGTTACAGTTCTTGGTCGATGCAGTGCGTGATGGGGTAATGGTTGAAGAGGAGGCATTACGACGCGCTCACCAAATTCCCAAAGAGACCATTGAAGCACATCTCGTGCGGAATAAGGTCATAGCTGATGGGGCTGAAGGTGGCTGGATTCTGGCACAGGGTGTGGGAGTAAGTCCTGGTATCGCGTGCGGCCGCCTTGCGTTGTCAAGGCAGACAGCAGCGGGACTATCCCAGGAGGGCCATGATGTGGTGATGGTAACAGAGGGCGCTCGAGTTGCAGATATCACAGGACTCAAGAATTTGCGGGGGTGGTTTACAGCATTTGGTGGAGCCGTTAGTCACGCCACTATTGTATGCCGCGAGATGGGTGTACCGTGTGTGGTGAATACTAGTGTGCGAATCGATAGGCAAAATGCGGTTGTTGTGGGCATAAATGGTGCCAGTCTGGCTGAGGGGCAGACAGTTACAGTAGACGGTAGCACCGGTCTCGTCTGTGGTGGAAATCCTAAGATGCAAGATGTCGAAATATCCCCAGCATTGGCGGAATTAGTGGATAAGATACTAGGAGACTCACGTCGAGCTTGAACCAATGTACTATAGGAGATTAAGAAGCCTTCATAGTGATTTAACAGGTGATTTCAACAAAGTAATACAAATGGTCTGAATCAAAGCAATTTGCGCAGTACAATCCACGGGGGTATCCCAAATTGACAAAAAGGAGGATGGACTATGGCCATTGATTACAAAAAAGAGGGTAAGATCGCTATTTTCACTCTGAGCCGCCCTGAAGCTTTGAATGCTATTAACCCGGAAACCCTTGATGGACTGAGTCGAGCTTTGATAAGTTTCAAGGACGATGATGAGCTTTGGGTTGGCATCATCACCGGGGCCGGAGATAAAGCTTTTTCCGCTGGCGCCGATATAAAGACAATGCTCCCCAAGTTAAGAACAACTATGGGGCAGCCGTGGGCAGAGCCACCAACTATTATGAAGGGCCTTAAATTATGGAAACCAATGATTGCCGCCGTCAATGGTGCTGCTCTAGGCGGGGGCCTAGAAATAGCCCTTGCCTGCGATCTGAGAATAGCCTCAGAAAATGCCACGTTTGGGGTACCCGAGGTTAATTTGGGGCTCATCCCAGGTTGGGGAGGAACACAGCGCTTACCCCGAGTTATTCCTTGGGCCAAGGCAGCTGAGCTCCTACTTACTGGACGACCTATTGATGCCCAAGAAGCTTATCGAATAGGATTGGTTAATAAGGTTGTGTCTCTTCCTGAGCTTATGCCTACTGCCAAACAGATGGCAGAGATGTTATGTCGACCAGGACCTCTGGCAGTGAGAGCAGCCAAGCAAGCTATGATTCAAGGAACCAATCTTTCTTTAGAAGATGGGCTGGAATTGGAGAAAGCATTGGAAGATTACTTGGTGACCACTGAAGATTTCGGAGAGGGATGCAAAGCCTTTATTGAAAAAAGAAAAGCCACTTTCAAGGCAAAATGAGATTCGTTGTGAAAGCCAAAACAAAAACAGGCACATGAGAAACAGAGAATATAGGTGTGGATAGTTTTGGATTGATTGGAAGGAGTGCAGTTGAGTCAATGTGAAAGCCAGCTAAACTATGAATTGTATACTGCAACTGCTAAACGTCTGCAAGTGTTCACCTGCCTAATCTCCTATTCAATTGTTCTAGATGGATTCCTATATTCAGGTGCGGCGAACCTGTCGAATGCTTTTCCCGGAGAGTTAAACTAGAGTTGTGGAAATGTGACAGCTCACCTCTTATGATACTCTTCTTATGAGAAGAGAGGAGTGTTGATTTGTTTGCACGAAATGGAAAAGGCTCTGTAAGCTCGTAGTAATAACCGAGTAAGGAGGCTGGCATGAACACTACTGATTTTTTGAGCATAGCTGCTGCTATTTGTCCCGACCGTGATGCGATGGTATTTGAGCGAAAAAGATGGGCCTATTTTCAGACAAGCGAGAGGGTTAATAGGTTGGCTAATGCCTTGACCAAATTAGGAGTAGAAAAAGGCGACCGTGTAGCTATACTCCAAGTAAATTGTCCCGAGATCGTTGAATCATATTTTGCCACAGCAAAAATAGGTGGCATCTTTGTTCCACTGAATTTCAGGGCTAAAACTGATGAGCTAAACTATATGTTGAACAATGCTGAGGCTAGAATTTTGTTTGTGGGTAAGAGATATTTGGATATGGCACGTGCCATGCTACCCGATCTGCCTAGTGTGGAGAAGTGTGTCTGTCTGGAGAGTAAAGAGGCGGGTATGCCTTTCTATAGTGACCTTATTGACGAAGCACCTGCCGACGAAGTTTTCGCAAATATAGGGGATGAGGATATAACCATCCTGATGTATACGGCAGGTACTACCGGGCGACCTAAAGGCGTGCCGCTGAGGCATGATGCGTTTGTCAATTATGTACTTGGCAATGTAGACCCGGCCAGTCCAGAGATAGAGGAGAGAAATCTGCTTACTGTGCCTTTGTATCATGTAGCTGGTATTCAGGGGATGCTGGCGGCTATATACGGCGGTCGGACTCTGGTGATGATGCGTCAGTTCGAGGTCAGGGAGTGGTTGGAAACTGTCCAACGGGAACGAGCTACACGGGCTATGCTGGTGCCCACGATGTTGAAAAACATAATAGACTATCAAGATTTTGCAAAGTACGATTTGAGCAGTCTGCAAGTAATCACCTATGGTGCCGCCTCAATGCCATTTGAAGTTATCAGTAAAGCTATACGAGTGATGCCCTGGGTGAAGTTCATCAATGCTTTTGGTCAAACGGAAACGGCTTCAACGATAACGGCGTTAGGGCCTGAAGACCATCTCATTGAGGGAACCGAGGAGGAAAAAGCGAAGAAGTTGAAGAGACTTGCCCAGTCAATTGGCAAGCCGTTACCGAATGTAGAACTGAAAATTCTTGATGAGCAGGGGAAGGAGTTGCCTCCGTTTGAAATCGGTGAAATTGCAGCCAAAGGCCCTCGGATAATGACAGGCTACTGGCATGATGAGCAAAAGACGAAGCAAGCGTTTACACCAGATGGGTGGCTAATCACTGGCGATAGGGGGTGGATGGATGAGGAGGGGTATGTATTTCTGGCTGGTCGGGGTGATGACATGATTATCAGGGGTGGTGAAAATATCTCACCTGAAGAAGTTGAGGATGTGCTCCATTCTCATCCCAAAGTTGAGGAGGCAGCGGTGATTGGTGTGACTGACCCTGAGTGGGGACAGCAACCCAGGGCTATCGTGGTATTGAAGAAAGGGGAGGTGGTTATTGCTGAGGAAATAATGGAGTACTGCCGTGCTAAACTGGCGAGTTTCAAACGTCCCAGGTCGGTGGTTTTTGTTGATTCTTTGCCTCGCAATCCCATGGGTAAGGTGCTAAGAAAGACGCTTCGCGAGCAGTATGGGCAGCCTTAGGATTGTTTGAACGCAGTGCGAGGCTTCAGCCTCGCCATAGAAAAGCGACCCTAAAGGATCACACTACATTTTGGATAAGCGGGGGTAGAATTAGCTTTTGAAATTCAGCGTCTTTGGAGCTAAAGTATTTGAGGAGGTTTAGATAAAAGTGGCCAATCAAATAGGCAAAAGATATGTATGTAAAAAGTGCGGTTCGGAGTTTATAGTTACCAGGGGTGGTGAGGGTACGTTGGTCTGCTGTGGTCAGCCGATGGAGCTGAAGACATAGTCTTCTCAAATTTCAACTTATATTTATAGGCGTTTTGAGGGAGACCTGTTATGAATCAGCTAGGCAAAAGGTTCAAATGTCAGGTTTGTGGCACTGAGGTGCTGTGTACCAAAGGTGGTGAAGGAACGGTGAACTGCTGTGGGCAGGAAATGCAGCTTCAGGAACCCCGGCCTTTGCCTTCTTCTGACTGATTACGTATGGGCTTTGAACGGTTCATACACTCATCTGAAT
>Ga0194111_10000562_pt1 | contig 45789 bp, 32 predicted proteins | sample TA2KigC300mmetaG_FD_146194 | JGI IMG/M metagenome (GOLD analysis project Ga0194111, IMG submission 146194) | Freshwater microbial communities from Lake Tanganyika, Tanzania - TA2015033 Kigoma Deep Cast 300m | ecosystem: Environmental > Aquatic > Freshwater > Lake | place: Tanzania: Lake...
CAAACCCCCTCCCCCAACCCCTTATGGGGAAGGGGCACGGCACGCCGTGCCCCTACAGGGCCAGAAAAAAGGCGATGATTGTTCTAATGACTTGCGGCAATCATCAGACCCGGATAATAGGGGCACGGAGGGCTGTGCCCCTTCCGCCGCGAAGGCGGAAGCCACTTACCGAGGGCGGTTGAAAAAGGGGCAGGTACTGAAATTCGGTCCGACCCTGGAAGGCGAAGTGGTATCCCTGCCTCAACCGGGGGTGGCCGAGGTGCGGTTTTTCTCTTTAAATGGGGATGTCCGCCGGGCCATTGAGCAGGCCGGGGAAGTGCCCCTGCCCCCTTATATCCGGCGGGGCGCGGCGGAGGAAGACCGGGAGCGCTATCAGACAGTTTACGCCGCCCGGCCAGGAGCCATCGCCTGCCCCACCGCGGGGCTGCATTTCACTGAGGCAATGCTGGCAAATCTGGCGGCCAAGAGTATTGAGACGGTCAGCGTCACCCTGCACGTGGGGCCGGGGACTTTTAAACCGGTGAAGCACTTAGATTACACCCGCCACCGGATGGAACCGGAATATTTTGAGCTGTCGGAGGAGGCCGTGGCCCGGCTCAACACGGCCAGAGAGCAAGGAAAGCGCCTTACCGCGGTGGGCACCACCAGCGTCCGGGTGCTGGAACATTGCGCCAGCCCGAGAGGATTTATTCCGCAAAAAGGCTGGTGCGGTTTATACATTTATCCCGGCTACCGTTTCAACGCGGTGGACCGGATGCTCACCAATTTTCATTTGCCCCGGTCCACCCTGCTGCTCTTGGTGTGCGCTTTTACCGGGCGGGATTTGATTTTGCGGGCGTATGAGGAGGCGGTAAGGGAAAAGTACCGATTTTACAGCTATGGCGATTGCATGTTGATAATTTAAGGTCGCCCCTGCTTAGGGGATTGGGGGAGGGGGTGCGGGGGAGGGGGCAAGGGCGGGCGCCCTTGGCCCCCTCCCCCACATACTCAACCAAATGTTTAGTTTTCAGCTCATCAAAGCCCAAGGCCCGGGGGGGCCGAGGGTGGGGGAAATGCTTCTGGCCCGGGGGGTGGTGGCGACCCCGGCCTTCATGCCCGTGGGGACTCTTGGCACTGTCAAATCTTTGACTCCGGAAGAGCTGCAGGAGTTGGGGGCCGACATTATTCTGGGGAACATCTATCACCTTTACTTAAGGCCCGGGGTGGAGGTGATCGCGGCGCTGGGGGGGCTGCACCGCTTCATGAACTGGGACGGCCCCATCTTGACGGATTCCGGGGGCTACCAGATTTTCAGCCTGGCGCCTTTCCGCACCATCACGGAAGAAGGGGTGACCTTCCGGTCCCACCTGGACGGCTCGCAGCATTTCCTGGACCCGGAGAAGGTAGTGGCCCTGCAGGAAGCCATCGGGGTGGACATCGCCATCTGCCTGGACGAATGTCCGGGGTATCCGGCCCCGGAGGCCGAGGTTCACCAGGCGGCGGCCCGCACCTTGAGGTGGGCCCAACGGTCTCTTAAAGCCCGGCGGCGGGAAGAAACGGCCCTGTTCGCGGTGGTCCAGGGAGGGATGATTTCCACATTAAGAAAAGAGCAGGCCCAGGCCTTCCGGGAGCTGGATTTTGACGGCTACGCCCTGGGGGGCCTGAGCGTGGGAGAGGAAAAGGACCTGACCCTGGCCATGGTGGAGGCCACCACTCCGGAACTCCCCCAGGATAAGCCCCGGTATCTCATGGGGGTGGGCACGCCGGAGGACCTGGTGGAGGGCGTGGCCCGGGGGGTGGACCTGTTCGACTGCGTGCTGCCCACCCGCAACGGCAGAAACGGCATGGCTTTTACCAGTTTCGGGCGGGTGGTGATAAAAAACGCGGCGCACACCCAGGACCCCCGGCCCCTGGATGAGGCGTGCGGCTGCTACACCTGCCGTCATTATTCCCGAGCTTACCTGAGGCATCTCTTCATATCTCGGGAGCTTTTGGCTTATCGCCTTTTCACGCTGCATAATTTATACTACTATCTTGACCTTATGACCCGGATGCGGCAGGCTGCGGCCCAAGGCCGCTTTGCCGATTTTCGCCGGGAGTTCTATCAAAACCGACTGGAGGGAGGTAACTCAAGTGGTTAGTTGGGCATATGCCGCCCAGGGCGGCGGGGCCACGGACAGTCCCATGTGGACCTTCGTGGTGCCCATGTTGTTAATGGTGGGGATTTTTTATTTCCTTTTGATCCGGCCCCAACAGAAAAAGGCCAAGGAACACAAAGCGCTCCTGGACAACCTGAAGCGGGGGGACCGGGTAATCACCAACGGCGGGATCCTCGGCACCATCATCACCATTGATGACCAGATCGTCAGCCTGGAAGTGGCTGATAAGGTCAAGATCGAGGTTGCTAGGCCGTACATTGCCGGGTTCGCACCTAAAAAGAGTTAATTGTGAAGGTTTAAATAGGAAAAGGAGAGGGGTTAAAAGGTTAAAAGGGGAAGAGGGTAAAATGGGGAAAGGGTAAAGATTATTCCTTAACTTTTTTTAACCTCTTAACCTCTTAACCTTTTCCCCTTTTTCCCCCAGCCCCTTTGATCATGTTATTACTCGGAGCGGAAAATGGATTACCTTCACCCCCACCCCAGCCCTCCCCCCTCAAGGGGGAGGGGGCAAAAGGAAGGAACTTCTCTAATGCTCCGAGTAATAATTATGATCCGATTACAATGCCCTTAATAATTAAAGGAGGTCGTTGGTGACCGTTCCCCCACCCCTCCAGGACCTGGGCCGGGAGATTCCGCGGCTCCAGGAACTGGTCCGGGAATGGCTGGATCTCTTTCCCCAGGCCGAGGGACAGGGCCGGCACTGGTTCAAAGTGCTCTCCCAGGTCCAGGCCCACGCCGCCGAGGACCTCTGCCGGGTGGCAGTGGTGGGCGCGGTGAAGTCGGGGAAGAGCACGGCCATCAACGCCCTGGTGGGCCAGGACCTGCTGCGCCGGGGCGCGGGGATACTCACTGCCATGATCACCCGGGTGCAGCCGGGGGAGCCTCAGGCGGTCCTGCAATTTAAGGACTGGGGTGAGATCAACGGGGAAATCAACCGGGCCTTGGGACTGCTTCCCAGTTCCCGCCTGAAGGAGCGTGCTGCGCCCTTTGACCTCCGGCGGGCCGAAGACCGGGACCTGTTGACCCAGGTCCTGTCCGACGCCGAAGTGGAGAATCTTTGGGGGGAAGGGAGCCTGGACCCCAACTATCTCCTGCTGAAGTCGTACCTGGAAGGCTACGGCCTGGTGCAGGAGATACTGGCCAGTTCCGGTAATCTGACCCTGAAAGGCTCTGCCCTGGCCCGCCATGGCGAGATGGTGACCCGGGAAGCCACCGCGGTCTTTTTAAAAGATGCACTGCTGACCGTACCTTTTCCCTGGGAGGCCGGGGGCATGGAACTGGGGGACTGCCAGGGGAGCGACTCCCCCATTCCCCAGCATCTGGCCCAGGTGCTGGCCTACCTGGTGAAATCCGACCTGGTGTTGTATGTGGTCAGCTCCCGGGTGGGGCTGCGCCAGGCAGACTTTCAGTTTCTGAGGGAGCTCAAACGCATGGGGCTGCTGCCCCATATCTTTTTTCTCCTCAACCTGGACCTGGGGGAGCATAGTTCGCTGGCGGAAGCGGCCCGGCTCCGGGACCGGGTGGTCCAGGAACTGGCCATGTGGCAGCCGGACCCCAGGATTTACGCTTTTTCCGCCCTCCAATTGCTCCTGGAGCGCCGCCGGACCAAGGGCGAAGGGCTGGACCCCCGGGAAGCCGCGCTGCTGTCGGTATGGGAGGTGGTGCCGGAGTCCTCGGCCTATTCCCGGAAGGAAGCCGCCCGGTTTGAAGAACACCTCAAGGCCGCGGTCCGGGACCTGCGCACCCGGCGCCTGGCCGGAGGGACTCTCGCCCAGGTGCTGATGGCGGTTCGGGGGCTTAGGGAACAGGCGGAGCTGACCCGGGACTTCCTGGGGCAGGATCTGGGGGCCATTCAGGAGATGCAGCGGCGTCTGGAAGGCCGGCAGCAACCTTTGAAAGCCACGCTGGCCAGCCTCCATCAAACCCTGGAGGGGGCCGGGAGCCGCCTTAAAAAGGTCCTGAGAGACCGGGTGACCTCCTTGATGGACACCCACCGGGGCCAGGTGGGCGCGGCTCTCGTGGGATTCATCCGAAACTACGAGCCCGAGTGGGACCGGCTGGCGCCCCCGGAGGCGGCCGCGGCCCAGTTCCGTTCGGCCCTGTACAAACTGTTTCAGGACTTGGTCACCGAACTGGACCGCTACGTGAGCGCCGAGGTCAACGTGGTGGTGGTGGAATTCGTCCAGGCCCAGGAGGAATGGCTGCGTCAGGAGCTGTCCCGGGTGGGGGCGCCCCTGCTGCTGTCCCTGCAAGAGTCCTTGACCCTGTATTACCGGGAGATGGCCGAACTTGGCCTGGCGGCGGCGCCTCCGGCGCTGGAGACGGGGCGCCCTCTACGCCCCCCGGACCTGGATCTGCCTCTCTTTCAGCTTCAAACGGACCCGGGGTGGTGGCTGGCCGGGGAAGTCTGGGTCCTGTCCGGAGTGGGGTTCCTGAGCCGGGCCTGGGAGGCCCTGAAGCGCCGCCTGAAGCTGGCGGGCGAGACGGAGCCCCGGCGCCAGGTGCTCAAGGGCCTGAACCGGGCCTTGAAAACCATCAAGAAATGGCTTAACGAACAGGTGCGGATGCAGTTGGTGGATTTCGGGGAGCGCCTGAAATTCCGGTTTTTCTTTCCCCTGGTGGAGCGGTGGCTGAAAGAGCAGGAAGCGGCACTGGACGACGCTCTGGGGTCGCTGCTAACCGACCTGGAAGGCATGGCCGCGGCGGCGCACCTGGAAGAAGAAGAACGGGCCGTGCGACGGCGGAGGTTGGAGGAGCTGATTCCGAGGGTGAAGGGGATCGAGGAGAAATTTTCCGGGAAAGGGGGCCAGGGGCAGATGGCCCCTGCCCCCTTTCCCGGACCCCATCCCCCAACCCCTTAGGGGCGAACCTTGTGTTCGCCCCGGGGTGAATACGAGATTCGCCCCTACAGGGGGTTGGGAGGGGAGGTTGAGGGGAAGGCGGGGGACCATTACGAAAAATTGTCCCCCGGCCTTCCCCTCAAGACCACCTGACAACCTCAAAAAGGAGGCCGTTTGACCGAAAAACTCCCCTGGCTGGCCCTGCGGCGCATCCCCGGAGTGGGCCTGGTTTTGTTTCATCGCCTGGTGCAAGCTTTCGGCAGCCCTGCGGGGGTGTTCCAGGCCGCCCGGGAGGACCTGAGGTCTATCAAAGGGGTGAGCCCGGCCATGGCCCAGGCCATCGTTACTTTCCGTGATTGGGACCAGGTGGAGGCCCAGATTTCGCAGCTTAAGGCCCTGGGGGCGGAGATGCTCACCCATTCGGACCCGGGGTTCCCGGCGCGGCTGAAAGAAATTCCTTACGCGCCGCCCTTAATCTTTATAAGGGGAACATTAGAGGACGAGGACGCCCTGGCGGTGGCCTTGGTGGGCACCCGCACTCCCAGCTACTACGGCCTCAAGACTTGCCGGCGCCTGGCCGGGGCCTTGGCGGCCCGGGGGGTGACGGTGGTGAGCGGCCTGGCCCGGGGCATCGACACCGCGGCCCACCAAGGGGCATTGGAGAACAGCGGGCGCACTCTGGCGGTGCTGGGCTGCGGGTTGGACGTGGTCTATCCGCCGGAAAATAAGGAGCTGTACCGGAAAATTCCCGAGCAGGGGGCCTTGATCACGGAGTTTCCCCTGGGCACGCCCCCGGAGGCCCGGAATTTCCCGGTGCGCAACCGCCTCATCAGCGGCCTCAGCCTGGCGGTGGTGGTGGTGGAAGCGGGGCTTCGGAGCGGCACCTCCATTACCGTGTCTTATGCTCTGGAACAGGGGCGGGAGGTTATGGCGGTCCCGGGAGCCATTGACTCGCCCACCAGCGTGGGGCCCCACCGCCTCATCCAGGAAGGGGCCAAGCTGGTGGCCGCGGTGGAGGATATTTTGCAGGAATTGCCGGGGGTGAAAATGGTAAGGCCACCCGCCGCCGAACCCGCGGTTGGGCCTTTATTCTCCAGGGCAACGATTACGGCAGCCGCTCCGCCCTTACGCTTCCCGGCGGACGACCCATTGCTGCCCCTGTTAGGTTCGGAGCCGGTGCAACTGGAAGAACTGGTCCAGACCTCCCGCCTGCCCGCCGCGGAAGTCATGAGCCGCCTGACCATGCTGGAATTGCAGGGATTAATTAGGGAGTTACCGGGGAAGTGTTATGTGTTGGAGGGTTGAGGCGAGCCTGGTTTCTTAGCCAAGATGGCAATCCGGAGATGAATTATTATCGTTAGCAATAAAATGCCAGTTTATATTATAGAAAAACGTCATTTGCCGATAATAACAGTTAAAGCACAGGCGGGACGCCTGTGCCACCAGGCTTTTTTCAGGATTGCGGGTTTATCGTTTTAGGCGGCTTCATTAGCCATTACAACATCTTGAATAGGCTTGCATTGATAGATTTAACCACCACTGCTAAAAGAGAATTGGTGGCACAGGCGTCCCGCCTGTGGGAAAGTCAATTAGTCAAATAAAGGGTGTCCACAGGCCAGAGGCCTGTGCTACTAATCTTCAATTTCTTATTTTTTGACAAAGATTTTGCATGTATCCGGTTGATCTTATTAAGTAATCAGTTCATTTTTTGAGTTTGGTTGCGGCCTCAGGCCGCGATGTGCCACTAAGGGTTTTTTATGAAAATTATCTATGATAGTGAAGTGGATGCTCTGTATATTCGTTTCCAGGAAACAACTGCAACCACCCAGCATGTGGCTGAAGGGATCGCAGTGGATTATGACACAGAAGGACGGATTGCAGGCATAGAGATTCTTGATGCCCGGGAGCGATTGGGGGTTCCGGAGGTTTTTCGTCAGGTGGTACTGGAGGATATTGCCCTGGAACGACCAGCAGCTTTGAAATAACGCGACAGCCAAGGAAACCTTTTTGAATCACCAATCCATGCCCAAATCATTACTCATCGTTGAATCGCCCACCAAGGCCAAGACCCTCCAGAAGTACCTGGGGAAGGACTTTGTGGTGCGCTCCTCCATGGGGCACATCCGGGACCTGCCCAAAAACGAGCTGGGGGTGGACCTGGACCGCGACTTTCAGCCCCGGTACGTCACCATCCTGGGGAAGGCCAAGGTGATCAATGAATTGAAAAAAGCCGCGGAAGGCATTCCCGAAATCTTTCTAGCCCCGGACCCGGACCGGGAAGGGGAGGCCATCGCCTGGCACATCGCCCAGGCCCTGGGGGACAAGGGGCACCGGTTCCGGCGGGTGCTGCTCCAGGAGATCACCCCCAAAGGCATCAAAGAGGCCCTGGCCCAGCCGGTGGACCTGAACCGGCCCCGGTACGAGTCCCAGCAGGCCCGGCGCATCCTGGACCGCCTGGTGGGCTACCAGATCAGCCCGCTGTTGTGGGATAAAGTCAAGAGCGGTTTAAGCGCCGGGCGGGTGCAGTCCGTGGCCCTCCGCCTCATCTGCGACCGGGAGAAGGCCATCATGGCTTTCGTGCCCGAGGAATACTGGACCCTAACTGCATGTCTGGAGGCCAAGAAGCCCCCGGTCTTTGCCGCCAACCTGGTGAAATACCGGGACAAGGCCATCAAGCCCGGCAATATCGGCCAGGTGGAAGAAATCATCGAGGCAGTGGACGCCGCGGACTTCCGGGTGGCCCAGGTCACCAAGAAACCCCAGCGCCGCAGCCCCGCGCCCCCTTTCATCACCAGCAGCCTGCAGATGGAGGCCAACCGCAAGCTCCGGATGTCGCCGAAGCAGGCCATGCGCACCGCCCAGCGGCTTTATGAAGGCATCGAGTTGGGGGACGAAGGCCCGGTGGGGCTGATTACCTATATGCGCACCGACTCCACCCGGGTGTCCGCCGACGCCTTGAACGCAGTGCGGGATTACATCGGCCAGACTTACGGCGACGCTTACCTGCCCAAGACCCCCAACCGGTACAAAAGCCCCAAGGGCGCCCAGGAGGCCCATGAAGCCATCCGGCCCACGGAGGTGAGCCGCCGCCCCCAGGACCTGAAGAAATTCTTAAGCCGGGAGGAACTGGCCCTTTACGACCTTATCTGGCGGCGGTTCGTGGCCTCCCAAATGACCCCCGCGGTCTATCAGGTGACCACGGTGGACGTGGCCGCGGGGGATTACCTGTTCCGGGCCACGGCCACGGTCCTGGAATTTCCGGGATTCACGGTGCTGTACCAGGAGTTTTCGGAAGAAGAGGAAAAACCGGAGAAGCTGCCGCCGTTAAAAGCGGGAGACCCTTTAAAACTGCGGGACTTCGACCCCCAGCAGCACTTCACCAAGCCGCCGGCCCGGTTCACCGAGGCGTCCTTGATCAAAGAACTGGAGGTCCAGGGCATTGGCCGGCCCAGCACTTACGCCACTATTCTTACCAATTTGCAGGATCGCCTTTACGTGTTCAAGGAAAAAACCGTCCTCATTCCCACCCAATTGGGGATGGTGGTGAGCGATCTTTTGGTGGCGAACTTTCCGGACATCATGGACCCCAGGTTCACGGCCCGCATGGAAACCGACCTGGACCGCATCGCCGAAGGCCGGGTCCCCTGGCAGCAGCTCATGCGGGAATTTTACGGGCCTTTCGCCCAGGACCTGGATGCGGCCAAAGGTAAGATGGCCCGGGTGAAGGGCGCGCCCACCGGCCTTAAATGCCCCCGGTGCGGGGCGGAACTCTTGGGGCGGTGGGGCAAGACCGGAGAGTTTTTGGGCTGCTCGGCCTTTCCTAACTGCGATTTTACCACGGAACTGGCCCGGGACGCACAAGGGCGGATTGTCCTGCCCGAAACCGAGACGGTCCCGGTTACCGCGGGGGAAGCGGCCTCAGGCGCTCCTGGTCCCGGGAGACCCGCGCCCGCGGGTCTTACCTGCCCCAAGTGCGGCAAGGACCTGATGGTGCGCCGGGGCCGGGCCGGGGAATTTTTGGGGTGTTCGGGCTACCCCAAGTGCACCTTTACCCAGAACTTCAGGCGAGACCGACAAGGAAATATCATCCCCCAGCAGGCCGCCGCCGAAACCGAGTATTCCTGCCCCCGAAAGGGGTGTTCGGGACGCCTGGTGAAGCGGCCCTACCGGGGAAAATTCTTTTACGGCTGCAACGCCTATCCCAAATGCTCTTTCACCCTTAACCAGCCCCCTCTGGACCGGCCCTGCCCTAAATGCGCCTTCCCCTGGCTGATGAAAAAGGGAAAAAAGGTGCTTTGCCCCCGGGATGAGTGCGACTATCAGGAATAATGCCGGTTTTCGGTTTTCAGTTTTCGGTTTCCGGTGTTAGAGGATAGTTTTTCTGGCAGGCGGAACTTGGCGCCCCAGGTTGCCCCACCAGGAGGCAAGGTTTGGCGGGCACGGAGGCCCGCCCCACCAGTATAAGCTTAATTTGATGACCCCCGAAAACCGAAAACCGGAAACCGAAAACCTCCTCATCATCGGCGGGGGGCTGGCGGGGAGCGAGGCGGCCTGGCAGGCGGCCCGCCGGGGCGTCAAGGCGGTCCTTTATGAAATGAAGCCCTGGAAGTTCTCCCCGGCGCACCAGTCGCCCCTGCTGGGCGAATTGGTGTGTAGCAACTCCTTGAGGGCCGAGAGCATTGACAGCGCGGTGGGCTTGCTGAAAGAAGAGATGCGCCGCCTGGGATCGCTCATCATGGCCGCGGCCCTGGCCACCCGGGTGCCGGCGGGCAAGTCCCTGGCGGTGGACCGGGAAAGATTTGCCGGCTATATCACGGAGGCCCTGGAAAATGAGCCGCTTATTTCCATTGTCCGGGAGGAAGTCACCGCCCTGGACCGGGACCGCCCCACCATCGTAGCCACCGGCCCGCTGACCTCGGAGCCTCTGGCGGCAGCCCTGGCAACCATCACCGGCCAGGAGCACCTTCACTTTTACGACGCCATCGCGCCCATCGTCCATGCCGAGTCCATTGATATGGGCAAGATTTTCCGGGCCTCCCGGTACGGCGCGGGGGATGATTACCTCAACTGCCCTTTTACGGAAGAAGAATACGCCGCGTTCTACCAGGCCCTGATGGCGGCCGAGCACGTGCCGCTGCGGCCTTTTGAAGAACCCCGCTACTTTGAGGGATGCCTGCCCGTCGAAGTGATGGCGGCCCGGGGATACCTGACCCTGGCTTACGGCCCCATGAAACCGGTGGGCTTGACCGACCCCCGGACGGGGAAGCAGCCCTTCGCGGTGGCCCAACTCCGCCAGGAGAACCGGGAAGGGACCCTGTACAATCTGGTGGGGTTTCAGACCAAGCTCAAGTACCACGAACAGGAGTGGGTCTTCCGCCTCATTCCGGGGCTGGAGCAGGCCGAGTTCGCCCGCCTCGGGTCCATCCACCGCAACACCTTCATCCGCTCGCCGGGGTTGCTGTCGCCGTATCTCAATTTTTTCCAATATCCCAACATTTTCCTGGCCGGACAGATTTCCGGGGTGGAGGGCTACGTGGAGTCCACCGCCATGGGTCTGCTGGCAGGGATCAACGGGGCGCGCCTCATCCAGGGCCGGCCCCTGGCCACCCCGCCCCGGGCCACGGCCCTGGGGGCCCTCATCCACCACCTGACCAACACCGCCACCAAGGACTTCCAACCCATGAACGTCAATTTCGGCTTGTTTCCGCCCCTCGCCGGCCGGGTTCCCAAAAAGCAGCGGGGCGCGGCTTATTCCCAAAGGGCGTTAATAGAATTGGCAGAGTGGATGGCAGGGAAGGGTTAAAAGGGGAAAAGGGTTTTTTCTTTAAATTGATTAATGCTTTAATTCCGGCAGAGCCTCTTAAAAACGGCCCTGCTTAACAAAAATAATGGCATGTGTGGAACAGGCTTCCAGCCTGTGGAAAAGTCGCCTGGGAGAACAGACTGCCCCACAGGCCAGAGGCCTGTGCTACTAATCTTCAATTTCTTGTTTTTTGACAAAGATTTTGCATGTATCCAGTTGACCTTATTAAGTAATCAGTTAATTTTTTGAGTTTGGTTGCGGCCTCAGGCCGCGATGTGCTACTATTATTTTTCTGGTAGCGATCAGATTTTTTCTAAGATGCCATCTCTGGTTGCCTTTCCGGAGCAAAGAGAATAATCGATTATAATATTTGTCTGTATGGGAGCAACTGCGTGGACCCAGATGGACGCGGCTATTCATAACTTTGAACTTTGAACCTTGAACTGTTAACTGTCAACTGTCAACTGATCCCCGCAAATCCCGCACCGCTTGCACACCTCCGGCAAACACCGGGGCGATTCTTTCTCCTCCAGGGCCTTCTGGTATTCTTCCCACAAATATTCCTTCTTCAGGCCGTGGTTAATGAAATCCCAGGGGAAGAGTTCGTCGGGGCCGCGCTCTCGCAAGGTGAAAAAGTCGGGATTAACCGGGCTCTGGCGAAACGCCTGGGGCCAGGAAGTCTTATGGGCCAGGAGCATCATCTCCCCCACCCGCCGGTCCCCCCGGGCCAGGAGCGCCTGGGTGTAAGCCCACTTGGGCAGGTCAGTGTGCACCCGCACCTCTTTCATCCCTTTCAGTTCATGTTGGATTAGTTTGAGGCGGTTTTTCAGTTCCGCCACTTCCATAAACGAAGCCCACTGGAAGGGGGTGAAGGGTTTGGGGACGAAAGAGGACAGGCTCAGGGTGATGAGGCCCAGGCGGCGCTGGCCCTGGCTTTCTTTTACCACGCAGTGTTGCAAGTATTTCACCAGGCGGGGAATTTCCTCCACGTCTTCCAAGGTCTCCGTGGGCAGGCCCACCATGAAGTAGAGGCGGAGCTGGGGGATGCCGGACTGGCTCAGGGCCACCACGGCCCGGGCCAGATCCTCCTGGGTGAGGCCCTTGTTCAGGACCCGGCGGAGGCGCTCGCTCCCCGCGTCCGGGGCCAGGGCCACGGTGCGCACCCCGCCTTGGGCCAATAGCTGAAAAAGTTCCTCGTCCACCGAGTCAGCCCTCAGTGAACTGATGCCCAGCTCGCCCCCTGCCTCCAGGACTTTGCGGCACAGGTCCTTCACCGCGGGGTGGTCGGAAACCGCGGCCCCCACCAGCCCCACCTTGCGGCGCTCCATCAAACCTTTTTCCACCTGCACCCATAAGTCTTCCAGGCCCCGGTCCCGGGGCGGGCGGTAGATGAAGCCCGCGGCGCAGAAGCGGCAGCCCCGGGAGCAGCCCCGACCGGTCTCCACCAGGAACATCTCCCCCCATTGACTCTGGGGGGCCAGGATATGGCTGTGGGTGGGGAAGGGGGCCAACTCCGGCAGGTGGGGGGCCCTCACCCGGTCTGGAAACCCCGGTTCCGACTCAAAAGCAGCCAGGGTCCCATTAGGATGATAGCGGGGTTGATAGCCGGAGGGCACGTAGGCGCCGGGAACCGACCAGGCCAGCTTTTGCAGTAGGGACCGGCGTTCCCTGAGGCCCCCGCCTGCGGCCAGAAAATAGAAGAAATCCAAGGCCCCCGCTTCCCCTTCCCCCAGAAAGAGGGCGTCCACAAAGGGGGCCAGAGGTTCAGGGTTAAGAAAGGTAGCCACTCCCCCGGCCAGCACCAGGGGATCCTCCGGCCCCCGGTCCGCGGCCCGCAGCGGAATCCCCGCGCCTTCCAGAATTTGCAGCACGAAGGGGTAGTCGGCCTCAAAGGAGATGGAAAAGGCCACCGCCGCGAAGTCTTTTAGCGGCCGCTGGGACTCCAGGGTGAGAATAGGGGTGCGGGTGCGCCGGTGCTCTTCCCAGTCCTGGGCGGTGGGCAGGAAGGCCCGTTCGCACGCCATGCCGGGTTGGGTATTGAGGAGGTGATAGATAGTCTGAAACCCCAGGTTGCCCATGGCCACGGAATAAACCTGGGGATAGACCAGAGCGACGGGCCAGCGCGCCCCCCATTCCCGGACGTACGCCCCTTTTTCCTGGGAAAGCAGCTTTTTCAGGCGGGCCTTGATCTTGACAGACATGTCAAATGCTAACGTAAAAAGGGAGGGTTTCACAACCCTCCCCCTTTGCTGGCTTGGAAAAGCCGAATTCAGAATTCAGAAAAAATCGAAAATCGAAAACCGAAAACCGAAAACTGCCTCTAATCCGCTTTTCTTAAAAACGGCGGCACGTCCAATTCGCTCTCTTCATATTGCAGGTCCGGGTGGACGATGTTTTTGCGGGCCCCGGCCACTCCCATGGCGGAGGGCCGCTCGCCTCTGCGGGTGTCCGCTTCCTTCCTCAGGATGGTGGGAATATCCAGATCTTCCTCCATTGCCGCCGCGGCCGGCGCGGTCCAGACGGGGGCTTCCACCGCCGGGGCCCGTTTGCCGATGCCGGTGGCAATGACAGTGACCCGGATTTCTTCGCCCATACCGTCGTCGTACACCAGGCCCCACTTGATGATGGCGTCTTCGTGGGCCTCGGTCTGGACGATGCCGCAGATTTCTTTCAACTCTTCCATGGTGATATCCGGGGCCGCGGTGATGTTGATGAGGATGCCCCGGGCCCCCCGGATGGAGATATCTTCCAGCAGGGGGCTGGAAATGGCCTTGCTGGCCGCGTCCGCGGCCCGGTTGCCGCCGCTGGCGATGCCGGTGCCCATGAGGGCCATGCCCCGTTCCTTCATCACGGTGCGCACGTCGGCGAAGTCCACGTTGATGAACCCGGGCACCATGATGAGGTCGGAGACGCCGCGCACCGCGTAGCCCAGGACCTCGTTGGCCATGGCGAAGACGTCTTTGATGCGGGAGTTCTTGGAGCTGAGGGAAAAGAGGCGGTCATTGGGGATGGTGATGATGGTGTCCACCACTTTGCGCAGCTCTTCAATGCCGTTTTCGGCAATGCGTTTTTTTTGTTTGCCTTCGAACTCAAAGGGTTTGCTCACTACGGCTACAGTCAGGGCCCCCAATTCCCGGCTGAGTTCCGCCACCACGGGGGAGCCGCCGGTGCCGGTGCCGCCGCCCATGCCCGCGGCAATGAACACCATGTCCGCCCCCTGGAGCACCTGTTTGATACGGTCCGATTCCTCCTGGGTGGCTTCTTTGCCCACCTCCGGGTCGCCGCCGGCCCCCAGGCCCTTGGTGACGCCGGGGCCCAACTGGATTTTCACCGGGGCCATGCTCTTGTCCAGGGACTGTGCATCGGTGTTGGCCGCGACGAAATCCACGCCCACCATCTGGGAAGTGATCATGTCGTTGATGGCGTTGCCGCCCGCTCCGCCGATTCCCAGGACCTTGATCTTGGCCGACAGCTCATTGGGGACTAACTGAATCTTCATGCTAACAATCTCCTCGCATGATTAATACCACATTTCCTATCGCTATACCAGCTTCACTTCCAAATGCTATCGCCTTAGCTGATAACCTATTGACCACATTGATATTCTTAACCGAAACCTGCAACCTGCAACCTGTATTAAACCACTTCCTTGAACCACTTCTTCAGCTTGCCCCACAGGCCCCGCTGACCCCGGGGGCTCCAGCGGCCGGAACGGCCCTGCTGGGCCTTCTTCAGGGTCCGGTAGCCGTAAAGCACCAGGCCCACCCCGCAGGCGTAAGCCGGATCATGGATGACGTCAATGAGGCCGCTGACCCCCATGGGGTAGCCGATGCGGGTGTGCATGCCGAAAACTTCGCCGGCCAGTTCCGGGAGCCCTTCCACCAGGGCGGTGCCCCCGGTGAGCACCGCGCCGGAGTGGAGCGGATGGACAAACCTGGCCCGCTGGACCTCTTTGCTCAGCAGGTTGAGAATTTCCGCCACCCGGAGATGGACGATTTCTCCCAGGCGACCCCGGGGCACGCTGTAAGGTTGACGGCCGGCCAGACCCGGCACTTCCATGGGCTCGTCGGGGTCCGCCAGGGCATTGAGGCAGCAGCCTTGCCTCTTTTTCAATTCCTCGGCGTGCTGAAGCGAAGTGGGCAGGCCCACGGCAATGTCGTTGGTGAGGTTGTTGCCCCCCACAGGCAGGACGAAGTTGTGGCGCAGGGCGTTTTCCGCAAAGATGGCCAGCTCCGTGGTGCCGCCGCCAAAGTCCAGCAGGGCCACCCCCAGTTCTTTTTCTTCGTCGGTGAGGGCCGCTTCCCCCGCGGCCAGGCTTTGGAGCACGATGGAGTTCACTTCCAGGCCGGCCCTCTGGGCGCACCGCATGATGTTATTGATGGCCGGGCCCGCGGCGGTGACGATGTGGACCTTACACTCCAGGCGGACGCCATGGATGCCCACTGGGTCCTTGATGCCGTCCTGGCCGTCGATGAGAAAGTCCTGGACCAGGGTGTGGATGACCTCCCGTTCCGAGGGGATGGCTACGGTGCGGGCGGTGTCGATGACCCGCTCCATGTCCGCTTGGGTCACCTCCCGGTCCTTGATGGCGATGATGCCGTGGCTGTTGATGACGCTGGTCTGGCTGCCCCCCAGGCCGGCGTACACCGAGCGGATCTCGCAGCCCGCCATGGTTTCCGCTTCTTCCACGGCCTTGCGGATGGCCCGCACGGTGTTTTCAATGTTGACCACCACCCCTTTTTTCAGGGCGCCGTTGGTAGGGGCGCAGCCCAGGCCCACGATGTCCACCTGATTTTCCCGGGCTTCTCCCACTACGGCGCAGATTTTGGTGGTGCCGATATCCAGGCCGACGATGAGGTCTTGAGGCACTAGTCTATCCTATGGGCTTTCTTCCATCCCCTTCAGGGTGAGCAACACCCGTTGGGGATAGTCCAGGTTGATCCGCCCCACTTTGACCAGGTAGCCTTTTTGGGCCAGAACCGGCCAGATCTGGGCGAATTTTTGCAATTTCTCCGGATAATCCGTCAGACCCAGGTCCACCGCCGCTCCCAGGCCATTGGCGAACAGGGTGTAGCCCCGCTCCTTGTCCACGTGGACTTCGGAGACGTTTGCCAGGTTGAGGGGCGGTGGCGCCTCCTTGAGAATGTCCAATAATTTGAATACCCGGGCCATTGCTTCGGGCACGATCTCTTCCGCGTGGATAAAATCCTCCTGGCTGAGGCCGGTGAGCACCGGAAAATCGTGTGGGTCTCCCGGAGACGGCTTGAACAGCCGGCCTTGGCGATCCACGTAATAAAGCTCGCCAATCTGCACCAGGGCCACAGGGTCCCGTTCCTTAATCCGCAGCACTACCCGGTCCGGCCATTTCCGGGTCACTTCAGCCCGGGCGATCCAAGGATGGGCCAGGAGGTTCCGCTCCACCTGAGCGGCCTTCACGGCCAGGAGGTTGGCCCCCGGCCCCAGGCCGGCTTGCTGGAGGATCAATTCCGGGGTAAGCCGCCGCGCCCCCTGGATTTCTATACTGCTATTTTCTTTAATGCAAAAATAAGGTGAGGTCAAGAGATGATAGTACAAGACCACCAGGCCCAGGCTGAGGCCCGCCAGGGTTCCGGCTCCCAGGAAAACGAGAATGGCCCGGCCCCAGAAATTGCTGGGCTCCCGGCGGCCCCGGCGATAGACATTATTCCTCCGGCCCCGCTTCCAGAAGGGGACCTTCTTCTGGTAGCGGGGGGGCTGCACCCGCCGGTTACGCGCTTTGCTTTTTTTGGTGAACATGGTGTTATTAAATGGCGGGCACGGCCCGCCCCATTGGGTGCGCGTTGCGCACCCTGCATTAAAACAGCCAAGGCGGCTGTTATGCATCTCTAGGTGATTCTCTTTTCCCTGGCCCCTGACCCCTGAAACCTGCCACCTGAAACCTGAAACCTACCTCAGCCGCGCCACCACTTCGTCCCCGGTCTTCCAAATATCCCCGGCCCCCAGGGTCAAGACAATATCCCCGGTCTGCAGGTTATCTATGATTATATCGGCCAGGGCTTCCAGCTCCTCTACAAAATGGACGGCTCCATGGCCGCAGCCCTGAATGCCCGCAGCGATGGCCCGGCCGGAGAGGCCGTCCACCGGCGGTTCCCCGGCGCTGTAAATCTCGGTGACGAACACCAGTCCGGAATCCTGAAACACCGGAAAAAACTCCGGCAGCAGGGCCTGGGTGCGGCTGTAACGGTGGGGCTGGAAGGCCACCACCAGACGCCGGCCCGGAAAAGCCCGGGCCAGGCCCGAGAGGGTGGTGGCGATTTCCGCGGGGTGATGGCCGTAGTCATCCAGCACCAGCACCCCCCGGGGCTTTCCTTTCACCTGCAAGCGGCGGTGAATCTGCCCCAAATCCATCAGTCCCTTCTGCCAGGCGGGAAAGGGGAGCTTCAGGCTGTGGGCCACGGCGCAGGCGGCCATGGCGTTGAGCACGTAGTGCTCCCCGGCCAGGGGCAGGTTCAAGGCCCCCAGATACCGCCCCCGCCGGAACAGGCGAAAACGCGCCCCCAGGCCCCGGGTCTCCAGGCCCGCGACCCAGAAATCGCCTTTCCCCGGCTCCAGGCTGTAGAACACTTTGTTGGGAAAGTCCCGGAGCAGGGGAGTCAGGTGGGGGTCGTCGGCCCAGGCCACCACCAGGGATTCGGGCGGCAGCTTATCTAAATAATCGGCAAAGGTCTCCCGGATGTGGTCCAGGTCCCGGTAATAGTCCAGGTGCTCGTTATCTATGTTAGTGATTACGGTGACTTGGGGAGTGAGCAGCGCAAAGGAGGCGTCGCTTTCGTCGGATTCCGCCACGAAGTATTCGCCCCGTCCCAGGACCGCGTTGGAACCCAGGCCGTCCCACACCGCGCCCACCATCACCGTGGGGTCCAGGCCCCCGGCCCTCAGGATCGCCGCGGTCATGGCGGTGGTGGAGGTTTTGCCGTGGGCCCCGGTGATGGAGATTTGATGGTGGCCGTCCATGAGGCGGGCCAGCATTTCCCCCCGGCGGAACATTGCCAGGCCCCGTTTCTTGGCCGCGGCGAACTCCGGGTTGTCCGGCTTCACCGCGCTGGAATAGACCACCACCTGGGCGTCGCCCAGGTGGGACGGGTGGTGGCCTTGGGAAAATTTCACCCCCAGGTCCTGCAGGCGGCGGGTCTGGGCATTGGCCGCCAAATCCGAGCCGCTGACTTTGTGCCCCTGGCGCACCAGCAGCTCCGCCAAGCCGCTCATGCCAATGCCGCCGATGCCAATGAAGTGGTAAGTTGAAGTGTTCATCAGGTTTTTAACTATTTGAAATTTGGGAAATAGGGCGCATTTGCCATACAGGTTTTTCTTTCAGAAAAATATTATTCACTTGCAACCAGTTTATGGGATCGAATTCAGGTGAACTGGCAAAAGGCCGACTCAAACCCACACTGATAATTATTTCTTCGCTTATCTTCATACAAGCATTGAATTTTTTAATTAACTCTTCATTGGGTGAATAATCTGGAATTCTATATAAACGGATATCAGTGACTCCAGCATTTACCTGCAATTCACCATCATTGAACCATAAACGTATTTGAGACTTCCCGTTTTCTCTCTTTTTCAAATATATGGAAGGCTTTTCCTGCAATTTTAGGCATCCCAAAGAAACTTTGCCTGAATTGAGGTCTGTACCGTAATTTACTGGTCCCACAGGTATTAGTTCTTGTCCGAAGATATCTTTAAGATTACTCCTGCTTACTTTATTCAGAATAGTCCAAAAATCGCCTTCTTTAACTACGCCTATAACTGATACTTGTGATGGGTTGAATACATAGTCCTCCGTGTGAGGGGAAGCAGGCTGATGCGTTGCTTTTCCCAAATCTACAATAACCCCTATGTCAAAAGGCCCCCCATATAGTGATAAAAGTTCAATGGCTAAACTTCCTCTTCGTAATACTGGTCGTATGTGCTGTTCACCGGACAGTCCCGCTACACAAATGAAACCCTTGGTCATCCTGGTCAGGTGGTTAACAATGATTATCCTTCTGCGATTACTATAAATGAATGATCGAAACATTATTCCAAAACCGGCTAAAAAATTCAGCCACCAACCGTCTATGGCAATGGTCTGGCTCAGGCTCGCTGCACAACAACACGGAGGGTACGCTAAAAAACTTTTTCTTCAAAATTTTATCAATTTTCCGTTCCTTAAGAAGGTTGATGAAGCGGCTCTCATACTCATCCCATGTTATTTTTTTTTGGCGGTATTCGCCTATGATTTCTTGAGTGGGCGCCAGCCGCAAATCGTGAACATACTCAATTCCGCCTAATTCTTTAAGAAAATAATTTAGGTCATCTTGTTTTGTAAACCCGGCAAGTTGGGATTGATTGTTTAAACGAATATCAATAAGGCGCTTAATACCAGCCCTTTTTAAGGTTTCAAAGAATTCCGCCGCGCTTTTTTTGGTGAAACCGATGGTATAGATTTCCACTCTTCCGTCTCCTGAACTGCGAAGAGGCTCATTTGCCCCTTGTGCTTCTGATAATCCTCCTCGGTGGTCAGTTCCTCTTCGCTCTGCAAGCGGCCGTCTCCCCGGATATGCATCACCTCAACCCCATATTTACTCAAAACTCTTCCAATCAATAATCTCCGGTGGCATAGCGCAGGGTCCTCTTCTCCACAGAGCACGGCAAGTTTATAGGTTTTCAAGCCTGTAAGAAGCCGGTTGATACCTTCCTTAAAAGAGGAGGATTTTTCAATCTGGTCGTAATAAACATGCCCCTTATCGTCATAAAAAACCTCACCTTCGGGGCGACCGCCTAACATATTGCCTAAGAAAACATATTTAATGCCGACCCGGCGAAGGGAGTCTTCAAGCACGTTCTTATTAAAATGCGGCGAATATCGAGAATAAGGGCTGGAACGAATATCAACCACTACTTCGATCCGACCTGCTCCAAGCAGCTCTAAGAACCTTTCCCACGTGTGGTTGGAATGGCCAATGGTACATATCTGATGATTGTTATGAGGTTTCATATAAAAAATTCAAAAAGATGATTTAATTAAATTCAAACACCCCGCCACGATCTCCTTCGCGGCGTCGGGTTTGGCCAACCGCCGGGCCGCGGCTTCCATGGCCTCCCGCTTCTGGGGCCGGCTCATCAGTTCCCGTATTTTACCAGCCAGGAGCGCTCCGGTAAAATCTTTATTTAAAATAATCTCCCCGGCCCCGGCCTCGGCCAGGAACCGGGCGTTAAATTCCTGGTGGTTGTTGGCCGCGAAAGGGTAGGGGACCAGGATGGCGGCCCGGCCCACCGCGGCCAACTCCGCCAACGTGGAAGCCCCGGCCCGGGACACCACCAGGTGCGCCCGGCCCATAAGCTCCGGCATCTCCCGGCTGAACGCGGCCACTTCCGCGGCCCACCCCCGCTCCCGGTACCCCGCCTCCACTTCCGGAAAATCCGCGTCCCCGGTAAGATGGAGAAAATGCAGCTGCTCCTTGATATCCTCCAGTAGCGGCAGCGCCCGTAAAGTCTCCATATTCAGGTGGTGCGCCCCTTGGCTGCCGCCGGTGACCAGCACCGTAAAGGGCCGCTCCGGCCTTTCGGCATTTTTTTGAAAGAATTCTTCCCGGATGGGATTGCCGGTCCACACCACCTTATCTGTCGGCAGATAACTGCGGGTAACGGGGAAAGATACAAAGATCCGCCTAGCCACCTTGGCCAGCCAGGCGTTGGTGGTCCCCGGAATGGCGTTCTGCTCATGGAGGGCCAGGGGAATCCCCAGGCGCCAGGCCGCCACTCCCACCGGCCCCGAGGCGTAGCCTCCCATGCCCAGGACCAGGCGGGGTTTCAGCTGCAGGAGCCGAGTCCGGGCCTGGCGAATGCTCCCCGGAATTTTCAGCAAGGACCGCAAGCGGCCCAGTAACCCCTGCCCTTTCAGGGCTTCCGCGGAGACGGCCTCCCAGGCGAAGCCGTATCGTTCCAAGATCTGGGCGGTAACGGACTTGGGCGCGGTGAGAAAGGTCACTTCCGCCCCCTGGCGGGCCTGGAACTCCCGGGCCACCGCAATGCCTGGAAACAGGTGCCCCCCGGTGCCCCCCGCGGCGATAACGATTCGCATGTTCTTAGCGAAAAGACTCTCTTTATTGGCCCCGACCGTCATTAAATAAAGCAGCCTTAGGGTTAAAAGGTTAAGAGGTTAAAAGAGTTGGAAATTTCTTTTTCCCTCTTCCCCTTTTCCCCTTTTAACCTTTTCACCTTTTCCCCCCTTCCAGTTATGCGTTCCGCAATCCTTTATCAACTCTTTTTATCTGACTGCTTATGTTTAATAAAATCCCCACTGCCAGCATGTTGGCCAGCAGACACGAGCCGCCGTAGCTGAAAAAGGGAAGAGACAGCCCCTTGGTGGGCAGCAACCCGGTCACCACCCCCATGTTGATGGCCGCGGGCAGGCCGATGACCAGGGTCAGTCCCAGGGCCAGGTACGAACCGAAACTATCCGGCGCCCGCAGGCTGATCCAGAAGCCCCGGGACACCAGGATGGCAAACATGGCGATAACCAGCAAAAATCCCAGAAATCCCACTTCTTCGGTACAAATGGAGAGGATGAAGTCAGTGTGAGCGTCGGGCAGGTAAAAGAGCTTGGCCCGGCTCTGTCCCGGCCCCAGTCCCGTCAGACCTCCGGAGCCGATGGCCAGCAGGGATTGCTTCAGTTGATAACCCACGTCCTGGCCGTGCTTCCAGGGGTCCATGAAAGAAAGGAACCGGGCCCATTTTTTGGGGTCCTTCAAGACCATCAGAGTGGCCAAAGCCCCGCCCCCGGCCACGGCCAGGAGGATATGGGTGACCCGGGTCCCCCCTACGAAAAGCATGGTGATGACAATGGCCCCCAGGGTAATGGCAGTGCCGAAGTCCGGCTCCTTGCCGATAAGCCCGATGAACAAGCCGGCCACCACCATGTGGGGCAGGAACCCGATGGCGAAGTATTTCATCTTTTCCTGCTTCCGGGCCAAAGAATAGGCCAGGAACAGGACCATCCCCAGTTTGGCGAACTCCGAGGGCTGCACCGTCAGCGGCCCCAACCGCACCCAGCGGGAGGCGCTGCGGACCTTGGCCCCGATGCCGGGGATGAACACCAGCACCAGGCCGATGAGACAGATAACGAGGATGTGATAAGCGTAGCGTTTGTAACGGTGGTAATCGATGCGGCGGCCCAGCCACAGCGCCCCCAGGGCCAGGAGGCCGTAAATGAGCTGGCGTTTGACGAAGTAATACGCGTCGCCGTACTGGCTCTGGGCCATGACGTTGGAGGCGCTGAACACCACCACCAGCCCCAGGCCCGCCAGGGTGAAAGCGGTGGTTTGAAGGATCTGGTCGTAATGAACCGGTCCCGCCGCGGATTCAACTGGCGCGTGCATTTTTCAACTCCCCCACGATTCTTTGAAACGCGTCGCCCCGGTGGGCATAATCGCGGAACATATCAAAGCTGGCGCAGGCCGGGCTCAAAAGCACCACTTCCCCCGGGTCCGCCAACTGGTAAGCCTGAGTGACAGCTTCGTCCATGTCTTTAGCCATAAAAGCCGGGGCCAGGCCTTCCCACACGGAATAAAGCCGGTCCCGGGTTTCGCCCAACAGCACCAGGGCTTTGACGCGGTCCCGGATGAGAGAAGACAACAGGCTGAAGTCGCTGTCCTTATCCCGTCCCCCGGCGATAAGGACCACGGGCTGGTTAAAAAATGTTAGGGACTGGGCCACCGCACCCACGTTGGTGCCTTTGGAATCGTCATAAAAGTCCACCCCACCCACGTTGCCCACCCACTCCAGGCGGTGGGGCAGGCCCTGGAAAGAGGCCAGGACCTCCCGGCAAGGCGCGGCCTCCCCGCCGGCGTCCAGGGCCACTAGCAGGGCGGCCATGACATTTTCCAGGTTGTGGCGCCCCGGCAGGCGGATGTCGGTTAAGGGAAAAACCTCTTCCCGCCCCGAAGCCAGCCGCACCTTGAGAGCGCCCTGCTCCACCCAGGCCCCCTGGGATAAAGGCCGTTCGGTGGAGAAATAATAAGTTCGCCCCGGCCGGCTCCCCAGGGCTGCCACCCAGGGGTCGTCGGCGTTGAGGACCTTGAGGTCCTCGGGGCCGAAGTTCCGGAACAGGCCGGCCTTGGATGCAACATAACCGGCAAAATCGGGGTAGCGGTCCAGATGATCCGGGGTGATATTGAGGAGAATCCCGGCCTGGGGATGGAAGCTGGGCGCGGTGTCCAACTGGAAGCTGCTCACTTCGATGACCAGACAATCCGCCTCCTCCTGCCGGGGAAGCAGGGAAATTAAGGGGGTGCCGATGTTTCCCCCCACCAGGGGCTTGCACCCCGAAGCTTGCAGCAGCTCCCCTAACAGCGTGGTGGTGGTGGTCTTGCCGTTGGTGCCGCTCACCGCGTAAATGGGGCGGGTAATGAAATGGCTGGCCAACTCCAACTCGCCCCATACCGGGATGCCGGCAGCCCGGGCCGCTTCCAGCCAGGGCGTTTCCGGGGGCACCCCGGGGCTGGGGAGAATGAGGTCATAGCCCTGCCATTGGGGTTGGGGGACTCCCAGTTCTTCTCTAACCCCCAGCCCCGCGATTTCCTCGCGGAAAGCTTCCAGGTCCGCGGCCAGGGCCTGATCGGTGACCGTCACTCGGGCGCCTTTCTCCGCCAGAAAGCGGCACAGGGCCGCGCCGGTGCGGGCCAGGCCCACTACCAGGATATTTTTGCCATTCAGGTCCATGATTTTTTTCACCACAGAGACTCAGAGAACACAGAGGATTAATTTTTATGACTTTGGCGTTGCTGGCGCCAAAGTCATAAATTTTCTCTGTGATTCTCTGTGCCCTCCGCGTCTCCGTGGTTAATCATTTTCACCGTATCCATAAAATGTATTTAGCTACGGAGACGCCCAAGGTGCAAAGCAAGACATAGAAAACGGTGCGCAATTCGGTGTTCTCGGTATCCCGGTCAATCATAGCCACCTCGCCGCAATCTTATCGCGGTGTGTGCCGCGCTCCGAAAAATAACTCCATTGTGGCAACCATCCCGCCTTTAACGCAATTCGATTATTGGCTGCGGTTTTTGAAATAAGTCCCTAATGTTATGTCCCACGACTACCTGGACAATGTTTTGGCCTTAAAACTCCCCCTCCCTTGAGGGGAGGGGGTTGGGGGGAGGGTGATATCACCAAGGAATGACAGTAAAAATATCACCCCCACCCTGACCCTCCCCCCTCAAGGGGGAGGGGAAAAAGCCAATTCCTTAATGCAAGATATTTCTGGGACACGACACTAAGTCCATATTTCTCTCAAACGGAGTTAGACCAAGGCCTACTGAGAAAGCCCCCTCCCTTGAGGGGAGGGGGTTTGGGGGAGGGTGGCGAAAATATGCAACCACCACACTGAAATAATTTCGCCACCCCCACCCCAGCCCTCCCCCCTCCAGGGGGAGGGAGAGTTTGTTCACCTTTGAGCAACAATAAATCTACGCTTTGGTTCTTTTCCAGAGCAAATGCAACAATCGATTAACGCAATTTTAAGGCGCTCAAAGACAACAACCCCAACACAATGGAAATAATCCAAAACCGGACGATAACTTTGGGCTCGGGCCAGCCTTTCAGTTCAAAGTGATGGTGCAAGGGCGCCATGCGGAAGATGCGCTTGCCGTTGGAGACCTTAAAGAAGCCCACCTGCAAGATAACCGACAGGGCCTCCACCACGAACAGGCCCCCCACCAGGGCCAGCAGGATTTCCTGCTTGGCGGCCAGGGCCGCGGTGCCCAGGATGGCGCCCAGGGCCAGGGCCCCCACGTCCCCCATGAAGACCTGGGCCGGATAGGAGTTGAACCACAGGAACCCGATCCCCGCGCCCACCACGGCCCCCAGGAAGATGGAGATTTCGCCCACGTTGCTGATATAGGGGATGGCCAGGTAGGCCGCGATGTTCTTGTGCCCTGCCAGGTAGCAGAACACCATGTAAAACCCCGCGGCGATGGTCACCGGGCCGATGGCCAGGCCGTCCAGCCCGTCGGTGAGGTTCACCGCGTTGGCCGCGCCCACGATGATGAACACCGCCACCGGGATAAAGAACACCCCCAGGTTCGGCTGCACCGCTTTAAAAAAGGGCACCGTCAGGGTGGTGCCGAAGCCGGGCATCAGGTAGAGCCACACCGCGGGGATCAGGGCCACCAGGGTCTGGCCCAGGAGCTTTTGGCGGCCGGTGAGCCCCCGGTTCTGCTTCTTGATGACCTTGAGGTAGTCGTCCATGAACCCGATGAACCCGAATCCTAAGGCCACCAGGGCCAGGAGCCAGATATAGGAATTTTGCAGGTCAGCCCATAGCAACGTGGCGGCCAGGGTGGCGAAGAGGATCATCAGGCCCCCCATGGTGGGGGTGCCTTTTTTGTTGAAATGGGACTGGGGGCCGTCTTCCCGGATGTACTGGCCGATCTGGAGCGCCCGGAGCTTGCGGATAAACCAGGCGCCGATGACCAACGAGATAATCAGGGCCGTGAGAATGGCGAAAATGGTCCGGAACGTGATGTACCGGAAGACGTTGAAGCCCCCGAAGACCGATTTCAGCGGATATAAAAGATGATAGAGCAAGATTATCCTCTTTATTAATCAAGGTAACTTGATAACTTTTTAGTTTCTTTAAATGCTTCATTCCAGATTACTGATAGAAAATCATTAAGTGTTATCTCTTTTCCAAATCCATTGCGATAATTACTAAGTTTATCGTACGCCTTGGGGTATTTAGTAAAGAGTTTGCTGTATATTTCATAGCCATATGGATATCCTCCGCGAGGTAATGGCTTATCATATGGACTAAAGAAAGAAACCCTTCCAGGATGGTCAATAATAACCGACCATAATTTGGCAGCATCTTTATAGTTATCCATTATTTTATTAATAGATGTAACAATATCAGGATATTTTTTGGATGATTTGCTTTCTAAAAATAATTTTACTTCTGCATTTGTCTCTCCTAATACCTCAACATATTTTTGATAGTTAACCCCCATTTCAATTTTCGCTTCAAGTTTCTTTAATGCCTTTATAGCTTCTTTATGTGATTCAGCATGAGAATATATTGATAAAGATAGAAATAATATTATTATAATTATTATTGACCAATACTTTTTCATGTTTAGTCTCCTTAATAATTTATTTCTGAAAAATCAATTGATTCAATTTTTAATAAGTTCAATCAGCCCTTCCATGTGCATGGAGCGGGAGCCTTTGACCAGGAGCCAATCTCCCGGCTGCAGGAATTCCTTCAGAACCATGGCCCCTTCCTCCCGGGTGGCTACGGGCACCACCCGGGAGGAAGGCAGGCCCGCCTCCTGCGCCCCGGCGGCCACATCCTCCTTGAAATTCCCGTAAATCACCAGTATATCCAGACCGATCCCCGCCGCCAGCCGTCCCAGGTCCCGGTGGGCCGCAGCGGATTGGTCCCCCAACTCCAACATGTCCCCCAGGGCCGCGGCCAGGCGCCCGTGATCCCGCAGTTCCGCCAGGGTCTTCAAAGCCACGGCCATGGAGCCGGGATTGGCGTTGTAGCAGTCGTTTAAAAGATTAACCCCGGAAGTTAGGGTCTCCACCTGGGAGCGCCGGGCCACGGGTTTAAAACCGGCCAAGGCCCCGGCAGTTTCTTCCGGGGCCAGCCCCAGGCATAGCCCCGCCGCGGTGGCCGCCAGGGCGTTCATCAGCATGTGCTCCCCGGCCACCGGCAAGTTTAGCGGCCAGCTTTGGCCCCGGAAGGATAAGGTGGCGCTTTGGCCCTGCACCCCATACGACCGGCGGTCTCGGGCCTGAAGATTCGCGGTTGGCCCCAAGCCGAAGCCCAGGGTGCGGCCGGAAAATTCCCGGGCCCGGGGGGCCAGGCGCGGGTCATCGTCGTTGAAAACCAGGGTGGCCGACGGCTGAAGCGCCCCCACCAATTCGGCCTTGGCCCGGGCCACGCCCTCAATGTCCCCCACCCCCTCGGTGTGGGCCGGGTGGGCGTTGAGAAGCAGGCCCACGGTGGGCGCGGCGATGCGGGTGAGGCGGTGAATTTCCCCGAACCGGTTCATGCCCATTTCCACCACCGCGGCCTCATGGCTTGAGTCCAACTCCAGCAGGGTCTGGGGCATGCCGATGAGATTGTTGAGGTTCATGGTGTTCTTCAACACCCGGTAAGCCCGGGACAGCACTGCCGCAATCATCTCCTTGGTGGTGGTCTTGCCGCAGGAGCCGGTCAAAGCCACCACCGGAATGGCGAAGCGGCGGCGCCAGGCGTGGGCCAGGTCCCCCAGGGCCGTGAGGGTGTCGGGGACCGCGATGACGGTGATTTCTATAGGTATATTGAGGGGAGGGCCGGGGGAAATCGATTCCCCCGCCCTCCCCTCAAACTCCCCTCCCAACCCCCTGTAAGGGGTTGGGGGAGAGGGCTTGGGAGAGGGGGCAGGGGCCGTCTGCCCCTGGCCCCCTCTCCCAATAAATCTTTCTTCCACCAACAACCCCCAGGCCCCTCGCTGCAAGGCCCCGGGAATGAACCGGTGCCCGTCGAAGTGCTCACCCTTCAAGGGAATGAACATCTCCCCGGCTTGACAGGTGCGGGAATCGGTGGTCACCCCGCCGAACGCGGCAAAGGCCCCCGGCTGCACCAGGACCCCGTTGGTGGCCTCCAAAATTTCCGGGAGGGTGAAATAAGCCATATGCTTGTTCCGAAAAGTTTTTAATTGCACAGGCTGGAAAGCCTGTGCCACCAATTTATTTTATGTTCTGGTTCCCGAGTTCAGTTTGGTAACCAGAACGTTGGCTGTTACCGAAAACTGAAAACTGTCTTTCAAAGCCGCGGCCACTTCCTCCCGGTCGTCGAAGTGGATGCGCTCCGTGCCCCAAATCTGGTAGTTCTCATGACCCTTGCCCGCCACCAGGACCGCGTCCGGCGGCTGGGCCAGGCTCACGGCCACCTGGATGGCCTCCCGCCGGTCCGGAATCACCAGGTAGCCGCGCTCCCCCCGCCGGGCCGCGGCCTCGGTTAGCCGGGACAAGCCTTCGGCCTGGAGGCCAGGCTCAATCTCCCGGATAATGGCCAGGGGGTCTTCGGTGCGGGGATTGTCGCTGGTCACCACCGCCAGGTCCGAGGTCCGGGCCGCGGCCCGCCCCATGAGAGGGCGTTTCTTGCGGTCCCGATCCCCGCCGCAGCCGAACACGGTAATGAGGCGGGAGAAGTCAAGTTCTTTCAGGGCTGCCAGGGCCTGGGCCAGGGCGTCGGGGGTGTGGGCGTAATCCACGAACACCGCGGGGCCTTCCCGCGGTCCGAAGCGCTCCAGCCTCCCCGGCACCCCTTCCAGGGCCGCAATCCCCCGGGCGACGGTCTTGGCGTCCAGCCCCAACCCCAAAGCCGTGGCCGCCGCGGCCAGGATGTTGGACAGGTTGAAGTGGCCCACCAGCCGGGAGTTAATCTCCAGGTCCCCCACGGGAGTGGCCAGGCTAGCTTCCAGACCGGTGCGCCGGTAGCGGTGCCGCTGGGGCCGCACCTGGCTCCGGGGGTGGCGGCCGTAAGTAACGGCCTTCACCTGGATTTGGTCCGCCAGATCATGGCCCCGGGGATCGTCCAGGTTGAGGACCGCCAGGGTTTCGTCCCGGCGGCCGTTAGCCAGCAGTTCCACAAAAAGACGGGACTTGGCGGCGAAGTAGTCCTCCAGGTCCCGGTGGTAGTCCAGGTGGTCCTGGGAAAGATTGGTGAACACCCCCGCCGCGAACCGGGTCCGGTCCACCCGGCGCAGCTCCAGGGCATGGGAGGAGACTTCCATGAACACGTGAGTCACGCCCCGGCGGCGCATCTTCCGGAGCAGGCGCTGCAGGTCCAGAGATTCGGGGGTGGTCACCGGCGCCGGCCAGACCTCTCCGGCTACCCGGTAATTCACGGTGCCCACCACCCCCACCCGGTGCCCGGCTTCAGCATGAATGGCTTCCAAAAGATACGTGGTGCTGGTCTTACCGTTGGTGCCGGTAATTCCCACCAGGGTCAGTTCCCGGCTGGGGTGGTCATAGAACGCGGCGCTAATATGGGCCAAAGCCAGGCGGGCCTGGGGCGCCCGAACCACCGTCACGCCGGGAGCCGGTTCCAGGTCCTCTTCGGTAACGATGACTTTGGCGCCTAGACTGATACTCTGGGAAATGAAGCGGTGGCCGTCGGTGCGGTGGCCTTTCAGGGCTACAAAGATGCCCCCGGGAACCACGTCCCGGGAATGGTAAGCCACTCCGGGGATGGCCAGGTCCTGGTCTCCCTGGATCTTACAGCCTTCCAATCCGGCCAGAAGGCCTCTTAAGGTCTTGGGGGACTCCTGTTCGTTCTGCACCGGCCCTCTCCGGCTTCCGGGGGGAGAAGCAGCCCAGGGCCTCCAACCCCCTCCCTGAGGCCCCAAAAATGGGTCAGGGATTCAAGTATTGTGGTGAATGATAATTTTATCCTATAAAAATATCCTTTGCTTGGCAAGCCGGTCTAAAGGGGAAAAGGTTAAAAGGGGTAATAATTTGATTTTTTAAGCCTTTTAAACTTTTCCCTTTCCTTCTGAATTACGACCAGGTCTGCTTAAAAATTATGGCTAAGAGCTACCCTGGAACCGTACCACACAGCTTTCTCCCGGATTGATGGCCGCGCCCGGCGGGGGGTCATGACCCACGGCCAGGCCGCTCCCTTCAAAACGGCAGTGCAGCCCGGAGCGGTTAAGCACGTCCAGCACCTGGCGGATGGTGTACCCCCGGAGGTCCGGCATCACGGTCACCGGCCCCGGAGGCACCTGAAGCTTGGGCGGAGTGAACTTCACTTCCTGGGCGTTGGCCGCGGCTACGGAGAAAGGAATAATGCCGCCCAGCACGAGGGCGCTCTCGTTATTTTCTTTATCCTTCCCGTTCTTGGCCGCTACGGCCGGCTTCTCATTTTTCTGCTCTTTCTTACCCTTCTGGTTTTTGGCCAGGACCGCTTCGTTTTCCTTCTTCAGCTCTTTCTCGGGGTAATATCCCAGGACTCTTAAAGACTGGGCCGCAATCTCCTTGAAGATGGGGGCGGACACCACCCCGCCGTAAATGGCCCCCCGAGGTTCGTCAATGATGACGCTGATGGCCAAAACCGGCTTGTCCGCGGGCACCAGGCCGATGAACAGGGCGTTAAATTTGCTGTGGGAATAGGCCCGGCCCACCAGCTTCTGGGCGGTGCCGGTCTTGCCGGCCACGGTGAAGCCCTCCACCGCGGCCTGGGTTGCGGTCCCGCCCTGCTGGGTCACGGTCTCCATGATGGCCAGCATCGTCCGGGCGGTCTGAGGCGACAACACCCTTCTCAAGGGCCGGGGCTGAAGCTCCTTGATCTTTTGACCCTGGGGACTGACGATCTCCTTGACCAAAAGGGGTTCCATCACCTCCCCGTCGTTGCCCATGGCGGACAGGCCCATGAGGAGCTGCAAGGGGCTCACGGCAATGCCCTGCCCGAAGGCCACGGTGGCCCGGTCAATGGCGGACCGGGCATGGCGCAGGGCCCGCATCACCCCGGAACTTTCCCCGGGGAAGATGATGCCGGAACGCAGGCCGAACCCGAAGTTTTTGAGATATTCGTCCAGCACCGCAGGCCGCATTTTGGTGGAAATTTTGTAGGCCCCGATATTGCTGGATTTCTGAATGATCTGCTGCACGGTCAAAGTGCCGTAGGGATGGCAGTCGTGAATTACCTCTTTGGAGCTTACGGCGTATTTGCCGTTTTCACAGTGGAACTTGTCCGCGGGTTTTACCATCTGGGCGTCCAACGCCGCCGCCGCGATGAAAATCTTATAAGTGGAGCCTGGCTCCAGGGCATGGGTGACATTGCGGTTGCGCCGATCGTCCTCTGGATATTTGAAATAAAAGTTGGGGTCCATAGCCGGAGTTTGGGCCATGGCCAGGATTTCCCCGGTCTGGGGCTGCATCACCAGGGCCAGGCCCCCGGCGGCGTGCCACTTTTCCACGCCCTTGGCCAGCTCCTTTTCCGCGATATGCTGAATCGTCCGGTCAATGGTCAGAACCAGGTTGTTCCCCATGACCTCCGGGTCCCAGGCCTTTTCCCCGGTGGACACAATATGGCCCCGGGCGTCGATCATCTTCCAATACTGTTTGGGTTGGCCGTAGAGGGTTTCGTCGAACTGGGACTCCAGGCCTTCCAGCCCCTTGCCGTCAATGTCGCAGAAACCGAGGATGGGGCCGGCCAAGGCCCGTTGGGGGTAAATGCGCTTGGCCTCGGGAATGAGATAAACCGCGTCGATGTCCCGGCGGGGATCGGTGCCCTTTGGGGCCTTGTACCTTTTCTCCGCTTCGGCCTTCCAGGCCAGGAATGCCTCTTCCCGCTCCGGGGTGAGATGGCGTTTTACCCACACAAAGGGGCGGGGCCGGGTGATGATCTCTTGCAGCTCCAGAGACTTCATGCCCAGCACCGGGGCCAGTTCCCGGCTTAAGCGGCCGGCGTTTTTAATCTGCTTCGGATGAGCCACCAAGGAGGAGACCCGGGCGCTGACGGCCAGTTCCGTGCCCCGGCGATCCAGGATCAGACCCCTAACGGGCAGTATGGGGCAGAATTTCTTATACTCCCCGGTGGCCTCTTCATAGAGGTCCCGGCCCTCCAGGATCTGGAGTTGGAAGAACCGTCCGGTGATCCACAAGGATACCAGCAAAAGGCCCACGGCCACCATAACGATGCGCAGGCGCACCCATTTACCGATGGTGGGAGTCACGGCAGCTTCACCACCTGGTGGGGCTGGGGCGCGCCCATGCCGTATTCCGCGGCCAGCTTTTCCAGGCGGGAGATGCCTTTCAGGTTGGCCAGCTCAATGCGAAGCTTGTTATTCATGTCCAGAAGCTGCTTCTGGGTCTCCTGGGCCTGGGAAATTTGATAACTGAGCGTGATGTTCTGGAGGTCGGCGTAGGCCCAGAAAACCGAGGTAAGAATGATCCCCGCGGCGGCCATGACCAGGGTCATTACCACGGCCCGGCCCCAGCGCCAGGGCTGGCTCAGGCGGCGGTTGCGGGACACAATGATCTGTCCGACGGCAGTTAACCGGAGAGTGAGGTTGTTGGGCATCCTTTCCTCCTGAACGAACTAAGAAATTTTTTCGGCGGTGCGCAGTTTGGCGCTGCGGGCCCGGGGATTGCGGGCTACTTCGGCAGCCGTAGGGGTGAGAGGCTTCCGGGTGAGGCGGCGCATCACCCCCGCCTTCTCCCAGGCCGCCAGGCGTTGTTTCACCTGGCGGTCTTCCAGGGAGTGGTAGGAAATGATCACCAGCCGCCCGCCGGGCAGCAGCCAGGCCGGGGCCTGGCTTAAGAAGGCGTCGAGTTGTTCTAATTCCCGATTAACTGCGATGCGCAAGGCCTGGAAGACCCGGGTGGCGGGATGCAGCCTCCCCCGGCTTCGCCGCCCGGGTCCCAGGGCCTGGTTAATGACTCGGACCAACTGCTGAGTGGTGCTAAAAGGAGTGCGGCGCCGGATTTGGGCCACCAGGTGGGCCAACTTCCTGGCCCGCGGTTCCTCGCCGTACTCCCAAAAAATCCTCTCCAGCGCCGCCACCGGCCAGGTGTTGAGGAGGTGGGCCGCGGTCTCCCCCTCCTGGGGGTTGAACCGCATATCCAGGGGCTCGTCTCCCATGAAGGAAAACCCCCGGCGGGACTGCTGCAGCTGTTGGGAAGAGAGGCCCAGATCCAGGAGGATGCCGTCCAATCCCGGCTGGCCTTCCTCTTCCAAAATGTTGCCAATTTGTGTATAAGAGAAATTATAAAGGCGAAACCTGGAGGTATGGTGGGCCAACCGGGCTGTTGCCGTCTGCAGGACCGCAAGATCTTGATCCAACCCCCAGAGCTCCCCATCCGGGGCGGTGCGATCCAGGATGGCCGCGGCATGCCCCCCCTCACCCACGGTGCCATCCACGTACAGGTGGCCAGGCCGGCAATTTAGGCCCACCAGAACCTCCTTTACCATAACCGGCTCATGAACCGGATACGGGACTTCAGTTAGACCATTAATTCGTGCAGCACCTCTTCGAAGTCCTGGGCTTCCAGATCTTGCCAATGAGTCTCAAAGGCTTGACGGTCCCAGATTTCAAAACAGCGCACCGCCCCCGCCAGGGTCACTTCCCGGGTGAGCCTGGCATATTCCCGCAGGGTGGGCGGGATAAGGATGCGGCCCTGGCGGTCCAGGGGGCACTCTTCCACTCCGGAAATCAAAAACCGCTGGAATTTGCGAAATTCCTTGCGGAAAATGGCCTGCTCCGCCAGCTTGCCTTCCACCTTCACCCACTCGGACTGGGGGAAGGCCAGGATGTATTTGTCATAATTGGTGAGGACGAGGAGGCGGTCTTGGCGTTCCTGCAAGACCTCGCGGTAGCGGGAAGGGATGCTGATGCGCCCCTTATTGTCCATTAAAAGGACATGTCTGCCCTTGAACATCTACCCCTTCTCCCCACTTCATTCCACATTTCCCCACCCAGGATCAAAATATGGGGTTTTCTAGGAATTTGTCAAGAAAAAAATTGCACCTTTGTGAGGAATTATCGGAAGACGCCTCCCCGGGAGCGGGGCAAAATGGGGCAGGCCCCCACCTGGAGGCATGATGAACGGGAGAAGGGGCTGCCTTCTTCCCGCAAATGGAGGTTCAATCACTCAGAGGAGGGAAAATTAGGGTGTAGAACCTACTTGAAGAAAGTTGCCAGGGGTCCGTGATCAGTGGTCAGTAACCAGTGACCAGTGACCAGTTTAGAGCTTTCAGCCTTCAGGTTTTTTGAAAATTTATCAAATTCAAAACTGACCACTGACCACTGATTACTGGTTACTGATCACTGCCGCTGGCTGTCCAGATAGCCTTGCAAAATCAACGCCGCGGCCACCTGGTCCACCACCTGGCGCCGGCGCCGGCGGCTCAGGTCCGCCTGGAGGAGGACCCGCTCCGCCTCCCGGGTGGTGAGGCGCTCGTCCCAGGCCACTACTTCCGCGGCCAAAGCTTTCCCCAGGGCCTGGGCCAGGTCCAGGATTTCCGGGGCCTGCTTCCCCGGGCGGCCGTCCATGTGCCGGGGCACGCCCACCACGATTTTGACCACCCGGTAGTCCCGGATCATCTCCTGAAGCCGGGCCAGGTCCGATTCCCGGTTTTTCCGGGAGAGGACTCCCAACCCCTGGGCGGTCACCCCCAAGGGATCGCTCACCGCCACTCCGATGCGCTTCTCCCCCACGTCCAGGCCCAGGATGCGCTTTTCAGTAAGGTTTGTCATAGGAAAAATATAATCACCCAGAGTGATCAGTAATCGGTGATCAGTAAAGAACTATAGCATAGTTGCCTTCGGACATTGAGATATGGCACATATTTCGGCTGTAGTTTATGTTAGCTCACTAGGTCAGGCAACGTGTAGGGGCACAGAGGCCCGCCTCACCAAGGTCAAAGGGGCGCTGAAGCCTGGCTTCATTCTCGGACAGAATTCTTGAAACAGAAAACAAACCACCATCCACTGATTACTGATTACTGGTCACTGATCACTGGTCATTTCGACAGCAGCCACACCGCCACCACCGCCAGGACCACTCCTGCGGCCCGGCGCAGGGTGAAACTTTCCTGGAGCAGGGCCAGGCTCAGGATCACGGTAACCACGGGATAAAGCGCGGTGACCGGCACCACCACCGCGGCCTCCCCCCGGGCCAGGGCGAAAAAGAAAGTGAGCAACCCGAAGGCCATGCACAGGCCGGCGCTCAGGGCCGCGGCCACCCCCACCGGGTGCCAGGTGATGGGGAAACCCTGGCTCAGCACGTAAGTCATCACCACCAAATGGCCGGTGATGGTGAGCAAATAGACCCCCTGGGGCGGCAGGTGCCGGGTGGCGACTTTGCTCAATACTCCCCACAGGCCCCACAGCGCCATCGCCATCAAGGAAAACTTAAGCCACACTTCCCCCTCCTTGCGACTTGCCATGAATGGTGCTTTTCCTCTAATATATTACATGAGTTCTGCAAAGAAAGATTAAACCGCAGATGATCGCCGATTAACGCAAATTAATCTGGGTTTATCTGTGTTCATCGGCGGTTTAAATAATGAGATGGCAATTGGCTGAGAACTTGCCCATTAAAATAATCGGCCACCGGGGTAGCCCCTTGGAAGAGCCGGAAAATACCTTGCGCTCATTTACCCGGGCCTTGGACCTGGGAGCCTGGGGCGTGGAACTGGACCTCCATCTCAGCCGGGACGGCCGCTTGGTGGTGATCCACGATAAAGCGGTGGAGCGCACTACCAACGGCCGGGGTTTGGTTAAGGATCTGACTTTCGCCCAACTGCGGAACCTGGACGCGGGAAAGGGGGAACCCATCCCCGCCCTGGATGAAGTGGTGGACCTGGCCAAAGGCAGGGGCCGCCTGCTGGTGGAATTGAAGGCTCCCGAAGCGGCAAAGCCGCTGCTGCGCCTGTTTCAGGAGCGCCGCCTGTTCGACGACGCTTACCTGATATCCTTCTGGCACCCCGTGGTCCGAGCCCTCAAAGAAGAGGAGCCGCGTCTTCAGGCCGGGGTCCTCATGGTGGGCTGCCCTGCGGACCCGGGAGCCGTGGCCCGGAGCGCCGGGGTTGATCTTTTGGTCCTGAATTACGTTTATGTCAACCGGGAACTGGCGGACGCGGCCCGCCGGCAGGGGCTGAGGCTCATCGTCTGGAATATTGACGACCCCCGGGAACTGGGGCCATACCTGGAAATGAACCTGTTCGCCATCTGCAGCAACCGCCCCGGGGCAATTATCCAACATCTAAAAGAATTAACCGCCGATGAACGCGGATAAACGCAGATAAGAGCATAAAATTATTAATATTTGCGTTCATCGGCGTTAATCGGCGGTTCCAAACTTCAAGTCTCAGAGCAACCTTAACATATGAGTAATGCCAGAGAAACCTTGACCGGCCAATTGGCCGAGGTCGCCCGGGAAATCCCCCAGCAAGTGGCCATCCTCTTCCGGGAAGGGGACGAGGTCCGGGAGTGCAGCTACGGCCAACTTTACCGATCCAGCCGGGCCATAGCCCGGTGGCTCCGGGCCCAGGGTCTGGAAAAAGGCGATAAGGTCGCCATCCTCCTGGAGAACCGGCCTGGATGGCCCATGAGCTATTTCGGAGCGCTCTACGCCGGCGCGGTGGCCGTGCCCCTGGACCCGGTCTCCCGCTGGGATCATGTGCAATACGCCCTGGAGCAGACCCAGGCCAAAGTCATCTTCACTTTCCCCAAGGCCCCCCTGGCCCAGTTAGAGCAGCTCCCGTTCCTGGAAAAAATCGTGGTCATCGGAGAGACCGGCGAAGCGGGCGATAAAATTATAAATTTTGCCCAGGTTCTGGAATTTCCCGGGACGGATGAGCCTCTCCCGGAAGCCGCGCCCGAAGACCTGGCTTCCATCATTTTCACCTCCGGCACCACCGGCATTCCCAAAGGGGTGATGCTCACCCACAAGAATTTTTACGCCAATTTTCTGGGAGTTGCCGCGCTCCAGGCCACCCGGCCGGATGATAACGTGTTATCCATCTTGCCGTTGCAGCATTCCTTTCCCTTCACCGCGACCCTCATCGTGCCGCTGTTTTCCCGGATAAAAATCACTTACCTGGACACCCTCCGGGCCGATGCCATCCTCAGATGCATCAAGGAGCAGAACGTCACCATTTTGGCGCTCACGCCTCATGTTCTCCAACACTTTTACCACGGCATCCAGCGCCAACTGGAGAAAATTCCCTGGCCGCTGAGGCCCCTGCTCTTGGCCTATCTCGGTTTTTCTCTGCGGGTGTCCCAATATTTAGGGGTCAACCCCGCCCGGCCGCTCATCAATAAATTCCGGAGCGCCCTGGGGGAGCAGTTCCGGTTCTTTGTCAGCGGCGGGGCCAAACTCCCTGAGACCTTGATGAAGGATTTCGCCCGGATCGGATTCACGATTCTGGAAGGCTACGGCCTTACGGAAACCGCGCCGGTGGTCACCATGAATCCGCCGGAAGCCCCCCGGCCGGGGTCCGCGGGCAAGCCGCTTAAGGGAGTGGAAGTCAGAATCCTCAATCCCGGCGCGGATGGCGTGGGCGAAGTGCTCATCCGGGGCGACAACGTCATGGCCGGGTATTACCGGAACGAGGCCGCCACCCAAGAAGCCATCAAAGACGGCTGGTTTCACAGCGGTGACCTGGGGTATCTGGACCGGGACGGCTACCTGTACGTCCAGGGGCGCATCAAAGACATCATCGTTCTCAGTTCGGGAAAAAACGTTTCCGCGGAGGAAGTGACGCAGCACTACCTTCAAGCGCCCTCCATCAAAGAGATTTTCGTGACCACCGACTTGAAGGAAGAAAAGCTGACTGCAGTGGTGGTGCCGGACCTGGATTATTTCCGGAAATCCGGGGAAGCGGACATTTACGGCAAGGTGAAGTGGGACCTGGAAATGCTCTCCCAGAGCCTGGAACCTTACAAGCGGGCGAAGGATTTCGTCCTCATTCACGAGGAGCTGCCCAAAACCCGGCTGGGTAAGGTTAAGATGCACGAAGCCCAGCAGATTTACCGGGAGCGGGCCGGCAAAAAGTACGAAAAGAAGAAACTGGCGGTGGAGGAAGGCTTATCGCCCGTGGGCGAGATGGTGGTGGAAATCTTGGCCCGGCAAATCCAGGACCCGCACATCTGCCTGGATGACCACCTGGAGCTGGATCTCGGTCTGGACTCCCTGGGTCTGGTGGAGTTGCTGGCGGCCCTGGAAAACCGGTTTAACCTCAAAATCCCGGACGAAGAATTCACCGGAATTTTCACCGTAAGCGAACTTATCCGCTTTATCGAGGAAAAGAATCCCGCAGAAGCAAGGGAGATACCAGAGGAAGAAATGGCGGCGTGGGGCAACATTTTGATGACCGATCCCCCCCCGGCCTTGCTCCAGCGTCTGGGCATGGAAGGGGGGCTGGCGGCCCGCATGGTGACCCAGGGGCTGGCGGCGGTGTTGGGCTTATTCTTTAAATGGCTGTTTAACCTGAAGGTGTACGGCCGGGAGAGGCTGAAAGGCCAGGGGTATATCCTCTGCCCCAACCACGTCAGCTTCCTGGACGGCTTTGTCTTCGCTTATGCGGTGCCCGGGCCGCTCCGCTTCCGCCTGTTTTCCCTGGGATACAGCCGCTACTTCGACGTCCCGGTGGTCCGGGGCCTCCTCAAGCTCATCCGGGTCATCCCGGTGGATTCGGCCCGGAACCTGGTGATGGCCATGCAGGTGGCCTCTTATATCCTCCGAAACGGCCAGATCCTCACCGTCTTCCCCGAAGGCTCCCGCAGCCCCACCGGCGAAGTGGGCCAGTTCAAGAAGGGCGTGGCCATCCTGGCCAAAGAACTGGATGTGAAGCTGGTTCCGGTTTATATTAACGGCACTTATGAAGCCTGGCCGCCAGGCGCGACCCTGCCCCGCCCCCATCCCATCCAGATCGTCTTCGGCCGGGAATATTCCTGGGAGGAGCTGAAAGAACAGGGGCTGGAGATTGACCCCGGCGCCCCGGACTTCAGCGCCGTCAGCCTGGGCCTCCGGGAAGAGGTCCTGAGGCTGAAGAAAGAGTTGACCGGGAGATAGGTTCCATATCTAAAAACCTGGTGTAAAATTATTGGGGAGGATGTGTCAGGTTTCAGGTGTCAGTTGTCAGTTGTCAGTTGTCAGGAAAACCTACCTTCTTCCACCTAAGAACTTTAAACATGAAACTTATTACCCAGAGCAGTTGAACATGAGCCTGCGGCTCACCCATAAACCATGAAAAGTATTGGTGGCACATCGCGGCCTAAGGCCGCAACCAAACTCAAAAATTGAACTGATTACTTAATCAGATCAACGGGATACATGCAAAATCTTTGTCAAAAAACAAGAAATTGAAGATTAGTAGCACAGGCTTTCTAGCCTGTGCAGCCTGGACTTTTCAGGACAGCAAAACAATTCCTTCCTTTGATCCCCTCCCCCTTGAGGGGGGAGGGCCGGGGTGGGGGTGAATGGAACTCTTTTCCGCGAGTAATAAAACTCCAAATGAATACCCGGCCACATATAAACCAAGGATGAATAATGGCTAAAACCATCGTGGAGCAAATCATGGCGGCCCATCTGGTGTCCGGGGAGTTGGTCCCCGGCGCGGAAGTGGCCCTGAATATCGACCATACCCTGACCCAGGACGCCACCGGCACCCTGGCCTACCTGGAATTCGAGGCCATGGGGGTGGAGCGGGCTAAACCCGAAGTGGCGGTGAGCTACGTGGATCACAACCTCCTCCAGACTGACTTCCGCAACGCCGACGACCATCGTTTCTTAAGGACTGTCGCGGCCCGCTACGGCCTTCATTTTTCGCCGCCGGGAAACGGCATTTCCCACCAGGTGCACCTGGAGCGCTTCAGCGCCCCGGGGAAGACCCTCATCGGCTCGGACAGCCACACCCCCACCGCGGGGGGCGCGGCCATGCTGGCCTTCGGGGCCGGGGGCCTGGACGTGGCCCTGGCTCTGGCGGGGCAGCCCTTTTATCTCACCATGCCGGAGATTCTGGGGGTGCGCCTGGAAGGGAGACTCCCGGCGTGGGTGTCGGCCAAGGACGTCATCCTGGAGCTGCTGCGCCGTCTCACGGTGAAGGGCGGCCGGGGGAAGATCCTGGAATTTTTTGGTCCGGCCCTGCGTAACTTGAGCGTCCCCGAGCGGGCTTCCATCACCAACATGGGCGCGGAGCTAGGGGCCACCACCTCCATCTTCCCTTCGGACGAACAGACCCGGCGGTTTTTGGCCATGCAGGGGCGGCTGGAGGATTACCGGCCCCTGAAGGCTCAGGGCCGGCCCCCTTATCATGGGCAGGAGGAAGTGAACCTGGATCGGTTGGAGCCTCTCATCGCCTGCCCCAGTTCCCCGGACAATGTAGTGCCGGTGAAAGACGCGGCGGGCGCCCCCGTGGACCAGGTGCTCATCGGCTCTTGCGGCAACTCCTCCTTCCGGGACCTCATGGTGGCCGCCCAGGCCCTGAAAGGCCGCCGGCTGCACCCTCGGGTGAGCCTGGAAATCAATCCCGGGTCCCTCCAGGTGCTGGAAAACCTCACCCTGGCCGGGGGGCTGCTTCCTCTGCTGGAAGCCGGGGCCCGGGTCATGCCCCCGGGTTGCTGGGGCTGCATCGGCATGGGCCAGGCCCCGGGCACCGGCGCCGTCTCCGTGCGCACCTTTCCCCGGAACTTCCCGGGCCGCAGCGGCACCAAAGACGATAAGGTCTATCTGGCCAGCCCGGAAACCGCGGTGGCCGCGGCCATTTTCGGCGAAATCGTGGATCCCCGCCGCCTGGGAGACTATCCCAAGGTGGCCCCGCCCCGGTACTTCCTGGTGAACGGCCGCACCCTCGTGGCCCCGCCCCCGCCGGACGAGAAGGTGGAAGTCCTCCGTGGCCCCAACATCGTGCCTTTTCCCCGGCTGTCGCCGCTCCCCGAGACCTGGTGCGGCGAAGTCTGGCTTAAGGCCGGGGACAACGTCACCACCGACGACATTCTCCCCGCGGGCAGCCAGATTCTCCCCTTGCGCAGCAATCTCCCGGCCATCAGCCGCTACGCCTTCACCCGCCTGGACCCGGATTTTCCCGAGCGGGTCCAAGGCCGGGGCGAAGGAGTCATTGTGGGCGGGGAAAATTACGGCCAGGGGTCGTCCCGAGAACACGCGGCCCTGGCGCCCCGCTACCTGGGCGTGCGGGTTAAGCTGGTGAAAAGCTTTGCCCGCATCCACCTGGCCAACCTCATCAACTTCGGCATCCTGCCCCTGACCTTCGAGAACCCCCAGGACTACGCCCTTTTTGACTTGGGACGGCCGGTGGCCCTGCCCGGGGTGCGGAAATTGCTGCTTTCCGGGGCCGAACGTCTTCCTCTCCAAATCGGCGATCAGGAAATCTGGGTCCGGGTGGACCTCACCTCCCGCCAGCGCCGGATGCTGGCCGCCGGCGGCGCGCTAAATATGGCCAGGGAAAGATGAAAATTTGAGGGAGGGGGCAGGGGCTTTCTGCCCCTGCCCCCTCCCTCAAACTCCCTCCCCCAACCCCTTAAGTTTTTTTCTGGTGGGGCGGGCATGGAGGCCCGCCCCACCAAACCTGCCATGGCGGCCTTCTTCTCGTTCCCAAGCTCCCGCTTGGGAACGCCATTTTTTGGCCAAGCTCCGCTTGGCTACCGCTATACCCTCCCCTGCGCCGAAATAGCCGGGGGCGGCTGTTCTACATTTTAAGCCATCCGAATAATCAAATACCTGACTCCCTTGCCAGAACCTCACGCCTGTGTTAAAAATAATTACATGGTGGGCGTAGCTCAGCTGGTTAGAGCACCGGGTTGTGGCCCCGGAGGCCGCGGGTTCAAGTCCCGTCGCTCACCCCAGAGACTTGACCGATCATTTTAAGGGGGTTATCAGCAGATAACCCCCCTGGTCTTTTACGGGGCCTGACCATGCCCTTCACCTCCTTCAGCTTCATCCACTGCGCCGACCTGCACCTGGACAGTCCCTTTGAGGGCCTCCACGCTGTGGCCCCTTTTCTCGGCCGCCTGCTCCGGGACGCCACCTTCCGGGCCTTCGATAATGTCATCGACCTGGCCCTTGATGAAAAGGTGGACTTTATCATCGTGGCCGGGGACGTCTATGACGCGGCAGACCGCAGCCTCCGGGCCCAGACCCGCTTCCGGGACGCCCTGGGGCGGGCCGCGGCCGCGGGCATCTCCTGTTTCGTGGCCCACGGCAACCATGACCCCTTGTCAGGCTGGGAAGCGGGCCTGGAGATGGCCGCCGGGGTGCACCGCTTCGGCGGCGACGCGGTGGAAAGGTTCGTAGTGGAGCGCCGGGGGGAGCCTCTGGCGGCCATTTACGGCATCAGCTATCCCGTGGGGGAGGTGCGGGAGAACCTGGTTCCCCACTTTCCTCAGACCAAAGAAAGCCTCTTCGCCATCGGCGTCCTCCACGCCAATCTAGGGGGTGACGCCACCGGCCACGACAATTACGCCCCTTGCACCCTGGAAGACCTGCTTTACGCCCCCCTGGACTACTGGGCTTTAGGGCATGTCCACACCCGCCAAATTCTCCGGCCTGGACGTCCTTGCGTGGTTTACCCGGGCAACACCCAGGGCCGCAGCATCCGGGAGCCGGAAGCGCGGGGCTGCTACCTGGTGCGGGTGGCCGACGACGGCCATATTACCCCGGAGTTTATGGCCACCGACGTGGTACGCTGGCACTTTCAGGAACTGGACATCTCCGGCCTTAGCAGCCTGGACGAACTCCTGGCCGGACTGCACCGGGCCCGGGATGAGGCCCGCGCCGCCAGCGATGGCCGGGGCGCGGTGGTGCGCCTCCATCTCACCGGCCGAGGCGACCTGCACCATGACCTGCGCCGGGTGGACCCGGAGCGGGACCTGGCTGCGGTCCTGAGGGAAGGTGAGGGGGACCGTCCGGATTTTGTCTTTTATGAATCCATCGTCAACCGCACCCGGCCCGCCCTGGACCTGGCCCAGCGGCGCCTGGTGCAGGATTTCGTGGGCGACTTCTTAAGCGCGGCGGAAGCCATCCGCCAGGGGGATAATCCCCAGGAGACCCTGCGGGAGGTCTTGATGGGGCGGCCGGAAAGTCGGGCCATGCTGCACCAGTTGGAGCAGCTTAATGAGGCCGGCTTGTTGGAAATCCTGGAAAACGCGGAAACCCTGGGATTAGACCTGCTGCTCCCCGAAGAAGAATAACTATGCGCATCACCGGCTTCCATCTGGACGGCTTTGGTATCTACCACAACCAGGGGGTTCAAGAGATCCCCCCGGGTCTGACGTTGTTCCTGGGGGAAAACGAGGCCGGTAAAACCACTCTGATGGAGTTCATCCGCGCCGTTCTGTTCGGCTTTGTCAAGCAGAGAAAAGGCGGGAAACCCATCAACGAATATCCTCCCTGGCGGGGGGGCCAACACGGCGGCCGCCTCCAGGTGGTCACGGCCGACAGCCGCCGCCTTACTATTTCCCGGGCGGGCCGGGACGCCACCTTGACGGAAGCGGGTAACCCCCCGGAAACTTTTAAAGAGCCCGGAAAGTTGTTGGGCGGCATCGACCGCAACACTTTTGTGCGCATTTTTGCCATCGGCCTGGAGGATATGCAAAGCCTGGACGTCCTCTCCCCGGAAGGGGTGGGGAGCCGCCTGTTCGCCGCCGGAGCCGGGTTGAGGGGCGCGTCGGTGCCCGGGGCAATAAAATATCTGGATGATGAGTTAGGCAAGCTGGTAACTTCCACCGGCGTCGGGAAAACCAGGCTCATCGGTCAATTGTCGGGCCGATTGAAGGAGGTGGAAGCGGAACTCCGGGACATCCGAGGCCAGGCCGGAGAATATGCCCGGGGCCATAAGCGCCTGGCGGAATTAGAGGCCAGGATCAAAGCAAGCCGCCAAGAGGCCGAGGCCATCTCCCGCCGCCGGCGGCGTCTGGAACAATTGGAGCAGGCCCGGGAAGCCTGGGTGAAACGGGGCGCGGCCCGGGACAAGGCTGGAAGCCTGGAATATGCCCGGAATTTTCCGCCGGAAGGGCTAAACCGGTTCCACAGCATCAATGAGGCCCTGGAAGACCTTCGCGCTCGCCAACAGCAAAGGCGGCAGGAGATTGCGGCGTGGGAGCAACAGCTCAGCCTCCTCTCGGTGGACCAGGCCGTCCTGGACCAACGGCAGGCCATCGAGGTCTTGCTGGAGGATCGGAAAATGCTGTCCTCCGCCTTAAAGGATCTGCCACTGGCCGAAAACCGGGTGAAGCAGGCTGAAGAGGAGTTCCGCCGTCGCCTTCAGGACCTGGGCCTCCATTGGACCGAGGAGATGCTGGAGCGGGTGGACACCTCAGTGCCCGTTCGCCATCAGGCCAGCGAGTTCGGGAGGCAACTGGATGCGGCCGCCAGGCATGAAGAACAGGCCCTGGCCTGGCAACAGACGCGGCAGGAAGCCGCAGCGGAGGCGCAGGAGGCGGCAGTTGAGGCCCAACGCCGACTACAGCAACTTGCCCCACCGCCCCTAGTTGATTGGGAAGAACTGCAGGCCAGGCAGGACGCGGTCCGCGTCATTCGATCGTTGCTGCATCAGCGGGACCTGGTAGCCGGCCGGCTGGAGGCCGGGGGTAAGTCCCTGGAGGAAAATCAAAAGCGGATGGAATCTCTGCAACGTCAGGCCGAGGCCGGGACCAAACCCCTGCCCGGCTGGCTGGGGTTGGCCACGGCCGCCTTGGTAGCGATCCTGGCCGGGTGGTTCCTCTCTCAACATTCTTACCTGCCTGCCGCCTTGAGCCTGGCCGGGGCCGCCGGTCTGGTCATTCTCCTGGAGAGCATGCGGCGCCGGCAAAAGACTGATCAGAGCCGGCGGATTTCCCAGATTCAGCAGGAAATCCAAGAGGTAGAGAAGTTTTTGCAAGCCCGGCGCCAGGAGATAAGCCGTCTGGAGGAAGACCTGGAGGCCGTTTCCCGTGAAATGGCGCGGATATCTGAAGATGCCGGGCTCCCGCCGCCGAAAGATTTGATGCAGTGGGAACAGGTGGCGGAAGACCTGGAGCAGGTGGCGGAACAATGGCGCGCCCGGCAAATCCAAGAACAGGAGGCTGCTAAGGCCGCGGCTCACGCCGAGAAATGCCTCAAGAAACTCGAAGAAGCCCGGGCCGCCGCGGGGGAGGCCCTCGTAAAACATCAGGCTTTGGCGGCGAAGTGGGAAGCATGGCTGGCCGCGGAAAATTTTTCCCCCACCCTGCGCCCGGAAGGATTTGCCACGGTACTCCAGGCGGTGGAAAGCGCCCGGAGTACCCGGCGCCATATGGAGGAGCCCCGGTTGCGGCTGGCGCAGATGACCGATTACCTGGCGCAAACTCGGGCCAGGATTCGCCGGGTGCTGGACGCCTGCGGCAAGGCCCCGTTATCCGGGGAGGCGGGATTGGAGGACCTGGACGCCCTGCGCCGGGACCTCGAAGCCAACCTGAAGACCCTCAAAAAAAAGATGGACCTGGAGGCAAAGCTGGAGGCCGCCGCCGACGCGCTCGCCTCGCTTCAATCCCAGGAACAGGAACAGGAAAAGCAACGCCTTGATTTATTGGAAAAGGCTGGGGCCGCAGATGATGAAGAATTTCTTCGCCTCTCAGAGGCTTACCGCGAATGGCGCGAGTTGATTAAGACAATTGACGGCGAAGAAATCAAGCTCCTGACCATTGCCGGTAACCCTGAAATTCTGGCCGCGTTGGAAAAGGAGCTTCAAGAAACCGATCCCTTACAACTGCAAGAAGAAGAGGAACAGCTGGAAACTCGCTTACAGTGGATTAACGACTCCATAGATGCCGATCAAGATGAACGGGGCGGCCTCAAAAATCGATTGGCCGAACTGGCCCAGAGTGAAAAACTGGGAGAACTTCTGTTGCGGCAGCGGTCTCTCCAGGAAGAGGTGACCCAGGCCACCCGGCGCTGGGCCGCCCTAGCGGTGTGCCGCCACCTCCTGGAGCAGGCCCGGCTGGTGTATGAGCGGGAGCGCCAGCCCCAGGTGATCACCGAAGCCCGCCGGTTTCTCCGCATCATGACCAGGATGCCCTATCGCCTGGTTTCTTCGGTGGGAGAGGAGGCTATTCATCTGGAGGATCCCACTCTCCGGCGCAAAGAAGAAATCGCCTGGAGCGCCGGGTTGGCGGACCAGGTTTATCTATCCATCCGTCTGGGCTTGGCCCGGGAATTCAGCCGCCACGCGGAGCCGCTGCCCCTCATCATGGATGACGTGCTGCTGAAGTTTGACCCCGGCCGCCGCCTGGGCGCCGCCCGGGTCATCCTGGAAGCCGCCCGGGACCAGCAGGTGCTGTTTTTCTCCTGCCACCCGGAATTCGGCGACATCTTTGCCCAGGTCTCTCAGGAACCGGAGCACCAGGGCGCACAGGTGATGGTGTATCATATTGACGATGGCGTTATTGGTTTGAGGGGAGGGCCGGGGGACAGCAAGTCCCCCGCCCTCCCCTCAAACTCCCCTCCCAACCCC
>Ga0194111_10000563_pt1 | contig 45778 bp, 41 predicted proteins | sample TA2KigC300mmetaG_FD_146194 | JGI IMG/M metagenome (GOLD analysis project Ga0194111, IMG submission 146194) | Freshwater microbial communities from Lake Tanganyika, Tanzania - TA2015033 Kigoma Deep Cast 300m | ecosystem: Environmental > Aquatic > Freshwater > Lake | place: Tanzania: Lake...
TCCCCGACGAAAATCAGTGCGCCGGTAGCGCCCAGCACGTAACTGCTCTATTAGCTCCTCTACCATGACGCTCTCCAGCAGCCTTTTGGCTATACGCAAGGTCTCCTGCTCAAAATCCCCCCACCAATCCTCCTCATCCTTGACCTCCCGCCACAAATCCTCTAACTTGAGTTGGGTCAGGTCTTTGACCTGTACCATGGGGCGTCCTCCTTTCTAAGATATCTTTTTCTCTATATCTCTAGAAGGATACGCCCCCCTCTTTTTACACACAATATGTTACGCTACCTCGCACAGATTCACCTTGACCCACTGCGTTACAGGAGATATACTCGAAGCAGAGATGGAGATCACACAGCTTTTGGAAAAGGCTGGGGACTACCTTTCTAAGGAGAAGCTGGCCCTGGTTGAGGAAGCCTACCAGTTTGCCCTGGAGGCTCATCAAGGACAGACGAGGCAGTCTGGAGAGCCGTATCTACAGCATCCCCTCGAGGCTGCCTCTATTCTGACTGACCTCAGGCTGGATGCCAACTCTCTGGCTGCCGCTCTCCTTCACGATGTTCCGGAGGACTGTGCCGTACCCCTGTCCCGCATTGAAGATATCTTCGGTCCCGAAATAAGCAAACTGGTGGACGGGGTCACCAAACTGACCCATGTATCTTCTCAAGTGATCGAAAAGCCCAGCGAGAAGGACCTCCAGGCCGAGAGCCTGAGAAAAATGCTGGTAGCCATGGCGGAGGACTTGAGGGTGGTCTTCATCAAGCTGGCGGACCGACTGCATAATTTGCGCACCCTGGATGCCCTTCCTCCGGCAAAACAGCGGGCCGTCGCCAGAGAAACGCTGGAGGTCTACAGTCCTCTAGCCCATCGCCTGGGCATCGTGAAGCTAAGGTCACAGCTTGAGGATTTGTCCTTCTCTTACTTGGAACCTTTGAAATATCAGCGGACGAAGCAACTGCTAGTGAGATACGAGGTCGACCACGAAAAAGTGATTAGCCACGTTATTGCAACGCTCACGCCAGAGCTGGAAAAGGCAGGACTGAAAGCCGTGGTCTCGGGGAGGTCGAAGGGCATCTTCAGCCTGTACCGGAAGATGCAGAGGTACAGTGCCCTGGGGAAGGATCTGAGTGATATACATGACATCCTGGCTGTACGGGTCATTGTGGACAGGGTTGAGGATTGCTACCATGCGCTGGGCATTGTTCATAGCTTGTGGCATCCCATCAGTAGCGAATTCAATGACTACATTGCCACGCCGAAGCGAAACGGCTATCGGTCGCTTCACACCACTGTGATGTGTCTTGGTGGGCCGATTGAGGTCCAGGTTCGCACCCATGAGATGCACTACGCCGCCGAATATGGGGTCGCTGCCCACTGGTGCTACAAGGAGGGAGTCAAACAGGATCTGTTCGAGCAGAGGATCTCAGGATTGCGCCAGCTTCTTGAGTGGCATAGAGAACTCGCCGGTACCCGCGAGTTTCTGGAGTCGGTGAAGACGGACATTCTCCGAGACCAGGTCTTTGTGTATACGCCAAAGGGAGAGATAAAAGATTTGCCCACTGGGTCTACGGCGCTGGACTTTGCCTATATGATCCACACCGACTTGGGCCATCGCTGTATCGGAGCAAAGGTCAATGGCAAGCTGGTGCCTCTTACTTATCGGCTCCACAACGGTGACACAGTGGAAATCATTGCTGCCAAGGGGCGCAAGGGGCCTAGCCGAGACTGGCTCAATTTCAACCTGGGATATGTCAATACTTCGCACGCACGAGAGAGGATCCGCCAATGGTTCAGAAAGCAGGCCCGGTCTGAGAACATCGAGAAAGGCAAAGAGATTCTGGAGAAGGAAATGCGGCGGTTGGGAATAAGCTTGGGCAACCGCGAGGAGATTGCACGCCTGTTCAATTATAGGGACGTCGACGACTTCCACGCTGCCATCGGCTGTGGAGAGATCAACCCCAATCAGATTGTCCTGAAGATTGCCGCGCAGGCAGAGCAACCCAAGGTAATCACGGATATTGCCACCAAACCTTCAGCGCCCATGGGCATCAAGGTTCTGGGGACGGGTGACCTTCTCACTCAGCTAGCACGGTGTTGCCACCCCTTGCCAGGGGACGAGATCATCGGTTATATCACCCGTAGCAAGGGGGTGAGCGTCCACCGCCAGAACTGCCCTAACATGGCACGGGTAACTGAAAAGGAGAGGCTGGTCTCTGTCGATTGGGGAAGGGTCGACCGGCTATACCCGGTGGTGATTCGTATCGATGCCTTTAACAGGGTGGGGCTGCTGCGGGACATCAGTACTTTGGTAGCTGAAGAGGGAATAAACATAGCCTCGGTGACTTCGACTGCCCATGATAGCGACACCAGTTCGGTCTTTCTGACTCTGGAGATAAGAAGCATCAGCCAGTTATCCCGGCTGCTGTCCAAGCTGGAGGGAGTCAGCGGGGTGACCAGCGTGATGCGAGGGGCGGGAACAGGTTAGTCAACAAGGTGGGCTTGTGGAAGGCGAGCTCTGCGCTTTGCCAGTATAGTTTCCGGAGCTACTGGGTTGTTCATATGGCGATTTGCTTCAAACGTCTGAACAGGCTAGAATTGAAAATCGACCGGAAGTCGGCACTAGAGGTTTCCAGGATGATTAGGAGGTGCTTTGGCAAAACTAGCTAATGTGGAAAGAAGACGGTTGCGTAATAAATCGGTGCGCACTTTTGTTAAAACATGCACGGCCAAGGCGGACAGTCTCATCGATGAGAAAGAGGCGGTTGCCGCTCGTGAGGCCGTCACTGCTGCAGTGAGTGCCCTGGATAAGGCGGCCAAGAAAGGCGTCATCCACCGTAACAAGGCCGCTCGTCACAAGTCGCGCCTGATGAAAAAGCTAAATCAAGCCACCAAGAGTTAAGGCTTAAAGGCCCGGATCAAACCGTCGAAAACCCAGGCAGCCTGTTGGCTGCCTGGGTTCGTTTCGTAAGAGAGGCTCAAGGCGTGATTGACAACCAGGTGATCAGCATTATAGAATGCCAGCCAAGGAGGCCATCACACCAGGAGGACTACCGACACCAGGGGTTTGCTTACATCGAGGTATAGGACCGCGAGTAAAAGGCCTCCGAAGGAGGTCAAGATGTCAAGAAAACCGCTGCTCAATGGCTTAATCAAGAGAACGATCATACCGTCAGTGCTGGTTGCGATCCTTCTGTTGAACCTTGCCTCAATCGCTTATGCTGCGCCTAGCAGTGCGGTTTCGGTAGAAACGGACAATATTATTGAGGTGGGCAGCAGCCAGGAAGTTGTGGTCACCTTCCAGAACACTGCCTCATCAGACATTAACGATGTGGCGTCCACCATTCAGTTCATAACATTTGCGGCGGCAAATTTGAACCCGAGCCGCACTCTTATTGCCTTGAATGCTTCATGGGAAATATACGCTAATGAAGCTGATCCGGTTCCCAGGGTTATTGGTACTGTTACCGGCGTGAATACCCCGGAGATCTACGCACCCTATTCTGTCACCAGTCCCATCGATATGTATACTTGGGCCCTGGGAAAACCGAGTGGCACTCTTGATGTCTACACCGATACGTCACAATTTGATAATAGCCTCAAGATTCTAAGACCCGGGGAAGTTCTGAAACTGACCATTACTGCCCTATGCGGTGGTTTGGTCGGGGATAGCCGGATATGGTTCTTCTTCAGAGCTACGGAATACGAGCCTACGAGTATTCCCGTGCCGAACATAAATACGATTCCAGAAGCTCAAAGGATGAACCTCTACTATTCGAAGTCTCCGGGGCCTATCCAGATGCCGTACTGGTGGCCGCTACACAACAGCTATGACCCTTACGATGCAGACATCAACACGGGCCATGTTTTCGAACAAGTATCCTGGACAAGAAGAGCAACGACTCGTGCCTTCTCCAAATCAAACAAGCTCGTGCATCAAATAGCTGTGGCAAACCCGGAAGAAGGCTCCTTCTCTTTCCATATCTGTGGTATGAAGTTTAACGATCTCAACAGGGATGGTATTCATGACAGTGAAACTGAGCCAGGTATCAATGGAGTTGCTGTGACCCTTCTAGGGCCTGACCAACAAACCAAGGCAGAAGTCTACTATGAAGGGAAGTTCATCTACACCCCTCCGGATGACACGAATCCCCTGGAGTCGGGCGAGAACGGCCTTGAGGGAAGCTTTTGCTTCAATCTACAAGACGTACAACCCGGGACCTACGTCTTCTACGTCAGGGAAGACGTGCCACCGGGCTGGGTAGCGACCACCCCGACTCTGATAGGCCCGATAACACTGGTGGCCAGCGACAGCGGGCCTCGCGAATCCCTCCATAACAACTTTGGCAACGCCAGCCCACAAATCACTAGAGTTCCTGCCCTCTCCCAGTGGGGGATGATTGGGATGGCCACCTTACTTGCCGGGTTCTTGATCTGGGCAGCGAGGAGAAAGCGGAGTAATCTTGGAAAAGCTCTGTGATTTCGTGGAAAGACTCCAGTCAGAATTCCTGATCGAGTGTCATAGTTTGCCAATGGAACCTCAATCTTCCTAGCAAACCTGCCGAGGTTGTTGGCGAAACATCGTGCCAGGCTGGTGCGTCCGCTAGAGAGGACGAAAATTCAGTATGAAAGGAGGCTAGAATGAAGCTGATCAAGGAGTTTAGGCAGTTCCTGCTGCGGGGGAACGTGGTAGACCTGGCCGTTGCGGTGGTCATCGGCATCGCCTTTGGGGCAGTGATAACCGCTTTAGTCGCAGATATACTAACACCTCTCATAGCTGCCATCGCTGGAGAGCCAGATTTCTCGAACCTGACCGTCACGCTCAACAAGAGCGTCTTCAAGTACGGTGACTTCATCAATGCGCTTATTGCCTTCATCCTGGTGGCCGCAGCGTTATTCTTCTTTGTAGTGGTGCCAATAAACCGTATGATTGCTCGCTCCCGCAAGCAGCCGCCGGCAGACCCGACGACCCGAAAGTGCCCCGAATGCCTGAGCGAGATTCCTATTGAGGCACGGCGCTGTGCTCACTGCACATCAGTAGTGCCACAAGCGTAGAAGTAATAGGCCAACCTGAAAGCGCGAACCTGGATACCGGATATGCGGCCGCTCGGCTACCCGGACGTGATGAAGCGTCCCGCCATTACGTGCCTTCCGTGTGCTGTAGTTGAGCCAGGGTAGCTGAGATTGAGTGACCTACCTTCCTTTGAAAACCGGAGGCCTCTTCTCAAGAGCGGCGCGCATCCCCTCCTGGAAATCCTCAGTCTGTATCAGGCGTGACGCGGCCTGGAACTCGAATCGCAATTGAAAATCGAAGCTGGTCTCCAGGCCCTGGTAGAGCAACTGTTTTACCATTCCCAGGGCTAGGGGGGGCATTTGCGCCAGCTTCCCTCCTAATGCGTGTGCGGCCTCGATCAGGATCTGAGGAGGCACTACTTGCTCCACCAGCCCAGACCTTTCCGCCCAACTGGAGTCTTTGGTCTCCCCTGCGGTCAGAAACTTCAAGGCGACAGGCAAGCCTGTGATGCGTGGCAGAAGATAGGTAAGCCCCAGTTCGCCTGCTATGCCCAGATTGATAAAGCCTGGTGCGAAGGTGGCTCGTTCCGAGGCAATGCGGTAGTCACAGAGACACGCCAAGGCGAGCCCCATACCAGAGGTAAAACCATTTATAGCTGCAATGACAGGCTTATAGCAGGTGCGCAGGGATCTGGGGAGAGTCTGGAGTGGCCCGAAAGGCTGGCTAAGATCCGCCAAGCCTTCAGCCACGCGAGCTGGGTCCGCCATTGCCTGGGCCAAGTCGGCAAAATCTACCCCGGAACAGAAAGAGCGCCCTGCTCCGGTAATGATGATCACCCTGATGTCGTCATCGCTTTTAATCTCGTCCATGCACTGGCCAAACTCCCGGAAGAACAGCATATCCAGGGCATTATGCTTCTCGGGCCTGTTCAGGGTCAGGGTAGCTATGTAGTTGGCTTTCTCCACCAGAATCCTCTGGTAAGGCATGAGTCACCTCCGTATTTTGTGGCTAGATACGATCCTGGTCTCTAAAGCAGAAAGAAATCTAAAGCCCGGCAAGACGCTTTTTCAGATAATCTATTGAAGCTACCGGGGTGGGGTCAACGCCATTGAGCATGGCCAGATAGAAGCTGACATAATCCCCAAAAAGGATGAGGCCCAGCATCTGAGCCAAGGGGCTATCGCCTGTTGCCTCTATCATGTCGTGTCCGATTCCGGCCTTTGTCATGATTTCCATAGTAAAACGGTAACGCCGCGAAAGGCGTGCGTGCAGCCGCGACGAATGGAGCAAGACCACCTGGATGTTATCCTTCACCTCTAAAGGGAACTGATAACCTACTATGGCATTATGATTCAGCTCAGGAAAAAGCTCGTAGAAAGCCCAGGCCTTGCCATTCTCATTAAGCTGCGTCTTCCAGCGCTGGGCCACCTCCGACAGTATTCCAGCTCCGTAGATTACCGCCAGCTTTCCTGAAAGCCTGGTGGCCAACTGTTTGGCCGGGTTAGAGGCCAAGGGCGTGCTTTCGCTCAGTTGGGCCGCCAGTTCGTTCAGGACATGGATGGCCTCCTCGAAATCAGCTGACTTGTCCTCCACAAGCCCAAGTCTCTGGAAAATACCCAGCAGGGGAACAAAACTGTGGGCAAAGGCAGCCCGGGGCGGTGCATGGTAATCTATGACAAAGATGGGAACTCCTTCTTTGGCCGCTAGCGTTCTGAGTTGGCCTCCCCCGGTGAGCACCAGCTTCTTGGCAGCGATCGGCAGGGATTCGACAAAGGCGGAGATGGTCTCTTCAGTGTTCCCAGAGTAGCTTGATACAATAAGCAGAGTCTTCTCATCAAGAAAGGGAGGCCGGCCATAACTTCGGTGCACCGAAACAGGCAATCTGTTTTCCAGAGCGGTTAGGCTACGCAGCAGCTCGCCTCCGATGGCAGAGCCACCCATCCCCAGGATAATAGCCCTGTCCACCTGGCTGTAGTGCTGAGGCAGTTCGAATCGCAGTGCATCTTGCCACGCTTGCCGGCACTGCCCGGGCAAGGCATGGAGATGATAGCGCATTCCGGAAGGATCGAGCCGCTGGTAAGTCTGTGGATCGTCGAGATTGCTCACCCCGTTACACTCCCAATATCTTCCTTCCCTCTGCGATGAGTGTTTTCGCCCTTTCCAAAGTGCTGGCCTCGGCGTAGATGCGGAGGATTGGTTCCGTCCCCGAGAGGCGGATCAACAGCCATGAACCATCCGCCAAGGTGAAGTGGTAGCCATCTACGGTATTGATCCTGGTGACCTCACTCCGAGCAATAGTGGAGGGCATTCTACTGACCAGACGCTCCAGGATCTTCTCTCGTTCTGCTGCCGGAAATTCCAGGTCGAGACGCTCGTAGTGGTGTGGGCCAACTTTGCTATACAGGTAGTCAATAAGTTGCGACGGCGTCTTCTTCAGCCTATTGATGAAGTCCAGCATGTAGATACCAGCAAGTATGCCATCGCGCTCAGGCAAGTGGCCCCGAAACCCAAAACCGCTGCTTTCCTCCCCCCCGATTAGAGCATTCTCGGCCATCATCTTGGGAGCCACGTACTTGAAGCCCACCGGTGTCTCGTACACCGGCACGCCGTAAAGTTGGCCTAGCTTGTACATCATGCTGCTCGTGGTGAGCGTCTTAACGATAGCGCCGCGTTCTCCTCGCGCCTCCAGCAAATAAAGGGCCATCAGCGCGAAAATCTGTAAAGGAGTCAACACCGTCCCGCGCTCATCCACAATTCCAATGCGGTCGGCATCACCATCTGTGGCGAGCCCTAAACTGGCCCTGCTTTCCATAACCAACACAGAAAGCTTTGACAGATGGCGGGCGATCGGCTCAGGTTGAATTCCTGGGAAGAGGGGATTACGCTCTCCATTGATCTCGACTACCTCAGTTCTGCCATTCTCGAGGATCTTCTTGAAATAACCAGCTCCCGCCCCAAACATGGAGTCCACTGCCACTTTCAAGCCAGCCTGCCGTATGCTTTCAAGATCAGCAAGCTGACCTAGATGTCGGAGATAAGCGGGATCCAAATCAGAGTACTCAATGATCCCTTGTGATAGCCCCTGATCCAATGACAAACGCTTGACTCTGTTTTGGGCCATGATTTGAGGCAGGCGGGACTCCACATCGGCCACCACCTCGGTTGGGGCGCTACTCCCGTACTTGGTCTTAACCTTGAAACCATTCCACTGAGCAGCGTTATGGCTGGCAGTGATGATGATCCCTCCGGCAGCTTTCAGATGTATGATGCCATAGCTTATCACCGGTGTGGGTGAAGCCCTGGGACATAGGTACACTTTGATTCCATTGCCCGCCACCACTTCGCTGGCCGCAGCAGCAAAGTATTCCGAAGCGAAGCGGGTATCATAGCCGACGACCAGCCCTCCTTGGGCAAGTCCCTTGTCACAAAAGTACTCCGATACGCTCTGGGCGCAGTAGCGCACATTATCGAAGGTGAAATCGTCAGCTATAATGCCTCTCCAGCCATCAGTGCCAAACTTGATTGTCATTCTTGCGATCCTTTGCTAGAGAAGCATCGCCAGTCTATAGGAAGGCGACCCCCCCTACATCACAGCTACCATACCCGCAGGCTATGTGCCAGATGACTTCTGGTCCCGATTTTTCGCCTTAGCCAGTCCGGCGTCAGCCTGAAGTATGGCCACCTTATCTGTCCTCTCCCACGGAAGGGCGATGTCCTTGCGCCCGAAGTGCCCGTAGGCAGCCAGAGGCCGATAGATAGGCCGGCGCAGGTCGAAAGTTCTTATGATAGACTCAGGTCTGAGATCAAAGTGTTCCTTGATCAGTTTGAGAATAAGCTCGTCATCCACCTTGGCAGTGCCGAAGGTCTCGATGGAAATGGCCACAGGATGGGCCACACCGATGGAGTAGCCCACCTGAATCTCGAGGCGGTCAGCTAGTCCGGCTGCCACCACGTTCTTGGCCACGTAGCGAGAGGCATAGCTGGCAGAGCGATCCACCTTGGTGGGGTCTTTGCCAGAAAAAGACCCTCCCCCATGCCGGGCTGCCCCACCATAGGTATCCACACAGTTCTTCCTTCCGGTAAGCCCGGAATCTCCCACTGGGCCACCGATCACAAAGCGCCCCGTAGCATTGACATAGTACTTCGTTTTCTTATCGAGAAGCGATGGCGGGATGATCTCTTTGATGACATGCTCAATGATGTCGCGCTGGATAACATTATGGCTGACCATGGGATCATGCTGAGCGCCTATGATGACACTGTCCACCCGCCGGGGCACCCCGCGGTGGTATTCCACAGTTACCTGCGATTTTCCATCAGGACGCAGATAGGGCAAGAGGCCACTTCTCCTCACCTGCGCCAGACGCTGGCACAACCTGTTAGCCAGAGAAATGGGCAAAGGCATAAGCTCAGGAGTCTCATTGCAGGCGAAGCCAACCATGAACCCCTGGTCACCCGCGCCGACCTTATCCAGGACATCGTTGGTGGCTGTCCCTTGTCGTGTCTCGAGGGACTCGTCTACCCCCATAGCGATATCTTTCGATTGCTCCTTGATAGAAACCATGACACCGCAGCTTTCATAATCGAAACCATATTCAGGTCGAGTGTAGCCGATATCTCTGATAACGCCTCGCACAACCTCAGAAATTTCGACGTAGCAATCGCAGGTGATTTCGCCGAAAACAATCACCAGCCCGGTGGTGGTGGCTGCTTCGCAGGCGACGCGGGCGTAAGGGTCTTTAGCCACGATGGCGTCAAGAATGGCATCCGCTACCTGGTCACAAAGCTTGTCCGGATGTCCTTCCGTGACCGACTCGGAAGTCACTAGGTGCGAGGTTGATGTCAGGAAGGTTGTCGTCATTAATCCCTTCTCCTTTTCTATGTCTCTGTCCAGATTTCCTCTAAGTTCCAGACTCCTAGCTTTCCAGGTATTGTCTCTGTTCTCGGGTTAACTTGTCAACGCTAATGTCCATGATGCTGGCAGAGTGCCTTTCAGCGGCCAGGTTGATCAGTCTCCCCTCAGCCAGCCTTGCAGTTCCTGTGCCACTCTCTGCTGATCAGTTCTGGACACCATGACTACCTCCACCCTGGGATCCCGCTTGAGGCGGTCAGCCCAAGGATGGGGAGCTAGCATGATAGTACCGAGCAATTTCTTCCCACTATCCAAAGCCTCCAGCACTGCCTCCCTGAAAGCCAGCGAGAAGAGCTCCATTTTCCCTATCTCGTCAACCACTATGATGTTGCACTCTCTTGTGGCCCAGCGCAAAGCAGCCACACCGACGTTATCCAGGTTATCCACCATCACTCCATACTTGCTCACCCGATGAGGGCCATGAAAATCAACGCTCGCCAGGATAGCGCTGGCTCCGTCCAGGGTCACTATCTCAAAACCTTGCCTCACCCCTTGCTTTCGTATCTCCCTGGTATAGAATCCTCCGGCCTTTTGCTCTACCGCGGAGATAGCTCCCTTAATCAGCGTAGTCTTGCCGACGCCGGGCGGCCCAGTAAGCAAATAGGCCTGCTTCATGCGTTAGCCGTCTTTACGCAATCAAGATTTCGGTTTGGCTTCAGCCTTTCTTCTTTCCTTCAGCTTCTTCCTTTTTACTCTGTGCTTACGTATGGCTACTCTCTTACTTTTGTTCATTGTCTCGACCTCCTGGAGGAAGCCGCCACGAATCTGGCGATGGAGCGATCGTAGGTCCTCTCAACTTCCGGTGGGAAAAGGCATCCTGGTAATTCGCCAAGAGCACGATGGTACAGAAGGCACTGACAGCATTTCCCCTTCTTGCTACAAGGCTCGTAAGTGCAGGTACATTTTGCCTTATTGACCTCGACCTCGCATTCCATGGCCGTACTCCCTTTACATTATATATCGTTTTCGCAATTTGGCAGAAAGCTCCGCCAAAAGTTCCACGTTTGGATCAAGCTCTTGAGAATGGTGAGTGGAGATTCGTTCCTCTTCCGCACTGATGCTGATACCTGGGAAGCCTTCGAAGAACCGAGTGTGCATGTTCTCCTTATAGGAACGCCGGGGCAATTGTGGCCAGCACGGCATAACCTGGAGATAGCACAGTAGCCGTCTACATGCATCTTCAGGACTGGTGTGAGGCATGCTTCCGATGACGGTAGGCAAACAGCCGAACTTGATCTGCGGAGGTATAGCCACACTATTTGACATAACTACCAATAAGCACATGCAGCTTTTGCTTCAGTGCTGCTGGAATGACTTCCGGTGCCGTGATGATGGCGTTCTTCAGGGCGGTAGCACACTGGCATTCCCGTTTCTTTGGGACTTGAGCCACCGCTCTCCTCAAAATCTTCTTGGACATCTCTACGTTGTGGCGCAGGTTCTGTATCACCATCTCTACGGTGACCGTCCCAAGGGTATCGTGCCAGCAGTCATAGTCCGTGACGAAGGCCAGGGTGGCGTAGCAGATCTCTGCCTCCCTGGCCAACTTAGCCTCAGGCAGAGCAGTCATGCCGATGATGCTAGCGCCCCAGCTACGATAGAGATGCGATTCGGCTTTTGTCGAGAACAGGGGGCCTTCCATTACCACGTGGATTCCGCCGTTATGCACTACAGCCCCGGCTTCACTGGCTGTTTGAAACAAGATGTGGCTCAACACGGGGCAAAAAGGCTCGGCAAAGCCGACGTGCGCCACCAGACCGTCTCCGAAGAAGGTGTTCACCCGACTTTTGGTACGGTCGATAAGCTGGTTGGGTATTACCAGATCCCCAGGGTGAATTTCTTCCCTGAGGCTGCCGACAGCACTGACCGAGATTATCCATTCTACGCCCAGTGACTTGAGGGCATAGATGTTAGCTCTGGCCGGGATCTCCGTAGGATTGATGCGATGCCCTTTGCCGTGCCTGGGAAGGAAAGCGACCCCCATGCCTTCCAGACTCCCCAGAGTAACGGCATCGCTCGGATCGCCAAAAGGAGTACTGATCTTCGTTTCCTTGACATTGCTCAAACCCTCTATCTGGTACAGGCCGCTACCGCCTATAACGGCCAGCTTTGCCTCAGCCACGTAAACCTCCTTCAGTTTCCGAAGTCTCTAGGCCCGATTTGGCAGCACACAGCAAACCTGCTTCAGTCCTGCCCTGTAGGGCTTCCTCACTATCCCCATCTCCGTAATTATAGCCGATACATACCGGTGTGGTGTTACATCAAAGGCTGGATTTCTTGTCTCTATCCCTTCTGGAGCAATTTGCACCCCTTGCAGACGCGTTATCTCTTCTGAGTTTCGAAACTCAATGGGAATCTGGTCTCCTGAGCGCAGGGAAAGGTCAATGCTGGTAGTAGGTGCCGCGACATAGAAAGGGATGCCGTTTTCTTTGGCTAGGACTGCTAGCGTGTAGGTGCCTATTTTGTTGGCTGCGTCACCGTTAGCGGCAATCCTATCGGCGCCGACTATAACGCAGTGTATTTCCTTCTTGCTCATGAAGTGACCAGCCATAGAATCCGTAATGAGGGTAACCGGGATGCCATCGTGGAGAAGCTCCCATGCAGTAAGACGCGCTCCCTGGAGCAGTGGGCGGGTCTCAGTGACGAAGACTCTGATGTTCTTGCCCTGCTCTCGGGCTGCCCGGATGACTCCCAAGGCTGTCCCATGGTTTCCTGAAGTAGCTAAGAAGCCAGCATTGCAATGAGTCAGAATGGTGAATCCATCGCCAATGAGTTCAGCACCATAGCGGGATATCTGGCTGGTAGCCCACTCTTCGTGAGTGTGGATGGCTTTTGCCTCCTCGATGAGGGCAGCCTTGATCTTGGAAATAGTCCCTTGGCTTTCGGTTACCACCTGCATTCGGTTGATGGCCTGAAGAAGGTTAACCGCCGTGGGCCTGGTGGAGATCAGCACTTCGGCAATACGCCGTAGCTCGATAAGGAAGTCTGTCTTGCTGCTGGCCTTGATAGTCTGGGCACCCAGAGCCATTCCGTAGGCAGCGGTGATCCCGACCACCGGAGCACCACGCACCTTCATTTCCTTGATTGCCTGAGCAACCTCTCGATAAGTTGAAAGCTCCAGGTAAACCTCTGCTTGAGGCAGCCGGGTCTGATCGAGGATTCTGACTTTTCCCTTGAACCATTCTATGACTTGCATGCGTACAGTCTGTTGTTATCCTTTCACCAGGCTGCTTTTGTCGATGGGCAACTGCTGTGGAACCACAGCAGGAGTCGGGCGAAGAACGCAAATCGAAATTGCCAATTCGCCTTTGCCCGGCAGTACATACTTTGTGCCCTTAGACTCAGGGCTATGGAGTTTAGCCTCTGGGTAGCCCTAGTCCTCTGAGGGCGATGATGTTCCTCTGGACCTCGGCAGTGCCAGCGCCAACAGTCGCTGCCATGGCGTAGAGGTATTGCCGCAGGAAGAAGCCTCGCAAGGGAGCCCACTTACAGTTCTCCTCCAGAGGCCCGTACTGCCCGAGGAGTTGCATGGCTGCCTGAGCCACGTGCTGCTGCAACTCTGCTCCCGATACTCGTGACATGGATGCCTGGTGATCCACGCTTTGACCTGTGCTCTGCATCCACACGATTCTCTGGGCCAGAAGCCTGACTGCCTGGCTCTCCACAAATAGATCAGTCAGCCTGTTTCGAACTAGAGGGTTCTTGAACAATGGCACTCCATTTCGCTTCGTTTCCTTAGCGAATTCTATCAAGCGAGTTAAGTTCCGGCGTGCCGCAGCAATGCGGTGAATACCTGATCTTTCATAGCCCAGCACGGCGCCGGTTACCCTCCAGCCATCATTCTTCTTGCCTACCAGGTTACCCTTGGGGACACGCACATTATCGAAGAAAATCTCACAGTAGGTGCCAACGATGTTGGGCAAGAAACGGACAGTCACGCCCGGCGATTTCAAGTACACGAGGAAGAAGCTGATACCTCTGTGCTTAGGGGCCTCGGGGTCGGTCCTGGCCAGCACGAAAGTCCAGTCAGCGTGGTGAGCACCCGTGCTCCACACCTTTTGGCCATCCAGAATAAAGCAATCTTCCTTCTCTACGGCTCGCATGGCCACCGCTGCCAGGTCAGAGCCGGCCCCTGGTTCACTGAAACCCTGACACCACACTTGCTCTCCCCGAGCGATTTTGGGCAGGAATTCCTTCCTCTGTTCATCGCTGCCATATTCGATCAGAGTGGGAGCACACATTAGCGCACCCTGCAAGTCTACCCCTGGCAATTCATGGTAATACATCTCATCACTGAGGATGAATTGTTTGGAGACCGAACCTTGCCCTCCGTATTCCTTGGGCCAGGACAAAGAGTGCCATCCCTTCGTTCCCAGCTTACGCAACATGCCGCAGGAGAATTCCCACTCGGGCCCATCTTTTGCTTCCTGTAGAAGGCCTGTTCCCGTCCAGCCAGGCGGCATCTCTTGTTTTATGAATTCAAGGACTTCTTGTCTGAATCTCTCGTCATCTTCACTGAAGCGAAAATCCACGCAAACCTCCAGAAGCCAATCTACTGGTGAAGAGTCTACGCCTCGGGAGACACGGGTGTCAAGGATTGTCGCGTTGTTGACTATTAGCTAGGCCTTGGTCTAGAATGAGCCAGAAGCAGTCTGATGGCCCTATAGAGTTCATATTGATAATCGAAAAACAAGGAAAGACTCGCTCGACTAGAGTACCCGACAATAGGTACTTTGCCACCGTGCCATTCAATGAGTCTAATCACTTCGTCAATGATAATTAGCCCTTTTCGGCCGATACATCTGAACTCTACTATCCTGTCTCTTCGTCTGTTCTGCTGGCAAAGGAGGCCTACCGCTGCCTAACTTATCTCTTATACCCAGAGAGAAGAGCTTTTTTATTCTTTTCGAGCAGAGTGCCCAGAACGCGGTCAAGATAGCCCAGGCTCTGAGGGATATGGTGCTTATCTGGGAAAACGTCAGGGAGAGAGTGGGGGTAATAACGGACCTGGAGCACCAGGGGGACGCTATTACCCACCAGATTATGGCACAATTACACCGTACCTTCGTCGTTCCCTTTGATCGGGAGGATATTGCTCTGTTGGCTCACTCCCTGGACGACGTAACTGACTTCATCCATTCGGCAGCTGATGCTATGTTGCTCTACAAAGTAGAGCGCCCCACCGTTAAGGTTAAGGAAATGTTGGATATTGTTGTGCAAGCAGCTACTGAAATGGAAAGAGCGATATTTGAAATGCATGACTTCATTGATCGAAACCAGCTTCTGAATCGGTGCGTCGAGATTCATCGTTTGGAGAACGTGGGAGACAGCTTGCATCGCTCAGCGTTGGCTGAACTTTTTGTCGACCCAATAGACATTGCCCACCTCATCAAGTGGCGCGAGATTTACCATCATATAGAGACTGCCATCGACAGGTGCGAGGATGTGGCCAACATACTGGAAGGCGTGGCTCTGAGGTATGCCTGAATCCCCAAGCCAAACCTGTCTCATCGCCCAACGCAACGGGACGAGGCAGCCACGACTTTTTCCTTGGCCATGGTGGAGTGTATAATGCAAGCATCACTGAAAAGTCATCAGCCCAAATCATGTCGCAGATAGATTTGGCTAATCAGATGGGGAGACAATGACCATGGAAACAGGTGCAACTTTTCATAAACTATTGCAGGGAATTCATGATGACGTTCTGGTTATGGGAAACACGGCCGAGAAAGCCTTAGGTCGTGCTACCGAAGCCCTGAAAAAGCGGGATTTATCTCTGGCACACCAAGTGATCGCCGATGATGCCAAGATTAATCAGTTGCGTTTTAGCATAGAAGACCACTGTATCGGTTTCATTGCTACGCAGCAGCCTGGGCCGAGTGACCTGCGCGTCATTGTGGCGATCCTCAGTATCATAACGGAATTAGAGCGCATAGGCGACTATGCTGAAGGAATTGCCAAGATTGCTATCATGATTGGCGACGAGCCACCATTGAAACCTCTAATTGACATTCCGCGGATGGCAGAGATAACCAACGAAATGATCAAAGAAAGTCTCAAGTCCTTCGTCGCCCGGGATGTGGCACTGGCAAAGCGGGTCGTCAGCATGGACAATGTAGTGGACAGCCTCTATGACCAGGTATTTCGTGAGCTCCTTACCTTCATGATGGCTGACCCAAAAACAATCAACCGCGCTACCCGTCTCATTTGGGCGGCCCACAACCTTGAGCGTGCTGCCGACCGCTGCACCAATATCTGCGAACGCGTGGTGTACATGGTAACCGGCAAGATGGAGGAAATAGGGGCTTCAAAGTACTAACGCGAACTCATGAATAGCACACACCAATCAGGCTGGCCTTGACCATCTGCTTTGCCTTCAATCCCACATTAGCTGTGGTGTACCTTCATGATTTATGGCATACTATGGTGTGCACATTGAGACGTGGGTTGACATAATATTCTTGTCAAAGGAGCATCGAATGTGTTGCTTGTCATTTTTCCTTATTCCTGCTGCTGGTCTCAGCTTTTTCTTCTGTGCCTGGCTCACCATGATTTTCTGGGGCATCATCGCGCCAGACTTCGGCATAGCAACTATTTCGTACACCAAGGCTATGCTCATCACCATTGCCCTCTGGCTAGTCGTGGCCCCACTGGCTGCGGCTGTTGCCAAGGGCAGGGGATGGAAGCACTAAGGAAGCCTCCACAGGCTGGTTAGACCTACTGTTTCTCGGCCTTCCTTTTGACCTGCTACTGACAGGGCTCGTGCCCATGAATATTAAGGAGGGAAAATGCTGGCTGACAAATTCAAACTGAGTGGCAAGGTGGCAGTCGTAACAGGGTCAGGTAGAGGTATAGGTCAGTCCATCGGGCTAGCCTTCGCCGAAGCCGGGGCTAACGTTGCCTTTGCAGCAAGGACAGAAAAAGACATCCAGGCTAGTGCAGAAAAGGCCAGAGCCTTTGGCGTGCAAGCCATCGCAGTTCCGTGCGATGTCAAGAAAGACAGCCAATTGCAGAATCTAGCAGACAAGACCGTGGAGGCCTTTGGCAGGATTGATATTGTGGTAAACAATGCCGGGGGCGCCTGGCCCAGTCCGATACCCCAGACAACCCGCGAGCAATTCAATGATGACTTCGATTTCAATGTTACCTCGGCCTTCAGCTTCACCCGTATCTGCCTACCGCACCTAAAAGAGAGCAAGGGTTGTGTCATCAACATCAGCTCAGCAGCAGGGCGGCTCGTCCAGCCCAACTTTTGTGCCTATGGTACAGTCAAGGCCGCCCTGAGCTTCATGACAAAACTAATGGCTTCTGAGCTGGCCCCAGATGTGAGAGTGAACGCCATTGCGCCGGGATCCATACTGACGCATGCTTTGCGTACCTTCTTGGACGAGGCATCGTTACAGAGAATGTGCGACCTGACCCCAATGAAAAGGCTAGGCCAAGTAGAGGATATTGCCCTAGCTGCTCTGTACCTGGCATCGCCAGCAGCCAGTTGGGTGACGGGCAAGGTAACGGAGGTTGATGGAGGCTCAGAGAAGACGAATATGCCATTCTAATCGGTGGGAGAATTGCCGCGCGCAGGCATAGCCTCGACTGCAGCTGGGCTGCTCTCGGCAGTTATTGTTACGGGAATTGAACTCGGTGCTTGCACCACAAGTGCCGGAACAAATGAAAAGGCGGTAGACAATGCCGGCAACGATGCCCACCGCCCTTCGCTTCTCTCTGCTAACTAAACGTCTGGCGCTCCCGTAATAGTGATGCCACAAACAAACTGGCCGGGAAAACCACCCTGATTATGGGCCAGTCCCAGCTTCACGTCCCTCAGTTGCCGCGATGGCTCCTCTGCTCTACTCTGGAACTGGGTATAGAACTCATAGACTTCGCGGCAGCCGCTGGCGCCAATAGGATGCCCGAAGGACTTCAAACCGCCGCTGATGTTCACGGGTATCTCACCTTCCTGCTCCCAAGCGCCTGAGTCCACGTCTTCCTTGCCATGTCCATACTGGCAAATGCCCATGGACTCGACTCCTATCAGCTCGGCAATGGAGAAGCAGTCGTGTACCTCAGCCAGGCTCAGCTCCTTTCGAGGATTCCTTATTCCCGCCTGAGCGTAAGCCTGCTTGGCCGCCGCCTCCGTGGCATCCCAGTAGGTGAAGTCGTAGTCCTCTCTCTCTTTTCCCCATCCCGGACTGGCGGCTATACCAAAACCCTTGATGGTCACGTAGTCATGAGGATGCTTGGCAGCGAACTTCTTCACATCTTCAGTGCGGCACATAATGGCCGCCGCCGCGCCATCAGTTACCCCACAGCAGTCGAATAGTCCCAAGGGCCAGGCAATGATGGGGGCATTGACCGCCTGCTCCAACGTAATCTCTCGTCTCAGGTGAGCACGGGGATTTCGGGCGCCATTGCGGTGGCTCTTGACCGAAATCTTGGCCAGCGTAACCTTGCCTTCTTCGCGGCTCAAGCCGTATTTACGGAAGTAGGCAGTAGCCGCCATGGCATAGCGCCCTGGTGCGGCACCCTGCTCAGCCGCGTACATGGGATAGACCTTTCCTGGAGCTCCCGAGGTAACCAGCCCAGGGAAACCAGCGTCCTTCTGTTTCTCAAATCCCAATGCCAAAACGAGGTCGTATTGCTTGGAGGCCAGGCCCAGGGCAGCTCCCCGGATCGCTTCGGACCCAGAGCCGCAGGCGTTCTCCACCCGGGTGATGGGTATCTGTTGCAGTTGCAGTGTCTGAGCAACAACCAGGCCGGTGGTAGCATTATCATTGATATAATATGCCACCCAGGCTGCTTCAATCTGGTTTCGCTCCACCCCAGCATCATCCAGAGCCTCGCAGCAGGCCTCTGTAATTAGGTCGAAGATGTCCGCCTCCCACCTCTCACCCCATGCGGGGCAACCCATACCGATGATAGCGACTTTGTCCCTTATGCTTTCTGCCATCTTAACTATCTCCTAACATCTTACGGGTCGGGCCTTCCACATATAGTTGCGAAAGCCTGATCCCTCTCTTATTCCATCAAAGACCATCCTGAAGGTAAACTCCATATCTATGCCGACATCGATCTTCTCAGGGTCACGGTCGGTCAGCGAAGAGTAGTATCTGCCACCACCCTCCAGGTCGATCACTCCCCTGACGAGAGGCAGTATTATCTCTCTGGCCCTTTCATCTATACTATAGGTGAAGAGCTTGCCCTTCTTGTCAGATAGCCTTATTTCCTCAAAGTTATCCTTGGCCTGGCAGTACATGCACAATCGCTGTCTCGGAAACTGGATATGCCCGCAGCTCTTGCACTTTTGTCCGTACATGGCGTAGAACATCTTGCGGTCTCTCCAGACAGCGGTGACAGGGGAACGGCGGGGCGGGCGGAAACCAGGCTGCCCTTCAATCACATTGCGCATCTGTAGGTAAGCACCATAACTGGAGAGATCCATCTTCGAGGCCAGGTGACGCTTTATCCCCCGCCTGTTCTTGATCTTAGCGATCTGATCCGTCACTCGCAAAGCATAGGCATCAGCCCCGTCACCGTAGGAGGCAAAGAGCAGCCTGTCGCCCGGTTTGGCCTCCTCCAGAGCAGCTACCAGAGTCATGGCTGCAAAGGCACAGCCTGTGTCACCCACTGAATCAAATAGAGGTTGCTGCACCTGGGTCTTGGCATCGAGGCCGATTTTCCTAGCGATGGTGGCGTGCGACCTGCCATCAGGAGCGTAGAAGGCCGCCTTGGCGAAGTCTTTCGCAGTCAGCTTGTGCTTTTGCATCAGCCCATTTACAGCCTGAGGCAAGATCTTCTCGAACCCCTCGTCCTTGATGAAGCGGTCCTCCCAGGCCCAGCCGTAGAGGTCATTCTCCTTGCGCCATATGTCCATGAACTCGCTGGAAAGGGTGTAGCTTCCCTCGATGCTGGCAGCAACATCCGAGTCCCCCAGCAGAAAGGCGGCTGCCCCGTCGCCATATATAGGCTCAAACTCCGAATTTGGAGCCGGCAGCCGGCACTCGGAGGCCACTACCACGATCCTGTGAGCCTCTCCCGCCTTGATGGCGTTGGCGGCAGCAGTGAAAGCATTAGTGCAGGCCCTCAAAGAATTGCCGAAGTCCATGGTGCTGGCATCTTCACGAAGGTCGGCAGCAGCCCTGATTATGCTGGCTGATTGTTTGTCTTTATAGGGTGGCGTGGTGGAGGCGAAATAAAGCCCATCCACTGTCTTCCGGTCTATGCCAGCGAGACAGTCGACCACTGCTTCCACCGCCATGGTGATGCTGTCTTCGTCAGCGTTGGCGACCGCTCTTTCCCCCCGGCCCAGCGACTTCCCCCACACCGCACCGATTGTATCTCGACTCAGCCTGTATATCGGAATGTAACCACCGTACGAAACTATACCTACCATCTCCTATCTCTCCTTTTCCAGGTCCTGTTGCAGACGAACTTATTACCGGGACTCAACTCCATAACATAAATGGAAGACCGTTTAACAAGCGGTTGAATTCCCGCAGGAATGGTGCGCCTATTGCACACTTGATGTGGAATCCCATGCCCAGTCACAAGTATACATATACAGTATGATACTCCGTGCTGGTGTGTCAATTCTGTGCAGTTGACATAATACACCAGGGCATTTTATCTTCTCGCCGTCGCTGAATCCGCGGTGGAAAGATCAGAAACACAAGAACACGTTCATAAATGATTTCGCCGCTATTTGTCTGTGGATAGACATTTCCACAACATGCTGCGTAAACCTGCCCCAGCAGTCTGGCTACTCGCTCTTAACCTGTTTGCTCTTGCCATGAAAAACTCTGTGAACCTCTTTCAGGTGTCTATCGGTGACGTGTGTGTAGACTTGCGTCGTAGTTATACTCTCGTGCCCCAGCATCTCTTGAACAGAGCGGATGTCCGCCCCAGCAATCAACAGGTCGGTGGCAAAAGAATGTCTTAGTGTGTGGGGACTCGTCTTAACCTGCAAGTGGCACATCCTGCCATACTTCTTGACAATTCTCTGAACGGATCTTGGAGTCAACCGCATTCTCTCGCCGTCCTTCGATATGTCTTCCGCACCAGCATACCGAATAAAGAGAGGCCTGAAGTAGTCCTCACGCGATCTCAAATAACGCCCCACCCATTCTGCGGCGCTCTCTGACAGGAATACGACCCGTGCCTTGCTGCCCTTGCCAATCACGCCCAACTCCTTGCGCTCTAAGTCAATCTGCTCACGATTCAGCCGCGTAAGCTCAGACACCCTGAGCCCTGTGCTAAACAGCATCTCTAGGATGGCCCTATCCCTTAAGCCCGTAATGTTTGAGGTATCTGGGCTACCGAGCAGTCTTTCAATTTCCTCCGAACTCAGGAATTTTATAACTCTCGAACCGGTCTTGGGGAGCTGTATTCGATCGGGAGACAACGCAGTCAAATTACGCTGGACGATCAGGTATCGCAACAAAGCCCTCAGAGCGATTAGGTAGTAAGTCTGCGTGATCTTCTTGAGCCCCTCGCCGCTGGGACCAGCCAACCTCGCCAAGTATAACCTGTATCTTCTGACAAGTTCTTCATCTACATCCTGCACGCTCGCTTTAGAATCGGTTTCAGCAAGCCATTCTGAGAAACGCCTCAAGTACCGCCTGTATAGCTCGATTGTGAGGGGGGAGTAGTTTCTTTCCACTTCCAGATACTCTAGGAACTCCTGAATTGCCTGATCTAGCATCATCGGTTTCTCCTAGTAGAATGTCGCATAATGGACGTTTTGAGACATGGCACATTTTCCATTAACTATTATTGACATAACTAACTATCACTTTGAAACATCCTTTTCCCCTCACCCGCCTGCCTCTCCCGCCTCACTATGCTCCCCAACCCTCCCAGCCACCACCTCCAGCAACCTGTGCAGACCCCACCCCTTAGCTGCCGAGATGGCCAGCATGCCCTCACCCTCACCGGTTGGACACACCTGCCGTACGAAACGGTCTTCCTCTGCGCCCTCGCTACTCAACAGGTCTATCTTGTTGAGCAGGGTAAGCCTCGGCTTATGCCCCAGACCCAAATCCCTCAATATATCCTCTACTGTCTGGCACTGCTCTGCCGCATTCTTGTGGGTTACATCCACCACATGAAGCAACAAATCGGCTTCTTCCAACTCCTCCAATGTCGCCCTGAAGGCTGCCACAACAGTCGGAGGTAACTTATGAATGAAGCCTACAGTATCACTCACCAGAATACGCCGTTGATCAGGCAAGGTCACACGGCGCGTCACCGGATCGAGGGTAGAGAACAGCTTGTCCTCCACCAGCACATCGGCCTTGCTCAGTGCGTTCAATAGCGTGCTCTTCCCAGCATTAGTGTAACCGACCAGCGATACCATAGGAACACCACCCCTCCTGCGGCGCTTGCGATATAGAGCACGATGTTTTCGCACCGCCTCAATCTCCCTCTTCAAGCGCTGAATCCTTCGCTCGATCAGTCGCCTATCGGTCTCCAACTGGGTCTCTCCAGGCCCTCTGGTACCGATCCCAGCACCCAGCCTCTCCAGGTGACTCCACTGCCCAGCCAGGCGAGGCAACAAATACTCGCTCTGTGCCAGATCCACTTGTAGCTGCCCCTCATGCGTATGGGCATGATTGGCAAAGATATCTAGGATCAACGCAGTGCGATCGATAACCTTAACCTCAAGAGCCTCCTCCAAATACCTCTGCTGCCTGGGTGAAAGCTCATCATCGAAGATGGCCACATCGTATCCAGTCTCATTCTTGAGAGCCACCACTTCCTCTAGCTTGCCTCTGCCTAAGTAAGATGTAGGCGATGGTCTATCTAGCCGCTGCACCACTTCAGCCACAACTTCAACATCAGCCGTGTCAGCCAAGCTAGCCAACTCAGCTATAGAATCCTCTGCTCGCCAGCCGGCATTCCCAGTCTTTGTCTCCACACCAACCAGTACCGCCCGCTCTTTGGTCTCCGCCGTGGGGTAGAGTTTGCCGGGGATGGTACCTCCTTTATGTCACCTGTTTATGTCAATCACACCTGTTTTATGTCAAACGTGGCAGGAACAAAAGCGTTGTTATGTCGCCATGTCCATGCTTTTCTTGGTTCTATCCCTTGCCCACAGATGTATGCCACTTCGCTAGGCGGGCCAATCCCTCCGCCACCTCGTTGTCAGGAGCAGTCAGTGAAAGACGCACATAGCCCTCCCCGTACCTGCCATAGCCTGTGCCTGGGGTAACCACCACCCCAGTCTCTTCTAACAACTTGGTGGCAAATCCCTCCGCGGTATAGCCCTGCGGGATTCCAGCCCAGATATACAGGCTGGCTTTGGGTGGAGTCACCCGCAGGCCCATCTCCCGGAGAACCCCTAACATGGCATCGCGCCGCCGTTGATAGATCTCATTATGCTCCCTGATACACCCCTGGTCCCCCTGCAAAGCTTCAATAGCAGCATACTGAATAGCCTGAGGAATCCCAGAATCAAGATTTGACTTGATCCGCATTAAAGCATCTCTTATCTGGGCATTACCCACTGCCATCCCCACCCGCCACCCGGTCATGTTGAAACTCTTGGACAAGGAATGAAACTCCAACCCGATATCTTTGGCCCCAGGCACCTGCATGAAGCTGACGGGCCGATAGCCATCGAAAGCTACCTCCGTATAAGGGGCATCATGGCAGACTACCAGGTCGTATCTCTTAGCAAAATCCACCACCTCTTGGAAGAAGTCCATGCCAGCAACTGCCGCCGTTGGGTTATTGGGGTAATTCAACCACAACAGCTTGGCGCGACGAGCTACTTCTGCTGGTATCTGCCCCAGGTCAGGTAGAAAGCGGTTTTTCTCGGTCAAAGGCAAGAAATAGCACTGGCCACCGGCGAACATCGTGCTTACGGAATAGACCGGATAGGCCGGGTCGGGAACAAGAACAATGTCGCCAGGATCAACAAAGCACAAGGCAATATGCCCAATACCTTCCTTCGATCCGATCAGAGGTAACACTTCTTTATCGGGATCGAGCACTACACCGAAGCGCTGCTCATACCATCGGGCTATAGTTCGTCGGAACTCCGATAGCCCGTACGTCTCAGGATAACGGTGATTGGCCGGATCCCTAGCAGCCTGGCACAGTCGTTCGATAACATGGCTCGGCGTAGGAATGTCAGGATCGCCAATAGCAAAGCTAATCACCTTCTCTCCCCGAGCCTTCTTTTCAGCAATCTTCTCCGAGATTCGCACAAAGAGATAGGGTGGTAACCCTTCAATGCGCCTGGAAATTCTCATTGTTCCTCCAACACCAAGTTCCTCCGCAGCCAATCACCAGTGAATACCAGAGCAGCTTCTCCCCTGAGATATACCCCGCCTTTCCCGTCCCATCCTACCGTCAACCGTCCCCCGGGGAGTATGACATCCACCCAACGATCAACATAGCTATGCAGCATGGCTGTCACTGCTATAGCACAAGCGCCACTGCCACAGGATAGGGTTTCTCCTACACCCCTTTCCCAGACCCGAGCCTTTATCTCCTTCCGCGACGCCACGCTGGCCACCTCAAAGTTCAAGCCTTGCGGGAAGAGTTCGTGATGCACCACGATGGGGCCTAAGTCAGGCAGAGGAAAATCAGACAACTCTTTGACAAAACACACCCCATGAGGATTTCCCATCGAAACGAAACTCAACAGCAGATCCGTGCCCTGGACATGAAGGGGATAGTCCAGTATAGGAGCTCTGTCAGCCGATATCGCCACCGGGATTTCCTCAGCGCCAAACTTTGGTATTCCCATATTCACTTCGAATCTGCCATCACCCTCCGGCCTGACCCTCCTGATGCCAGCGGTCGTCTCGATGCTAATCTCCTTGCCAGCCCTAGCCAAGCCTCGATCAATAACGTACCTGGCAAAGCACCGCAAGCCATTGCCGCACACCTCTGCTTCGGAGCCGTCCGAGTTGAATATGCGCATGCGGAAATCCGCCACCTTCGATTTCAGCAACAGCATCAGGCCATCGCCTCCAATACCAAAGCGTCGCTGGCACATGGCTTCGGCTAGCCTGGGCCAGTCGCAGTCTAGCCCTTCAGCCTCTACCAGGACGAAATCATTTCCGGTGGCTTGTAGCTTGGCGAACTTCATGCCTTGTGCTGGACTTCCCATCTATGCCGATTGTAACAGGAGCACATCCCAGGGGCAAGAGGCACGGTGTTACTCTCTTGTGCCGATTTGCGACCTGAGGTAGGACTCGATGAACTTGTCTAGATCACCATCCAAAATCGCAGTAGTGTTGCCGGTTTCAACGCCGGTGCGGTGGTCTTTTACCATCTTATATGGATGGAGAACATAGCTTCGGATCTGGTTGCCCCAGGCAGCGCTTTGATGCTCACCCTTGAGCCTTGCCCTTTCCTCAGCTTCCTTGGCTCGCTCCACACCTAAGAGGCGAGCCTGAAGGACTTTAAGAGCCACTTCCTTATTCTGATGCTGAGAACGCTGGCTCTGACAAGTAGCCACCAGCCCTGTAGGAAGGTGAATGATACGGACTGCAGAACTCGTCTTCTGCATATGTTGCCCACCAGGCCCGCTGGATCTGAAAGTCTCCACCTTTAGTTCATCAGGGCCTATGCGTACCTCCGTAGCCTTATCTACTTCAGGAAGAACCTCTACCAGAGCGAAGGACGTGTGTCGAGCATGATCCGCATCGAAGGGAGAAAGACGGACGAGGCGGTGTACACCGTGCTCAGATTTCAGATATCCGTAGGCATAATCCCCGCTGATCTCCAGCAGGGCACTCTTTATACCTGCTTCTTCTCCGGGAGATGTGTCCAGCAAATCCGTACGATAACCCCGCCTTTCCGCCCACCTTATATACATCCTGAGCAGCATCTCCGCCCAGTCCTGAGACTCTGTACCGCCTGCGCCCGCATGGACAGCCAGAAGCGCGTCCCTGTGGTCATATTCACCACTCAGAAGCAGTTGAAAGTCCAGCTTCTCCAGTTGGGAAGAAATCTGATCGAGTTCGGAGGCGATTTCCGCCTCTAAAGACACGTCCTTCTCCTGAAGAGATAGACTAACCAGTTCGGCTAGGTCATTGACCTTTCCTTCCAAGGCGCGCCAGGTTTGTATTTCATCGTTCAGGATAGAAAGTCGGCGCATAACATCATTTGCCCTCGAGGGATCCTGCCAGAAATCGGGCTTGCCTGACTCTGTAATTAACCGAGCCGCCTCTTTTTCCTTGCCGGCAATGTCAAAGACGCACCATCGTGGAAATGATGCGATCCCTCAAGTCTTCCAGTCTTTCCTTCTCATTTTGCATTATCGATCCTCCTCATCTCAGCAGGCAGAGCTTCAACAGGCTGAAAGAACCGCTGTTGCTCGAGGTCTTCCTCGGCTTGATAGAACTCCAGAGGCAGCCAGATGAGCCAGACGCATGGGCTCGGGAAGGCGATAGCCCCGACAGCAATTCATTACCACAGAGATAGCTGTCGGCAGGTCCACCTTATGCCCAACGGAGATATATACCGGCCTTACTCCTGCCTTAGTGCGCAGTGCCACACCAACAACCTCAGCGCCATCCTTCATTTCCGCAAAGCTGCCAGTATCTTTCTCCAGCAGCCCATGCTTTCCACAAAGGATAGACTTAGCACAACCAATGCTAGGGGTGTTCAGCAGCAGCCCAAGGTGTGAAGCAATGCCCAATCGCCTCGGGTGAGCAATGCCCTGGCCATCCACAAGAATGACGTCTGGTACCGTGGTTAGCTGTTGACAGGCAGCCAGAATCACCGGAGCTTCGCGGAACGATAGAATCCCCGGCACATAGGGAAAGGTGACTTTCTGTCTCACTACTCGTGTCTCCACCAGATTCAATTGAGGGTAGGACATGACCACCACTGCCCCAGTAGCCACCCCATCAAGGCTCTCTTTGGAAACATCCACCCCGGCAACAAGCTTCGGCGGAGTGACACTTCTGTCCTGGGATACCATACCAGCCAGTCTCGTTTGAATCGCCTTCGCTTCGGTTGACGTTACCTTCCAAGAGTGTAGCTCTAGCACCTGCATGGCTTTGATTATAGTTCCTGATCAGCCCTGAAGCAACCACGTTCTTGGCACAACACGAGACGGGTGTCAAAGGTAACCCCAAGCTCAGGCTGTGTCCCTGATAGTCAAGAAACCGGCCGCTAGGCCCTACGAGGTCTCTTAATGTATCCCCCTGCAAGTAAACCACCTCACAACGCATTACATGAAGCGATTTTTTAGAATGTCCAGAGGAGGACCCCCGTCCTCCACATACAGACAACATTTGGGCACGACTAGCCCATTGACGTATACTTAAGGTGCTTCAAATTACCATGGAGAAAAGGCATTGAACCGCCCAGCAACTCATACGCCTGTTCTGCTTCGCGAATCCGTCCAACTGCTGAACATCCGGCCTGGTGGGCATTACGTCGACTGCACTGTCGGGACGGGCGGTCATGCCCTGGCTATTCTGGAGAGCAGCACGCCAGAAGGACAGCTATTAGGCATTGATCTAGATCACAAAGCCCTGGAGGTAGCAGCCAGAAGGTTCGAAGGCTACAGCAAGAATGTGGTCCTGGTCAATGACAACTTCACACATCTGGAGAGCATCTGCCACAGGTTTCAGTTTCACCCAGTGGATGGCATCCTGTTTGACTTGGGAATGTCCTGGTTACAGCTAGAGGATCCGAGCCGAGGGTTCAGCTTTCGATTTGAAGGCCCTCTCGATATGCGTTTTGGTACAACGCAGTCCGCCACGGCAGCCAGCCTGGTAAATCGACTTTCGGAAACCGAACTGGCCAGACTCTTGGAAAGATATGGCGAAGAGCGCCGAGGCCGCCTGATAGCCAGGGAAATTGTTGCTGGCCGTCCTTTCAACACCACCCTTCAATTGGTCAGCGCCATACAGCAGGTTCTGGGAAGAAGTGGTAGGATCCACCCAGCCACCAGGACCTTCCAGGCGCTGCGCATCGCCGTCAACCAGGAGTTCTCAAACCTGGAGGAGGCCTTGAGCCAGACTGTCAGGCTTCTCTCTCCCGGAGGCAGACTGGCAGTTATCAGTTACCATTCCCTGGAAGACCGCTTGGTCAAGCGATTCATGCATCAGGAATCGACGGATTGCCTCTGCCCCCCGAAGGTTCCAGTTTGCAAGTGTGGGCATACCGCTACCCTCAGACTTGTCAACCGAAAGCCCATCACACCTTCTCGGGATGAAAAGGAAGCAAACCCACACAGCCGCAGCGCTAAAATGAGGGTGGCTGAGTGCTTGCAATGATACAGAGGGGTCGTACGTAAGTTGGGAGACATGTATCCTTGTTTAGCAAACGTTAGCCACGAATAGAGCCGCCAGAGAAGCTCCTGGCTACCATTTCTTTCAAAGAATCAAACCATTTGAGCTTCAATGCTTCCGACCATTGGGCATCAAAAGAGGGGAACTTCTGTATCAAAAGCACGAGGTAACCGAGACGGGCGAACCATTCCTCACGCACCTCCTTGGGCCAATTAGGATCAAAAGAGGGCAACTTGCTAGCCAGGTCCCATTCTGCTGTTTCCGGTTTGTTTGGCTCATTCCTAGGCGAAGAGTAAGACACCCTTCTTCTTCGGGGTGAAATCGCCTTTGAAGCATTTTTTTGTGCCGCACCTACTCTCGACCTGTTCGCCAAGCTGGGAGAAAGGGGAATACCAGCGTCTTTGGCCAGAGCCAGAAAGAAAGACACACACTTATGCCCGACGTTGTTCTCCGCTCCCCATCTTCGGAAACACTCCTCAACCTGGCCCAGTGTAGCATGTCCGACATCCAAATCCCCTAACACCGGCTGGTAAGCCGCCCTGACTATGTCTCCTAGCACAGCGGCGCGATCCTTCCCCCCTGCATTAACCAGGCTGACCATCTCCTGGGTCGGGCAACTGTCGTCACTCATCAAACCCAGAAAAAGAAGCGTTCCCTTGGCAGTCAGAGCAGCGCTATCTGAGAATCCCAGATCCTTGAAGTAGCTCCGGTCGAACTGCGTCGGTGTATTTTCCTGGACTGCTTGCAATAGCCGTTGCCAAGCAGAATAGGTCAGGTAAGGTGGCAGACGGTTGCTATCTCGTGATTTCATCATCTCATCTTCCCCATGCGTGTTAATTTTCAATTCAACATTATACAACAGATGAAATGGAATGTCAAGACCTATCTTTGACGCACTGTACAGTCATCATGACATTCATGATGAGATGATATCAGTACCAGTATAGCACGTGATTTAGCTATGAAATAGCCCAGTATTAATAATTCATCTCATTTCCAAAAACCTATTGACAGTGCAAAATTCGCCGTTCTAAAATAGCAACATCAAGGTTCCAGCACGTTGCATCAAGACCGCGGTATTCATGCAGACAAGCTGAATCCTAATTACTAGAAGGAGGAGAAAGTGAGCGAGAGATCAAGTGGAAGACCACCGGCAACAATCAAGGTGATCGGTGTGGGTGGAGGAGGGTGCAATGCTGTGAGACGGATGCTGACCAAGGCAACGCCAGGGGTCGAGTACATAGTGTGCAACACTGACATAAAGTCACTCGATTCCTGTCCGAACACTGTCTTGTCAGTGCAGATAGGTGAGCATCTGACTCGCGGCTTTGGGGCGGGAGGCGATGTCGGAGTCGGAGCGCGGGCTGCAGAGGAGGGGCGCTTTCTATTAAAGAGATCCCTAAAAGACGCCGAACTGGTGTTCATTACTGCCGGCATGGGCGGCGGCACGGGCACAGGGGCAGCCCCCGTAGTAGCTCAGATAGCTAAGGAAAGCCGTGCCCTGGTAATCGGCGTAGTCACCACGCCCTTCTCCTTTGAGGGGAAGAAGCGCTTTCAGTTAGCTCTGGGTGGCATCCGCCGACTCAGACAAGAAGTAGACAATCTTATTGTTATTCACAATGATCGTCTGCTGCAGTTCGTAGAGCAGAATGCCCCCACGACCCACGCCTTCGCCGTAGCCGACGAGGCTGTTTCTGAGGGCATCCTGGCCGTCTCCCACCTCGTCAATGTCCCTGGAGAGATCAATGTTGACCTGGCTGATGTCAAGACAGTGATGAGCATTCCGGGCGGTGCGCTCATGGCCATCGGCAGAGGGGACGGCTGCCGCTATCCAGCTCAGGAGGCAGCCGAACAGGCCATTTCTAACCCCTTGCTAGACATCGATGTCAAGGGTGCCAAAGGGATCCTGTTCAACTTCAGTGGCGGCCCAGATCTGACTCTGGGAGAAGTCAACGACGCGGCCAATCTGATTGCCAGGGAAGTCGATCCTGAGGCCATCATGTTCTTTGGTATGTCGAGCCCCAGTGAGGAACTGAGGGATACAGTTAAGCTCACGCTGATAGCTACTGGTATTCATCCGCCTCTGCCCAGCAACTGGCTATCCGAAATGGGTGAGACTATCAGAGAAGTAGTGATGGGACGCAGGAGATAGGTGACAATCGAAACAATAATAATATAGAAAGGAGACCCGAACAATGTCTATGCTTCTATCGTGGATCAATGCAGCAGCAGGGATAGTGCTCTTCTATGCCATCTCGGACATATCCAATTGGAAGATATTCGATTCACCCGGTTCTAAGATACTGCCCTTCATCCTAGGCATAGTACTATTCTTGAATGCCGTATATTTGGCTGTAGGCAAAGAGGGATTGCTACGCCGCAGCTAATCTGCCCCCGGCGTACAGCTTTCGGAAAGCATGGTTGCCGATCTCTGAGGCCACCTCAATGAGGTGATTAAGACAGCACCTTGTCGCTAGTCTCACCAAGGAGGCCTGGAACGGCAGAGTGAATTGAAGGGCTTAGTACCCTCGCCCGTCGCTTTCCTACGCTGCTGAAAGCTGATAGCCTAGGGCTTTTGGGCGGAGGTTGTCTTTTTGGGGGGAGGCCTTCCCCCTCCCCCCAAACCATCGAGCCATAGTTATCATAAAAATTTTGCTAATGAAAGGAGGAAGAGGAATGGTGGAGACAATGATCCGTATCGGAAACTCCAGAATGATGGATCGCACCAGACCACCAGCGTTGATCAAAGTCATCGGCGTGGGTGGTGGTGGCTGCAATACTGTTCGCCGCATGATACGCAGCCAGCGGATCCCCGGCGTCGAGTGCGTCGTTGCCAATACAGATATCAAATCCCTGGACATGTCACAGGGGGCAGTAGCACTGCAAATAGGTGAGCATCTCACTCATGGCTTCGGGGCAGGAGGAGATGTCAAAGTTGGCAAGCAGGCAGCCGAGGAAGGACTGTTCCTACTGAAGAGGGTAGTCAAAGATGCTGAACTAATATTCATTACGGTAGGCATGGGTGGAGGTACAGGCACAGGAGCAGCTCCGGTTGTAGCCAGGATAGCTAAGGACAGTGGGGCCCTAGTCCTGGCTGTTGTGACGACGCCTTTCTCCTTTGAAGGCAGAAAGCGACTGGATGTTGCCTTAGCAGGTATCCAGCGCCTCAAAGCCGAAGTCGATAATATGATCGTCGTCCACAATGACCGTCTTCTCCAGTACTCGGACCATAACGCCAGTATTTCCCAAGCCTTCGCCATGGCCGATGAGGTAGTTAGCGAGGGAATTACGAGCGTGTCCCAGCTTATCAATGTCCCCGGTGAGATAAACGTTGATCTGGCTGATGTAAAGATGGTGATGAGCCTGCCTGGCACAGCCATCATGGCCATGGGTCAGGGCGAGGGCGCACATCCAGCTATGGATGCAGCACAACAAGCCATATCCAACCCTCTGATAGATGTCACCATAAAAGGTGCCCGCGGGCTTCTCATCAGCTTCTCAGGTGGACCAGACCTCAGCCTGGGTGAGGTAACTGAGGCAGCTACCCTTATTGCCCGAGAAGCCGACCCCAACTGCAACTTCAAGTTTGGTCTAGCTTCTCTGACAGAAGACCTTCTGGGCAAGTCTAAGGTTAACGTCATTGCCACAGGGATCAAGTCAGGAAGCACATCACGGGGGTGGCTGGCTGACCTGGGAGATAAGATTACGGAGGCCACGAACCGCCGCGGGCGCTAAGCCGCAGGCACGCTAGAAGGAGCGTGAAAGCGGGGAAAATCTTGAGCAGCACCGCACCTCCTACAGCCGAACCGACTTAGAAAGACGAACCGGGAAGCAGTGGCAGGTGCCTGGATACTGCGAACGTTGCAGCCGAAGCGCAGAGGCGGGCAAGCCGTCTGTCATCGGCCCTAGAAGATAGGGCTGATCAACTTAAAGAGGGAGGCACATCATGATGGTAAGTGAAATAGGACAGAGGGTTAGGCCAGGAGACTTTGGTAGAGTCGTAGCGCACATAAAGGTCATAGGGGTTGGTGGTGGCGGTTGCAATACCGTTCGCCGCATGATGCAGAAGCAGGCCGTCCCAGGAGTGGAGCATATTGTCGTTAACACTGATATCAAATCTCTCGGGCTGGCGTCTAGTGTCCGTGCTATCCAGCTGGGTTCACGCCTGACTCAAGGATGCGGAGCGGGTGGAGATATCAAGGTCGGTGAATTGGCAGCCAAGGAAAGTCGTGCAGAATTGCAGAAGGCAATTAGAGGGGCTGAACTGGTATTCATCGCAGCTGGCATGGGCGGAGGCACAGGCACCGGCTCAGCTCCAGTGGTAGCTGAAATAGCCAAACAGAGCGGCGCCTTAGTAATTGCCGTGGTTACCACGCCCTTCTCTTTTGAAGGCAATAGAAGATGTGAAATTGCCATCACAGGCTTACGCCGCCTTATGGAGAGAGTGAATAGCACTGTCATCGTGCCCAATGACCACCTGCTGCGCCTAGGTGATCATGACGTACCTATCCAGAGGGCCTTCGCCGCAGCCGACCACGTGGTCGCAGAGGGTATCATCGCCATATCTGAGCTGGTCAACGTCCCAGGGGAGATAAACGTGGATCTGGCTGATGTCAGAAGGGTAATGAGCATTCCCGGGATAGCCCTTATGGCTACTGGGTGGGGTGAAGGCGTCCATGCAGCAGAGCAGGCCGCAGAAGAGGTCATCTTCGAACCTCTGCTTGATAGTCATGTAAATGGCGCTAAGGGCATCCTCTTCTCCTTTTCAGGCGGTCCTGACTTAACCCTTAGCGGGGTGGAAAAGGCAGCTAATCTCATTTCCAAACAGGTTGATCCTCACGCTATTATCTTCTTCGGAATGAATCTACCTAGCGAGGAATTGATAGGCAAAGTCAAAATCAACCTGGTAGCTACGGGGATAAAGCCAGCACCGGACAACAACTGGTTCCTCCGAGTGAAACATGGACTGAGACAGGCACAGGCGATACAACTTGGCAGACCTGTCAGGCTGGGCATGGCCACGGCCACGGGATAGATAGTGGGTATGTCGGAGGCATAACACGTGCGACGCACAGCGCGAGGTACAGCAAGACATACAGGACGGCCTGCGGCCAGACTGCTTAAGACTGTTGGGGTAGTTCTGGTTCTACTCCCGGAACCCATAACCACGGGAGTGGGCGTAGGCCTTATTTTCGGGGCGCTTGCCCTCTCGGGCAAGCGCCGCCGACCAATCCCGTCTTCCGGGGTCATTATACGACACGGATCCTTAGCACCCCTAAGGGCATGAGGCTTCTTCATGACCCTGTGCTCAAAGCTGAGAAGAGCACGGTGCTTTGAAGATTGTTCGGGGCTGTAGCTAGGAGTGACCCTCCCTAGGCGTTGAGGCGCATTTCACTGGGGTCGCCTGGATTCGAACCAGGGACCAATCGGTTATGAGCCGACCGCTCTGCCGCTGAGCTACGACCCCTCAGCCATTTGGTGCCCGCTACCCCCATTATAGTGGGGCGGTGTCTAGATTTCAAAGCCGCATCACGCGGATGTTTCTATCAACGTCTTCATCCTTCCAGAAGGTATGATAGAAATCCCCAAAATTCCTGGTAGGTTATGTCAACTCAGCCACCCTGCAAACTCACGAAACAGCCCCTGTCTTACCTCCCACAGGAACCGGGGCAACCACCACCCCAACTCGCTTCCCGCCCCTGAAGACGACTGCCCTTGCCACAACAGCCCGCGAATTCATGCCTGATTAACTTCTCATGGCCCGAGCACATAGCTCTTCTATGTCAATCTCATTATGGTATCTGCCGATATGGCTCAATTCGTGGGCGTCGCTGTTCGACAAAAGGAGAAGGTCATGCTTCTCCGCTAGCTCCCTGACCCTCGCTTTATCTATATCCTCGTCATGAAGTGGGTTTCTGAACTCAATACCGTGGATACCAGCATCTATTAAGGAATCGAGGTTCTTAACATGCGGGTGACCAGGATGCGCGATGAACCTGAAGGTGACATCCCCCGGCAGATATAGCTCAACGATATGTAATACTCCTCTTTCGGTACCGAGGAAGACCTTATCCGTCTCCTGACCAGGGATAACCGTTATCTCACCCTCGAGATAGCGGTCAGCTATCTGCTTCACTTCATAGCCATAAGCCTTGGTGTAGTGCTCTGTAATAGCAATCCCATCCAACCCTCGCACCTTCACCGCCGCCGCAATCTGTTTCACGATTTCTAGAGTGGGGTTCGGGCATCCTGTCGCTTCCCGACAGTGGGTATGCAAATCCAGTTTCAAAATGCTTTCCTAAGCCTGGCAGCTATAGCAGTCATCTAGATAAAGGACACACAAATTATGGCTATAGGATATCACAAACTCGCCTCAGAAGCGAGCTTGACAGCCGTGTACAATGAGCATACCATCAATATCACCCGTATGAAATCAAGGTCACCTGCTCCCCGGATGAAATTGGAAGATCTCCACCCATATCCGCTGCCATGAATCGAAACTGTGCCCTGGACTCAATCTTTAACTCCACGTCTGTGGCCATCGCCGGGGCTGCTGCTGGGAGGATAGGTCAGGCTTTCCTTAACTGTCTGCTCGATTCTGGATTTAAGGGGAAGATCTACCCCCTCAACCCTAAGGGTGGAGAACTCTGCGGTCTGAAAGTCTATGCCAGCATCAAGGACGTCCCAGGGCCGGTTGACTTTGTGATTGCCTGCATTCCAGCCCCACTAACGCCACAGCTAATCAGAGACTGTGCCCCTAAAGGAGTTAAGGCAGTTTCTTTCTTCACGGCCGGATTCTCAGAAACAGGCACCCAGGAAGGGCGGGAACTGGAAGATAGGATGCTGCGTGCAGCCAGGGCTGGCGGAGTCAGGATATTGGGTCCCAATTGCGTTGGCATGTATCGTCCCAAAGTGGGACTATCCTTCGCCTCCGACTTCCCCAAACAGGCAGGGCGGGTTGCCTTTATCTGCCAAAGCGGCGGCAATGCCATCTATCTAGTCCGATCTGCTGCCTACCGTGGTGTCCGTTTCAGTAAGGCCGTTTCCTACGGAAACGCCTGTGACATCAACGAAAGCGAGCTTCTGGAGTATCTTGTTGACGATGATGAGACTGACTTGGTTGCTGCTTACATCGAGGGAGTAAGAGATGGACAGCAATTTTATGAAGCCCTCAAGAAGCTCTCGGCAGCAAAGCCGGTGGTAATTCTCAAAGCTGGTAGCAGCGAGGCTGGCGCCAGAGCCGCTGCCTCTCACACCGGCGCTTTGGCCGGGTCCGACAAGCTGTGGGATGGAATGTTGCAGCAGCTTGGCGTCATACGGGTTCATGACCTGGAGGAGCTTGTCGATATACTGGTTGCCTTCTCGTTCCTATCTCTTCCTGAAGGTAGGCGAGTAGCCGTATGTGGGGGTGGTGGAGGGCATAGCGTCTTGACCACCGATCAATATGCCGCTGCTGGCTTTGTCTTGCCACCTCTACCCATCCAGATGCAGCAAGAGTTAAGCCATCAGGTGAAGAAACTGGTCAACAGTGACGCTGGCTTCATGCTCAACAATCCAGTGGACGTTACCAACCTGGCCACGACTGAAGCCCATCACGTCGTGATGAAAGCGCTGGCCACCTATGCGGGGATTGACCTGCTGGTAGGACAGTTCAGCGTGAACAACGCCGGTTGGCCTTATGCAGACTCCAATTTTAGTACCTGGCCAGAATTTTTCATTGAGGCTCTTATCAAAGCCCACCGCGAGACAAATAAGCCAGTGGCCATGATAATCCACGGCGTTCTCTCAAGGTGGGACATGCAAAAAGCACTGAAGCTGCAGCAGCAATGCTATGAAGCAGGGCTGCCCGTGTTTCACTCCCCAGCAAGGGCTGCCAGGGCTATCGCTCGGTTCCTGCGCTACCACGAGAGGAGCAACGAACAAAGTGGTTAAGCGATCATGTCTGACTTGCCAAAGACCGCCGTCTGCAAGACGTGGATCAGGCAACTTGGGTAAGTGTCGGCTGACGTCAGCCGACCTATTCGATGGCCCTATTCAATAAGTGAGGCATAGGCCTTAACCCTTTGCCCATGCGACGACGAGAGATATTTTGGGTAACTCATTCGAATCACATAAGCTTCTTTGTCACAACCACCATCAACGCCCGAAAGGGGTATAGAAATATCTATCCGAGGTTAGCTAAGGCGCTTCCCAGCGCATTTGGTGAAGCGTTTTCCAGGAGGGGGGCGGTTAGCGCAGTACCTCCTTCGATCGATGCTGACACATTCAAAGTACACGGGAGTGAGGGGGCCATTGGATCACTTCGAGCGGGCCCGGCCAGAGGTAACGTTATTACTGCTAAATTATGGAGTACCAAGAGACCCAGTGCCCAACGCTACGCTCCTTAGCCCTGCCGATTCTGTTGCGACGGGCACTAAGACCATCTATAATAAACCGAGAATAGACTGAGGCGAAATGGAGAAATCATGTTCGACAAGATTCTGATCGCGAACCGAGGGGAAATAGCGGTGAGGATAATCAGAACGTGTAAAGAGATGGGAATACGCACGGTAGCGATCCATTCCGATATTGATGCAGAGGCTCTTCATGTAAAACTTGCCGATGAAGCCCATTGTGTGGGCCCGGCAGAGGCGGCACAAAGCTACCTTAATATGAAGACGATCCTGAATGTTGCCGAGGCAAGTGGGGCCCAAGCCATCCATCCTGGATACGGTTTTCTGGCCGAGAATCCCGACTTCGCTGAAATGTGTGAGCAGCGGGGAATTGCTTTCATCGGGCCACCCAGCCGGTGTATGTACAAAGCCAAGCCGAAACACAAGGCACGCCAGCTTATGAGCTTGATCAACATACCGGTAGCTCCAGGCTCCGGGGAAGCGATAGAGGACTCAACGGAGAAAGGGTGGAAACAGGCTCTAGAGGTAGCCACGACTATTGGCTTTCCTGTGGTGGTCAAACCCACAGGCACAGGCGGTGGCATCGGTATGGTCGTGGCTAAAGACGGGGACCAACTCAAGAATGCTATCGAATATGCTGAAAAAAGGGGAAAGAGAGCCTTTGGTATCTCTGCTTTCTACATCGAGAAGTTCCTCCCTGGAATAAGGCATGTTGAATTTCAGGTGCTGGCTGACAGAAAGGGTAACGTCATCCATCTGGGAGACAGAGATTGCTCTATTCAGAGAAGGTTTCAAAAGCTAGTAGAGGAAACGCCGTGTCCGGTCATGACACCCTTCCTTAGAATGAAGATGGCAGTGGCTGCTATGGAGATAGCCAGAGCTTTGCAATACGTCAACGCAATGACTGTAGAATTTCTCTACTCCCCAGAGACGCAGGAATTCTACTTCAACGAGATTAACAGCCGTCTCCAAGTCGAGCACTGCATCACTGAGCTTGTTACCAGAGTAGATATAGTTAAGCAACAAATAAAGATCGCCGCCGGAGAGCAGTTAGGTTATACTCAGGATGATATCCGTTTCGGTACGCACGCTATAGAATGCCGAATCAACGCCGAAGATCCCTTGCACGACTTTCGCCCCAGTTCTGGGACCATTTCTCGTCTCCGCTTCCCACATGGCCTTGGGGTTAGAATCGACGAAGGAGTATATGAGGGCTACGAGGTCCCCTTCTACTATGATTCTCTCCTTGTTAAGCTAGCGGCGTGGGGAAAAACAAGGGATGAAGCCATAGGGCGCATGAGGCGAGCCATCAATGAAATGGTAGTGGAAGGAATCCAAACGACTCTTCCATTTCACCGGACTGTGATGGACGACGAGCAATTCCAGAAAGGCCAATATACCACAGCCTTTGTGGAAGAGCAAGAAATACTCGGGAAACTGAAGCACCGCAGTCAGCACAAGTAAGGCAGATGAAACCCTTACAACTGGGTAGGACGAAACCCACTGTGAAAGCCGCGTCCTAGTAATATCTCAACGCTTCTGCCGGATATACTCTGGCAGCCTGGCGAGCTGGCAGGAAAGTTGTGGTCAGCGAAGCCAAGTAGGCAACCCCGGCAATCAGAGCGATGCGTGCCCAGGGGATTACGGTGGTCAGCCCCTGCACACCTGCCTCAGGCACAACTTGGTAGGTCAGTACCACCCCAAGTACTACCCCGATAATGATGCCCAGCAAGGCCACAAAGGAGGACTCCAGAAGGAAGCTGAACTGGACCATTCCCTGCCTGAAGCCGATAGCGCGGAGCACTCCTATCTGCTGACGGCGCTCCACCACCGTACGGGCTGCAATGACCCCCAGCGCGGCAATGCCCACAATGAGGCCCAAGCCCATGAACGCCATCATCAGATTCAGAAAGAGTTGGGTCATCCGGGTAATGTCCTTCACCTCTTCTTCCACGACAATCGTATCTATCCCATGATCTCTGAAGCCGCTTTCCAGGCTCTTGGCTAACTGCGGTGCATCAGCCACTTTGTCGGATTTCAGTTTGAACCAGTAGTAGGTGGGCGGCAGAAGCCACCCAGCAAAGGCATCCAGAGTGTCCTTGGACATAGCCACAAATGGAGCGTAGAAAGCCATCTGATCAACGACCGCAATGACCTTCAGTTCGTAGATTTCCCCGGTGAGCGGGCTGCGTACTTCAATGGCGATGTTATCCGGAAGGTAGTCCGATTTGAGGTTGAAGTCTCCCTTAAGGGATAGGTCGGGCGTGGGGCCAAACATGCCCTCTCCTCCGGGCACCATCACGGCATTGACCACTGCCACCGAAGGAACGTTCTTCACAGCGTCCCACACCTCTGTGGCAGAAGCATAGTCCCGGGTCATCAGATCGAACTCGAAGGAATTACTGTCGATAAAGCTGGCATCTACCCCAGTCAGAGTCATTTCTTCCCACTCACCTTCAGTTCCAGCCTGTCGCATTTCAATCGGTATGACGGTGCTGGCGGCAATGGCCTCGAAATTATCCGGGTCTATGCCCCGCTCCTCCATGGCGGTCTTGATGTCTGAAATGGGATTGGCCGGGCTGGCCGAGGCGATGATGTGAAAACCTCCACTGACCCGATAGGTATCACTCAACAGGTGAGAAAAAGAAGCGTTCATAGATGACATCATCACCAGAGTGAAGATCACCATCGAGAACATAGCCACAGCCATCCCTGTGCGAAATCGAGCTGCCAATGGGTAGGCCACGGCTGTCTTCAAGATTGGCGCCAGCCTTCGGAGCCGTCCAAACAGACCCGTGATGATTGCCAGCAACACATCGGAGTTATACATTACGAGCCATACTGCTCCAGCCACCAGCATCACCCCTGCAAGGATAAACATCTCCATGCCGGTGCTGGACTCCTCTCCCAGCGGATGGTATCTAGCTGGTGTCAGCCAGAAGCCCAGAAGGGCCACGCCGATTGCTGTGAAGGCAGCGCGGTCAGGCAGCCCAAGGCGTCTACCCAGAAGTGGCACACCGATGATGGCTAATGAACTTCCCAGTGAATAGGTTGCGAACTGCTTCTGCTGTAAGCCAGAGAACAAGATCATAAGACCCAACAGCGGGAGAAGCACTGTGAAAGCCCATCTCCTTATTCCACCGCCCCCACCCCGCTCCGGCTCCGGGGTATCGCGAATAGCGCTGACAATATTCAAACGGCTGACACGGCGAGCCGAAAAGAAGACCACTGCCAGCGTCACAATCACCCCCAGTGCGTAGGAGATGGCTACTCCGCTAGGAGTGAACTTGTAGACCAGCGGGAATCCTTGCTGTTCAAAAGACGGCGCCACCAGTTGAACCATGGCCCACCCGAGCAGGAGACCCAGAAGGCTCCCGATCGCCGAAGACAGAAAGGCGTAGGGGACTCCTTCGAAGGTAAATAGATGCGTTACATGGCCTTGTTGAGCGCCAACAGCCCGGGCGATGCCCAGTTCCTTCTTCCGTTCTGCGGCCAGCATCACAAACACGAGGAAAACAAGCAGCACTCCAGCCATGAGAGAAAAACTACCCAGAACCAGGAAAAGCGTAGTGAAAGCGGCCCCAGCCTCGTTCGCTGCATCCAGGTTATCTTTCTTAATGGCAAAAACCTTGAGCCCGGCTCCCTCAAGGCCAGCATCAGCCTCGAGACGCTGCTTCACCTCATCGCTGTATTTGGCACCTCCAATGACGCCACCCTGGTTTGAAATCAGGATAGCATTGATCTCACCTTCTCTTCCGGCAAGCGCTTGTAGGCGATCCAGCGGCATAACCACAGTGAACTTGATTTTTGTCAGGCTCAGCGCCTCCGTGCCCACGGGATTCCGTACTCGGTCGAATATACCAGTGACTGTCATCGGCTTGGCGCTGCCCGAGAGGAAAATTTGGACTTCGTCGCCAACCGACAGGTCGATTTTTTCGGCCAGTTGGGCACTGACGTACACCTCGTTCTCGCCAAGGTCAGCAATGGACAGGTTTCTGCCATGCGCATCTCGAAGAGGATCAAAGCCTTCCGTATAGCGATCATCAACACCCATGAGGGTAACAACAGGCTCGTAGAGATTGCTTTTCGGAGCTAGGGTCGGGACGATCTCGCCAATGGCCGGAGCAATAGCCTCCACGCGCGGTTCATCCTGAAGAGCCTGCGACACTTGCTGCAAGAGGCTCTCGTCGAAGTAGCCTAATGCCGCCAGCGATTCAGTCGACTTACTTTCGACTCGGAGGTCAACCTCCCCGATGATGTCGGCCCCTAATCCCCGGATAGAATTAGTCAGCGTGTCCCCTATGGAGAAGGAGGCAGAGAAGATCATGGCTGCCAGCATCAGTCCAATAAAGGTAAGCACCATCTGGGCAGGTCGGCGGGTTAGGTTCCGCACGCCCATGACGAAGAAAACCCGCTCGCGCATGGCCATCGCGGCTAAGACGATGCCAGCCAATCCCAAAATGATCATCAATGGAATCAGCGCAGCCTTAAAGCTTTCCATGAGTCTCCTAAGAACATCTGGTTACATCTGGTTACCACGCGATTGCGTCAGAGGCTGTCCCAAAAATCAGGCAAGGTTGGAGCGCATGCTCCAGGCTACCCGTTTCCGTGATTTCAGATATCCTCCACAGATAATCCGCCGCTGTTTGGCGGTGCTTCACTGGCCTATTGCACCGGGGATATCAACCAACACTACCTCGTAATGCTCACGACCGGGCGGCGTGCGGTACACTGTGACAAACTTGGCCACCTGCTCATCGTAGTATCCGCTTTCCACGCCAGCCTGTGCTGCCTCCTTGCTGTCCCAAAGGCTCACTATCAGGCCCTTGCCCTCCGGGGTGCGCATGACATACATGCCCCGGTACCCCTTGCGCTGGCGCGCGGCAGGTACTATCGACCGCTCGAATTGCTCCTGTGCGGTGTCCAGGCTGATCCTGAGGGTGTCAATTTCAAACAGCGTGATCCGAGCAAACATCTTACTCCTCCTTCGGCATCCCTATCGGTAGTTTTCTGCACCATCATCTCTGACGACCCGTAAGCAACTCCTCTATTATCTGGCCATCGGCCATCCGAACGATGCGGTCTGTCTTGCGGCCGACTGCCAAATCATGGGTCACCAGAACGAAGGTCTGTGCATTCTCTCTGTTTAGTCGGCACAGCAGTTCTATGATATCTGCCGATGTCTCACTGTCCAGGTTGCCAGTGGGCTCGTCACCCCACACTATGGCAGGCTTGTTAACCAGGGACCTGGCAATAGCCACCCGCTGCTGTTGTCCAGCCGAGAGCTCGGTAGGCCTTTTATCTCTCTGGTCAGCCAGCCCCACTAACTCTAGAATCTCCTGGGCCTGCTTTCGAGCTTGGGCGCGTGTGACTCCTGAAAGGAGCAATGGCAGCTCTACGTTCTCCACAACACTCAGCACTGGAAGTAAGTTGAAAGCCTGGAACACAAATCCCATCGCTTCAGCCCGAAACCGGGTCCGCTCCCTGTCTGGCATGTTCTGAATATGGAAACCCTGGATGAGGATATCCCCTTCGTCGATGCTGTCAATCCCGGAGAGACAATTGAGCAGTGTCGTCTTACCACACCCGCTGGGCCCCATCACCGCCACCATTTCCCCATCCTGGACAACCAGATCAATGCCTCTCAGCGCATGTACCCTTATCTTGCCCGTGTCATAGGTCTTGTGCACCCCTTTGACTTCAATGATCGCTGCCTTCTGCATCAGTCTCCCTTCGAGTCAGCCGTCTGGTTGACACTCCTTCATAGGTTAATCCGCTAATCACGGGTAATGATACACCAAAACCCAACTCGAGAAAAACGAAGCTCTGCTTTTGTGCAGAAACGCTCCCTTTTGTTCTTGGTAGGCCTTGATTCTGCTTTTATTGCGATCCTTATCCTTGGAGAGGATATATGGGGCTGCATCAATCCCAGGGTAGTCAATCTAAGGGGCAGGTTGTAGCACCCGCCCCAATTATCGTTTAGCGTTGTAGGGTGGGCTCGGCCCACCAATTTCGCTAGATTACCACGTCATTGCCCAGGCCGCCTATGGCCGGCCTCGGCAATCTCAGGGCGGTGAAGGGTAAAGGGTAGGTTTGGAGCAGATGCTCCAACCATCATGTAGTCACGTAGCCCTCAACAAGTGGGACCTCTAAGAAATGCATGTGGGGGTCAGGTGTCTCACCTGACCCCCACTATCACGTCCCTCAATGCTCAAAAGGCCAAGCCTACAGGCAGCCTATGCCTCTCTTGCTTCTCCTGCCTCTTCCGTCTCTTCTCGCCCGAATGCCTCTGCCCTCTTAGAAAACCAAATAGACGCTATTATAGCCAGAATTCCCAGCACTATCACGGCATAGATGCCAGCAGAGAGGTCCCTTTGCTTCCACACACCGCTAACTTCCACCAGCATCATCGGGGCTGCCAGGACGGCCACCAGATTGATGACCTTGATCAGCGGGTTCAAAGCCGGTCCAGCAGTATCCTTCAGCGGGTCTCCCACGGTATCACCCACCACACTCGCTTTGTGAGCCTCAGAGCCTTTGCCCCCGTAAAGGCCATCCTCTATGGTCTTCTTAGCATTGTCCCATGCCCCACCGGCATTGGCCATGAACACGGCCAGGAGCTGCCCTACCAGTATCACTCCTGCCAGGAACCCTGCCAGGGCTTCTAACCCGAAGAGAAAGCCAATTACTATGGGCGAGACGATAGCCAGCAGTGCCGGCGTAATCAGTTCTCTTTGGGCGGCTGCGGTGCAGATGGAAACCACCTTGCCATAGTCAGGGTCAACGGTGCCTTCCCAGACTCCCTTAACATGGGTAAACTGGTAGCGCACCTCATTCACAATGAAGTAGGCCCCCCGTCCCACCGCCCTGATAGTCAAAGCGCTAAACATAAACGGTATAGCGCCCCCTATAAGGAAGCAGACGAAGACCTTCCACTGAATCAGGTTGATGGCCTCAAGGCCAAAGTCTTCGTAGAAAGCGGCAAACAAGGCTACGGCCGCCAGCACTGCCGAGGCAATAGCAATACCTTTAGTGACCGCTTTGGTGGTATTACCTACCGCATCCAGGTCAGCTAAGGTCTGGCGAGCTTGAGGTTCCAACTTCGACATCTCACCAATGCCGTTAGCATTGTCAACGATCGGGCCAAAGCTATCCATAGCGATGTTGTTGCCCGTCAAAGTGAGCTGACCGATACCACAGAGGGCTACCCCATAGAAGATGTACAGTATTTGGTCGGTGCCCGCACCACCATGCCTCCAGATGGCTGCCGACAGTCCAATGGACACGGCAATCGCTAGAATACCCATCACCGTGCTTTCGTATCCGATGCCAAGACCGGAGAGAATGGTAGTAGCGGATCCCGTCTTGGTGGATTTGGCAACCTCTTTCACCGGGGCCCGCTCCGTGGAAGTGTAGTAGTCGGTGATGAACTGGATGGATACAGCCAGGGCTACGCCTACGGCGGTAGCGTAGAAGAACCGAAGGTCGTCGCAATAGAAATGGGCGAAGAGGGCGAAAGAGGTTATGGAGATTGACGCCGCAAATAGATAGCCGCGGTGTATGGCTTTCATGGCGTTCTCACCCTCGCGCAGCGCCCGCACCGAGTAAGTGCTGATGATGGAGGATAAAACGCCGGCAGCCCGCACCAGCAACGGGAAGATAATCCAGTGAAGTTCATGGGTTACGTCGTATAGCAAGACCCCCAGAATCAGGGCGGAAACGATGGTCACTTCATAAGACTCAAAGATGTCCGCCGCCATCCCGGCGCAGTCACCCACATTGTCACCAACCTGGTCAGCGATCACGGCCGCATTGCGGGGGTCATCCTCAGGGATACCCTTTTCCACCTTGCCCACCAGGTCAGCTCCTACATCAGCCGACTTGGTATAGATACCACCTCCAACGCGCATAAACAAAGCCAGCAATGTCGCGCCAAAGCCAAAACCTATCAGCACCAGTGGGGAATCCCTGAAAAAGACGAGAAAGATTATAGTCCCCCCGAAGAGACCGAGCCCATCGGTGAGCATGCCTGTTATGGTGCCACTGCGGTAAGCTATCTTCAGGGCTTTGGTGAAGCTGGTGCGCGAAGCTTCAGCCACCCTGGAGTTGCCCTGCATGGCCATGTTCATCCCGATGTAGCCCACCAAAGCAGAGAATAAGGCGCCCATCAGGAAGCCCCCCGCACGCCCTAGACCTATCAGCCATTTCGGGTTGCCATATTCAGATTTGATGACTTCACCACCTACATAGCCGGTGAAGAAGATAAACACCGCCAGCGCAAAGATAAGCAGGACAATAGTACGGAACTGGCGCTTGAGATAGGCATTACCGCCAGTGCGTATGGCCTTGGCGATATGCTTCATCCTGTCAGTCCCCTCAGGCTCCCTCAAGATCTGGCGGGCCAGAAAAGCAGCGTACACCAGGCCGAGCAGAGCTACTATTATCACAGCGACCAGGGCATATTTTTCGAAGGTGTCAGCTTCTTTGAACCCTTGCAACAGTTTTATGCTCATGGAACCAGTTTCCTGAGCACCTTGCAACAGATTCACACTCATCTTCTCTTAGTCCTTCCTTTCTTCAGCCAGGATTTTCCCTATCTGCTGAATTTGAACACTATTCATGTTTCCACAAGGCTACATCTACGCGATTTGCTTATGTTGAGACAAGCTACTGTGGCTGGCGGGCAATGGGATACAGGGATAGCGGTGGTGGTGGAAGACAAAGTACAAAATGTAGTGAGTGCCGGGGAGCAAATCAAATATACTACCTCATTCTCCAATCAAATATATCCCCTCTTTCGTTTCCTGAAAAATCATACCCCCTAGCCCCACTTTTCGTCAACTCGACTCGACGTGCGGTAGTGTCAAGAGAAGTGTGTAAATTGAGGGATAGGCTTCTCCTTCCAGGTTGAGTTAAGGTGATTGGTAATGCCATAGATGATCCGATCAACACTCTCAGGGTTCTGGAAACAGCTCATAGGCCTGTGTAATGCTTCAGTCGTTTTCGGACAAAACGACCCTGCCAAAATGTTAGACCCCGACCTCGATTTTGGTCAACTCACTCAGTCTGTTCACCTCCTTGCGCTTGGCGGCCGCTGCCTTTAGTTTTCTCTCTCGCTCGGCCAGTAGAGCCTCAGGGTTGCCCCTATAGTAGTCTACGGGACGGAGGTACTTCAAGGCCGAATGCAGCCGTTCCTCATTGTAATACC
>Ga0194111_10000581_pt1 | contig 45127 bp, 37 predicted proteins | sample TA2KigC300mmetaG_FD_146194 | JGI IMG/M metagenome (GOLD analysis project Ga0194111, IMG submission 146194) | Freshwater microbial communities from Lake Tanganyika, Tanzania - TA2015033 Kigoma Deep Cast 300m | ecosystem: Environmental > Aquatic > Freshwater > Lake | place: Tanzania: Lake...
GCCTTCAGACCGTATTTCCTGGGCCTGCCCCGGGAGCTGCGGTTCCTCACCACCACCCCCCTGGAAGCCCACTCGCCGGCGGGCATCTACCACTTCCGTGCCTTTGTGGGGCAGGACCAACGGGGTCGACCCTGTCTGGCAGTGGAACAGACCGCCGGGATGGCCTGGCTCCGGAACCCCGAAGAGGTGGAAATCCGGCAAATCCTCATCCGTAACCTGGCCGATCTGAAATTTACTTACGGGCGGGCCGGCAAGACGCACGAGGCCTGGGACGGCTCCCGCCAGAACCGTCTCCCCGACTGGGTGGAGGTCACAGTCGCCATGTCCGGAAGGGAACCCCAGGTGTGGCTCATCCCCCTCCGTGTGGCCGAAACCCAGGAAAGCCGTTGAGCGAGCCGCTCTCCCGAAAAGCTTGCCGTGGGGGAGAGGGATAAGGGGCACAGCCCCTTACCCCCTCCACCCATACCTAAACGCATTGAGGGGGCAGGGCCGCCGGGCTCAACGGGCGGTGAGGGCGGCGATGACGGCCCGGCAGAAGGCGGGCAGGTCTTCGGGCTTGCGGGAGGTGATGAGGTTGCCGTCCACTATCACTTCCGCGTCCACAAAGGTGGCCCCGGCGTGCTCCAGGTCGTCTTTGATGGCGAAAAAGGAAGTGACGGTGCGGCCCTGGAGGATTTTGGCGGAGGCCAGCATCCAGCCGCCGTGGCAGATGGAGGCCACCACCTTGCCGGCCAGGGTGGCCTCCCGCACCAGGGCCACCATGTCCGGGTAGCGGCGCATGATATCCGGGGCATAGCCGCCGGGGATGACCACCGCGTCGAACTGGGCGGCGGTCACTTCGGAGGCGCTTTTATCGGCCGCGATGGGGTAGCCGAACTTGCCGGTGTACTCCCGGGCGCTGCCGGAGCCCACCACCAGGACCTCGGCGCCTGCCTCCCGGAAGCGCAACAGGGGATACCAGACCTCCAGGTCCTGGTAGAGGTTTTCCACCAAGAGCGCGATTCGCTTTCCTTTCAAAGACATAACTACCCTCCAGCTAATGGAAGCATAATACCGCTTAATTTCTGAAAAAACCTTTTGAATGAAGGACAATGCTGACCAGTGAGATGAATATCAATTTTCTCCAATAGTCTTGGCAAATCATCTGAGGCTAAATACCTTTTGCCAGGCTCCATATTTCTGGTCAAGTGTTCCTTTGCTCCTCTGATTTTTTCCGGTTCTGCCGGAGAAACAGCATTGTGTTTGACGCCGCAGATTCCACCCAGTGAATCTTTGCTTCCCAATAACCAGGATTCAATCTCACGATTGGCAATAACTACGAGACATGGCAATTTGGTGACTTGTTGACACCTTTTAAGAAGCGATGGTCCTAATTGTGCGGGACAATCATCATCCGCATCAAGAATAATAATAATGGCTCCGACACGTTAGCGATCATTCAGGCACAGAGTAATAGCTTTCTCTAATTCACCTTTTTTCACTATTTGATAACGTTTGACACGAAAAGGTCTTGAAATGTCAATTTGAAAAGCTTTAAGGTGGTCCCTCATCTTCCGCAAAAGCAATGGGATAGCCTGGGCTTCTGAATGGCCTTCGACAAATGGCAGGATAAAGTTCATTTGCTTTTCTTTGAAAAAGAGGGTGGCTTAAATAAAGTGCGTTGCTTTATCATCTCTTGCGGGCCTTCCATATCAGGATTCAGTTCACCGATACGCATCAATTCCCCCGGACTGTAAAGATGCTTCTTGATGGCATCCCGTCCGGAGGGAGAAATCCGTGAAATAATCGTGCAATTTTTCTCCCGCATCACCACCCTGATATTCTCATCTGACAAACTCTTAAAATCAAGAATGTCTGGACTGTGGGTTGTTAACAATATTTGTTTTTCATGAATTGCATCTAACACTACTTCTACTATTACTTCCATGGCGGCTGGATGAACAGTTGCCTCTGGTTCTTCGATGGCAATTACCCGAGGATTGCCTGGTTGATAAAGTGCCAAGAGAAGACCCAATATCCGCAGGGCGCCGTCAGACATATTGAAGGCGTCAAAATTCCAATAATGCTTAGAGCCAACATCTAGCTTGAAAATAATAGTTTCCATGTGAGCCAGGGAACCTGTTTCAACCTGTTTGACACCGGGTACTATTCTAGATAATAAATTGCAAATCCTCTCGTATTTTCCTCTTTCAGAAATAATTCTCTGAATATTTTTAAGTACTGATGCGGCATTGCTGCCATCAGATTCCAGAAAATTTCCGGCTCCGGGTTCCTGAAGTTCTCGTAATTTTTGCGGTATTATGGCATAGAAACGCATCGAGGTGAGAAAGTCGTAAACGGGCCGAAAATCCTCATGAGCCGAAGCGGCGAAAAGGGCCAGGCGGTCAGGGGCAAGCTTGGGCATTATCCCAGGTATTTCTTTTTTAAAAATTCCCCCTTCAATTTTAAATTCCTTTTCTTCTGTAAACGGATACTTTATTCTGCATTGTTCTTTGGCTATCTGAAATGTTTTCTTTGGTTGAGCAGCGATCTCGAAGCCATAGGAGGCCACTACATCGTTGTCGAGGTCTAACATCAATTCTATGCGCACATTATAGGGATGGCCGGGAGAAATTCTCCTGACGTATTCAATTCCTCCATGAATCCGAAAAGCCTGCTCTACTGACGTGGCAAGGCAATCTTTTACAAAAGCCAGTGCCTTCAGAAAATTGCTTTTGCCCGAGGCGTTTGGTCCGACGAAAATTGTCAGCGTCTCAAGGTCAACGGAAAGGTGAGCAAAGCTTTTAAAATTACATATTTTCACCCGCCTAATCTTAGGAACCATGACCAAGACGCCTCCAGCTTGCAACAGGATAGCAAAACTCCATAATTATTCCACCATAATCCTGGGGTCGGCCACAGGGACGGCCTTTCTAAGGGAGGCCTTGCCGCCGGGCCAGCGCCAGTAGGGGAGCTGGCGCAGAAAGGGCAGGCCCAGGAGGTTGACCAACCGGTTGTCGCCGGGCCGCAGATAGCCGGGCACGCCGATGACCACCTGGGCCTGGGGGACGTTGAGGCGCAGGGTGCCGTGGAGGCGGTCCCACCAGCGGAACACCACGGCGTAATTGGAGTTGGTTTCCATGCCCACCGTAGAGTGGTGCAGGCCGTGCATGCGGGGGGTGACCGTCACCAGATTGAGGACCCGTTCCAGGGCCAACGGCAGCCGCAGGTTGCTGTGGTGGAACATGGTGGCGACGTTGAAAAAGATTTCATACAGGAGGTAGGTGGCGGGGCCGACGCCGGCCAGGCCCACCTGGAGCACCCGGAAGGCCGTGGAGTACAGGGTTTCGCCGAAGTGGAAGCGGAAGGAGGTGGTGACGTCCATGTCCGGGTCCACGTGGTGCACGTTGTGGAAGCGCCACAGCAGGGGATAGACATGGTTGGCCCGATGCCACCAGTAGAAGGTGAGGTCCAGCCACAGGAATCCCAGGGCCGCGTGCGTCCAGGCCGGCAGAGGCAGCCAGTGGAGGAAGCCGTAGGAGGACTGGGTGGCCCAGACGGCCAGTCCCAGGGCCACGGGACGCACCACCAGGGACCCCGCCGCGAAGGACAGGGCGGTAATGCCCAGGTTTACGGTCCAGCGGGGGCCCCGACGGCGCTTCAGGCGGCGCAGGGGTCGAAGGGTCTCCGCTGCGGCCAGCACCAGGAAGAGGGCGAAGAGTCCCAGGGGGACGGGATGCCGGGCCAGTAAGTCCATCAGGGCGCTCATTTTGACCCCGGGCTCCGGCCCACCCGGTCCCAGAAGGACCAGGACCTGAGCTCCCGGCCCAGGTGGTGGCGGAGAAAAAGGCGCAGCGCGGTGAGACACTGCCCCCCTTGGAGGGGAGGAAAACGAAGCCGGCTGAGCTTCTCCTGGGGAAGCTGATGAGCCTGGCGCAGGAGTTCCAGGGACCCGGCATTGAGGGGCAACCGCGGCCCCGGCAGGCCCCCGGCGCAGGCCCCGCAGAGCACCCCGCCGCCGGGCGCGCTGAACCAGAAGGGGGGCTTGGGGTCGCCCCCGCAGGCCCCGCAGATGTCCAGCTTCAGGCCGTAGCCGCCCCACTGCACCAGGTGGACCAGGCAGGCCGGCAGCAGGGAATCGGCCGGGGTCCCCTGTTCCAACTGCTCCAGGGCGGTTTCCAGGGCGGCGAAGATGGGGGCCGCGGCCTCGGGGGGGCTGGCCAGCTCCCCGGCCGCTTCCGCCAGCACCGCGGCCGCGGCCAGCCGGGGCAGGTCCCGACGCAGGGAGGCGAAGGCCTGGATGAGTTCCCCTTCCTGCAAAAATTCCAGGTCGCCCCGGCGCCGGGTGGCAATGACGAAATTGACCCGGCTGAGAGGCTCCAGGCAGTGGGCGAACCGTTTGCGGCTGCGCCGGGCGTGGCGGGCCAGGCCCGTCAGCCGGCCCCGCGCCGCAGTGAGAAAGGTCACCAGCCGGTCGGCTTCACCTACATCTTTCACCGTCAGCACGATGGCAGGGACGAGCAGGCCGGACATGGCAGGGGAGACTTACTCGACCTCCGCCGCCAGGTTCTGGGACAGAGCCTGGGCCAGGAGTTCGCAGGCCCGCACCACTTCGGGATGATCCTCGAAGCGCTGGAACAGGCTGGGGACGATGGCGAAATGGGCGAATTCCTCCGGGGGCAGCGTCAGGGCCGGTATCCCCACCTGACACTTTTCCCCGAAGCCGCAGACGTAACAGGGCGGCGTGGCGCTGTTGAAATAGACCGAGCCCACCATGCGGAAAAAGAAGTATTTTTCCAGGAAATCCCTGATCTCCCGGACTCCCTGGGAGCCGTCCATGCCCCCCACCACCACCGCTGCGGCCAGCTTGCCCCGGGTGCGGGGGTCACGGTGGCGCAGGGGAAAGAGGCGCTCCAGAAAGCAATGGGTGAGGGCGTTGATCCGGCCGAAATAAACGACGCCGCCCACCACCAGGGCCTGAGCCGACTCCAGGCGTTCGTACAGGAGGCCCATGTCGTCCTCCTGGACGCAGCGGTGCGTGGCGGCGCAGCCCACGCAGCCCCGGCAGGGGCGGATGTCCAGATCGGCCAGGGGAATGAGTTCGCACTCCCGGTCGGTGTCCAGGGCGATCTTTTCCAGCATGCGGTGCAGATTGCCGTTCGGTTGCGGACTGCCGTTGACGAACAGGATCATGACCAGAGCCTCCTGATGCTGTCGGCATAAGTTTATCACGGCGGAAGTCGGCGGCGGGGCGCAGGGTTCGCCCTGCCTTTCCCGGGCAAATACTCCGTCGCCCCTTCAATCCAGGCCGTATTTCTCCCGCAGGCGGAAGGACATCTCCCGCAGCCAGGCATAGGCCAGGGTGACGGTCTTGGCCTTGTCCGGGTTCACCAGGCAGCACCGGGCCGGGGCCAGCAGGCTCTGTGCGAACAGCCGGTCCCGGTCCACGCCGGCCTCCACCAGGTTGTCCCAAAAGCCCTCCAGATATTCGCTCAACTGCTCCACCGTCGTTTCGCCCACGGCCTCATACCAGGTGGGGATGATGCCCCAACTGAGGACGCCTCCCCTTTCCAGGAATTTTTTGAGAGAGCCGGTGCAGGCCCGCAGGATCTCCCCGTTGGTAAAAAGGTCCATGGACAGGATGTCCAGGTCCCGGTTCATGAGGAACTCCCAATCCGGGTTGCCGCACAGATGAATGCCCCGGGGACGCTCGATCTGGGAGAAGAAGCGGTCCAGATCCTCTTTGGCCATGATGTCGGTGTATCCCGACACGGAACTGAAGACGAACTGCAGGCCCGGTTCGTCCACGAACATGAAGGCCCCGGGATGTTTGGCCTTGAGACGCACCAGTTGGGCCTGCACCCGGCGGGCCAGGAAATCCATGAGCAGGCCCCGCACCTCGTCGTTGAAGATGAGGGGCTTGTCGTTTTCGTCCAGGATCTTGAGGCCGAAGCTGACGGGGCCCTCCATCTGGCCCCGGATGGCCGGGTAGCCGGACAGATCGACCTCCAGGAAGCGATGATACACCGCCGAATACTCGGCGGACAGGTCGAAATAGTCCAGGTCGGGCCAGCGGTCCAGGAGGTCCACCAGCCCCTCATAAAACTTGTCCGTGTCGAAACGGATGGAGTTGGTCTCAGGATAGAGGACGATGCCGGGAAAGTGTTCCGCGGCCTGGACGTACATATCCTCGTAAAAACTCAGGTGCGGCAGTTGGGGCCAGAAAGGGATGTCCAGGGACAAAGCCAGCTTCAGCGCGGGCTCCACTTGGGTGTGGGGCAGGATGCCCATGGCGGTGGTGCGCAGGCCGCCGGGAATCAGCGATGTCATGCAGGGGAAGCCTCTTGGAGTCGGCGATGCTCCGGCGGCCGGGGCGCGCCGCCGCCGACGGCCCGGGGCCGGGGGGATGGTTCATCATATCAGGTGAGACCAGGGAAGGGTAGCAGGAAATGGCGATGCCGGGACCTCAGCCAGCGAAAGCGGGCCGGAATTCCGGCCACCAGAAGACCATCTTTTTACGGGCAGGATGGTTCCGGCGGGTTCGGGGACGGATGCCGGACCCCGGGGCGGCGAGGGTGGCGCACCCACGGTTAGAGCAACCCCGCGCCCAATCCCAGGGCCAGGGCGAAGAGCATGGCGGCCACCAAGACCTGCACGGCCCGCAGGGTCACCCGGGTGAGGAGACGGCGGCCCAGCCAGGAGCCCAGGAACGCGGCCGTGACCGCAGTCAGGAGGAGCGGGGCGTTGCCGGTCAGGTCGGATACGGCGAAGTGGCGGACATAGACGGCGAGGCGGGAAAGATCCACCAGACAGGCGATGACCGTGCCGGTGCCGATAAAGGCCTCCTTGGAAAGGCCGCACCGGACCAGAAAGGCGCTCCGGAGTGCGCCCTGGTGGCCCGAGAGGCCCCCGAAAAAACCGCTCAGCACCCCGCCCAGGGGAAGCCAGCGGGGAGAGAAGGCGATCTTCTCCAGGCGGGGGAGGATTTCCCAGAGGGCGAAGAGCACCATGAGCAGGGCCACCGCAGCTTTCACCGGGGCGATGGTGAAAGTGCGCCCGAAAAGCCGATAAACCGCCAGGGGAGGGAGGTCGGCCAGCCACAGGAGCATCCAGGCGCCCAAAAAAGCCGCCATCACGGCGGTCACCCCGAAGGCCAGGACGACCCGCAAACCGGCGTGTCGGCCCACCAGGGCCAGCTTGAAGAAGTTGTTGGCCAGATGCACCACCGCAGTCAGGGCCACGGCCACCGTCATGGGGAAAAAAAGCGCAAAGACGGGCAACAACAGGGTGCCCAGGCCGAAACCCGAAAAGAAGGTGAGGCCCGCGGTGATGAAGGTGGCGGAAGCGATCAGGAGATAAGACTGCATGGGGGTCCGGTTCTTATTTGAAAGCTTTCAGCGGCCAGCTTTCAGGAGAAAGAGTCGCGTGGAAGGCCCTGCCCGCCGCGGGCCCCCGGCAATGGTGCGCGGTGCGCCTCCTGCGGAACTCACCCCTGTTCCCCCAGCCCCTTCTTCACCTCGGCGTGCCACTTCCACAGGAAGTAGATGGCCGGGTAGATGAACAGTTCCAGCATGAAGGAGGTGACCACGCCGCCCACCATGGGCGCGGCGATGCGTTTGGCCACTTCGGCGCCGGTGCCCGTGGCCCACATGATGGGGAACAGCCCGAAGATATTGGCCAGCACGGTCATGAGCTTGGGCCGCAGCCGCAGCAGCGCTCCCTCCCGGACGGCCTCCCGCAGGTCCTCCCGGGTGCGCAGGCGGCCCTCCCGCTTGCGGGCGTTATAGGCCATGTCCTGGTACAGCAGCATGATGACGCCCGTCTCCGCGTCCAGCCCCAACAGGGCGATGATGCCCACCACCACGCCGATGCTCAGGTTGTAGCCCAGCCAGTGGATAAGCCAGAGGCCCCCCAGCACCGAGAAGGGCAGCGACAGGACGATGATGATGACCTTGGCCAGGGAGCCGGTGCCCAGATACATGAGGATGAAAATCAGCATGATGGTGATGGGGATCACCACCATAAGGCGCTCCCGGGCCCGCTCCAGATATTCAAACTGGCCGCTCCAGATCAGGGAGTAGCCCGGCGGAATCTTGAGGTGGGCCGAAATGGCCTCTTTGGCTTTGGCGATGTAGGTGCCCAGATCGATGTCCCGGATATCGATGAAGACCCAGGCGGTGCGCCGGCCGCCTTCGCTCTTGATCATGTCCGGGCCCTGATGGATCTTGATATCGGCCACCTGCTCCATGGGGATCTGGGCGCCGTCGGGGGTGGGGATCAGGATGCGTTTGAGGGCCGGCAGGTTGTTCCGATAATCCTGGAAATAGCGCAGGTTGACGGAATAGCGCTCCAGGCCCTCCACCGTCTGGGTGAGGGCCAGGCCCCCCAGGGCGGTGGCGATGACGTCCTGGATGTCGCCCACGTTGAGGCCGTAGCGGGCCGCGGCCAGGCGGTTGATCCGGAAGTCCAGGTAGTAGCCGCCCAGGGGACGTTCGGCATAGGCGCTGGCAGTGCCGGGCACCTGGCGGAGAATGGCCTCCGCCTCGGTGGCCAGTTGGCTGAGGACCTGGAGGTCCGGTCCCAGGAATTTGATGCCCACCGGCGTCTTCATGCCGGTGCTGAGCATGTCGATGCGGATCTTGATGGGATAGCCCCAGGAATTTTGCAGGCCCGGTATCTTGCAGGCCGCGTCCAGCTCCCGGATGAGGCGTTCCGTGTCGTAGCCGGGACGCCATTGTTCCCGGGGTTTGAGGCGGATGGTGGTTTCGATCATGCTCAGGGGCGCGGGGTCGGTGGCGGTCTCGGCCCGGCCCGCCTTGCCGAAGACGTAATCCACTTCGGGAAAGCTCTTGATGATGCGGTCCGTCTGTTGCAGGAGCTCCCGGGCCTTGGTGATGGACAGCCCCGGCATGGTGGTGGGCATGTAGAGGAGGTCCCCTTCGTCCAGGGGCGGCATGAATTCCGTGCCCAGATGTTTGAGCGGGTAGTAGCCACTGGCCAGCACCAGCAGGGCCAGGCAGATGACGACGACGGGAAAACGCACCACCAGATTCAACAGGGGCCGGTAGAGCCACCTGGCGGCCCGGCTCAGGGGGTTTCTCTCCTCCACCGGGATGCGGCCCCGGATGAAATAGACCATGAGGATGGGAATGAGGGTGACGGCCAGCACCGCCGCGCCCGCCATGGCGAAGGTCTTGGTGAAACCCAGGGGCTTGAAGAGGCGCCCGGATTCGCCCTGGAGCGCAAAGATGGGCAGAAACGACACCGTCATCACCAGCAGGGAGAAGAACAGGGAGGGCCCCACCTCCTTGGCGGCCTCCAGGATGATGGGCGCCCGGTCCGCGCCCGGCGGGGCCGACTCCAGCTTCTTGTGGGCGTCCTCCACCATGACCACCGCGGCGTCCAGCATGTCGCCGATGGCGATGGCGATGCCGGCCAGGCTGAGGATGTTGGCGGTGATGCCGAAGTGATATTGCAGGATAAAGGAGATCAGCACCCCCAACGGCAGGCTGATGATGGCCACGAAGGCGCTGCGCAGGTGCAGCAGGAAGGCCGCGCAGAGAAAGGCGACGATGATGACTTCTTCGATGAGGGCCTGCTTTAGGGTGGCGACGGCCCGGTCGATGACCCCGGAGCGGTCGTAGGCGGTGACCAGGCGCACGCCCGGCGGCAGGCCCACCTTGAGCTCCTCGATCTTGTCCTTGACGGCCTGGATCACCGCCTTGGCGTTTTCGCCGAAGCGCATGATGACGATGCCGCCCACGGCCTCGCCCTCGCCGTTGACTTCAGCCAGACCCCGGCGCAGCTCCGGCCCCAGACGCACCAGGGCCACGTCCTTCACCAGGATGGGGGTGCCCTTGCCGTCGGTGCCGACGACAATGTTCTCCACGTCGGCCAGGCTCTTGATATAGCCCAGACCCCGCACCATGTATTCCGTTTCGGCATGTTCCACCAGGCGCCCGCCGGTGTCCTGGTTGGAGGCCTGGATGGCCTGCTTGATTTTGCTGAGGGGCAGGTTGTAGGCGGCCAGCCTGTTGGGATCCACCACCACCTGGTACTGCTTGACGAAGCCGCCCACGGAGGCCACTTCGGCCACCCCGGGCACGGTCTGCAACTGATAGCGCAGGTACCAGTCCTGGATGCTCCGCAGTTGGGCCAGGTCATGCTTGCCCGTGGGGTCCTCCACCACGTACTGGAACACCCAGCCCACGCCGGTGGCGTCGGGACCCAGTTGGGGGTTGGCCCCGGCCGGAAGGCGGCCCCGGATATAATTCAGATATTCCAGCACCCGGGTGCGGGCCCAATAGATGTCGGTGCCGTCCTCGAAGATGATGTAAACGAAGGAAACGCCGAACTGGGAGAAGCCCCGCACCACCCTGGCCTGGGGGACGGCCAGCATGGCGGTGGCCAGGGGATAGGTGACCTGGTCCTCCACGATTTCCGGCGCTTGTTCGGCCAGATCGGTGCGGATGATGACCTGGACGTCGGAGAGGTCGGGGATGGCGTCAACGGGCAGGTTATAGGTGCAGTAAAGCCCCCAACCCGCAATCAAGACCCAGAGAAGGACAACGACAACGCGATTTCTGACGCAGGCTTCGATGAAGCGGGCAACCATCAGCGGTCCTTCCTTTGGCCCGGGGAGTTTTTAGCGGGGGAAACGGGACTCCGGAAGGGGCGCTCCGGAAGCGAAGGTTAATCATGTTGCCAAAAGGTCCGGCACAGGATGGGCCCGGGGGAGAGAACCCCTCCCCCCGGCCGCCCGTCGCCGCTAACGTCTCAACAGCATGCTTACCGGCATCACGGAGCAATTTCCCTTCTCGATGCCGTCGCCCCTTCAAGGAAGGGCGCAGTCCCCGGCCCCGAGCCAGCGGCGTGGGGAGCGGGGCTTTTCCGGCTGCCAAGGGTCCTGGTAAAGACGTTCCTTAGTCGGCGGTGAGGCTGACGTTCAACTGCTGCAAAATCTTCCCCGGATTGCCGGCGGCGCCGATGAGACTGGCGATGACCACCGGCTTGGCCGGAGCAATGCTCAGCTTCAGGCCCGTCGGCTTCTGCAGGAACTTTTTCACCGCGTCGACGCCGTTGTGCAGCGATTTTTCCACTTCCGGGGGCAGGGCGCCCAGCATGCCGGTGAGCTCCTTACCCTGGTCCACCTGCTTCAACAGTTCCTGGACAAAGTCGTCGGCGCTCTGGCCCTGCTGTTCGGCTATGAAATTGATGATGTTTTTCACCAGGCTCCGGTCCTGATAGCGCAGTTCCAGATGGATGACGGACAATTCCGACACCAGGGCCAGCAGTGCGAAGACATCGTCTTTGGTCTTCTTCACATTCTCCGGGGAAAATTTGGCGGCGTCCACATTGCCCAGCCGGATGGCCAGGGAGATCTCCCACAGGTTGGTGCCGGTGATGGTGAGCTTGTTGTTGAGTTCCTTCTTGTCCGGCTGGAAGTCGTGGACAAATTGGCCGTTGACCAGCAGCTTGTCCCCGCCGAGGATCTTTTTGAATTCGCTGCGGTCCTTCTCCTTCAGGGTGGCGGCGTCGATGGCCAGGCCGCGCAGAAAGGCGACACCCTTGGTGGTGAGGCCGTTCCGGCGCTCCACCCCGCTGATCTCCACTTCATCGATCCGGATGGGAAAGTCCAGGTCTTTTTCCCCGGGGACGATCTCAATCTGCTTGAGCAGGGCGCTGTGGGGCTCCCCGCTGCTAGTGCCGGTGACGATCACCTGTTTAGCCTTGAGCTTGGCTGTCTTGTCCTTGGGCGTGAGAACCACGTCCTCCATCTCCACGCTCAGGCTGAAGGGCTTGGTGGTCAGACTCTTGTAAGAGACGTCCACCTCCTCCTTCATCTCGGCAATCATCTTGTCCACTTTGGTTTTCAGAGACTGGCCGCTGAAGTAGACCAGGGCGTAGTACCCCCCGACCCCCAGGATAACCACGAACAGCGCGATCAGGCCGATGATGAGTCCTTTTCTTCCCTGCATTACCTTTCCTCCTAAGTTGCTAGTGCAGGCGCGGTGCAGGCGCTTGCCTCAGCTTAGCAGGAAAACGGCAGAACCTGAAATAAACTTTAACATGCTTCATGGCGCCTAAAGCCGGGCGGGGACTTTTTTTCCCGGAAAAGCAGGTTCTTAGGTGTCAGGTTTCAGGTGTCAGGTTCCAGGTTTTAGGTTTCAGGTTTCAGGTTTTAGGTTTCAGGTTTCAGGTTTTAGCTTTTAGGTTTTAGCTTTTAGCTTTTAGGTTTCAGGTTTCATGCTTCACGCCCAGAACCCGGAACCCAGAACCCAGAACCTGACACCTGACACCCCCCTCAATGCCGGTGGCCCGGCGGCATGGGCGGCTTTTCCGCAGGGTCCGGCTCCTTGCCGGGTTCGGCCGGCTTGGCCCGGAGCATCTGGGCCGTCGCCTCCCGGAAGCGGGACTCGGAGTCCAGCAGGAACTGGGCCGACGTGACCACTTCCTCCCCCTCCTGCAGGCCTGACAGCACCTGGGTCAAGCCCCCTTCCCCCCGCACCCCCGGCTTCACCTCCCGGGGAGAAAAGCGCCCCTGGCCCAGGGCGACGAAGACGTGCTGCTTCTCCCCGGTGTCCAGGACGGCCTCCGCCGGCACCACCACCGCGGGCCGGGACAGGGGGGCGACAATCTCCACCTGGGCGAACATCTCCGGCTTCAGCCGCAGGGCCGGGTTGGCGAAGTCCAGGCGCACCCGGGCGGTGCGGGTGGCGCCGCTGAGAACAGGGTAGAGGTAGTGCACCGCGCCGTGAAAGGCCTGCCCCGGCAGGGAGGTGACGGTCAGATGGGCGTGCTGGCCCACCTTCACCCAGGGCAGTTCGTACTCGTAGACCTCGGCCTCCACCCAGACCCGGCTGAGATCCGCCACCTCCAACAGCGGCATACCCGCCTGGACGTACTGCCCCTGGGTCACCAGGCGTTTGAGGACGATGCCGCTCACCGGGGCGTTGAGGCTCAGGTGTTTGGCCACCTGGCCCCGGCTTTCCAGGGCTTCGATCTGGGCCGCGGGAATGTCCCAGTAGGCCAGGCGCTGCCGGGAGGCTTCCAGAAGCCGCCGGGCCCCCTCCCGCAATTCGGGGAAGGCGCTCTTCTCCATGCTCCGGTAATTTTTCCAGGCCAGGAGATATTCTTTCTGGGCGGACACCAGCTCCGGGCTGTAAAGCGAGAGCAGCGGCCGGCCTTTGCGGATGGGGTCGCCGGTGACCTTGACCCAGAGGCGCTCCACGTAGCCGCTCACCTTGGTGGTCACCTGGGTCAGGCGCCGTTCGTCCAGGGTCACTTTGCCCACGGCCCGGATAGTGCGGGACAACTGTTTCAGCTCCGCCCTGGCGGTGCGCACCCCCATGGTCTGGAGGAAGGCGGGCGACACGACGATGACGCCCTCCTCCGCGGCCCCCGGCTCATCCTCGTAGACCGGCACCAGGTCCATGCCGCAGGGGGCCTTGCCCGGCCTGTCGCTGACGTAACCCGGCTCCATGGGGGAGGTCCAGTATTTGACCTTGCGCTCTTTCTTTGCGGCTGCCGTCGGCGCCGGGCGGACCTCCCCCTCCACGGCCACCAGGTCATGGCCTTTCGGGTCTTTGCCGGGCTCGGTGCGCACGTAGGAGGGGTCATGCGGCGAGACGTAGTAGGTGACCTTGCGGCCCGGCGGCCCCGGCGGTTTGGGGCCTTTGGAGGGGTAGACCGGCGTCAGTTCCCGGCCCTGAGGGTCCTTGCCGGGCGCAAACCGGATGTAGTCGGGGTCGCCGGGGGACACGTAGCACAGAGGCTTGGCGGGCTCCTCCGCCGGGGCGGCGGGGCCGTGGCGCATGAACTGATAGCCCCACAGACGCAGGAGCGCCAAAGAGCCGCCGGCTGCGAGCAGGCCCAGGAGAAGCCCTGCGGCCAGCCAGCGCCAGGGGGAGCGTCTCATGGGCGGCCTCCGCCGGGCCGGGGCAACTCCTGGCCCACCAGCCACTCCAGCTCGGCGTAATTCTCTTCAAATTCCTTGAGGTAATCCTGGAGCTGGAGTTCGGCGCCCAGCACGGTGATCTGGGCCTGGTAGAGCTGGGTGAAGTCGGCCGTCCCCACCTGGTAGGAGGCCAGGACCGCCTGGGCGGCCTGGCGGGCCTGGGGCAGGATGCCCTGGCTCATCAGCTTGATCTGCTGGGAGAGGCGCTGCAATCTGGCGTGCCGGTCCTTCACCGCCGCGGCCAGGCGGTTCGACTGGGCCTGGTGCTCCGCCTGGGCCGCCTCCCGGCGGGCCTGCTGCTCCCGGATCTGCGGCTGGATGCGGGAGCGCTGCCAGATGGGCAGGTTGATGCTCACCGTGGAGCTGAACATATCGGCCCGTTTCAGGTCGCCCCGGTTCTCCCGGAAGCCGTAGCTCAGCGCCAGGGTCAGGTCCGGGAAGGACTCCTTGCGGGCCAGGGCCACGGCCTTTTCCTGCTTGGCCACCACGGTCTTCAGGGACTGGAGCTGGGGGGAGGACTCGGCCTGGCCCAGCAGGTCCTCCAGCTTCAGGGTCAGAGGCCGGGCAGTGAGGGCCGGGGGCCGGGGCAGCGGCGTCCCCGGCGGACGGGAGCGCAGGGCGTTCAGTTCGGCCTGGACCGAAAGCTCCTGCTGCCGGAACTTCAAGAGGCGGTCCAGGTAGTTGCCCAGCTCCACCTGGGCCTGCAGCACGTCCGCCTGGGAACCCTGGCCGACGCTGTAGCGGGTTTCCGCCACCTGCACCACCTGCTCCCAGAATTTCTTGTTTTTCTCCGTCAGGGCGTAGGAGGCCTGGGCCAGGGCCAGGGACCAGTAATTCTGCACCACTCTGGCCCGCACCTCGTTGGCCTTATCCCGGTAAACCAGGCCGTCGGCCCGATGCTGTTCCTCCGCCACTTCGGTGCGCAGCCGCCGCTTGCCGGGAAAGGGGAACTTCTGGGAGACCATCACCATCTTCTGGGTCATGTCGTCCTGCTTGAAGCTCCAGGTGTCCGTGGGAATGTCCCTGAGCTGGAAGGAAAGCATGGGGTCTTCCAGAGACCCCGCGGCTCCGGCGGCCTCCCGGGAGGCCGTTTTGAGGCCGTCCAGGCGCTTCAGGTCCTGGTTGGCGGCCAGGGCTTCGCGGATGAGGGCCTGCAGGTCGGAAGGCAGCCCCGCCGCCGCGGCCTTACACGAAAACGCCGCCGCCATTGCGGCCAGCGCGAGCAGGCAGGCCGGAAGGGCCCGGCTCCATCTTGTGGACGCGGCATGGGTGGGCATGGCTGCGGCCTTGAAAGTTTTTTATGGAAGAAGGCGCCGGGGACCACAGGCCCCCGCCCTCCCCCCCCGACCCCTTATCATTTTGTGGCAGGGGCGGTGTATGCACCACCCCGGCCGGAGGGTTGGAGAGGGGGAATGCTCCCCGGTTGCGGAGAGGGTCTCCGGCATCAGCAGAAGTTTCCCGATCCGTGAACCGCCTTAGGAAAACTATAAATATTGTTATTGTACTTTATAGACCTCTTATTGTGCAAGGGGTTATTTGACGGCGGCGCCCCGCCCGGCGTTCGCCAAACCCTTCAGATAAAGCATGACTCCCTGGGCCAGGGCCCGGGCCATCCGGTCCTGTCCCTGGGGGCTTTTGATAAAGTCGGCGTCGGCCTTGTGGCTCAGAAACACCATCTCCACCGTCACCACCGGCGCCTGGCTGAAAATGGAGCCGGTCAGGGCCCCCTGCTTCCTGCCGATGGCGGTGCTGCTGTCGCCCCGGATGCCGTTGTCTTTAAGGAGGCCGGCCAGGGATTGGGCCATGCCGGGGTGCAGAGCCTGGGCGGCCCGGCGGCTGGCGGCGATGACCTGAGGCGAAGGGCCCACAAAGCCCTGCTTTTTGCCCTGCTGATCCGGGTAGTAGAGGGTGAAGCCGCTTCCCTTGCCGTAGTCGCAGTGGAGCCGCAACAAGAGGGCCGCGCCGGCCCGGTTGGCGACCTCCGCCCGCTCCCGGTTGGTGCTGAGCTGGTCCTTCACCTGCCTGGTCTTCACCACCTTCACCCCGGGGGTCTGGGCCAGCAGGGCGGCCAGCTTTTCACTCACCTGCCAGTTCATGTCCAGTTCGGTGACGCCGTGCACCACCGTCCTGCCCGAATTCACCTCCGAGGGGTGGCCCGGGTCCAGGCAGATCACCACGGCTTGCGCCGGCGCCGCAGGTTTGAGGGCGGCCCCCCCGGCGCCCGGCTGCGGAGTGGCCGGGGGCTTGCCCGCCTGCGCCCAGGCCGGGCCGGCGAGGAGAACGGCGCCGAGCAGGCAGATCAGGATCGTCAGGGCAAACGTGGCTGCGCCGCACCGGTTTGGTCTGAAGAAAGATGTCAGTAACCGGCCGGCCCGGAGCCGCCGGGAGATGTGGATAGCTTTCTGCAAGGGGAAGGCTCCTTGTGTTGACAAAGGGTTATGTCGCCTTGTGGTTGTAACAGACTTTCCCATGAAAAACCAATGACCAGCTCATAGCATCCTGAGCCTTTCCCGGGTAACCGTGGGGGTGTCCTTCTTCCCGATGCCGACCCGGCACAGGTGAGGACACCTGTGCTACTGAATTTGAGTTTCTGGTTTTTTCAACAAGAATTTATCTGTATCTTATTGATTTGGCAAAGTAATTGTATCATTTTTCGGTTTGGTTCCGGCCTCCAGGCCGGGATGTGCCACCAGGGCTTGCTCAGGTTTGTCCTCGTTCCCAAGTTGCACTTGGGAACGCTGTTTGCCGCCAAGCTGAGCTTGGCGCCCATGGTCGTTAACAAGTAAAACTTGATGGAATCGTAAAAAGTCAAAAAGGCCGTGCTATCCCCAAAAGGTGGCTTTCGCTGCCATTGATAACTGATTGATATGCCTCATTATCTCCCTCTCCCCCTTGGGGGAGAGGGCTGGGGTGAGGGGGTGAATGGACTTTTTACGAGGCCATCAAACTTGGAAACCGGTGGAATCCTTGGAACCAGTCAAAAAATTCCTTTATTCCCCCTCCCCCGGTGGGCTTATCATTACCCACCGGTCGCGCAGGGTGCGCACCGAGCTCCGGAGAGAAAAAACCCCGTGAGGGGCAGGTCATAGGGCGGCCCGCGGCCGCCGCCCTCGGGGTGCGCGGCACGCCCTGTGACCACTTTCCGAAGCAGGAGCTTCGGGGCAAGTGCGTTCCCAAGCGGGAGCTTGGGAACGAGGTTTTGCACCCCCCCTCACCTGCCCCCGCGCCGGAATCGCTCATAAGAAGAGATGCGGGAGATATTCTGGCGCTCCAGGGGGGAAAGGGAGGCCTCCGCCATGCGGTTGACCCGCTCCCGGTCCCAGGGGGGGCCGCCGGGCCGGTACCAGGGTTGGCTATTGAAGTAGCCGTTCAGGTCGGCCCGGGCGAAAATCCAGCCCTTGCGGGCATAGATTTCGTTGCGCATGATTTCCAGGTCCCTGAGGGAAAGGGGTCCCAGGTCGCTCTCCTCCACCAGGCGGTAAGAGGTCCAGGGCCAGATCCCCTGAGCCTGAGCCTGGGAATTTTCCGCCACAGCCAGGGCCAGGAAGAACAGGGGGATAAACACGAACATCAGGGCCAGGCTGGTTTTGCCGCGACTCATCGTCGTCCTCCTCATAAACTTGCACAGGGTTTGGGGCCGTCCTTGGGCCGCCCTTCCGGCCGCAATATGTCGGCATCATACTGTATGCGTCATTCCTTGTCGACCACTCCGGGCCGGCGGACCTTTCGGCACGGCAGCGAAGGCAATGATAAAATCTCTTCGGCCGACCGCCGATATCCTTGCGGGAAAAAAGAGCGGCCCGCGCAATCTCCTGCCGTCCGGCCGGGGATTCAGGCCGGGGGATCACGGAGATGTCCCCGGCGGGCATCTTCGCCGCCGCCGGAGAGGAGGAAGGCTCCCCCCCGAACCCGTCCCCCTCCCCTGGGAAAACCTTTTGCCGCAACCTGTCAGGGCGAGGCTGCGCCGCGTTTCTCCTCCTTGTTGATCACTCTCATGTAGCGCTCCTTGAACTTCTCGCCGTCCACCCGGAGGCACACCCTGGTGAGGCCGCCGGTGTCGGCCACCACCGTGCGCCCGGTCTCGTGGTAATCAAAATTGCGCCGGGGGCCGCCGTGCTTCATGGTCTTGGAGAAGGCCAGGGCCTCCTTCTGCAACGGCGGGGCGTCGGTGTATTTCACCACCACGTCGATCTTCAGGTCTTCATACTGCCCCAGGTGCTCCTCCACGCCGATGGCTGCGGCCAGGGGGTCCCAGAAGTAGAATTCCCCGGACTTGATGAACTCGGTCTCCTTGTCGAACACCTGGGACATAAATTTGGCCTCCGGGCTCCGGGCCCGCTGCTTGAAGGCCTCCACGAAGGGGAAGGTCACCTGCACCTGGTTGGTGACGTCCAGGGGCACCAGCACCTTGGGGACCCGGGAGCGGAAGATCTTGCGGGCCGCCACCGGGTCGATGAAGATGTTCCATTCGGCCACTTCGTTTTTCAAATGGTCCGTGAATTTGGGCACGATGATGTTGCCCTTGACCCGCACCGCGCCGCCCATGATGACCAGCTTGCCCACCTTGTCCACTAGGGCCGGCTCCTTCTCGAACAGCTCGCTCAGGTTGGTCAGGGGCCCCACGGCCAGGATGTTGACCTTATCCGGGGACTCCCGCAGCAGCTTGCTCATCAGTTGCAGGGCGTCCAGGGGCGTCTTGGGCGCCGGGTTCCTGGGAATGGCGATGCCGGACAGGGTGTCGGCCATGATGCGCCAGGGGTTGGGGAAGATGTGGTAGCCGTCCAGGGGTTCGGGGTGAGCAGCAGCCACGGGGATGTGCCCCTGCCCCGCCAGCAGGCACAGGTCCATGGTGTTTTGCACCCCCGGCTCGACGCGGGTCTCGCCGCAGCCGGTGACGCTGATGCCGATCACCTGCACCTGGGGATGGTTCAGCATGAAGAAAATCGCCGGCCAGTCGTCGATGGCCACGTCGGTGTCGATAATCCATTTCTGTGGAGCGCCGGCCACGGGCGCGGCCACGGGCGGCCTGGGGGCGCAGGCCCCGGCCAGCAACATGATGGCCCACAGTACGGCCAGCCAGCCATACGCGGTTTTCCTTCTGCACATTTTCATACCAAAGCCTCCTGATGGCCGATGGTTTCCCAGGGTGAAGCGCCGCGGCGCCGCGACCAGGCTCCCTGTTCTTCGGAACGAGGCGGCGAGCCTCCCGGCCTTGCCGTGGAATGAAGCATGATAGCACACCTGGGGCGGGAAATTCCCGTTTATCCGGCTCGCCTCCGCCAAAAAGTTGAGCCTCCGGCCACGCAGAGCTTGGCGGGCAAGGCGGTTCCCAAGCGGGAGGTTGGGAACCAGGCAAACGGCCTGCACTGCCTCCGGCCTGGAGATATTTTGTGTAGGGTGCGCACTGCGCATCATAACCATGCGAATTCTTGCATATTTTTCATGAGTGCTCAGCCACGGGCTCGCCTGCCCGAAAATCCTTACCGCAGCGCTCTGCCAGGACGTATAATAGTCGGCGAAAGGGGAAGCCATGCAACGTTCTGGAAAGATTACGATAGCCTTGATGGGATGGGCCTGGCTTTGCGGCCTGGCTGTGTTGATGGGGGGTCAGGCCCGGGCCGCCGGCTTTGACGACTATCACCGGGACCTGCTGAATAGCTCGGCGGAATACCGCCGCCTGGACCAGGAGCTCAATGTCGTTTACCGGGAACTGATGAACCGTCTCGACCCCGGGGGCCAGGCCCGGGTCCAGCAGTCCCAGCGGGAATGGCTGAAGAAGAGGAAGACCACGGTGGAGATGCTGCTGGCCAACGGGCAGGACGCGGCCGCCATCCTCATCAGCCTCACCGCCAACCGGCTGGCGGACCTGCGCCGGGTATTGGAAGAGACGGGGACCCGTGAGTCAACGCAGCCCAATTACAGCGGGGTCTATCGGCTGCAGGACAAGAGCGGCTATTGCGGCGGGCAAATGAAGGTGAGGCAGCAGGGCGACCGGATCCACGTGGCCATCACCACCGTCTGCGGCCGGAGCGCGCACATCTGTGAATTCGACGGCCAGGGCACCCTCAGCCGGGACGCGGCCTTCCTCACCGACAAAAATGCCCCCGACTGCAAGATCGCCATCAAGTTCAGCCGGCGGCGGGCCGAAGTCATCCACGAACCCCTGAGTTCGTGCTGCGGCGCCAACGCCACCATGCAGGGGACTTATATCCTGCAAAGATGACCCCCGGTTACAGGGGTGGGGGCGGGCCCGGGGACGGGCCGCCCCCCTCACCCCGGCCCTCTTCCTCCGCCGGCGGGTGGAGGGGGGTCATTCTTCCCAGGCTTTATCCCCTCTCCTCCGCCGGGATGAGCCTTGCCCATAAGGCCGTATTTCAGGTACTGCGCCACATCCTGCTCCTGGTCACTGCTCGATGCTCCGTGGTCTTGAGCCACCCGGGGATTTCCGGCAACGCCGGGAAAGGCAGCCGCGGGGTTAAGCCTGCACCGGGTTCCCGGCCTGCCGCCAGGCCAAGTCCGAAGCAGGAGCTTCGGGGGCAATGGCGTTCCCAAGCGGGAGCTTGGGAACGAGCCAATCATGTACCGGGGGAACACCCAAAACCATGAAAATGTAGGGTGCGTCTCACGCACCGTCTTTGGCGCGTAAGACGCGCCCTACGAGAGGCATTTTCAGAGCAGTCGCGCATGGGCCGCGGGCCCACCCATAACACATGAAAAGGCCGGTGGGGCGGGCGTCCCTGCCCGCCGCCAGGCCAAGTCCGAAGCAGGAGCTTCGGGGCAAGTGCGTTCCCAAGCGGGAGCTTGGGAACGAGCCAATCATGTACCGGGGGAACACCCAAAACCAATAAAATAGGGTGCGTCTCACGCACCGTCTTTGGCGCGTAAGACGCGCCCTACGAGAGGCATTTTCAGAGCAGTCGCGCATGGGCCGCTGGCCCACCCATAACACATGAAAAGGGCGGTGGGGCCGGCGTCCCTGCCCGCCGCCAGGCCCAGGCAATGGTGCGCGGTGCGCACCCTACGTCGCCTTTGCGGGAATGGGTTTGGATGGTCACGCATTTCCTGGTAACGCCAGCCATGTATCGCACACCTAAAACCCAAAACCGAGAACCCAGAACCCTACATGGTCCCCCTGGTTCCCAGGTCCGATCTGAGAGCCGGGGGGATTTTTGTTAATGGGGTTGGGGGAGGGGGCAGGGGCCCGCCGGCCCCCGGCCTCCTCCCTCACCAAGCCTCAGCCCTCAATGTACAAAATAGACCCGGCAGGCCCGGTCCAGGTTTTCCCGGGTGAGGCTGGGGGTGAGGCCGTGGAAGGCGCTGTGATCGATGATCTGTTCCAGCAGGTCCCGGGGGTGGCAGGCGTCGAAGGAGCGTCCGGCGGGCTCATAGTGGGTGGTGAGCAGATATTCCACCATCTCGGGGACAAATTCCATGCGGTGGTGGGCGCACATCAGGCGGAAGATTTCCAGGAACTGCTCCCGGGTGACGTGGTCCACCTTCACCTTGGAGCGAATGCGCCGCAGGAAGGCGTCGTCCACCAGGGTGCGGGGCTCCAGGTTGGTGGCGAACACCAGGAACTGGTCGAAGGGGATGGCGAATTTCTGGCCGGTGTGCAGGCAGAGGAAATCCTGACGGTTCTCCAGAGGGATGATCCAGCGGTTCAGGAGTTCCTGGGGGGCGACCTGCTGGCGGCCGAAGTCGTCCACGATGAACATGCCGTTGTTGGCTTTCAGTTGCAGGGGGGCTTCGTAATATTTGAGGGTGGGATTGAAGGCCAGGTCCAGCATGGGCAGGGTGAGTTCGCCGCCCACCAACACCACCGGCCGGCGGCAGCGGAGCCAGCGCCGGTCGCCGGGGTCGGCCCCCTGGTCCCTCAGGGGTTGATGGCTGATGTCGTCGTAGATCCGGATGACGTGGCCTTCCACGTAGAGGGCATAGGGCAGGAGGATGGCGTCGTCCCAGACCTGGCCCAGACGCAGGGCGATGGTGGTCTTGCCGTTGCCCGGCGGCCCGTAGAGGAACAGGGGCTTGCCGCTCACCGAGGCGGGGCCCAGCTGCTCCAGCATGGCGGGGGAGATGACCAGGCCCTCAAAGACCTGGCGCAGCCGTACCGGGGTGATGGAAGTGAGCTTGATGCTCTGGCGGCTCACCTGCTGCCAGTAGTCCTCCAGGGAGACGGGGGCCGGGCCCACATAGGCGTCGTACTCCAGGAGCTGGGCGGACCGGCGCTTGCCGCCGTCGGTCAGGGCGAAGCGGTTGGTGAGGGCCAGAGGGTTGGCCACTGGTTTCAGCGGGTCCGGCCCCCGGACCTCCACGTATTTCTCTTTGCGCAGGTAGTCCAGGAGCTGGGTGAGGATGGTGGTGGAGAGCTTGAGGCGCTCCCCCAGTTCGTTCAGGGTGAAGACGTCCAGATAAAAGCAGTGCTTCAGGGTCAGATTGGCCAGAAAGATTTCCGGCAGACCCAATTCCGACAGAGATTGGGGGAGAGGCCGGCTGGTGGGCAGCCCCTCGGCGTTGGCCTCGAGGGCCTGAAGGATGGCCGGAGACAGGGAAGGCATGGATGAGACTCCTCTCAGGGCGAGCCGCGATCAAACCGCGGCGCCGGCGGTTAGCCTGATGGGGGGCAGGCTGAAGTTTGCGGCGGCAACAAGACCGCCCCTTGAGCGCAACCTGTGATCAATAGTGTTGCCGTTTCCTAATCTGCATCGACCCCGCGGGGAAAAACTTGAAGGTCGAGTCGTCGGGGACAAACGGGCGATTTTTAAAGGCTGGGGAAAAGAAGCCGATAAAGGGAGCAAATAACAAGAGTCCACCGAGAAAGGCAAACCACTCCGAAAGGGTGGGACGCAAAATCACCGGCCTAACGCCCGGGTCCGGGCCAAGGCGGCGGGATTGCCGAAGTGGACGCCGGAGGAAGGACCATCCCTTGCAGCCAACCAGTCAAGGGCTTTCTTTTGGTGAACTCGGTGGGCCACCCCGGGGAGACCGGAAACGGTTGCCGCCCCCAAGGAGGTGAAGCCGCGCGGGTACGGAAAGCAATCATGTTTCTGGCAGAGCAGTGAAACTTCCCCGACTACTCAAGGAGGAAACCATGATCACCAAAATGAAGTCCTTTCTTCAGAACGAGGAAGGCGCCAGCGCGGTGGAATACGGCCTGCTGGTGGCCGGCATCGCGGTGGCGGTGATGGCCGCCATCTACGGCATCGGCACCGCGCTGAACACCAAGTTCACCAACGTCCAGAGCCAGTTGTCCGGCAGCTAAGGCCACCGGGGGGCGGCAGCCCCCCGCCTCTGGGCTGGAGACCTCACCAAGCGGGGCAGCCTGAGGCCCCGCGTCGTGCACCTCAGGCAGACGGTAAGGTAGGGGACCCGGCAGCCGCCGGAGTCCCCCACCGCCGCCTCCCCCCGACCAGGGAGTCCGAAGCCATGAAAGGGAAGCGGGACATCCCGGCCCACCAACGGGGCGGAGCAATTGCGGAATTCGCCGTTGTGGTCCCCCTGCTGGTGGCCTTTCTCTTCGCCATCGTGGAGTTCGGCCTGGCCTTCTACGCCAAGGGACTGCTTACCAACGCCGGTCGGGAAGGGGCGCGCTTCGGGGTGGTGTACACCACGCCCCGCAAGACGGCGGCCGAAATCCAGGCCAAGGTCAATGAATATCTGACGAAATCGGGCTTTACCGAGACCGCCGGCATCACCGTCAGCGGGGCGGGCGGCGACACCGGCAGTCCCTTGACCGTCATCGTCAGTTATCCTTACAGTTTCCAGGTGCTGCCCCCCTTCGTGCAAGGGCTGGTGGGCACCGTCAACCTGACCGCGGAGACGGTCATGCGCATGGAGTGACAGAGGATGCGGCGCTTACCCCCCTGGTTATGGCTTATGATGGCCCTGGTGTTCGGGGCCACCGCCACCTTCATTGCCCTGGGGTGGCTCAAGAATCAACCCGTGCAGCAAGCCCAGGAGCACGTCAAAATGGGTTCGGTGGTGGTGGCGGCCAAAGAGATCCGGGCGGCGACCTCCCTCACCGCGGACCAACTGGTGGTGCGCCGCTGGCCCCTGGAGAACCGGCCCCAGGGCAGTTTCGCCGGCCTGGAGGAGTTGACGGGCCGGGTGGTGGTCCTGCCCATGATGGCCGGGGAGCCCATTCTGGAGGCCAAGCTGGCCCCCCAGGGGGCGCCGCCGGGGTTGACGGCCCTGTTGGCCCCGGAGAAGCGGGCCATGACCGTCAAGGTGGACGAAGCCTCGGGGGTGGCCGGCTTCCTCGCCCCGGAGAACCGGGTGGATGTGCTGGTCACCGTGGATAAGGGCGATTTCAACAAGGACCCCATCAGCAAGCTCATTCTCCAGAATCTGCGGGTCCTGGGGGTGGGCCAGCGCATCGACCGCAGCAGCGGCGATAAGCCCCAGGTGGTGCCCACGGTGACCCTGGAGGTCTCCCCCGAGGAGGGGGAGCGCCTGGCCCTGGCGGACAAGGAAGGGCGCATCTCCCTGATCCTGCGGCCCCAGAAGGAACAGGAACAGGTGAGCACCTCGGGGGTGCGCACCTCCGAACTGCTGGGTGCGGCAGTGGCCGTGGCCGCTCTGCCCCGGGCGGTGGAAGTCCAGGGAGCGGCCTTGCCTCCTCCACCTCCCCGACGCAGTGTGGAGGTGATCAAAGGATTGAAGCGCGAAGCCCTCAATTTTTAGCAATGCCTTGGGGGAGCCGTCAGAGGAACCTGATGGCAGGTGGCGGCCAATCCCATCCCAGGATGGAACCAGGAGATGGCCATCAGATTCTCTCTCTTCTACCACACGCCTGAGAACGGTGACTATCTCCAGAGGGTCATCACCTCAGCCCCTCAGGCCAGTATTGTGGAGAGGCGCTCTCTGGACGAGCTGCCGGCGCATGTCAACTCCGGCAGCAACGCCATTTTTCTGGAGTATCAGGCCGACGCCCCCGGCCTGGACCAGTGGATCCGCAAGACTGCGGCCGACTTCCGGAACCCGCCCATTTTCCTGTTTTTCAAGGAGATCACCACCGAACAGCTTTGGCGGGCCCTGCGCCTGGGGGTGAAGGAGTGCTTCGCCTCCCCCATCCGGCCCGAGGAGTTCCAGGAGGCGCTGGCGCGCCTGCCCCTGGCCCCCCTGGAGCCGGGCGAAGGATCCCACCCCAGACAAATCGCCCTTTTGGGCGCCAAGGGGGGCGTGGGGACCAGCTTTCTCACCATCAACCTGGCCTATTGTCTGGCCCAGTTGCATAAACGTCCAGTGCTGGCGGTGGACCTGGACCTGCGCTACGGACAACTGGTCTATTTTTTGGACGCCAAGCCCCAGTACACCATCATCGACATCATTGAAAATCTCGACCGTCTGGACGACTCCTACCTCCAGGGTCTCCTTTTCCGCTGCGGGGACAACCTGCAGCTCCTGCCGGCCCCCCGGCGCATGGAGGAGGCGGAGATGGTGGCCGCCGAGCAGATGGCCCGGGTCTTGGACATGCTGAAGAAACACGGCCATTTCAGCGCCGTCGTGGTGGACGCGGGGCACCAGTTGGATGAGGTGACGCTCCGGGCCCTGGACCTGGCGGACCGGGTGCTGTTGGTGGCCGCCCAATCCATCTGCGCCCTGTCCAACGCCCGGAAGATCATGGAAATCCTGCCCCTGCTGGGGCTGACCGGCGCCGGTCTGGAATTGTGGATCAACCTCTGGCGCAGGCGCGGCGACCTGGGAATCAGGGAAATTCAGGACTTCCTGGGCCGGGAGGTCTCGGCCACCATCCCCGAGGCCCAGGAGGAGGTGGAGCGCAGCATCAACGAAGGCCGGCCTCTGGCCCAAACCAATCCCCAACATCAGCTCTGCCGGGACCTCCGGGCGCAGGCCGAGCGCCTCCTGGGCGCAGAGGAAAAAGAAGAGCGGGCTTCCCTGTGGAGCCGTCTCAATATCTTCAAGAGGAAGTAAGACCATGGGCATCATGGCCAGAATTCGGGAACGGACGCCCGGGGAGCGGACCCCCGTCGGCCCGGGACGACCCCCGGACCAGAAAGAGAACACCTTTAACGAAATCAAGGCCCGGATTCACTTCCGGCTGCTCAACCTGCTGGACCTGTCCCGGCTGGCCGGGGCCGAAGAGAGCGTCCTGCAGGAGGACCTGCGCCGGGGCATCGACATCATTCTGACAGAAGAAAACCTGGCTCTGACCATGCCGGAGAAAGAGCGGCTGGTCAAAGAGATCCGGGACGAACTGCTGGGCTACGGCCCCCTGGAGCCCCTGCTGCACGACCACAACGTGGGGGACATCCTGGTGAACGGCTACAACCAGATCTACGTGGAGCGCCAGGGCAAACTGATGCTCTCCCACGTCCGCTTCACCGACAACGGGCACCTGATGAAAATCATCGAGAAGATCGCCTCGGGGGTGGGGCGCCGGGTGGATGAATCCTGCCCCATGGTGGACGCGCGCCTGCCCGACGGCTCCCGGGTGAACGCCATCATTCCCCCCCTGGCTCTGGACGGTCCCAGCCTCTCCATCCGCAAATTCGCCAAGGACCCCATCAAGGCCCACCACCTCATCGAATTCGGGGCCATCACCCCGGAGATCAACCAGGTGCTGGAAGGGATGGTGACGGCCCGGCTGAACATCCTCATTTCCGGCGGCACCGGCACCGGCAAAACCACTTTCCTGAACGTGCTCTCCAGCTTCATTCCCAACGACGAGCGCATCGTCACCATCGAGGATTCGGCGGAGCTGCAACTGCAGCAGGAGCACATCGTCCGCCTGGAGACCCGGCCGCCCAACCTGGAGGGCCTAGGGGAGATCACCCAGCGGGACCTGGTGCGCAACGCCCTGCGCATGCGCCCGGACCGCATCATCCTGGGCGAAGTGCGCCAGGGCGAGGCCCTGGACATGCTCCAGGCCATGAACACCGGCCATGACGGCTCCCTGGCCACGGTGCACGCCAACTCCCCCCGGGACGCCCTCACCCGCCTGGAAACCATGGTGTCCATGGCCGGGCTGAACATCCCGGACAAGGCCATCCGCCAGCAGATCGCCTCCGCCATCGATGTGGTCATTCAACTGGCCCGGCTCAGCGACGGCAGCCGCAAAATGATGGGGCTCCATGAAATCGTGGGCATGGAAGGGGACGTCATCACCATGCAGGAGATCTTCGCCTACCGGCTGATGGGGCTTACCGAAGACCGGAAGGTGAGGGGGAAATTTGTCACCTCCGGCATCCGCCCCAAATTCATGCCCCGTCTGGAGGCCATGGGCATCCACCTGCCGGCCCACCTGTTCAAGGAGAGCGCCCTGTGAGGGCGGGGAGGGGGAGGTGTCAGGTGTCAGGTGTCAGGTTTTAGGTTTTAGGTTTTAGGGGTCAGGTGTCAGGTTTTAGGTTCTGGGTTCTGGGTTTTTGGGGAAAGGATAAGAACACGGTAAGCCAAGGCATGGTGGCGCCGGCGTCCCGCCGGTGGTCGTTTCCTGGGGATATATCACCTTTTTTCTCTGGTTCCCAAGCTCCCGCTTGGGAACCGGCTTGCCCGCCAAGCTCTGCTTGGCCAGGGAATCACGACCTGTCTGGCAGAGGCTGTAATGAGCAAGGTCTCGGACTGATAGAGCGTGAGACGCACCCTGCACGAACCTTCCAAGACCCACTCCCGTGGAGCATATAAGCATGAAGCGGCGGAAGCGGATTACAGAGGCAAGGAGCACAGCGATGACGGCGGACCTTCCCCGGCCGCGCCGGCCAATGGTGCGATCCGGTTTTATGGGGACCGCCCTCCTCCTGCTCGCCGCCGCCCTCCCCGTTCCGGTCCTGGCCGCTCCGGGCCAGGACGCCTCGTCCCTGTGGGATAGAGCCGCCCTGCTCTTCAAGGACCTGCCCCACCCCCTCATCATCTTTACCTTCCTCTTTTTCCTGTGTCTGGCCGAGGGGCTGTTTCTCTACCTCTCGGACCCCGAACGGGCTCAGAAGCGCCGCCTGAAAAACCGGCTTAAGTACCAGAACAATCTGGACCGAACCCTGCCCCAGGATTCCCTGCTGCGCTCCGACGGCTTCGGCACCAATCCCTGGATGCGCAGTTTCTTCAAGAAAATCAGGAGACTGGAACAGATTCAGACACTTCTGCGAGAGGCGGATGTGAGCTGGTCCGTGGCCACCTTTCTGCTCCTCACCCTCATCTGCGGGGCTCTGGGTCTGAGCCTGGGGTACTACCGGCAGGGGACCCTGGGCGGGGTGGTGGGCCTCCTCTTGGGCTGCATGGCGCCCTATCGGGTGGTGGTCTTCAAGAAGAAGCGGCGTCTCAAGAAATTCGAAAAGCAACTGCCCGAGGCCTTGGACCTCATGGCCCGGGGACTCAAAGCCGGGCACGCCTTCGCCGCCGGTCTGCAGATGGTGGGGGAGGAAATGCCCGCGCCGGCGGGCCAGGAATTCTTCAAAGCCTTTAAGGAATACAACCACGGCATGGACCTTAACACCGCCCTCATCAATCTCTGCCAGCGGGTGGAACTGCGGGAGCTGCGCTTTTTCGCCACCGCGGTCATCATTCAGCGGGAAACAGGGGGGAACCTCACCGACATCCTGGAGAAGATCGCCGGGCTCATCCGGGAGCGCTTCAAGCTGCGCAACCAGATCAAGGCCCTCACCGCCGAAGGGCGCCTCTCCGGCTGGATCCTGGTGCTCATGCCCCCGGTGCTCTTTCTCATCATGCTCAAGCTCAACCCGGAATACACCATGCTGCTCATCAACCACGACCTGGGACGGTTCATGGCCCTCACCGCCCTGACCTTCCAGGCGCTGGGCATCCTGGCCATCCGCAAGATCGTCAACATCAAGGTGTAAAGGAGGGCTCATGACCCCGGCCGTTCTCTTCGGCCTGACGGTGGCGGGCATCATCATCTGCCTGGGATCTTTTCTGTACCAGCAGATGGGCGCCCGGGTGCGCCGGCGGCTTAAGGCTCAGGCCGGCGCGGAGATGGTGAAGCGGCGGGAGGAAAAGAAGATTGAATTCCTGCCTCCCGCGGTGGTGGAAAAGGTGGAAGAAAAACTGGGGCTGAACCAGGGCAGCACCAAGGTCAAAGAGCTGCGCAAGGTGCTGGTCCGGGCCGGCATTTACCGACAGAACGCAACCGCCCTCTACTTCGGCCTGAAGTTCGGGCTGTGCCTGGCCCTGCCCGTGGTGCTGCTGCCGGCGCTGTTCAGCCTCAGGCTGCCCAAGCCCCTGTTCCTGGCCGCTTTTCTCCTGCTCATGGGCCTGGGCTATTATCTGCCCACCCTCATCGTCAACCACCTGGTCACCGCGCGGCAGCGGAAGATCAGGGAGGGCCTGCCCGACGCCCTGGACCTGCTGGTGGTCTGCGTGGAGGCGGGGCAGGGCCTGAACGCGGCCCTCAAACGGGTGGCCGACGACCTGAGTCTGAGCAACCCGCCCCTGGCCCATGAGTTGACCCTGGTCAACCTGGAGATCAGCGCCGGCCTGGAGCGGGAGCAGGCCCTGCGCAACCTGGCGGACCGCACCGCGGTGGAGGAGGTGGCGTCGCTGTGCTCCATGCTCATCCAGAGCGACCGCTTCGGCACTTCCATGAGCACGGCGCTCAGGGTCCAGTCCGACACCCTGCGCACCACCCGGCGTCAGAAGCTGGAGGAGCTGGCCGCCAAGACCCCCGTCAAACTGGTCTTCCCCCTCCTGCTCTTCATCTTCCCCGCCCTCATGGTGGTCATCATCGGCCCCGCGGTCATCCGCATCATGGAGAATCTGAAGTAAGCCGGAGGCTTCCGGACCATCGGCCGCACTCGGGGCCACCGAAACACGCGGTTTTGCAACGGCTGGCAATCAGGGGCAACCTTCGGGGCAGCCGAGATGCTGCACGGGGGAGGGTGTCCTGGCTTTGCTGCAGTTACTTCATGACCTCTCGGACCGTGAGGTGGAAGCACGGGCCGCCTTCAAAATGATCAGGTGGGACTGTCATGGGGTCGGGCTGACCATCCTGCCTAAAACTCCGGCTCCGGTGCGGGGCCGTCCAGGGGCCCCAGCAGGGTCAGGGCCCAGCGGTGGGGCTGGAAGAACTCTCGGGCCAGGTCCTGCACCTCTGCCGCGGTGACCCGGTTCAGGCCCTCCAGCACTTCTTCCACGCTCAGGTGGCGTCCGAAATAGATTTCATTCCTGGCCAGGCGGAGCATGCGCTGCTCGCAGTCCTCGGTGTTGAGGGCCAGGGAGCCCTTGAGGTACTCCTTAGCCGCGTCCAGTTCCTCGGCGGGCAGGGGCTCCTCTTTAAACCGGGCCAGTTCCAGGTTCACGGCCCGCACCAGCACCGGCAGGTTGCGGGGGTTCACCCCGGCGGCGATTTCCAGCAGGCCGACGTCGCTGAAAAAGGACAGGTGGGAGTAAATGGAGTAGGCCAGGCCCAACTGCTCCCGCACCACCTGAAACAGACGGGAGCTCATGTTGCCCCCCAGGATGAGGTTGAGCACCGTGGCGGCGAAGCGGCGGTCATCCGCGGCGGGCAGGCCCGGGGCGCCCATAACGAGGTGTAGCTGCTCCAGGTCCCGGGGGTGAAGATGCACGCCCGGGGAGGGCGCGGCCCCGGGTCGGGTTCGCCGGGGTGAGCCGTTAGAAAAATTCTCGAAGAGGGGCTCCACCAGGTCCAGCACTTCCTGGTGCCGGAGCCGCCCCGCGGCGGCCACCACCAGATGTTCCGGACGGTAGGTGCTTTGGCGGTAGGCCAACAGGTGGTCCTGCCGGAAGGAGCCCACCGCCGCGGTGTGGCCCAGGATGGGGCGGCCCAGGGGCTGCCCCTGCCAGAAGTCCCGGGCGAAGAGGACCTGCACCAGGTCTTCCGGGGTGTCGTCCTGGGCGGCGATTTCCTCCAGGATCACCTGGCGCTCCCGTTCCATTTCCTCTTCCAGGTAGAGTGGATGCAGCACCAGGTCGGCCAGCAGGTCCACGGCCCGGGGCAGATGTTCGGCCAGCACCCGGGCGTGGTAGCAAGTGTGCTCCTTGGTGGTGAAGGCGTTGCCCAGGCCGCCCAACTGGTCGATCTCCCGGGCGATCTCGTAGGTGTTGCGCCTTCCGGTGCCCTTGAAGGCCATGTGCTCCAAAAAGTGGGTGAGCCCTCCTTCGGCGGCGGTTTCATCCCGGGAGCCCACGGTGAGCCAGAGGCCCACCGCGGCCGAGCGGAAGGCGGGGAGCTCCTCGGTGACGACCCTCAGGCCGTTATTCAGAACGCTTTTTGTGTACACGGGGAGGCTTCTTCTTGGGGTCGTGAGGCCGGGGCGTCTCTGTGTTGGGGGGAGCTTCCAGCAACGCCTTCCGGGAAAGGCGGATCTTGCCCTGGCGGTCGACCTCCAGGACCTTCACCATGAGCTCGTCCCCCTCCTTGAGCACATCGGTGACGGCCTTGACCCGGTAGTGGTCCAGTTCGGAGATGTGCACCAGCCCGTCGGTGCCGGGCAGAATCTCCACGAAGGCCCCGAAGTCCATGATCTTCTTGACCTTGCCGTGGTAGACCGCTCCCACTTCGGCCTCCGCGGTGATGTCCTGGATCATCTTGATGGCTTCGTCCGCGGCCTGTTGGGTGGGCGCGGAGATGTGCACCCGGCCGTCGTCGTCGATGTCCACCTTGACACCGGTGGCGGCCACGATCTGCTTCACCATCTTGCCGCCCGGGCCGATCACCTCCCGGATTTTGTCCGGGTTGATGCTGATGACGATGATCTTGGGAGCGTGCTCCTTGAGACCCGGCGAGGGCGCGGCGATCACCGTGGCCATGCGCTCCAGGATGTGCAGGCGGGCATGCTTGGCCTGGCGCAGGGCCTGGCCCATGATCTCCCGGGTGAGCCCGGTCATCTTGATGTCCATCTGCAGGGCGGTGATCCCCTCCTGGGTGCCGGCCACCTTGAAGTCCATGTCGCCCAACTGGTCCTCATCCCCCAGGATGTCGGAGAGCACGGCCACCCGGTCGCCCTCCTTGATGAGGCCCATAGCCACCCCCGCCACCGCCGCCTGGATGGGCACGCCCGCGTCCATCAGGGCCATGGAGGTGCCGCAGACCGTGGCCATGGAGGAGGAGCCGTTCGAAGAGAGGATTTCGGAGACCACCCGGATGGTGTAGGGAAACTCCTCGGCCGTGGGCAGCACCGGCGAGATGGCCCGTTCGGCCAGGGCGCCGTGGCCGATCTCCCGGCGGCTGGGGCCCCGCAGCATCCTCGTCTCCCCCACGCAGTACGGGGGGAAGTTGTAGTGCAGCATGAAGGACTTAAAGGTTTCGCCATAGAGACTTTCGATGCGCTGTTCGTCCGAGGGCGTGCCCAGGGTGGTCACCGCCAGGGCCTGGGTGTCGCCCCGGGTGAAGAGGGCCGAGCCGTGGGTGCGGCTCAGCATGCCGATTTCACCGCTGATGGGGCGCACCTCGGCATAGTCCCGGCCGTCCAGGCGGCGGCTTTGGGTGAGGACCATGTGGCGCACCTTCTTCTTGTGCAGGTCCTGGAACACCTGGCCCACCTGCTTTTCCCGGCCTTGGGCCTCCTCCCCCAGGTCCGCCAGCACCTTGAGGTAGAGGTCGTCCAGGGCCTGACGCCGGGCCTTTTTGTCAGGCTGGGTCACCGCCGGCAGCAGGAGCTCGCCGGCCAGGGCCGCCACTTTTTCCGGCAGGTCGCCGTAGTCCGGCGGCGGCGGCGCGGGCCGCTTGGGCCGACACACTTCGGCCCCCATGCGGCCGATGAGCGCCAGGATGGGCTGGAGCTGCTCCTGGGCGAAGAAGAGGGCCTCCAACACCTCCTCCTCCTGGGCCATGTGTCCGCCCCCTTCCACCATGATGATGCCCTGGGGCGCGCCCGCGACGATGAGGTTGAGTCTGGAATTCTTAATCTGGGTGTTGGTGGGGTTGACCACCAGGTCGTCTCCCACCTTGGCCACCCGCACCGCCGCCACCGGCCCCTGGAAGGGAATGTCCGAGATTTCCAGGGCCGCGGCGGCGCCGTTCAGAGCGACGATATCCGGGTCCGTCTCCTGGTCCCCGGACAGCACCGTGGCGATGATCTGAAGCTCGTTGACGAGCCCCTTGGGAAAGAGGGGCCTGATGGGCCGGTCGATGAGCCGGGAGGTGAGGGTCTCTTTTTCGCTGGGCCGGCCGATCTCCCGCCGGAAAAAACCTCCGGGCACCCGGCCGGCGGCGTAGGCCCGCTCCAGGTAGTCCACCGTCAGGGGCAGGAAGTCGATTCCCTCCCGGACGGAGTCGGAGATGACCGCGGTGACCAGGACGGCGCTTTCGCCGTAGCGCACCAACACCGCCCCGCTGGCCTGGCCGGCCAGCTGGCCTGCCTCAAAGCTGAGATCCCTCCCGCCCACCTCTACTGAAAATTTGTGCGACATGGAGTTCTGACTGCCTCCTATTTCCTCAGGCCCAACTGCTCGATGAGGGCCCGGTAACGGTCAACGTCCTTGTTCTTCAGATAGTTCAGGAGGCGCCGCCGCTGCCCCACCAGCTTGATCAATCCCCGGCGGGAATGGTGGTCTTTGGCGTGAGTCTTGAAGTGATCGGTGAGATAATTGATCCGCTCACTCAAGATGGCCACCTGCACTTCCGCTGACCCGGTATCTGAGTCGTGAAGCCGAAAGCGGTCGATAATGTCCCGTTTCTGGTCCGTGTTCAGAGCCACTGCTCCCTCCTTTTTCCCTCCATTTGGAAAGTTTATCTCACTCCTTGGGGTAAGAGGCCGCAGGCCCCTCCCCCGGGAAAGCGCTTTTATTTCATCTCCGCGGCGAACAGCCTCGTCGGCGCCGCCCACGCCCCGCCGCCCGCAGCTTTCACCACGGCCAAGGCCACCAGACGGCCCTCGGCCACCAGTCGCACCCGCTCTCCCGCCGGAGGCGCGGGGTCGCTCAGGGGTATGGGCTGCCCCCGGCGCAACCGCCGCTCGTCCTCGGGCCCCACTTCCAGGGCCGGCCAGTCCGGCAGGCAGCGGGCCGGGGCGATGAGGCGGGATTCCCAGCCGGCCTCGGCCAACTGCTCCAGGGTGGCCGCGTCTTCGATCCGAAAAGGTCCCACCGCCAGGCGCCGCAAAGCAACCAGGTGCGCCCCGGACCCCAACGCCCGGCCCAGATCCTGGGCCAGCGTGCGGATGTAGGCGCCGGCGGAGCACCTGACCCGGAGCGTCACCCGGGGCAGGTCCACGGCCTCCACCGTCAGTTCATAAATCATCACCCGCCGCGGTTTGACCTCCACCGTTTCGCCCCGCCGGGCCAAGCGGTAGAGGCGCTCGCCCTGTTGGCGCAGGGCCGAATAGAGAGGCGGCACCTGCTCGATTTCACCCACGAAGCGGTCCGCCGCCGCGGCAATGGCCTCCGATTCCGGCAGACTTTCCCACCGGCCCGTCACCCGGCCCGTCAGGTCCTGGGTGTCCGTCTCCTCCCCCAGCTTCAGGGTGGCCCGGTAGGTCTTGGGCTCCCCCATGAGGTGGGGCGCCAGCTTGGTGGCTTCGCCCAGGGCCAGGGGCAACAGCCCCGTGGCAAATGGGTCCAGGGTGCCCAGATGCCCCGCCTTGCGGGCTCTGACCAGCCGCTTGACCCGCCGCACCACCTCAAAGGAAGTGATCCCGGCCGGCTTGTCCACCAGCAGGAGGCCCGACGGAAGGGGCTTCCCTTCAGCCCCGCGCCCTTTTCCCGTCACCGGTCCCCCGGCTTCCGCCTCACCGCTGCCCCGCCGGAGCCTCGGCGTTCTCCAGGATCTTCCGGGGCTCGCCGCCGCTCAGCGACAGATACCACAGGTCCACGGGCACCCTTTCCGGGCTCAGGCCCTCGCCCTGGCGATAGCGCTCAAAGACGATGGCCCGGCCCCCCTCCACGAAGGTGGCATTGCGTCCCCGAGTCACCTCCCGAGGCGCCAGGGTGGCCAGGTCCACCAGGAGGATGCGGTTTACCTGGCCTTCGCCGGTGACGGGCGAATAACAGAGAATCTGTTTGCCGTCCGGGGTGAACTGGGGCCGCCAGTAGGGAGTGTAGTCCTCCTGGCTTGGAGGGAAGCGCTTTAACACCTTCCCCGTCAGGTCCAGCACGACCCAGCCCCCGGAGACGTCGCTGCCGCTCTCCTGGTAGGCGATGAGCCGCCCGTCCGGGGACATCACCGGATTTTCGTAAAGGTAGCCCACATCCACGTTGTGGTTGGGCGTTTTGATGATGATCCGCATCTGCCCGGTGGCCGGGTCGCCCACCGCAATGAAGATGTCGGCTAGGGTCATCTCATCTTTCTTGGCCTGACGCTGGTTGGTGAGGCCCGCGAAGACCAGTTGTTTGCCGTCGGGCGCAAAGGAGGCCGACCAGGCCTGCTGCACGCCCTGGAACACCACGGGCTGGGCCGGGCCGCCGGCGGTGGACACCCGCATGAGGGCGGTCATTCTTCCCTGCGGAGTCATCCGCTCGCGCTGGAACACCACCCACTGCCCGTCCGGCGACATGGCGGGGTGTTCGTCCTGAGTCCCGGAAGTGAGCCGCCGGGCGCCGCTGCCGTCCGTGGCCGCCACCCAGATGCCGCCGCCCCGGATAAAGGCCAATTTGCCCTGGGCCGCCGCCGGGCCGGCCGACGCCAACAGGGTGAGAATGAGGAGCATGCTGCTCAGAAATGCCGCCAGAGCCATAGATCCTCCTGTCCCAACGAGATCCTTACCAATCCCCCCTGGATACGCCGGCAAGGCCTGGTTCCCAAGCTCCTGCTTGGGGACCGGCTTGTCCGCCAAGCTCCCGCTTGGCAGAATAGACCTAAGGAGAAATGCCTGCTCGTCGCTAACCTGCAGGAGGCGCCCAAGCAGAGCTTGGGCCCCAATTGCGTTCCCAAGCGGGAGCTTGGGAACGAGAAAGAATCGAGAGATTGGTCCCGGTCTGTCTTGCGACAACAGACTCAACCCTCCTCCGCGTCCCCCCGCACCTGGTCCAGGAGCTGCGCCAGGCGCTGGGTCTGCTCCAGACCCTGGTCCGCCACAAAGATAATCTCCGGCATCACCCGCAGGATGTGGGCCCGGGCCACCTCCTGCTTGATGAAACCCTGGGCCCGGCGCAGGTCCTCCCCGAGCTGCCCGGGATCGCCGCCCCCCCGGACCAGGTAGGAAATCCGAGCCTGTTTCAAGTCGGGACTCATGACGACGTCGGTGATGGTCAGGCTTTGAAGACGCGGGTTGGCGCAGCGGTTGAGGAAAATCTCCGCCAGGCATTGCCTGAGGAGTTCTGCCACTCGGGTGGGGCGTTGGCCTCCTGAGGTCCGTGGCCGCATGGCGGATCACTGTTCCACGATGCAGAGTTCAACCCGGGAGTCCACGATTTGGGCCAGGTGCTGACTTTCCATGAATTCCATAATCTGCTGAATGCGGCTCCGGAGCAGGGTGGCGTCATTGCCCACCAGGGCCACGCCCAACTTGGCTTTCTGCCAGAGGTCGTGGTCCTCCACTTCGGCGATGGCCGCGTCAAAGCGGTGGCGCACTTTCTCCACCAGGCTGCGCACCACCCGCCGCTTCCCCTTGAGGGAATGGTTGTCCGGGATGATAAGGGTGATGCTGGCCACGGCGACGATCATGCCTGCCCTCCTCCCGGTAACGGTCCGGCGTCCCCCGGGTTAGTCCCGTTTGACTTCCCGGGGGGAGGAGTCCAGTTGGGCCTTCACTTTTTCCTGAACATAAGCCTCGATGACGTCACCGGTCTGGAAGTTGCTGAACTTGTCCAGGCCGATGCCGCATTCGTAGCCCGACAGCACTTCCTTGACGTCATCCTTGAAGCGCTTTAAGGAATTGATGCGGGCGCCCTCGAAGACCACCTGCCCCTGGCGCCGCACCCGGGCCAGGGCATTGCGCTCCATCTTGCCGTCCCGCACCATGCAGCCGGCGATCGTCCCCACTTTGGAGATGGTGAAGACCTGGCGCACTTCGGCCTGACCCATGACCTTCTCTTCGATGATGGGCTCCAGCATGCCTTCCATGGCGGCCCGGATGTCGTCCATCAAGTTGTAAATAATATTATAAAAACGCAGGTCTACCTGCTCGGATTCGGCCAGGGCGTGCGCCTTGGGATTGGCCTTGACATTGAAGCCCACGACGATGGCGTCGGAGGCGGAGGCCAGCATGATGTCGCTCTCGGTGACGTCGCCGATGCCGGTGTGAATGAGATAGACCTTGATTTCGCTGGTGCCCAGCTCCGCCAGGTACTTGGTGAGGGCCTCGATGGAGCCGTGCACGTCGGCCTTGAGAACCAGCTTGAGCTCCTTGACCATGCCTTCCTTGATCTGCTGGTAGAGCTTCTCCAGGCTCACCCGGCTCAACCGGGCCAGGGCCGCCTCCCGTTGCTTCTGCTGGCGCATCATGGCAATCTGCCGGGCCTTGCGCTCTTCCAGCACCAGGAACTCATCCCCGGCTTCGGGAACGCCGCTGAAGCCCTGCACCTCGGCGGGCAGGCCGGGGGTAACCTTTTCGATGCGCTTGCCCTGGTCGTCGAACAACGCCCGCACCCGGCCGTACTCCTGCCCGCAGACAAAATAGTCTCCCTGCTTCAGGGTGCCCTGCTGCACCAACACGGTGCCCACCGGGCCCCGCCCCTTGTCCAGGCGGGACTCGATGATGCGGCCCTGGGCCTGGGTCTCCACCGCAGCCTTCAGCTCCAGGACCTCCGCCTGCAGCAGGATCTTCTCCAGGAGTTCGGGGATGCCGACGCGTTGCTTGGCGGAGACTTCGGCGTACTGCACGTCGCCGCCCCAATCCTCGAGGACCACCCCCAAGTTGGCCAGCTCCCGCTTCACCCGCTCGGGGTTGGCGTTGGGCTTGTCGATCTTGTTCACCGCCACCACCAGGGGGACGCCTGCGGCCCGGGCGTGGTTGATGGCCTCCTGGGTCTGTTCCATGACGCCGTCGTCCGCCGCCACCACCAGGACCACCAGGTCGGTGACCTGCGCCCCCCGGGCCCGCATGGCGGTAAAGGCCTCGTGGCCCGGAGTGTCCAGAAAGACGACCTCGCCGTGGTCGGGCAAAGTCACGTGGTAGGCGCCGATGTGCTGGGTGATGCCCCCCGCTTCCCCTTCGGTGATGCGGCTCTCCCGGATGGCGTCCAGCAGCGAGGTCTTGCCGTGGTCCACGTGGCCCATGATGGTGACCACCGGCGGCCGGGGTTCCATCTTGGCGTCGGCGCCGCCGATCTCCCGGATCAACTCTTCTTCCAGGATGGTGGCCCGCTCCACTTCATAGCCGAACTCGTTGGCGACGATGACCGCCGATTCATAATCGATGGGGTAATTAATAGTGGCTATCACCCCCAGACCGAGGAGCTGCTTGATGACTTCGCCGGACTTGATGCCCATGCGTTTGGCCAGATCGCCCACCGTAATGGAGTCGCCTACTTTGATCCGCCGTTTGATGGCCTTGGGCACCGACAGTTCCGCGGGGCTCACCTTTTTGAAGGCCTTGCGGACCCCCTTCTTTTTCCCGGCAACCCGGGCCTGGCCTTCGGCGGCTCCGCCGTACAGGTCCACCCGTTCCCAGACCTCCCGCTTCTTCCCGGGTTTGCTGCGCCCGGGTATCTCCACCGTCTCTTTGCCCTTTTTCTTGCCTTTGGCCTCGGGCTTCTTGGCTCCCGGCGCCGTCTTTACTTCCGCGGCCGGCCGGGATTCCCCCGGCGGCCGGGTGGCAGAGGGGGGACGAACGGCGGTGGGGGGACGGGCGGCAGAGGACGGCCGGGCGGTGGAGGGGGCCGCAGGCGGTGGGGCGGCTTCGCCGGCCGGCCGCGTCGGCGTCGGACGGATGGAAGGCTTCGGCGGCGCCTCCGTGGGAAGACTGATGATCCGGGCCGGCGTATCCTTCCGCTTGAGCTTGCTCCGCAGCCGCTTCACCGGAGCGCCGCTTTCCGACGGAGCCGCAACCTTGGCCGACGTCGCGGGGGGAGGCGGCGGCGGCTGGACAGGCGGCGGCGCGGCGGCCGGTTCTCCAGCCGACTCCGCCATGGTAGTGGCCGGCGCCGGGGCCGCCGAAGGCCCGGGCTCCGCGGGTTCCGTGGGAGGGATGCCCGGTGGGGCCAGCGTTTCAGGCTCCGGCGGCGGCGCCTCCACCGCCGGTTGCTCCCGGGCGGGCAGCGCCACCACCACGGCCATCGGCTCCTTGGGCCGGCGCGATTTGACCGCCTTCTCCGGAGCCTTGGCAGCAGGGACTTCCGGCGGCGGCACGGCCGCCAGCTTCACCGGCGTCGGCGCCACTTTCCGGCGCCGCATGACATTGTCCCCGATGCGCTTCTCCTCCACCTTGGGCGTCAACTGGCTCACGGACAGCCGCACCTGCTCCGCAGTGGACTCGTCCAGAGAGCTGAGATAATTTTCCACCGACAGTCCCAACACCTCACGCATATGGGTGAGAAGATCGCGGACGTCGATTTTCATCTCTTTGGCTAAATTGATGACTCTGGTCTTTGCCATATACCTGGATCTACCCCCCAACGTAGAATGCCCGTGTCAATCTCCGGCCGTTCCTCAAGCCGTTTCCGCCTCCGGCCCCTCCTCCGCCTCCGTTTTCCGCTGACCCAACATTTCCTGGGCGGCGGCGATCAGACCGGCGGCCTTCTTTTCGCTGAGACCGGTATGCTGCATGAAATCCTCCAGCTTGGACTCCGCCACTTCCCGCGCCGACGTATAGCCGTGATCGTGCAGAATGGAGGCGGTGATTTCTCCCACGCCGGGAATGCGCAGCAGCGAGAGATAACCTTCCTTCAGTGATTTTGAATACTTGGACTCCGTCTTGACGTCGATTTTCCAACCCAGCAACTTGGAGGCCAGACGCACGTTCTGCCCCCGCTTGCCGATGGCCAGGGATAACTGGTCGTCGGGCACGATGACTTCCATGCTGTGGCCGGCGGTGTTCAGGATGATGCGGCTCACCTCCGCCGGGGCCAGGGCGTTGGTGGCGAACATGGCCTCATCGGGCTTCCAGGGGATGATATCGATCTTTTCCCCCCGGAGCTCCTGGACGATGTTCTGCACCCGGGAGCCCTTCAGGCCGACGCAGGCCCCCACCGGGTCCACATCCGCGTCCCGGGAGGCCACGGCGATCTTGGCGCGGCTGCCCGGCTCCCGGGCCACCGCCAGGATCTGCACAGTGCCGTCGGCAATCTCCGGCACCTCGTTTTTGAAGAGCTCCACCAGAAACTGCGGGTGGGTCCGGGACAGGATGATCTGCGGTCCCCGTCCCTGCTTCTTCACGTCCAAAACATAGGCCCGGATGCGCTCGCCCTTGTGATAAATCTCCCGGGGCACCTGCTCCGGCGGCGGCAGCAGCGCCTCGGTGCGCCCCAGGTTGACGATGATGCCTTCGGAGTCCAGCCGCTGCACGATGCCGTTGATGGTGTCGCCCTTGCGGTCCTTGTATTCCTCGAACACCTGGTCCCGCTCCGCGTCCTTCATGCGCTGCATGATGACCTGCTTGGCGGACTGGGCGGCGATCCGGCCGAAGGCCGTGGCGTCCATTTTGATGCCCAGAAAATCCCCCAATTCGCAGTCGGGGTCCAACTCCCGGGCTTCGTGGAGATTGATCTCCCGGGTGGCGTCGGTCACCTCGGTGACCACCTCTTTGAACTGGAAGACTTCTATGGCCCCGGTCTCTTCCTGGTAGGTGACCTCAATCTCCAGCTTCGTCCCAAAGCGCTTCTTGGCCGCCGAACGCACCGCATCCTTGATGGCCGTGACCAGCAGGTCCTTGTCGATGCCCTTGTCTCGGCTGACCTGGTCGATGATCCGTCTCAGTTCCAGGTTCATGTGCGGTGTTCCGCCTCCTTGCCAAGATGTTTCGGGTCCAGCGCCAGGCGCGCCCGGGCGATCTCCTTTAACGGGATGCGGCAGAGCTCCTCTCCCTCCTGGAGGCAGACCTCCTCCGCCTCCAGGCCCTGGAGCACCCCCAGGTGCACCTGGCGCCCCCGGAAGGGGGCCCGGGTGGTGAGCCGCACCAGCCGGCCCACATAGCGGGCGTAGTCCGCCGGCTTCTTGAGCTCCCGGGTGAGCCCGGGGGAGGAGACCTCCAGCGTGTAGGACGGCCCGATGACATCGTGCACATCCAACAGATCGCTCACCAAACGGCTGGTGCGGGTGATCTCCGCCAGGGTGATGCCGCCGGGCCGGTCCACGAACAGGCGCAGCGTCGCCCGGCCCCGGCGGGGGTGGATGAACTGCACCTCCACCAGCTCCATCCCCTGGGCCGCCAACACCGGCTGCACCAGCGCTTCCACCCGGTCCGCCACTTCTTCCCGGTTCATCTCCCGCCTCCGTGGGCCTCCGCCGCCGCCGCCCGATGGGCCTCCGCCTCCACCGCCGCCTCCGCCTGCTGGATGACCCGGTTCATGCGCCGGCGCAGTCGGCAGCCACAGATAAAGACGATAATCCCCGTGGGGATAAAGACATAGCCGATGACCTGGAAAATGGTGCCGGCAAAAAACTGCACAAAGGTCAACCCTGCAATGAACATGGTGAGCGCGGTGCGCCAGAACGACAGAAAAGTCCGCTCATTGGCCATGATGGTGCGCTCAATGGCCATCACGTCCCGGACGATGGGCTCGTCGATCTGCAATCTTTCCCAACTGCTGGGGTCGGGTTTGGTCGCGGTCATATATTATGAATAAGGCAACTTGCAACGGTGCGCATGGCGCACCCTACGAAACCATGCTCACGCAACATATCTCTGGTTCCCAAGCTCCCGCTTGGCGACATTTTGTGGCGATGTCGGTTGTGTGTCGTAAATATTCCTTTTGTCTTGTGTTGGGTGCGCACCGCGCACCGTAACCATCTGAACAGTTCTTGGTGGCGCCGGCATCTTGCCGGTGCGGCGCACAGGCGCCACCAAAGGCGGCGGGCACGGAGGCCCACCCTACCAAACTTCCCTGGTTCCCAAGCTCCCGCTTGGGAACCCACTTGCCCGCCAAGCTCCCGCTTGGCCAAATAAAATTGATGAGGACAATGTGCTTCGTAAGTATCAGCAGGAGCCCAAGCAGAGCTCGGGGCCACAATTGCGTTCCCAAGCAGGAGCTTGGGAACGAGATAAAAACTCAGGGCCTCTGCTGCGCCAATTCGGCCTTTATTTTCTCCCAGGGAATGGTGTCTTCATGTTTCCGGGACTCGGTCAACATGATGTCATAGAAATCTTCCCAGAGCTCACCCCATTCTCCAGGTCTATGATAACCGCTTTTTTCTTTCCCGAATCATCGATGACAAACTGGATGCCCACCATATAGGCTATCCTTGGTTCCCAAGCTCCCGCTGGGGGACCCTCTTGCCCGCCAAGCTTCCGCCTGGCGACATGCAATTGATAAATCGGTTATGTTAGATCGCCATTCTGAAGAATTTGCACAATCCTAAAAATAATTGATTCCATAATTGGTGGCTTCAGTGATCCAACCTTCTTTATTATAATAAAACTATCTGCGGTAAATAAACGATTTGGCCTGACGTTGCTTTTTTTGTTTAAGCCGGCTTCTTGGAAATCTTGATCGCCTATCTCAAAAGAATAGCGGTCTTTTACAAATTGACTGGTTATCTGGCTCAGAATGACATCATTGCCTTCTAAAGCTGTTATTACCAGGGCAGGGCGTCTTTTGGTATCAGTTAAATCCGAGAAAGGGAAAGGCACCACCACTACATCGCCTTTTATAAATCTTGCCATGCCTCATCCTCTTCCGGTCTGAGCCAATCCTTCTGTAAGGAGGATTCACTGATCAGCAAGCTGCCGAGATCATCCAGGGTAAGGCTAAAATTTTCCCTGTGCTGGCGGTCACCTCTCTTTTCCTGACAGGATTTCGTCAGCAAAAAATGGTAGATCTCTCCCCAGGCATCCCCCCAGGTTTCCAGATCAATCAACACCGCCTTTTTCTTCCCGGACTCATCCGTGACAAACCGAATGCCCCTCATAGGATTTCCCCATCAGGTTTGGAGCATTGCCTCTGCCTGGCCAATAAAAAAAGCGGGCCGCGGCCCACTTCCGGGATATGCCAAGATTGTCGCAATCTCGGGGCGTCCCCAGAGCTTCCTACGGTTCTCCGCCCGCCGAAGCAGGCCGGCCCTCCTCGCCCCTGATGCGGCCGGCCCCCTCAACGGGGGAAGCGGGACCCCGGAAGACGTCAGCCTCCGGGATGGAGCGGGCAACGGGATTCGAACCCGCGACACCAAGCTTGGGAAGCTTGTACTCTACCAGCTGAGCTATGCCCGCTTAGGGTTATTTCTATAGCTTTTTTCCCACCTTGTCAAGCCGTTTTTTCTCGGCGGGTCCAAGTTGGCCGGTCTCCTTGACTCTTGGGCCGGGGTCCTTGGCCATCACCCGCCGGGCCTCGGCGATGTCGGCCCGGATCTGCGCCGCCAGGGCCTCGATAGAGGGAAAGCGCCGCTCCTCCCTGAGTCGCGCCATGAATTCCACCCCCAGGGTCTCGCCGTACAGGTCTCCCGCGAAGTCCAGCAGGTGCACCTCCAGGGAGAGCTCCGAGTTGTCGAAGGTGGGGCAGGTGCCGATGTTGGCCACTCCGGGCAGCCTCTCGCCGCCCCGGGTCACCTGCACGGCATAGATGCCCGTGGCGGGCAGCAGTTCGTTCTCCGGACGCAGGTTGGCGGTGTGCACCTTGAGCACCGCCCCGCCCCGCCCCTTGCCCGGCACCACCAGCCCTTCCACGGCGTAAGGCCGGCCCAGCAACTGCGCCGCCTCCTCCACCTTGCCCAACGTGATGAGGGCCCGGATGAGGGAGCTGCTCACCACGGCGCCGTTCACCTCCACCGCCCACACCACCTGCACCGTGAAGCCGTGGGACTGCCCCATCTCCTGGAGCAGCTCGATGGTGCCCTCCCGGCCCCGGCCGAAGCAGTAGTCGTGGCCCACCACCACCTCCCGGACCGCCAGACGCTCCACGAAATATCGGCGCACGAAGTCCCGGGCCGGCAACGCGGCAAACTCCGGGGTGAAGGGAAGCAACACCACGGCATGCACCCCGGCCCGGTCCAGCAGCGCCAGCTTCTGGGCCGGAGTGGTCAACCGCGGCAACGGCCGGTCCGGCCGCAGCACCCGGCCGGGGTGGGGCTCGAAGGTGAGCGCCACCGCCTGGCTGCCCAGCTCCCGGGCCCGTTGGCAGACCTTCCCCAGAATGGCGCGGTGCCCCAGGTGGACCCCGTCAAAATTCCCCACCGTCACCACGGTGCGGGTAAAGGGCCCGGCCCCCGGGGGGAGATCGTAATAAACCATCGCCACCTTCCACCTTTGCTCGGATAGACCTTGACAGATTCTGGCTTTCTATTATAATTTTATTTTTGGAAAATGCCAGGAAGGGTTCAGGCAGCCCTCCCTGGTTGCAGCCGAAGTGGCGGAACTGGTAGACGCGCTAGGTTCAGGGTCTAGTGGGCATTGGCCTGTCGGGGTTCGAGTCCCCGCTTCGGCACCAGTGATTTCAAGGGGTTACGGCTTTCAGCAGTAGCCCCTTTTCTTCGTTTTTAGGGTTGGTCAACGTATTGGTCAACACTCTTGCCATTTTTCCTATGGCCTCCCGCTTGTGGTCCTGGGCTAAATGGGCATAACGAAGGAGCTTCTTGCAAAACTTCCGCCGTAGCGTTATGGTTTCCGGAATATCTTTTCTGTCCTGAAAGCAATTTTCGAAAAGCTTTTGCACGATTTCTGGGAGATCGGACAGGTCCCAAAAGAGGAATATGATCTCCTGGAGCAGAAACTTGCACCGGTTCTCCTGGAGGCATGGGAGAGCGCCGGAGCCCCGCAGAAAACCTCCTTGGAAAAGTTGATCAGAACCTATCAGGGATTAATCAACCCCGCTTAGCCCCCCTTTCCTTATAACCTTCACCATCATAGCTCCCCCTTGAAGGCCCGGTCGAGGATGGCGGGGAGCAGGGCGTCCAGTTCGGCGGCGGTTTGGGCCTGGAGCTTTTTCAGGGCGTCCACTTGGGCTTGGAGGCCGTCCAGGTAGGCCACGATGCGGCTTTGTTCTTCCAGATCAGGCAACCGGAGATTATCAGTTTAAAAGGCAATCAATAGTTAAATTAGCTAGGTAAAAAAATTTGCCGACACTACGCGCTGGGGTCGAGCAGATTTTTCGGTTGCGGGGCTGGCATCTTAAGGGCGGCAAAGAGTTCCAGTTGAGCCGGGGTCGGCGTGATGAGGCCCTGGACGGTCTGGCCCTGGAGGCGGGCGGCCACGGTGCGTTGGAAAGACAGCTTTTCCAAGACTCGTTCCGGAGAGA
>Ga0194111_10000589_pt1 | contig 44648 bp, 26 predicted proteins | sample TA2KigC300mmetaG_FD_146194 | JGI IMG/M metagenome (GOLD analysis project Ga0194111, IMG submission 146194) | Freshwater microbial communities from Lake Tanganyika, Tanzania - TA2015033 Kigoma Deep Cast 300m | ecosystem: Environmental > Aquatic > Freshwater > Lake | place: Tanzania: Lake...
GGGGGCGCGGTTGTCGCGTCAGCCGCATCCGGACTTAGCGACGCCGCCGTTGTACCCGTTGCTGTTGGCGGTGTTGCTGAAGGTGGTGCCGCTGAACTACGGCATCGACGCCAGTTTTTGGCGCTACCCGCCCGAGCTGCTGATCGCGCTGTTCAATCAGGGATTGTTCTTCCTGGCGCTGTGGCTGACGTTCCGGCTGGCTCGGCGGTTGTTCGACTTGCCGGTGGCGGTGTTGGCGACGGTGTTGATGGCCGGTTCGGACGTGCTATGGCGGTTCAGCGTCTCGGGTCAATCGACTCTGCTGCTGGTGCTGATCTTGGTGGGTTTACTCTGGTGTTTGGTGCGTCTGAGCGAAGCGGCCCAGGCGCAGGAACCGCCAGAGGACGACGACGCGGGCGTGTCGGCTCCGCCCGGGCCGCCGGCGGGGTCGATGGGGCGTTGGCGGTTCGTCGGTTGGGGGGTGGCGGCGGGTTGGTTGGTGGGGCTGGGCGCGCTCACCCGGTACTCGTTTGGGTGGCTGCTGATTCCGGTGTTGGTTTTCTGCGTGGCGTATCTGGGCCGGCGCCGGGCGTTAGTCGCGGGTTTGGTGTTGGGGGCATTTCTGTTGACGTTGGGGCCATGGTGCGTGCGCAACTACACTCTCAGCGGGACGCTTTTCGGGGTGCAGGGATTTGCCCTCCAGCAACAGAGCACGGCCTTTCCCGAGACGCGGCTGGAGCGGTCGCTGCGACCGGACTTGCGGCAAGTGGAGCTGAAGGATTACGGGCGCAAACTCTGCGCCAACCTGGGGGAGTTGATGCGGGAGGATTTCCCGAAGTTGGGGGGTAGCTGGCTGGGAGCGTTTTTCTTGGCGGGTCTCCTGCTACCTTACCGCCGGCCGACGCTGCGGCGGTTGCGCGTCTTCGCGCTCTTGAGTCTGGTGACGCTCGGGGTGGCGCAGGCGCTGGGGCGGACACATTTGGGGGTGCAATCGCCGACGATCAGCAGCGAGAATCTGTTGGTGCTGTTGACGCCGTTGGTGTTGGTGTTAGGGGTGGGCTGCTACTACGTGTTGCTGGACCAGATGAAGCTGCCCTTTCCGGAGCTGCGCCACCTGGTGACGGTGGTGGTGGCGATGGTCGGGTGCGCGCAGCTCTTGTTGACCCTGCTGCCGCCGCGGGTTTACCCGATTGTGTACCCGCCGTACTTACCGACCTGGATCCAGTTGGTGTCGCGCATGCTCAAGACCAACGAGCTGATGATGAGCGACATGCCTTGGGCCGTGGCCTGGTACGGCAACCGGTCCTGCGTCTGGACCCCGCTCAACACCAGCAACGCCTTTTACGAGATCTACGACCAACAGAAGCCCGTCGCGGGTGTCTACCTCACGCCGCTGTCGACCGATGCGCGGTTGCTGACCCAGGTCGCGCAAGGACCCGACTGGGACTGGTCGCGATTCGCGCTCAACACGATGATGCTGACCAATTTACCCGCCAACTTCCCGTTGCAGCACGCCTGGCGCGCGCTCATGCCGGACCAGTTGCTCTTGTTCGACCGGCCGCGCTGGCAGGAACCGCTGCCCGCGCCTTGAGGTGGTCGGGCCAAAAAATGGACAGAGATCGACAATCCAGGGCGAGCGAGTGGAAGATAAGTTCGCTACGATTAGAGCTCGTTTCGCACGTTGCGAACTGATAGGGACTGCAGGTGGCCTAGGCGGCCTTGGGCGATGGCGGCTGGGGTGTCGACCTCGGCGCGCTGCGGACAGTGGACCGCGGTGGCGCGGTTCGACGGTTCGCGCGGCGCGCTCGAGTTGGTGGGCACCCATGACGATGACGACTGAGTATGCTTGAAACACTCCTTTATCCAAAGACGATCGCGGTGGTCGGGGCCTCGCGCAACCCGGAGAAGGTCGGCTACGCGTTCATGTCGAACCTGACGCGCAGCGGGTTTGGCGGCACGATTGTGCCGATCAACCTAGAGGCGCCGGAGATCCTGGGGGTTCCCTGTTACAAAAGCCTCGAGGAGTATGGCGGCAAGGTGGACTTGAGCGTGATCGTGGTGGGCGGCCGTTATGTGAAGGAGGCTATCCAAGGCTCGATCAAGGCGGGCGCCAAAACGATCGTGGTCATCACGGCCGGGTTCAAGGAAGTGGGCGCTAAGGGAGCCGAGGCGGAGCAGGAGTTGGTGGCGCTGTGCCAAGCGGCAGGCGTGCGCTTGATGGGGCCGAACTGTCTGGGGGTGCTTAACACGCATCACCGCATGAATGCCACGTTTGCGCCGTCGCTGCCGCCCGCGGGGCCGATCTCGGTCATCTCGCAGTCGGGCGCGCTCTGCGTGGCGATTCTGGACTGGGCGGCCAGCCAGAAGCTGGGGCTGGCGAAGGTGATTAGTTTTGGGAACAAGGCCGACCTGAACGAGGTGGACTTCATTCAGGCACTGGCCGCGGACAGCGAGACCAAGGTCATCGCGGGCTACCTCGAGAGCATCAAGGAGGGCGACAAGTTTCTGCGCGTGGCCGAGCAAGCGGCCAATGTGAAGCCGGTGGTGATTCTGAAGGTGGGGATCACCCAAGCCGGCGCCAAAGCCGCTTCCTCGCACACGGGCAGTCTGGCCGGGGCGGACATTGCTTATGGGGCGGCCTTCCGTCGTTCCGGGGTGATCCGCGCGGAGAACTTCGAGGCCCTGTTCGATTACGCGCTGGCCTTCGCCACGCAGCCCTTGCCGGCGGGCGAACGGCTCGCCGTGATCACCAATGCGGGCGGTCCAGGCATTATGGCCGCCGACGCGGCGGAGTCGGTGGGGCTCAAGATGGTGGCGCCCAGCGCGGCCAGTCAGGCCAAGCTCCGGGCCGTCCTACCGGCCACCGCCGCCGTCGGGAACCCGGTCGATGTAATTGGGGATGCCGAGCCGGAGCGCTATCTGAAGGCCTTCGAGATTCTGCAGGCGGACGAGAACATCGACGCCATCGTGGTGGTGGCGACGCCGCAGAACATGACGCGGCCGCTGGAGTTGGCGGAGAAGCTCGCCGCGGCCAACCAGGGGCAGAAGCCCCTGCTGACGGCGTTCATGGGTGGGGAAGAAGTGGCCGCCGGCAAGGCCCGCCTCATGGAGTTGGGCATCCCCAATTATCCCGCGCCGGATCGGGCGGTGGCGGCGTTGCGCGCCATGTGCGACTACGCAGCGTGGCGCCGGAGGCCGCCGCGGATGGTGGACCGGTTTCCGGTCAACCGGCGGCGCGTCGACCGGGTCCTGCAGTGGCACACGCGCAGCGGGATCCAGCAAGTGGGCGAGGTCGAGGCCAAGGAGATCTTGCGCGCTTACGATTTCCACATCCTGGACGGTGTGCTGGCGCGCAACGCGGACGAAAGCGTCGAGGTGGCCAACCGCATCGGGTACCCGGTGGTGTTGAAGATCTCGTCGCCGGACATCATCCACAAATCCGACTTTGGCGGGGTGCGGATCAATCTAGCGAGCGAAGAACAGGTGCGGGACGCGTTCGACTTGATGATGCTGCGGGTGCAGAAGCGGGCGCCCAACGCGCTGATCCGCGGGGCGTACGTCGAGAAGATGGGCCATCGCGGCCGCGAGGTGATTTTGGGCATGACGCGCGACCCGCAATTTGGGCCGATGCTGATGTTTGGGCTTGGGGGCATTTTTGTGGAGGTGATGAAGGACGTGACCTTTCACCTGGCGCCGATCACGGCCGAGGAGGCGATGCAGATGTTGATGGGGACGCGGTCGTACGCGCTGCTCAAGGGGGCGCGCGGTCAGGCGCCGGTGGATTTGTATGCGATTGCCACCGCGCTCCAGCGCATCAGCCAATTGGCCACAGATTACCCGGAGATCCGCGAGTTGGACATCAACCCCTTTATTGTCGGCGTCGTCGGGATCGAGGCCTACGTGGCCGACGCGCGCATGACGCTCGCACCTTCCGCTAATTAACATGAGCAAGACCAAGGCAAGTTTCGACCCCGCCTGGCGGGAAAAGTACGCGTCGATGATTGCCACGGCCGACGACGCCGTGGCGCGGATCCGGCCGGGCCAACGCATTTTCATCGGGACCGGCTGCGCCGAACCGCTGCAGTTAGTGCGGGCGCTGACGCGGCGGGCCTACGATCTGCCGGACACGGAGATTGTGCATCTGCTGACCTTTGGGGACGCGCCGTATGCCCACAAGGAAATGACGCAGTTTTTCCGAGTGAACAGCTTTTTCATCGCGGAGAACGTGCGGGGGATTATCCAGGAAGGTCTGGGGGATTACACGCCCATCCACCTGTCGGACATCCCGCGCCTGTTCAACTCGGGCCAACTGCCGCTGGATGCGGCGCTGATTCAGGTGACGCCGCCGGACGAACGGGGCCTGTGCAGCTTGGGGGTCTCGGTCGATGTGGTGAAGTGCGCGGCGGAGAACGCCTCGCTGGTGATCGCCCAGGTCAACCCGAACATGCCGCGCACCTTGGGCGACTCCTTCTTGCACGTTTACGACTTGGACGCGCTGGTGCCGGTCGAGGATCCGATCCTCGAGTTGCCGCCGCTGGAGATCACCGAGGACACGCGCCGGATCGGCGAGCACATCGCCGCGTTGATCGAAGACGGCTCGACCATCGAGGTGGGCATTGGGCGCATTCCGCAGGCGCTGCTCGAGTTCCTCAAGCACAAGAAAGACCTCGGCATCCACACCGAGATGATCTCGGACCGGATTGTGGATTTGGTCGAGGCGGGGGCGGTGAACGGTTCGCGCAAGACGGTAGACCGCGGCCGCGTGGTGACGAGCTTCTGTCTGGGCACCAAGCGGCTCTACGAGTACATCGACGACAACCCGCTGTTCGCGTTTCATCCGACCGAATACGTGAACAACCCCTATGTCATCAGCAAGCAGCACAAGATGGTGGCGGTGAATGTCGCCCTCGAGATCGATCTCACGGGCCAGGTTTGTGCCGACTCGCTGGGCAGCCGCTTCTTCTCGGGCGTGGGCGGGCAGGTCGACTTCAATCGGGGCGCCGCCAAGGCGCACGGGGGCAAGGCGGTCATTGCGATTCCCTCGACGGCCAAGGGCGGCACGGTCTCGAGGATTGTGACCCATCTGAGCCCGGGCGCCGGGGTGGTGACGACGCGCGCCGGGCTCAACTACGTGGTGACCGAATACGGCGTGGCCTACCTGCATGGCAAGAGCATCCAGGAACGAGCGCTGGCATTGATCTGCATTGCCCACCCCAAATTCCGGGCGCAACTGCTGCGGGAAGCGATTGCGGCCAAGTACCTGTCGACGTCGATGGCGGACATCGAGGGCAAGATCCTGGTGGGGCCCAAGGAAGTACGGAGCACGTTCTTGCTCAACGACGGCACGCAGATCAACTTCCGGCCTATCCATCCCACCGACGAACCGCGCATGCGCGAGCTGTTCTACGCGCTCTCGCAGCAGACGATCTACTACCGCTTCATGAGCTTCAGTAAGATCATCCCGCGCAAGCAGATCCAAGAGTTCGTCTACATCGACCACCGCCACGATGTCACTATCGTCGGCACCGTCCCCGAGGCGCACGGCGAGGAGTTCATCGCCGTCGGCAGTTACTATTTGGATCCTAAGAGCAACATGGCCGAAGTGGCCTTCGTTGTGCAGGACCATTGGCAAAACCGCGGCATCGGCACCTACCTGCTTCGCTACCTGATGCGCATCGCCCGGCGCAACGGGATTCGCGGCTTCACCGCCGAAGTGCTGACGGATAACAAGGCCATGCAGGCCGTCTTCAACAAGAGCAACACCAAGATCAAGACCCGCTTCGCCGGCAACGTCGTCAGCTACGAAATGGCCTTCGAGTAAGCCCGCGCCGCCCCGTCCGCTCCAGGGCTGTCCGCCCGAGCTCGCCTCGAACCTCGGTGAACCCGCTGGGTGCGGCGGCGCCGACTCCCGGCGAGACTGCCCACGAGGCAATCACGGGGCATGCCCCAGGCAAGACCCGGACGGGCCGAGCCACCGTCTCTGCCCGGTCCGATGTGAGGGCTCGGGTGGGGCATTTTGGATCATGGAGCTATAAGCACATTGTCTAATCTCAATGTCCCAAAAAATGAGAAGATTTTGCCAAAAAGCGCGAAGCGAACCGGCGGGCATGCCCCTAGCGTCGGGCGCATGTCGAACTTGAAGGCCGACGGCCGGACCCTCCCCACCGGGGCGCATCGCCCGGCCGCGGGCGAGGGGCGGCGAGCCCGCGCGACGGCGGTGTGCCGGCCGTGGGCGGTGGGCCTGGCGGAGCTGACCTGCAGATGGTGCCGCCCATGAAGGATCGCAGACTGGTCTTCCTTTACCCACCGGCGGTCGAGGCGCTGAGCTATCCGCCGGACTGCCCGTTCAAGACGCAGCGGGCTGGGCTGACGCGCCAACGGTTGTTGTCCTTCGGCTGGCTCGGCGACGGGCACAGTCGGGAGGTGGCGCCCCGCCAGGCCACGCGGGCGGACCTCGAGCAATTCCATAGCGTGCGGTACCTGGACATCCTGCAACGCGCGGCGGCGGGCGAGTTGGGCGCGGAGGGGTTGCACATGGGATTGGGGACGCCGGAGACGCCGGTGTTTCGCGACTTGTTCGAGTACGGCACGTGGGCGTGCGGAGCGGGGTTGACGGCGGCGGACATGTTGCTGGCGCGGGAGGCGGACGTGGTGTTCAACCTCTTGGGGGGCTTTCACCACGCGATGGCGGAGCGAGCGGCTGGCTTTTGTTACCTCAACGATGTGGTGTTGGCCTGTCAACGGTTGGCGGGGGCGGGCCGCCGGGTGGCGTACCTGGACGTGGACGCGCATCATGGGGACGGTGTGCAAGCGGCGTTCTACCGGCGCAACGACGTGCTGACGATCTCGCTTCACGAGAGCGGCCAGACGTTGTTTCCGTGGGGTGGCTTCGAGAACGAGATCGGCGAGGGGCCGGGTCGGGGCTACAACGTGAATGTGTCATTGCCTGCGGGCACGTACGACGAGGCGTTTCTCGGGGCGATCGACCGGGTGGTGCTGCCGCTGCTTAAGGCGTACCGACCGGAGGTCATGGTGCTCGAGCTGGGTTTGGACACCCTGGCCGGCGATCCCCTCACCCACCTTTACCTGACCAACCAGGTGGTCGTCGAGTTGTTGAACCGGCTGTTGGCGCTCCGCCGCCCCCTCCTGGTGGCTGGGGGGGGAGGCTACCACGTCGAGCACACCGTGCGCGGTTGGGCGTTGGCGTGGCGCACTTGTCGCGGCGAAGCCGAGGAGGACGCGGGGAGTCTGGGGTTGGGGGGCGTGCTGTTGGGCAGCAGCGAGTGGGGCGGCGGCCTGCGCGACCGCGAGTTGGTGGTTCCCCCGGAACAGCGTCAGACCGTGGATGCGGCGCTCGAGGCCAACCTCGAGACGGTGATGGGCTGGGTCTTTCGTTACCACGGCCTGCGCGCGCCCTCAGCCGCCGTGGGGCTTTCTGCGGCCAGCGGTTGACCGCGCGGCAGGTTTTGCGGACCCTGGCGCCCGTCGAATGTAACTAACACATAACAAAGGAAGACAACATGGCAGAGCAAAGCAAAACCGTCTCGACCAGTTCCTTGCTGCAAGAGACCCGGACCTTTCCGCCCTCGGCGGAGGTAATTCAACGGGCGTATCTGAATGCCGAGCAGTACCAGCAGATGTACCGCCGGTCAGTCCGCGAGCCGGACGCCTTCTGGCTCGAGCAGGCTCGGACGCTCGAGTGGATCAAGCCGCCTACGGTGGCGTGCAAGTACACCTGGGACACTGCCGCGCGCCGGATCGAGCACACCTGGTTCGAGGATGGCCAACTCAACGTGAGCGTCAACTGCCTGGATCGCCACCTTAAGACCGCCACCCGCACCAAGCCGGCCATTGTCTGGCAGGGCGAACCGGAGAACGATGTGCGCACGCTCACCTACGAGCAACTGCACGCCGAGGTGTGCAAGTTCGCCAATGTGCTCAAGTCCCTCGGGATCCAAAAGGGCGACCGCGTCTCGATCTACTTGCCCATGATCCCGGAATTGCCGGTGGTGATGTTGGCCTGCGCGCGCGTGGGCGCCATCCACTCGGTGGTCTTTGGCGGGTTCAGCGCCGATGCCCTTTCCGGCCGGATCAACGACTCGACCTGCAAGCTGTTGGTGACGTCGAACACGTCGCTGCGGGCCGGCAAACAGATCCCGCTCAAGGCGATCGCCGACGAGGCCCTCAAGCAGACCACCAGCGTCGAGAAGGTGGTCGTCGTCAAGCGCAACGATACCCCCTGCAACATCGTGGCCGGACGCGACCTCTGGTATCACGACCTTATGGCCAAGGCCGGCGCCCAGTGCGCGCCCGAGACCATGAAGGCCGAGGACTACCTGTTCATGCTCTACACCTCGGGCTCGACGGGCAAACCCAAGGGCGTGGTGCACTCGACGGCGGGGTACTTGCTGCACACGGCGCTGACGCACAAGTACATCTTCGATGTGCATGCGGACGACATCTATTGGTGCACAGCGGACATCGGATGGGTGACTGGGCACAGCTACATCGTCTATGGCCCGCTCTGCAACGGGGCGACCAGCTTGATGTTCGAGGGGGTCCCCACCTACCCGGACGCGGGCCGCTTCTGGCAAATCGTCCAGAAGTTCAAGGTCACCGTCTTCTATACCGCCCCCACGGCCATCCGCTCCCTGATCCGCCTGGGCGAAGAATGGCCGAACAAGCACGATCTGAGCACGCTGCGCGTATTGGGGTCGGTCGGCGAGCCCATCAACCCCGAAGCGTGGATGTGGTACTACCGGGTCATTGGCAAGGAACGGTGCCCGATCGTCGACACGTGGTGGCAGACCGAGACGGGCGGGATTCTCATCAATCCCTTGCCCGGAGCGCACACGCTCAAGCCAGGCAGCGCGAGCCGGCCGTTTTTCGGGGTCGAACCGGCCGTACTGCGGGACGACGGCACGGCCTGCGCGCCGAACGAAGGGGGCAAACTGTGCATCCTCAAGCCGTGGCCGGGCATGATGCGCACGACGTGGGGCGACCACGACCGGTTCATCGACACCTACTTCGCCATGTACCCGAACATCTACTTCACGGGCGACGGGTGTCGGGTCGATCCAGACGGCGACTATTGGTTGATGGGGCGGATCGATGATGTGGTGAACGTCTCGGGCCACCGGATCGGAACGGCGGAGGTCGAGAGCGCCTTGGTCAGTCATGCCAAGGTGTCGGAGGCCGCCGTGGCGCCGATGCCGCACGACATCAAAGGCCAGGCCTTGTACGCCTTTGTCACCTTGAAAGAAGGGGTGCGGGAAAGCGACGAACTCAAGAAGGAACTGGCGCTGCACGTGCGCAAGGAGATCGGGCCGATCGCCGTGCCCGACAAGATCCAGTTCGCGCCGGGCCTGCCCAAGACCCGCTCGGGCAAGATCATGCGGCGCATCTTGCGGAAGATCGCCGAGAATCAAGTCGAACAAATCGGCGACACAACCACGCTGGCCGACCCACACGTGGTCGAGGCCCTGGTCCAAGGCAAGCAATAACCGCGACCGATCAGGGTCGCAATCTCGCGTGAACCGGGCGGTCCCGCCCGCCCGGTTCACCGGGCGACGGAGTGGATCTATGTCAAACCAGAGAGTCATAAACCGGTGGTGGGTGGTCGTTGGGGGTATCGTGATCCAGTTGTGCCTGGGCGCGATCTATGCGTGGTCGGCCTTCACCGGCCGGTTGACGGCCGCGGACGGCCCCTTTCAATTCACCAAGACGCAGACCCAGATCGTCTTCTCGGTGGGACTGCTCTCCTTCGCCGTCGTGATGGCGCTGGTGGCGGGACGTTGGCAGCGCCAGGCCGGCCCGCGCATCGTGGCCTTGACCGGTGGAGTCATCCTCGGTTTGGGCTACCTCCTCGGGGGATTAGCGGGGACGAGCTTTTGGGGGATCCTCATCGGGGTGGGTCTGTTGGGCGGGGCGGGCATTGGCTTGGGCTATGTGTGCCCGATCGCCGCGCTGGTGAAGTGGTTCCCGGACAAGAAAGGCATGATCACCGGGTTGGCGGTTGCAGGCTTCGGCTTTGGCGCGCTCATCTGGATCAAACTCACCAGCGGCTTCAAGTTCGGGCCCGTCGATCTGACGCCGGGTTGGTCTGGGCTCTACGGGATGGGATGGACGCCCAGCCATGTCTTCATGCTTTACGGGGTGCTCTTCGCCGTGCTGGTGGGTTTGGGGGCGACCGTCTTGGTCAATCCCCCCGCGGGTTGGCAGCCCGCCGGTTGGCAACCGCCGGCCGGGGCCCAAGCCAGCAGCACCGGCGGCGTCGAGTTCAACGTGGCGCAGATGGTGAAGACCCGCCAGTTCTGGGCGTTGTTCTTGACCTTCTTTGTCGGGGCCACGGCCGGCTTGATGGTGATTGGAGTCATTCAACTCTTCGGCCGGGACGCACTCACCGCCAACGGCTTAGCGCCCGCCAACGCCAACGTGGTGGCGGGCACGGCCATGGGCTTGTTCTATGCCTTGCTCAACGGGTTGGGGCGTATCGTCTGGGGCACCTTGTCCGACAAGCTCGGCCGGCGCAATGCCATTGCCCTGATGACCGGCCTGCAAGGGTTGGTCATGATCGCCTTCTACTTCATCGGCGGCCGGGAATGGGGCCTCTACCTCGGCGCGGCGCTGATCGGTTTCAACTTCGGCGGCAACTTCGCCCTCTTCCCCGCCGCCACCGCGGACTACTTCGGTAACAAGAGTGTCGGGACCAACTACCCGTGGGTGTTCATGTCCTACGGCGTGGGCGGCATCGTTGGACCCGTGCTCGGCGGCATCATGGGCGATGCCAAGGCCTGGATGTGGGCGTTTGTGCCCGCCGGGATTGGGTGCCTCATCATGGCGGCCGTCTCGCTGAGCCTCAAGCCGCCCACGGCGGCGGCAGCGGACAACCCGCCCCAACCGAAGCCCGCCTAGTTGCCGGAAGGATGCCGCCGCTCGTGACTCATCCGTGAAACCTATGGCCCATTCCCAACCCGCTTCTCCCGTGCGCCGCGTCGTCGTCGCCGCGGTCCTAGGCTGCTTGCCGGAGGCCTGCGTCCAGGCCGCCACCAACTTCAACTTCCAAGCCGAGCTGTCGCTCAAGGAGACCTTCGACAGCAACGTCTACCTGCAGGACGTCGTGCCCGATCCGGCCATCCCCGGCGCGGTTCAACCGCATCAGCATTCCTTGGTGACCACCGCCACGCCGCGCGTGGGCTTTACTTGGGTCCCTTGCAGCGCCGCCACGATCAGCACCTCCTATGCGCCGGAGGTGAACCGCTTCCATGCCGAATCGGACGAAGACCATGTGGCGCATCGGGTGGCGTTGCGGGTGACGGGGGATGTCGACATCGTCTCGTGGGAGCAACAGAGTTCATTCACTTGGATAGACGGCAGCGACGAGGGTCTGGTGTTCGGTGGACCGGGTGGTGCGCCGGCGATTGGGGGCATCCCGATTCGGGATCGGCGCGCGGCGATCATCGTGCGCAACCAGTTTCGGGCCATTCACGTGCACAACGGCTGGTTCTTTCGGCCGGTGGCTTCTTCCTACTTCCACGATTTCCGGATCAAGTACCAGCCGCCGTTCCATCAGTTCTATGTGGACCGCAACGACCTCAACACCGGGGTCGACTTCGGGTATAAGATCACCAAGGAAGCCAGCGTGACCCTCGGTTACCGGTTCGGATTCCAACAGGAACCGCCGCTGCCGGGGGCGAACGTGGACTACTCGAACGACTACCACCGGTTGCTGGTGGGCTTGGAGGGGCGCTTGACCAAATGGCTCAAGGTGAATTTGGCGCTGGGCCCCGATTACCGCGACTTCAACCACCGCACTCACCCCGAATTCGACGATCACCACACCAAACTGTTTGTCGACGCCACCGCCGCCATCACGCCCACGGCCAAGGATACCGTCACGCTCGCGGTCAAACAGTACGAGCAACCCGCCTTCGGCGCGCCTTCGGCCTACGAAGATATGACCTACGACCTCAGTTGGAGGCACCAGTTCTGTCCGCATGCGGGGGTGACCACCGGGTTCCGGGCCTACGGCGGCGACTGGATGGCGCCGGTAGCGCGAGAGGACTGGATCTTCACGGCCAGCGCTGGCCTGAATATCGCCTTCAACAAGCACTTCAGCGGCGAGGTGGGCTACTCCTACGACTGGTCCGATAGCCTGATCCCAAACACCGCCGGGCGCGAGTTCACCCGCCACCTCGGCAGTGTGGGTGTGAAATACAGTTACTAGGCGAAAGCCTCCACGGGGCGGCTTTCGGGGAGCTTGCTGTTGGGCGAGTCGTGGAGGGCGGCATGCACCGCCTCTAACAAGTGGCCGGCGGTGAAGGGTTTGGCGAGCAGGGCCACACCCTGGCTCTGCAGTTCCGCTTTGAGATCGGCCTTGTCGAGGACCCCGGACATGGCCACACACCGCAGGTTGGGCCGGAAGCGCCGGAGGGACTGGAGGACGGCTTGGCCGCCCATGGCAGGCATCATCAGGTCGGTCAGCAAGAGGGCAACCTTGTGCTCGTGCTGGAGGAAAGTCCAGACGACCTCCGTCGGATCCTGCACGGTCAAGGCTTCGTAGCCGTGGGCTTCGAGGGTGCCCTTGACCAGATCGCAAACCGCCGCTTCGTCGTCCACCACCAACACCAACTCGCCCTGGCCGAGCTGGTCCTCGGACAAGAGACCCTCAGCCTGGAGCGCCACAGTGACCGGCACGGCGGGGAAGTAGAGTTGAAAGGCGGTCCCCTGGCCCGGCTGGCTCTTGACTTCGACCACGCCGCGATGGCTCTTCATGACCTTGACCACAGTCGCTAAGCCCAGTCCGGTGCCTTTGCCGGCCGCCTTGGTGGTGAAGAAGGGTTCAAAGATCCGTTCGACGATTTCCTCGGGGATGCCGGTGCCGGTGTCGGACACCGTGATCACCACGTGGTCGCCCGGGGCGGCTTCCAGACCGCGCATGGCCAGCGCCTGTTCGAGGGTCACACGCCCCGCGCGAATACTGATCTGGCCACCCTCAGGCATGGCGTCGCGAGCGTTAACGCAGAGGTTCAGCAGAGCCTGGTGGACCTGAGTGGCATCGGCTTTGACAGGCGGCAATTGGGTCTCGAGGTGGGTGACGACTCGGATCGACTTGGGCAAGGTCTCACGCAAGAACTTGTCCATCTCCTTGATCAAGTGCGTCAGTTGCACCACGCTCTGCTCGCCATCGCGGCCGCGCGCGAAGGCGAGGATCTGTCGGACCATGTCCGCTCCCCGCTTGGCGCTGGCCTCGATGATCTCGAGCATGCGTTGGCTGTCGGGCGGCAGGGGGTTGAGTTGGAGCAATTGGGCGGTCATCAGCACCGGGGTCAGGACGTTGTTGAGGTCGTGGGCCACACCGCCTGCGAGCGTCCCGATGCTCTCCATGCGCTGGGCGCGCAAGAATTGCGCTTCGAGCTTCTTGACCTGGGTGGCATCGGTGTTGATCACAAACACGCTCTTGGGCTCCTGAGCCGCGTCCCGAACCAGGGTCCACCGACTGGCCACCGTCAGCGGCTGCCCCGCCCGAGTCTTCTGCCGGAGTTCTCCCACCCACGCCCCGGTCGCCAGCAGGTCGCGCCGCAGTTGGGCCCGCCGCGGGAGATCGGCCTCCAGCAAGCCTTCCGGCACCGGTTGGCCCAGCACCTCCTGACTCGCCCATCCATAGAGCCGCTCCGCGCTCCGGTTCCAGTACTGCACCCGCCCGGTGAGGTCGTGCACCAGAATCGCGTCTTGAGCCTCATCCAACAAGGCCGCTTGCTCGCGGATCCGAGCTTCGTCAGCCCGCCTCGCAGCCTCGAGTTGGCGCCGCGCTCGGTACCACTCGACCGATTCACTGAGCACGCGCCACAGCAACCCGACGGGGATCTGGACCGCCACAACGATCAGCCACGGAAACCAGAGCCGCAACATGGAGAAACCCACCACCGCGCCTCCCGCCACTCCCACCAGTCCCACCACGGCGATCCCCGCGGCTGCCCGCGGTCGAAAGACAAACAAACCGTAGCCGAACGCCGCCGCCGCCAAAGCCAGCACCCCATACTCGAGGACGGGCGGCACGCGGCGCAGCCAGTCGCCGCGAAGCAGGTTCAACAGAATGGTGGCGTGGATCTCGACGGCGGGAATGAATTGGGAAGGCGCGAATCCCCACGAGAATGGGCTGCGGAATTCGTCCTTCCGTTCGCCGGTATAGCCCGTCATGGGGCGCGCGCCGATCAGGACGATCTTATCGCGGAAGTGGCCGGGCTCAGCTTGTCCAGCCCATCGATAGCTGATGTTGGGGATCGGCTGGCCGTAATAACGTACCCAACGTTCCCCCCAGCGCGCGCTCGGGTCCTCGGGCGCTTCGGGCCGCGCCAACCGGTACGCCGCCCACGTCAGGCTCGCCCAGTCACGGTCGCGAGGCCCGTGATAGTGTTGCCGCACGATGAAATCGTCATCCGGTTGGAGTTGCGGCAACCCCCATCCCGAGGCGGCTTCGAGAAAAGGTTCGTAGGGTAGGGTGAGCGTGGTCAAGCGCGTCCGCAACATCGGCGTGGCCGCCGTTGGGTCGTCGGCCAGCTCGGCCGCGAGCAGGACGCGCCCGTTCTCCCGGATCGCCTGGGCCAAGGCCTGATCGGCGGTCGCGGCCACGCCCGGGTCGCTGAACACGATATCGAAAACGACCGCCCGGGCGCCGTCGGCGGTCAGGCGTTGGAGTAACTGGGCATGGAGCGCGCGGTCCCACGGTTGATCGAAGCGCAGGCCCAACTGCTGGTGTGAGTCCACGTCCAGAAACACGATCTCCACCTCGCTCAGATCCACGCGCTGCGGATAAGCCAGAGAGAGGTAAAAGGGCAGATCATAGCTGGCTCGTTTGAGCTGGTCACCCAACGGCCACCTGGGTACCAAGCACAGCAGACCCGCTAGCAGCACCCACAAGCCGCCCCACACCGCCGCCGCCTTGCGCGGCAGGAACTGACTCGGCCGAGCGAGGGCCTTCGGGCTCGGCGGGTCGGTGGCTGGGGCAGTGGTTTGGCTCAGAGGCAGGGCGAGGTTCAGAAGTTCAGTTTCAGCGCCAGCACCAATGCGCGGTCATGAGGCAGTTCGGCATACAGATTGAGCGGGTTGAGCCGGTAATCTTGGTCGGTGACATTCAATAACCCGAGGCGAACCTCCGCTTTGCGCTGGGCAAACCGGTAGCCGGCAAAACAGTGGACCTGCCAGAAATCGTCTCCGGGCCGGTCTGGTGAATAACCGCGGTTACTTTGGCTATGCCATTGGGACTGGACCTCGGCGAAGAACCCCGAGGGATGGTTATAGTGGGCGCTGAGCGTCAATTGGTGGAGGACCGCGGTCTCGTTCTGGTTGAGTTGGTCCGAGCCGGGGATGGCCGCCGTGACCTCGGCAAAGCCGGTTTCCAGGTCGGCCGCGCTCAAGCGGTAGCCCACGCCCAGCGACCACGCCCGGCCGAGCAGTTGGTGGGCGGTGAACCGCAGACCTTTCTCCTCGAATTGCAGCCCCTGCAGTGCGCTCGAGCCGCGGTCCGGAATCCGCACAAAGGTCGATGCGCCATCGGCCAAATTCCGGTAGAAGAACGGGATCCGACCCGCCTCCGCCTGCAAGGTGCGCTCGTCCTGCAAGCGGCCGGCGAGCAGCAGGGTGCGGGAGCCCGGCCCCCACTCGCGATGGAGGCCGAGAAAGAGGTTCGGTTCCTGCGTCTCCTCGAGACGGAGGCTGGGGCTGGCCCAGGCGGAGTCATAGTACTGCGCCAGGTCGCCACTCACCCGCCGGAGATACTCTGCTAGGAGATAAGCGTGCGTGTCGGGGCCAAGGCGCTGTTTGATTTGGGCGGCGAAGTCCCGGTGGTCGAGGTCGTGGTTGGGGCGGTAGCCGAGTTCGCTCCGGTACTGGGCGTCCAGCGAGTAACTTGTGCCTCCAAAGGTGCCGTACTGCGAGGCAGTCGTCACCCAATCCCCCTGACTGTTGTACTCCGTCTGGGAGCTAAACCCGAGTCGATCGCCCTCGAACAAGCGCCCGTAATCCTGCTGGGACACGTTGCGCGCGAGGCTGCCTGCGCCCACGGGGGCGAGCAGGTTGGCCATCAACCACTCGTTCACCGCCGGCGTTTCGTAACGCAGGTTCACCCGCCGCGGATCCCGCAGCGCCTCATAGCTGTTGGCCAAGAACCGGTGTGCCGCGGCGTTCGCGTAGTCGAAGTGGACGGCCTTGGCCGCCTCGCGCTGGGCCACCTCGAACCAGCCTGCGTCCCGGTACGCCGAGGCCAAATTGGCGCCGCGTACCGCCCGGTCTTGGTCCAAGAGCAAACGGGAACGAAACAACCGGCGTTGGTCGTTGCGGGCTTGCGATTCTTCGAAGTCGCGGATGGCCTCGTTGATGTGACGCTGTTGTTGTTCGTGGAGCGCAGAGTACAGCCACGGCGTCGGATCGTTCGGGTCCAGGTCTTTGGCCAAGCGCAGCTCCTTGCCTGGCTAGCGCCACGTCGCCGGCTTGACTGAAGGCCTTGCCCAAATAGCTGCGGAACAAGGACCGTTGCGGCTCCAGCGTCGACGCAATCTGCAGATCCTCGCGCCCACCCTCGAGTTGGCCTTGGCGAATCCGGCACAAACCCCGCCCCAGCCACGCCACACCCAAAGCGCCGTCGGTCGTCAACGCGCGCTCGAACCACTCGAGGGCCTCCGCCGTTTGCCCTCGCGCCGCCAGCAAGAGCCGCAATCTGGGCTACAGTAGCCTGGTGCCGGTGGCCTGCGACAACAACAGCGGCGGCGATGGGCTGACCAGCGCCCTCAACTTCACCGCTAGCTCGCGGACGACCTATTACATCATGGTCGATGGCGTCAACGGCGCCACCGGAACCATCTACCTCAACTACCGGCTCGACCGCAAACCCACCATCTCGGCCATCCTCAACCAGACCATCCCGGAAGATCAGGCCACCGCGCCCTTGGCCTTCACGGTCGCAGATCCAGAAACGCCCACCGACCGCTTGCTGGTGTTTGCCAGCTCGTCCAACATCCTGCTGGTCCCCAGTTCGGCCTTCTCGTTCAGTGGCACCGGCCCCAGCCGCACTCTGACGATCCGGCCCACCCGGTTCCGCTGCGGCAACGCCACCGTCACCCTGAGCTTCAGCGACGGAGCCAATGTCGTTCAGACCAGCTTCCTGCTCACCGTCACCCACGTGAACCACGCGCCGGTGGCTGCCCCGGACTACATTGCAGGCCTGGGAGCGCCAGTCTACATCTATATCCCGCTCCTCTTGGCCAATGACCGCGACGTGGACGGCGACCCCCTCACGCTCTCGAGCCACTCGAGCCGGACTTACTTCGGCGGGACCCTCTCCAAACGAGGCAGCTACCTCATGTACTGGCCGCCTGCTTACACCGGAGCGGCCGCGGGTATGGTCGGCTCCGACACCTTTACCTACGTCGTGAGCGACAGCCGGGGCGGCTCGGCCACCGGGACGGTCATCGTCCAGCTCGGCGGCGATACCTTATAGGCATTCGGCGCCGGCCGAGCACGGCCCGCGTCCCCTTGCGCTCGAATGCAAGCCGCAAGGCCGGGTCGGGCTCGGCCGGCTCACACCACCCGGCAGCGACCGCTGCCATGCTGCACCTCGCCAATCTGCCAGGCGCGGTGGCCGCGGCGGCGCATGAACCTCAGGATGGCCTCGGCTTCCCCCGGCGCCACCAACGCCACCATCCCAATCCCCATGTTGAACACTTGGTAGAGCTCCGCCTCCGGCACCTCGCCGTGCTCGGCGAGCACCCTAAAGACAGGCAACACCTCCCAGGTGCCTTTGCGAACGATCGCGTCGCAGTCCCGCGGCAGTACCCGCGGCACATTGTCCACGAAACCGCCCCCCGTAATGTGCGCCAAGGCTCGAATCGTAGCCCGGGCGCGCGCCGGGCGCCGAGCGGTACGCCCTCCCGCAGACGCTCGGCTGGGGGCGGGGCCGTTGAACTTCCGCAGCAGGGCTTGCACCAGCGGCCCATAACTGAGGTGCACCTTCAGTAACTCGTCGCCGAGCGTCGTGCCCAACTCGGGCACCTGGCTGGTCGGTTCGAGGCCCATCTGCTCGAAGAAGATCTTGCGGGCCAGCGAATACCCGTTGGTGTGCAACCCGCTCGAGGCGAGTCCGAGCACAGCGTCCCCGGGCCGTACCGCCCTTGGCCCGTCCAACAACCGAGACCGCTCGGCTACACCCACGATCGTCCCGCTGACATCGTACTCCCCTGGCCGATAGAAGCCGGGCATCTGCGCCGTCTCGCCGCCAATGAGCGCGCATCGATTCTGCGCACAAGCCTGGGCGAACCCCCGGATAATCTGCGTGAACACGTGCGGCTCGAGCCGCCCCGTGCCTAAATAATCCAGGAAAAAGAGCGGTTCGGCCCCTAAAACGGCTATGTCGTTAACGCAATGGTTGACGAGGTCTTGGCCAATGGTGTCGTGCCGGTCCAGGGCAAAGGCGATCTTGAGCTTGGTGCCGACGCCATCGACACTCGAGACGAGAATCGGTTGCCGATACTTGCGCAGGTCGAGCGCAAACAAACCGCCAAAACCCCCTACCTTGCCCAATACCCCAGGGCGCCGCGTGGCGGCCAGAAGAGCGGGCAAACCGGCCTTGACCCGGTTGCCCAGGTCCACATCGACCCCCGCCGCCGCGTACGCCTTGGTGCGCGGGCTCCGTGCTTGCACCTTCACGGCGGCGACTGTTCGCGAACGGCGCCCCTTTGTCGAGCGTGGAAACAGGCCGGGCGCCTAACCTCGATAAACGACCTGAATGGCGTAGTCGGTGAGGATCTTCTGCGTGGCGATGTCGATGTGCGTATAGTTGACGGGGGTGATGCTGATGATGTTCTGCTCGCCGATCTTGTTCAGGAACGCCGTCACCATCTCCTCGTAACGATCGTGCCCCACCTCGATGCAGTCGGTGTGCCGGATCACCCGGAACTTCATCTTCTTGGGGGCGTCGGGGGCGACTTCCTCTTCTTGTTTCTCCGGTTTCTTGATCAGAATCTCGGCAGGCTTGTCGTGCACCGGCACCGTGAAATGGCGCTCGATCTTCGCCGCCGCCGAGGAGGCGATCGGGTTCAAATGGTGGATACTCGTGATGTCGGCCTGGGGCACGGTCACCTGTGCCGAGCACGTAGGACATTGGATCACGTGCCCCGCGGCGGAGATGTCCACCGCCAATTCCTGTCGACATTGCGTGCAATGAAACGTCAGATCCATAAACACCTCTTGCTGCTACGTGTGTGAGAACTGAACTGCGCGCAGCGTAAAAGCCCAACTCGCCCTCGGCCAAGCAAAAAACAACCGTTCACCACACGCCCTGGCCCCGAGACCGCCGGGATCCTCGCCAGCCCACCGGCCCACCCCGAACCGCAAAACCGCCGTCGACCAGCTTCAGGCAACCGGGCCGTAGCGCGGGCCGAGCGTGGCGGCGAGTTCCTGGCCGTAACGCAGCAGGTCAGCGCGCTCCGCCTCGGTCAAGGGCCGGTATTGGCGAGCCAGCCCAACGTTCTGCACCGCCTGCTCGAAGGTAAACGGACCCACCACCGCCGCGCTGACTCCCTCGAGGTCCAAGGCGTACGCCAGGGCTTGCGGCAAGCGCTCCGGGGGGGTATTGCAGCCCACCTGCGCCTTCCGGTGATTCGGAAACCCTCCCTTGATCCCGGCGTAGACCTTCATGGCCACCACGCCCACGTTGCGCTTCCGGCACTCCGGCAAGACCGTCCCCTCGAAGTCGTAGATGTTGCGGTCGGCGTAGTTCATCACCGCCATCACCACATCGATCTGATCGGTCTCGAGCATCTTCACAAACCGCGGCGGCCGGGCGTGACCCGACAGCCCGATGAACCGCAGCTTGCCAGCCTGCCTCTGTTTCACCAAGTACTCGAGGACCCCGTCGGCCGCCAGCACCCGGTCGAGGTTCTTGCCGCCGATGTGGTGGATATGCACCAGGTCAACCGCGTCCACCTTCAGCCGGCGCAGCGATTCGGTCAGCGACTTCTCCGCTTCCGTGGCCGTCTCGACCCAAACCTTGGTCACCAAAAACAACCGGTCGCGTCGACTCGGCACCAACCCGCCCAACACCTCCTCCGCGTTGCCGTACCCGCGCGCCGTGTCGATGTAGTTCACCCCGCGATCCATCGCTTCCCCAAAGATCCGCGCCGCCTCCTTCGGCTCCGTCATCGCCTCCCCGATAGGCGCCGTGCCCAAACCCAAGATCGTAACCCGCGCCCCCGTCCGACCCAGCACGCGCGTCGGTAGGGGCCCGTCCGCAGCAGCGACCGCGCCCGGCAGCCAGGCCAGCCCAGCCCCCGTCAGGGCGGACCGCTTAAGGAAGTCGCGGCGGGACCATCCGCTCCCCGTTCGCCGCTGCAGGTTGAGCGCGCTAGCGGTTGGGGCGGGGTAGACCGAGTGGATGGTGTGATCGAGTGGGTTCATGACAAGTCGGTTCAAACGTTCGGTGGCTGCCGGCCCCGGGATTGGGATGTGCTGGCCTTGATCTTCGCGTGCTGGGATCGTCCTTTCAAGCCCCTTTTCCGCCACCGCCAGTCCAACCACCGGCACCGGGTGAAAGCGGCCTTTGGCCCCTGGCTCAACTCGGCCGCGGCAACACGCGCTGCATCAGGCTCAGATAGCTCCAAAGCGGGCCCACCACCCCCTTCTGCCGCAACCGATCGGCCAACCGGTAGTAGGCTGCGTTGGGCTCGTTCACAATCCAGTTCGGCGACTCGGCGGCGAACCGGTTCAGCTCCGCTTGCGTTTGGTCTGCCGTCAAATCGGGCGAGAAGAAAAAGTGCGGCTCCAGCAGGTCATCCCCGAACCCGCCCACGCGCCCAGCAGCCGCCGCATGAAAGAGCGGCGTCCCTGGATAAACCCGCATGCCGGGCAACGCCAGAATCACGGTGTCGATCAGCCGCGTCGAGTTCCGGTAGGTCTCCCGCAGCGTCCCCAGGGTCTCGCCCGGCCCGCCCGCGATCAGGAAATGGCAGTAGTCGATCTTCGCCGCGCGCGCCAACTCGCTCGCCTCGAGGATGTCGTCGAACGCGAACCGCTTGCCGTACGCCTCGAGCACCCGGTCGCAGAAGCTGTCCGAGCCGAACTCGATGTGGGTTAGCCCGGCTCGCGCCAACGCCCCCATCTGCTCCGCCGTAAGCCCCTGCGGCCGCAGAAAACAGCCCCACGCCAGCTTGACCTCGCGGCGAATCAGCGCCTCGGCGGTCTCCAGGACGTGCGTCGGCGAGGAGTTGAACACCGAGTCCACCACGAACACGTAGCGCGCCCCCAAACGTTGCAGCATCTCGAACTCCTCGGCCACCTCCTCCGGCGCCCGGCGGCGGTGGGCCCGACCCTCCAACAGCGGATAGGTGCAGTAACAGCACTCGAAGGCACAACCGCGTTGGGTCTGCACGTTGAGCATCGAGCTGGTCCGCAAGTAGTACTCGACCAACCGTGGCGGACGCTCCGGAAAACCCACTGCCTCCGATAGCGCCAGCGGCCGGCGCGGGTTGACTCGCAGGCGGCCCTGCTCGCGCCACATCAGGCCGGGAACCGTGTCCAGCGTCGCTTCCCTTTCGACGGCCGCCAGCAACTGCACCAGCCCCCCCTCCCCCTCCCCGGCAATGCCAAAGTCCGCCCCGCTCAACTCGAGAAGCCGCTCCGGGAAGATCGAGAACCCGCTGCCCCCAAGCACTAGCGGCGCACTCGAATGAGCGCGCGCCACCCGGCATAACTCGAGCAGCGCCCCAAAGTAAGTCTCGCGCCGCTTGAAAACCACATCGTCGATGTTCCGCAGCGAAAGCGCGATCCAGTCCGGCTCGTACTCGGCCAGGACATGGGCCAGGGGCGTGGCGTCGCATTGGCAATCCAGCCAGCGCGTCGTATGGCCCGCCCGCCGGAGCGCCGTATCCACCTGCGCCAGTCCAAGCGGAAAGACCGGGTAGGGGAAATCGCAGCGATTGGTGCTGATCAGTAGGATGCCGCTTGCCATGTGCCCCGTCTAGCGCGCCACCGCGTCAGTCCCCAGAAACCGGCTCGGCCACCCCGCCGCCCACCTGGCCCCAACCACAAACGCCCTACGCCCTTCTGAGAACGGGCCGGTGCCCCGCCACGTTCAACGCCCACACCTTACCCACAGCTCCTAGGGCGGGCGCAACGCATTTCGCGATGCCCAGCCCCCTCCCCCTCCCCTCCCCTCCCTCACCGCGTTCACCGCACTCGCGTTTCGGATTCTCTTTCCACCCACCACCGGTTACCTTGTGCCCGTGGATCGCCCGGATTGGCCGCGGCTCTGTGCTGCCGTGATCCCCTGCCTTAACGAAGCGGGGTCGATCGGGACCTTGGTCTCCGACGTGCGCCGACACCTCCCCACTGCGCTGGTCGTCAACGACGGCTCGACCGATGCCACCGCCACCGCGGCGCAGCAAGCCGGCGCCATCGTCCTGACCTCCCCCGCCAACACCGGCAAGGGCCGCGCCCTCGATCGCGGCCTGCGCTGCGCCTTGGCCTCCGGCCATCGCTGGGCACTCACTCTGGACGGCGATGGGCAGCATGCGCCGGCGGACATTCCCGCCTTCTTTGCCCGCGCGGAGGAAACGGCTGCCTCGTTGGTGGTAGGTAACCGCATGGGCCGGGCGGCCGCCATGCCGTGGCTGCGGCGCCAGGTCAACCGTTGGATGAGCCGGCGCATCTCGGTTCTCGTCGGTCAGAACTTGCCCGATTCCCAATGCGGCTTCCGCCTCATCGAGTTGGCCGCCTGGCAGCGCGTGCGCGTCGCTGCCGCGCATTTCGAGGTCGAGTCCGAGACCCTGGTGGCCTTCGCCCGGGCAGGCCTGCGGATCGAGTCCGTCCCGGTGCAACTCATTTACCACCCCGGCGCACCCAGCAAGATCCAGCCGGTCCGCGACACCTGGCGCTGGCTCCGTTGGTGGCTCCGCGCCCGGCGCTCGGCGCACGCCGCAGCCGACCACCCGCCGGCGGTCCGGAGCGGCGACGTCTGAGCTCGACAACGGCAAGGCCACAGTCTGCGGGATCCCCAACCCACAGAAGTACTTGCACCCGAGGCATGCACGGCCCCGATGCCGGCCCACCATCGAGACTCACCCCCGCCCCCCAGCGGCAACGTCGTGTGTCAACGATTGTCAACCACTACTATCCTGGCAGAGAGCACGCATTCGAGTGAGCGGTCACTTGACGGTCGAGCGGCTTTGCCAACAGACTCGACTCATGTTCAAGATGATCGGGGGTGACGGCCAGGAATACGGCCCGTATACCACGGAACAAATGCGGGAGCACCTGGCCGAGAATCGTGCCAACGGCCAGACCCTGCTCCAGCCCGAGCACAGCAACGAGCACAGCACGGAATGGCGGCCCCTGGCCACCTTCCCCGAGTTCGCCGAGGCGTTGGGGATTCCCTCGACCGCAGCGACTCCGCCGCCATTGACGCTCGAACGCGCCCCCGGCCCGGGGTGGATCGCGGAAGCCGGCGTGCGGTTGGAGACCTTGCGGGTCGGGGCCTGTTTGGGGCGGGGATGGGGGTTGTTGACGAGGCACTTCATTTTGCTGACGGGCGCCACGGCGCTGGTGTGGCTCATCTTGACGGCCTGCCAGTTTGTGGTGTGCGTGGGCGAGTTGGTGAACTTGGCGATTGGGGGTGCGCTCTACGGCGGGTTGAGTGTGCTGTATTTGCGGCTCATCCGCCAGCAAGCGGCCACGTTGGGCGACGCCTTCTCGTGCTGGGGCCCTTTGTTTGTACCGCTGATGTTGGTGTGGATTGTCAGCGGGCTGTTGAGCAGTCTAGGGTTGCTGTTCTGTCTGGCGCCGGGGCTGTACCTGATCGTGATTTGGGTCTTTAGCATCCCCTTGGTCGCAGATCGGCAGTTGGGTTTTTGGGAGGCGATGGAGGCGAGTCGGAAGGTCGTTTCACGAGGTTGGTTCAAGGTGGCGGCGTTGATTTTGGTGGCTTACCTGCCGGTGATTGTCTTCGAGGTATTCAGCCGGGGCCGGCTGACCCTTTTCTTGTTCGACCAACTCGGCGGGCCAGCCTCGTGGACGCCCGGCACTCTGCCGGAGAAACTCAAGCAATTGCTCGAGTTAAGCCAAGACGAGAGCTTCCGTCGGTTGGCTCTCCAGACCGTCGTCGAGCAACGCATCGTCCTGCTCCTGAATCTGCCCTTTGCGTTCGCCTCCCTGCTGCACGCCTATGAAGACCTCTTCGGCCAACGACACGCCGAAGGCGGTTGACAAGCCCACCGCCTGGGCCTGCACGCTCGCTAACCTCGCCACCGTTCCCGGGCTCGGCTCGATTGCGGCGGGGCGGAAGGTGGGCTTTGTGCAGGCGGCGCTGGCCCTGGTCGCCTTGGCCGCCAGCTTGGTCGGGACGGTGCAGTGTTATCGGCTCTGGCTCGGGGCCGAGCAGTGGCCTCCGGAAGACGGGTTCCCGCCGGGTTTTTGGGCGAGCCTGTTCACCGCACTCGGCGGCGTGATGTTGTACGCCGGGGCGTGGCTATGGGCCCTGCGCAGCAGCCTGAGCCTCCATCGAGAGGCTCGCCAAGCGGCGGCTGCCTATCCCAGGCATGAACCTTCCCCCACCCCACCTCGCCCGCCCCAGCTCTGAAACGCCGCGGCGCGGCTCCCGAGCAGCGCTGTGGACGTTCCTGGGTTGGTTGGGTGCCTTGCTTGCCGCGCGCCTGGTGAGCGTGTCTGGTTGGGCGCTGCCGCCCTGCGCGCTCCGCGCGATCACAGGTGTGCCGTGCCCGTTCTGTGGGAGCACCCGCGCGGCAGTAGCCGTCGCCCAGGGTGAACTGGGCACCGCCGTCCAGCTCAATCCGTTGTTCGGCGGGCTTGGCCTGTGGATTCTGGTCTGGTTCGGAAGTTGGCTGATCGATCGCGCCACCGGGAGCCAGCTCGAAGCTCGGTTGGTCCGCTGGTCCAAGCGCCGGACCGCGCTCTGGCTCCTGGGGACGGCGACGGCCGCGAACTGGGTGTACCTCTGCTTCTACCTACCCCCTTAGCACGATTCAGTGGCCTATTCGAGGGTGGCGGCAATCCGACGGTGCGCCCGCGCAAACGGCAACCCTTCCAACCGGTCGGTCCGACGCCATTGGCCTAGCGCTGCGGGCGCCTGAAAGCCAGGCGGCACCGTGTGATGAAACACGTGGAGCGTGATGCGGTAGCGAGTGATCTGGTGCCGCAGAGGCCGCAGCGAGATCAGATTCGATGGCTGGTACCCCAACAGACCGCGCGCGACCGCTTTAGGGTCGAACTCCGCGCCCGACACCTCGAGACTCGGGAACTCCCATAAGCCGCCGTTCACCGCACCCGCGGGCCGGCGCCGCACCAGCACCGTCTGCGCGCGGCGGATCACCAGCGCAACCACATGACGCACGAGTGGAGCGGGCCGAGGTGTGACCCGGGGAATCCGCTCGACCAAGCCCAACCGGCGTGCCTTGCACCAGCGACTCAGCGGGCAGCGGGCACAATCTGGCTGGCGCGGCACGCAGACTAGGGCGCCCAGTTCCATCAGCGCCTGATTCCATCGGCCGCAGGCGCCCGGCCCAACCCGGGCTGCGCGCGCGAGGTAATCCGCAGCCAGGGCTCGCAAGCGGCGAGCCACACGCGCCTGCCGCGGGTGCGCCCGGATCGCCTCGAGCCGAGTTAGGACCCGGCATACGTTGCCATCGAGCACGGGGACGGGTTGGTCGAACGCAATGCTGCAGAGGGCGCCGGCCGTGTATGCGCCGATGCCCGGCAAAGCCACGAGCTGGCGGTAGGTGGCCGGCAACCGCCCGTCATGCTGGGAGACGATCGCCTGGGCAGCCTGGTGCAACTGACGTGCCCGGCGGTAATAACCCAACCCCTCCCAGAGCTTGAGGACCCGGTCCAACCGTGCCCGGGCCAGGGCTCGCACCGTGGGCAAGGTCCTCATCCAACGTCTCCAGTACGGCAGCACGGTCTTAACCTGGGTTTGTTGCAGCATGACCTCCGAGATCCAAATGGCGTACGGATCCTGCGTGCGGCGCCAGGGGAGATCGCGAGCGCTTCGCTCGTACCACGCGAGCAACTGCGGCACGAGATCGGTTGCGTTAGTCACAAGCCGAGTTTCAGCCGTGGTTACGTCAACCCGCAAGCCGAACAGATCCCCCAAGCTCGTCCATCGGCAGTTCGCACCCCGACCCGATCCGCAAGCGCCGGAGGCGCTCACCGCCACTTCGGCAGACTCGAGTGGCCGTGCGAGCGGCGGCTCGACAGGTGGTTGGGGCCGGACTACTGTGGCCCGGTCTTGGCCGGGTCGAATGACCATGACGACACCGCTAACCTCGTACACGTGCAAACTGACCGAGCCTCAGGCGACCGAGTTGCGTCGGTGGCTCAAAGGCCAGGGCTTTCTCTTTCGCGACGTGCCTCACGCGCGGTTCGCCGGGGAAAAGCACAAGGTGAACGTGGTCTTCTACCAGAGCGGCAAACTGGTCGTGCAAGGCAAGGAAACGCAGGAATTCGTCGAGTTCGTGCTCGAACCGCTCATTCTTCAGCGCGCGCAACTGGGCTACGAAGCGATGCTTCAGCCGGAACTGTTCCTGCCTCGGCTAGGCGTGGATGAGAGCGGCAAAGGCGATTTCTTCGGGCCACTCTGCGTCGCGGGCGTGTACGTCAACGAGGCGGTGGTCAAGGCGTGGCAGTCGGCCGGCGTTCGCGATTCGAAGAATATCTCCAGTGACAAACGGGTGCAGGAGTTGGCCCGCCTGATCCGGGACACCCCAGGCTGCGTGTTCAATGTGGTCGCGATCGGCAACGAGGCCTACAACCGATTGCACCGCCGCCTCCGCTCCGTCAACCAGATCCTCGCTTGGGGCCACGCGCGCGTCATCGAGAACCTCATGCTCCAACAGCACCGCATGCGCCCCCCGCCCGTGCGCGCCATCAGCGATCAGTTCGCCGCGGACAAAGCCACCGTGGGCAAAGCCCTGATGAGTCTCGGCCGCGAGATCGAGTTGATCCAGCGCCACCAGGCCGAAGCCGACCAGGCCGTCGCCGCCGCCTCGATTCTGGCGCGCGACGAATTCGTGCGGCGCTTGGCCAAACTGGGCCAACCCTTCGGCCTCAGCTTGCCCAAAGGCGCCTCCGCCACCGTCGATGCCGTCGCCAAGGACTTCGTCGCCCAGCACGGCGCCGACAAGCTCGCGCAAGTGGCCAAGCTCCACTTCCGGACTGCGTTCCGCGCTCAGGGCCTGCCCGAGCCCCCAAAGACCGAGTGGCGCCGTGGTGCTGCCCGGACTCGTGCCACCGATCCGGAGGTCGGATGAACGAGCCGCGCGAGCCCGTGCCGATGGTGCCCAGGCTCATCCTAGGCGGGCTGATTCTGCTGTTGTTGAGTTGGGTGGCGTTTATGACCCACTACATCGTCGTCGGCCACAAGGCCCGACCGCAGCCCACCGGGCTGATCCTTGAAGGCACCCGGCCCGACCGCTGACCTCAAGCCGCCCACGCTCACCCGCCCGCCGTTTCGAGGCTACCCATGGCCGCGCTGCGGTAGGGCGAGGCTCCTGCCGAGCCGCGGCGTGCCCAGCGGTCGCGCCCTACCGCCGGCTTGTCATCCATTCCGGCGACTCATAAGTAATCCGCCCGCCCAAGACGGTCATATGCACCTTCGCCCGCTCGATTTCGGTCGGGTCAATCTCGAAGATGTTCCGGTCCAGCAACACCGCGTCCGCCAGCTTCCCTGGTGCGAGAGTCCCCTTCAGATGCTCCTGGAACTCGGCGTAGGCCGAGCCGACGGTGTACGCCCGCACGGCCTCGAGCACGCTGATCTTCTCTTCGGGCACCCAACCGTCCGGGTGGCGGCCATCCAAGGTCCGGCGCGTCACCGCCGCGGCGATCCCCAAAAGCGGATTGAGCGGCGCCACTGTCCAGTCCGATCCGAAGGCCAGCGTCGTCCCAGCGTCGAGCAAGGAGCGAAACGCGTAGGTGGTGCGGCAGCGGGCCGGTCCGATACGTTTGCCGGCCCAGCGGCCGTCGTCGGCGCAATGATAGGGCTGCATCGAGGCGATCACCCCGGCGGCCCCGAACCGCGCGAGGTCCTCGCGCCGCAGGTGTTGCGCATGCTCGATGCGAAAGCGCCGATCCCGCGCCCCCGCCGTGCGGGCAACCTCCTCAAACAGACTTAACACCTCGTGGTTGGCGCGGTCGCCAATGGCATGGATGACCACCTGCAGGCCCGCTCGATCCGCGCCTGCCACCCGCTCGAGCATGGCGCCATCGGGAAACATTTCGTCCGCCGGTAGCCCGCGCGTTTCCGGCGCGTCGCTGTACGGCTCGAAGAACCATGCGGTCGTCGATCCCAGGCTGCCGTCCGAGAAACCCTTGAGCCCGCCGATTCGCAGCCGCGAATTCCCAAAGGCCGCGCGCACCCCGACCGCGCCCAGTCGTTCCCACTGAGGCAGCGGCGCCATCGCATAGATGCGCGTGAGCAGTTCGCCTCGCTGCAACAACTCCTGGTAGACCCCAACGTCCGCCCCCGCGGACATGTCTTGCACGCTGGTCACACCCAGGCTGGCCGCGTACTGCGTCGCCGCCCTCGCCGCCGCCAATCGTTCCTGTCGCGTCGCCCGGGGAATGAAGCGGCTGACCAAGCTCATCGCGGCATCTTTGAGAATGCCGGTCGGCTCGCCGCTGGCCGGGTGGCGCACGATCAGGCCGCCCGGCGGGTCCTGGGTGTCGCGCGTGACGCCTGCGAGGGCGAGCGCGTGGCTGTTGGCCAAGGCCATGTGGCCGTCCAATCGGCTCACCAAGACCGGCGTCTGCGGCGTGGCGGCGTCGATGAGTTGTCGCGTGGGCAAGGGCGCACCCGGCCAGCGCTCGTGATCCCAGTCGCCTCCGGTGATCCAGTGAGCGGGCGTGCGTCGAGCGGCGAAGCGGGCAATGCGTTGGGCGAACTCAGCAGGGCTGGCTGCGTCCCGCAAATCGACATTCGCAAGCTGGAAGCCGCCGCTCAGAAAATGCACATGGGCATCGTTGAACCCCGGCAAGAGCAGTCCGCCGTTCGCCTCGACCACGCGGGTCTCCGGCCCGATGTACGCCCGGATCTGGGCGTCGGCGCCCACCGCGGCGATCTGCTCGCCCAGGATCGCGATCGCCTCCGCGGTCGGTTGGGCTGGGTCGAGCGTCTGCACGCGAGCGTTGCGGATCACCAGATCAGCGCTCAGCGAGGCTGCAGGTGCAGGCACGGGGACGGTGTTCATGGCGATCGCCAGGACGAGCCACGGCCCAGACAGTAGCGATACAGGCCAAGCACGGGCACTGGTATCCGCGCGCGTCATGGCATGATCTGATTGGAACGGTTTCGCTTACTGATCAGAGCTTGGGATAGACGACAGTTCACTGGTAGGGCCCGAGTCGGGCGCGGCGGGTCGCGGGCTCGGCGCCTGCGATCAGTTCGCCGCCAACGTACCGCTTTCCCCAAAACATAACACCTGCCCGCCCTCGAGCGTCACCAACACCCGCCCCTCACGATCCACCGCCAGACCCCAGGCCACCGGCGCGGCCGGGAGCGGCTGGGTCCACAGCGGTTGCCCGTTCTCGATACTCAGGGCCAGCAACTCGCGTCGCGTGGCCACGATCACCGCATTGCGGCACAACGCCAGGGCGAGACTGTCTTGGCAGGCCTTCTGCCACTGCGGCCGCATGCCGGCGATTTCGCCCTTCCGCCATAACGCCACCAGTTGCTCCTGTCGCCGCTCGCTCAGCCGTGGGTACGCGGCCACTTTAGCGTTGTTCACCCAGCAGATGTCCCGGTCTTCGGTCGACACCACCAACGCCCGGTTGAAGACCGATGCGTCGTACACCGGATAGTCGGGGTGGGCGTAGAAAGGCTTGCCGCTGACCAAGACCTGATTGCCGAGGGAGAAGAGCTCGGCGCCTCGCGGGCTGGTGGCCGCTGGCACGTTGTTGCCGGCAGTGCGGCGCAGAGGCTCCGCGTCGTTCAGGCAACGCCCCGTGATCGCGTCGTAAACGGCGGGCGAGACCGCATTGCCACCGGCCAGGAACAGCTTGCCCTCGCGCCAGAGCAGGTGACCCTGGACACTGACGCCGGTGCGCGCTTCCGGATCGAGGTGGCCTGAGCTATTGTTCTGCCACTTGAGTTGGCCCGTGGCTGCGTCGAGCGCATAGAGGTGCGTGCCGTCGTAGTTCACAATACCCGCCGCCACATAAGCCACGCCCTGCTCGACCAACACGCCGCTGGCTGCCGGCCAAGTCGACTGGAGCCGACCGTAAACCGGAATCCGCCGGTCGATCGGAGCGGCCCGGAACCGCCACAAGACCTCGCCGCTCTGGGCAGCAAGGCAATAGACGTACCCATCCCCCGATCCGACGTAGGCGCGCCCGTTCCAGATCGTAGGCGGATAGCGCACCGCCCCGCCGGTATAGGCCGTCCATGCCGTTTCACCCGTCTGCGCGTCCAACGACCGCACCACGCCGTCCAGGCCCGCCACATAGACGCGCTGACCCGCCACGGTTGGGGCTGTCGGTGTCGTGCGGCTGCCCCAGTTGAACGTCCACCGCGCGCGCGCCGCTTTCGGGACCGTCGCCGCCGAAGTGACGGTGGCCAGGTTGTCCGCGCGGAAGGTGGGCCAATCCGCGGCGGTCACCGGCTCGGCCACCACCGGCGCGGCGGCGCGCGCGGTCTCGAGCCGCTCGGCCTCGAGCGCGGCTTGGCCAAACTGGAACTCGCCCGCCGAGCCAAGGCTCGTGATGCCGTACAGCGTGAGGTTGCAGTCGCACACGGACGGCCACCAGTACAGCAAGCCGTTGGCGATCGTCACTCCGTCGTGGCATTGGGCCCGCATGGGCGAGACCAGACCCGGCCGGTCCTTGGCCACATCCAACCGCACCGACCCCTCGTCGGCCCGGAAGAAGATGGCGTCATCGCAACCAGTCGGTCGCGAACAGGCGCGCCGGCCCAGCTTGATTTCAGCCAGGATCTTGCCGGTCAAGGGATCGAACTTGCGGCTGACATCCTGGTCGATCTGGCCGCTGATGCCGTACACGCCGTCGCCATGAATCACCAACTGGTAGTTGCTGTACGGATGCTCCCACAACACCCGACCGTCCTGCGCCGATACCGCCAACAACTTGCTCACCGACGGACCGGCAAAGTAGAGCGCTTGTTCCGTGCACTTGGCGTACGCGGTAGTCCGCCAGTTCGTGCGCCAGTCCTGCCGGTCCAGATACGGCCCCAGCGCCGCGAACAACTCGGGAGCCCCTTCCTTGGTCTTGCGCCACAGGACCTGGCCCGTCTTGGCCTCGATACACGTCAGGTACGCGCCAAAACGGAGGAGGAACAGGCGCCCACCCGCCATGCACAAAGCCCGGCTGTCCACCGGCTCGACCTCCGCGTGTTGCCACCGGATCTTGCGCGTCGCCAGGTCGATGGCCACCAATGTCCGGCCGAAACCCCAGGTATGCTCCGGCTGGTTGAATCCGGGCGAGAGCGGGTTCCACGGCCAACCATGCCGATCGGACCGGAGCCGAATGATCGGATCGCGTTGTTCTTGCTCGCCAATCAGGGCGTACAAGACTCCGTCCTCGAGCGCCATCCATTTCCAGAAAGTCCCACCCACCTGCTCGGCCGGCGGCGCAATCTCCTCGATCAGCTCCCCTGTGCCGGCCGCATACACCTTGCACGATCGATCGTCGCCAAAGTATAAACGGTCCGGCGTGGCGATGAGGGTGTTCCGATGCACCATCAACGCCGGCGCCGTCGGCCGTTGCCACAGCAGCGTGCCATTGTACCCGTTGAACGCCGCCAACGTGTCGAGCCACGGTTCCTCGCGCTCCTTGAAGGCAATATGGCCAAACACCTTGAAGATCCGTCCGCCTGCCGCCGCCGCCACCTGCGGCAAGGGACCATACCGCGGATCGGCCAGGAACTGCGTCAGGTACGGCCCTCGGATCGCCCGGTCCTCCGACAGTGGGTTGTTGTCCGGCCCATGATACGGATGCGACCAGTCGTCCGCGCCGGCCAGCGCTGGCTTGGTCAAGCGCCGGTTCCCGAGCCAGGCCGTTCCGTGCGGCCTGAGCACGCGCAGCACCTCCGCCTCCGGCGCCTCCGCAGCGCGCCCCACCGCCACCACCGCGTCCGCCAGGTTGTCGGCCAAGTGCAGCCGCGCCAGGGCACCTCGCGCAACGAACACTCGCGTGCCGTAAACCCCGGCTTGATCGGCTGCGCGCTGAACGGCGTCCACCGCCGGCTGCCCCGGCAATTGCGAGTAGACCAGCACCTCGGTTCGCCGAACCAGGTCGAGCGCCAGTTGCCCGCTGCGATCGCCCAACACCACCACCAACCCGCGCGGCACACCCAACGCCGCCTGCAGGTCGGCCTCGTGCGCGGCGAGCCAGCCGGCCCCCGGGCGCCCCCCCGGTTCAGCCGCCAACCCCGTCAGCGCCGCCACCGCGCCGATCGCCCACCCAACCCAACCGTGACGTGTGCGCGGAGGTTGAATCATATACCGATACCGGCCCGCGATGAGAGGATTGTCGTGGTGCATGTGCGGTTCTCCTTTGTTGGCGGCCATTCGCCTCTGGGTGCGCATGAGACTAACTGGACTTGCTTGGACTTGCTCGTCGCTGAACGGTTCGATCCTAGAGGGCCGCCCGCGACTTACAAGCCGGATCGGCCAGGTCATGGGCTAAAGTTCATCCGGCATGGATTGCCCCTTAAGAACGCGGAAGGGCGAGCCGATAGCAGTCCCAGACGGTTCGTGGGGGACATCCCCACGGCGGTAACAATGACCCGGCGGTGAGGGCTACACATCGAGCGCTCGGAACGCGGAGCCCCAGGCCGCCCACCGCGAATCGGTGGGTGGCGTGGCAGCTCAAGTACAAGTCGCTCCGGGCCGACTTCTTCAAATTCAAGGTCGAGTTCACGGGACTGGTGTTGGTGTTCGGATTGTGCGCGGCCCTGGCCACCGGCCTGAGCTTCTTGGGTCGGGCCGGCTGGTTGTTCGAGTTGACCACGCATTTCCGGCCTCATTACGCCCTCGTCTTGTTGGCCATCGCCATCTGGTGTTGGGTCCGGCGCGAGCGCGCGACAGCTTCGGTCTTCGCCCTGCCTGGCCTGGTGAACTTGGCCATTCTCCTGCCCTTCTTTGTCCAAAGCCCAGAGGCGGCGCCCGCGGGTGAGTCCCGGCTGCGCCTGCTGCTGATCAACGTCGGCGCCAGCAACCCGCGCGCGGACTTGGTCCGCGCCGTGCTGCGCGAGACCAAGCCGGACGTGGTCATCTTGCAGGAGATCACCGCCCGTTGGCTCAACAAGCTCGCCGATCTCAAGTACACGTTCCCCCACCAACTCCTCGCCGATCGCGAGGACGATTTCGGGATGGCCCTCCTGAGCCGTGTCCCCTTGACCGATCCCCAGATCGTCTACCTGGGCGTGGCCGAACTTCCCACCCTGCAGGCCCGCGTACCGCTGGGAGACGAAACCGTGCTGGTGACCGGCACGCATCCGCTACCCCCCACCTCGCCCAAGTCTGCCCGACGCCGCAACGAACAACTACAGGCGCTGGCCGACACACTCGCCGGCGAGCCGGGTCTGAAGATCGTCCTAGGGGATCTCAACATGACGCCCTGGTCGCCCTACTACAAGCGGTTCCTCGAACAAACCGGACTTGCGGACACCGCGCTCGGCCAGGGCCTGCACGCAACTTGGCCGGCGCACCTGGGCGCCTTAGGCATCCCGCTCGACCACTGCCTGGCTTCACCCGAGCTGCCCGTGATCGAGCGACACGTTGGCCCCCCCGTAGGCTCGGATCACCTCCCCTTACTCGTCGAGCTCGCGCGAGATCGTTCAGTCTCGACCATTGCCTCTCCCCCCGTCCCTAACCGGCGCAACCAGTCGAAGTGACTCCGCGTTCGGACCGCACCGCGACCGCCTCATTCGGCTAGACCCCGCACCATTCGGCAGCCGAACAGACCCCCAGCCCAGTGGCCCGGATGCGCCTGGAACCGCACCGTGACCTTCGACCGGCCACGCGTCAGCTCCAGGGGGATGGCATACACCACATCGAAGAACTGGCCGGGCCGATCTTGGAGGAGTTTCTGCGTCGCTATCTTCTGTCCGTCCACCGACAAGTCGAACTGGCGCGAGCCGGTTTCACCCCCCCAGTAGGTGCACTGCAATTGGTTGGGCCCGGCCGGGTCCACGGCCAACTCGAACGCGAACCAACCGCCGTCAATGGCATGCCGCCACTTGCGCCCCAGATGTTCTCCCGCACTGGTGTTTTCCCCCTGCAATTTATGGTCGCGCTCCGGTTGCATCTCGCCGATACGCAGCACGTCGACCGTTCGCGCCGCCAACGCCGCCTCGCGCGCTTGGGCAGCCCGGATCTCCGCCTCGAGCGCGGACCAAGCCGCCGGAGTCGATCGGTCCAGGAAAACCGTGTATCGCCAGTCGTGCAGGTCGAAGAACGGCACCAACGCGACGTCGCGTGGCCGGCCAACGCCCTCCGTCTTGAACTCGAGCGCGGCGAGCGAGACCGGCTTCACCCAATCGCTCACCGGCCGCTCCCCCGACACCACCACGGGCACATAAAGGGCGTCCTGCGCGGCGGGGTCGTCCACGGGACCGAGCTTGGCCGCCAGCAACGTCGGACCATAAAAGATCGCCACGCGATTCGGATTGTCCGGCATCGCCTCGGTGCGCAGCCGCATCGGAAAGCGCACATCGACCGTGTCGCCGGTCTTCCAGGTGCGACGGATCGAAACGTAGCTCGAGGGGGAGCTGTCGGTCGTCAACGCCTCCCCGTTGACTCGCACCTCGAGTCCCGCGCTGGCCCAGTGCGGGTGGCGGAGACGCAGCGTGAACTCCTGCGGGCGCTCGCACGTGAAGACCAGCTTCGTCGAGTCGCCCAACGGCCATTGGGTCTCCTGCCGAACCGCCAGGGCGCGCTTCCGCCACTGCAATTCCGAGGCGATGAACAAGTTCACCCATAGAGCGTCGGCGTTGTGGAAGTAGATCCCCTCGCCGTAGCGCACGTGGTTCTCCATCCCGGTGCCCATGCAGCAGGTGAACCAGTCGAAGTGCCGCTGGTAGCTCTTCGTGCCGCCAGGCCGCAGCGTCAGATTGTAGATCACCCGACCGTCCGGGTGTTGCGAGGCGCGGATATGGTTCAGCAACGCCCGCTCGTAGAAGTCCGCCACCTCCGCCTCGGGCCGCCAACCGAAGATGTGACCGCTCAGCCGGAGCATGTTGTACACGTTGCACGTCTCCGTCGTGTCGTCGCTCAAGCGGTCGTTGAGCTGGTCGGGCGGACCAAAGTGTTCCCGGTCGCAATGGCCGCCCGTCACGTAACTGTGATGATGCGCCACGCGCTCCCAAAAAAAGTCCGCCGCGGCGCGGTCCGCGCGATCGCCCGTCAGTTCGTAGCGAACGGCCAACCCGGTCAGCTTGGGAATCTGTGTGTTGGCGTGTTTGCCCGGCAGGATGTCTTCGCCCCGCGCCAACGGTTCCAGGATGGCCCGATGATGGAACTGGCGCGCCAGGGCCAAGTAGCGAGGCTCGCCCGTGTCGGCGTACAGTTGCGCGAAGGTCTCGTTGATGCCGCCATGTTCGCAGGCCAAGACCCGCTGCATCTGCACGTCGGTGAGCGACGCGTGGATGCGCTCGAACCAGTCGGCCAACCTCCGGGCGACTTCCAAGGCCTGCCGGTTCCCACACAGCCGGTACGCGTCGCGCAAGCCGGCCAGGAGCTTGTGCAGCGTGTAGTTCGGCACCCAACACCCGTTGAGGTCGAAGCCGGCGGAACGGATGTTGCCCGCCGCGACCTCGGCATAGACGCGCTTGCCGTCGGGAATGGCCGCCACATAGCCGTTGCCGTGGGCCTGTTGGCATGCGGCCAACTCGCCCACCATGTAGTCCAACCGCCGCCGGAACTCCTCGTTGCCCGTGGCCGCCCAGGCTAGCGCACAGGCACTCAGGTAGTGGCCGGCCGAGTGCCCACTGACCCCTTGCCGTTCCCACCCCGGATAATGCTCCGCCTTCGGCTCCAGACCGGCCTCGGTCCGGAACCGGGCCAAAAACCGGTCCGGCTCGAGGCTCAGCAACCATCGCACCCCGCGGTCCTGGCCTTCCTTGAAAATCCCATCCAGCAGCCGCACGTCGTGGAGGCTGAACGGCGCGGCTTTCGGGAGGGCAACCGGCGAAATCTCGACTCCAGCCCCCAGCGCGCACGGCAAGGCCAAGAGCAAGAACCACAGCTCAGCCGCGCTCTGCACCCGGAGATCGTGCGCGGAGGCCCGCAACGCTTGATCGAGTTTCATGCCGCCATTCTCACGGCGCCAACACCCAGATGGCAAGCAGGATGAAGGCGCCCCCCCGAGTCCTCCCTGCCCTCGCTTCCTATCGGTTCTTCTCTGCCACCCGCCTCCAGGCAAACCATGATCTGAGGATGGGCGACCAAAAGTACCACGGCGGGGTGGCGCGGGCTTGGGCCAACGCTGGGCGGTCTGCGGGAGGCCACGGTGCGCCACAACTCCCGGCAGCCTGCGGCCGACCGCAACCGAGGTCACGGGACGTCACGGCGCGCCGGGCAGCAACTGAACCTGATAAAAGCGGCGCGGAGCTGCGTCGGTGGCGCCTTCAGTCCAATGAGCATTCGATCCCTCGGCTATGATCGGTGGCGAAGCCGGTTCCCACGCGCCACTCGAGAGGTCCGCATGAGTCCATACTCGGTAGCCGCGGCCCGGCAAGCTCGACCAGGCCAAGGCAAACCGGCCGGTAGCTTGCTGCGTCAGTTCGACGATGCGCACGGGCGGCATAGCGGGCGGTGGGCCGGGGTTGGCCGTGCCGGGGGTAGGCGGCGCCAAACGAAAGAACGGTTCGGGCGCCCCGTCGGGCCAACGGCCCTCACTTAGGTCGTCTGGCATCGGTCCGAATCGGACCATGTCGACAAGCTCGCCAGACGAATCGAACAACGCGATGAGTTCGCCGGCGCGGTCGAGCTGGAAGTTGACGTGGAGGTCGCCGCCGCTTTGGGTCTGCTCGGGTTGACCATCGGCCCAGACCATCAGGTAACCGCGCGGCGGCACCACGACTCCGGCCGGGACCACGAACCGAGCCGGATCCGCCAGCGAATCGGTCAGCCGCCACCCGGCGAGCGCGACAGGGTCCGAGCTCGGATTGAACAGCTCGAACCAGTCGTCGAAGGCGTTATCGCGCGGATCCGCGATCGCGCTGCGGTTGGCGGCCATCCACTCGTTGATGCGGACGGGGGTAGGAGTCGGAGTTGGACCAGTGAAGACCACGGTGCGCTGGGCGGTGGCAGAGGTCACGAGTCGATCCTTCGAGTCGTAGCCGCGGATGGCGAGGGTGTTCGTGCCGGCTGCCAGAGGGAGGCGCAACTCCCAATGGCTAACCGAGGTCCAGGAGACCGGGTATTCGACACCATTGACCTGCAGGGTCCGCACGCCTACGGGCGCAGTGCCCCGGAGGGTCAAGGGGGTTTGACCGGTGGTGACTAAGGCGGCCGGGTGGGTCACGGCGAACTCTGCCCGCACGGTGTCGAGTTGCGCCAGCAGGTAGGCGCGGCGTTGGCTGATCCAGGACTTGATGGCCGCGGGGCTGGCCAGCCCGAGGTTGTCGGCGCGGAAGGATGCGTATCGGGCGTCGAGCAGGGTCTCGAGGCGAGTGTTCTGACCGACTTGGAACCAATCCCCCAGCGCCTCTTCGAGGGCGGCCCAGTAGCGCCGCACGAAGGCAGGGGTACGATACAGCCGGGTGAGGGTGGGATCGTTCACGTCGAAGAGGGGCGCGGTTGGCGGATCGTTGAACACGCCCAGGCCGACGTCGAAATCCCAGCACATGAGTTTCCAGCCGTCGCGTTGCGGCTTGTAGAGGAAGGTGTTTTTGGCGTTGGGATTACCGAAGGCATCCCAGAACGAAGCCAAGTCGTTCATGGCGAAGGTCCGCATCCAATGGTCCACGTCCACCAGCGCCTCGACGCGTGGGAGGAAATCCGCGCCGGCATTCATGGCCTCGACCAGCGCGAACAGGTCGCTGAAGTCGTTCGCGGATCCGCTCACAGCACGGGGCCGCCAATTCCACCGGTACCGCCCCACCTTCTTGGCGCCACCGGTCGTTGTGAAATTCTCGAGTGTGTTCAGGATGCAGGGGTCGATGCGGTTGCCGAAGTTGTCGAATTCATTCCAGCAATCGGTCTTCCAGAGCGTGCCGGCGTCGTCGTTCGGGAACCATTCCGCGACCGTGTCGGCGCCGGGTTGTTGGGTGTCATCGTAGATCGTGCCGCGGCGCAGGCCGTTGACATACAGGTGAACGTAGCGCCGGTGCATATTCGGCAGGCCGTATTGTTCCAGGAACCAGTACATGAGCCCCTCACGCTGGTCGGTGCTGTCGCGGATGGGCCAATCCAGGGTGAGCCGAGTCTCACCCAGGAAACGTGTCGGTTTCGCGAAGCTCAGGTCGTAACCGCAAAGGTTACCGGTGGGCGAGTTGTAGATGGGGGCGGTATAGGAGCTGCCGCTGTAACGAGCGCCGGCGTCGTAGCTCACGCGGTGGGCGCCGTAAACGAACGTTACCGGAACATCTTCGTTGCTCATCTTCTCGCGCCCGGCCCAGACGTCGTGGCCGGCCTGCGTGAGCCACACCCGGTAGGTGCCAAAGGCGCTGACCGAGGCGGGTTCGCCCCAGCGAACCAGCGCCTCATGCTCGGGCGATCGAGAGGGAAATACGCTGGGCGCAGCGGGGCTGGCGGCGTCATCGGCAGTCAAATGAAACGCGACAAGGGCACCGGCGTTTTGTCCGGGGATGACGCCCGTGTAGATCCCATCCCCCGGCAGTTCGTCCGGGCCGGTGCCATCGTCGACCATCGGGGTCGAGCCCAACTCGCGGTCGGGGTCCCTACGGAACCGGAGCGTCACCCGCGCAACGCCGTCCGGGTCGGTCACGCGCGCGCGCACGCGAACCGGTTGGCCGGCCTCCGGCAACACGGGGCGGTGAATGACGTCGGCGAAGAACGGTCCTGGGTTGGACGGTGGGCGGCGGCTCGGGGCGCCGGGCGTGCCGAGTGCGCCTGGGGTGTCGAGTCGCCCCGAGACTTCCAGGCCGCCCCCCCGGAGGCGTAGCAAGATCTCCGGATGCCCCACAACCCATCGGACCTGCGCGCGGAGGGTGGCGGTCTGGCCGGCGGCGATGGGAGAACTGAGGACATAACGGGCGCGGTTAGCGACATGGTCGCCGCGTTCGGTGGCGATCAAGCGCAGGCTGCTCGCGCTGTGATACCCCGCGCCGGGCTCCCGCCGGCTGAGTCGGTGGGTGCCTTGGAACGACCAACCTGCCGTGCTGATCTCGAAATGGCCGTTGCCCACGCGATTACCCCCGGCACCCACGCGCACCTCGACGCTGTCCACCAGGGCCTCGCCCGCGCCGAGCAGGATCACCTGCAATTGATCCGCGCTCGGGACGCCGGGATGGACGTGGTCGAGGACACCCGTCGTTTCGAGGAGCGTCCAAGGCGCCTCCCCAGACCCGTCGCTATCGGTCCAAGGGTCTGGGTCCAGCGGGTCAGCCCGCAGATCCAACCGATCAAGGCTGCTCCCGTCACCGTCGGCCCAACGGCTGGTCGGACTGGCCTCGCGGTACTGGGTCTCGACCGCCACAGCCCAGACCGGCTCGGCGGTCGCCTCCGGCAGCTCGAGCGGACGAGCGATGGCGATCCGTTCGCCGCGGTTGGACAAGTTACCCCGGAAGTCGCCCACCACCGCCGCCGCCGACAACGTCGGATAGCGCGCTCGAAACCACGCTGTGTCGCGAGTCACCGCCAGATAGCCCCCCGGCGCCAGAAGGCTGTCAGGAGGGAATTCGAACTCGAGGCCGTCGATGAACCGCCACCCGCCGAGGTTGACGGGTTGCGAGCTGCGGTTGTGCAGCTCGACGAATTCGTCCCGATCGTCGCCCGAGAGCGGGTGAAACAAGATCTCGCTCACGACGATCTCACCCAGCCGCGCCAGGGCGTTGGGCGCCTTAGGGGTTGGCCTGGCGAGGTCGCGCAGTGCGCCTGGCCGTAACGCGGTCCGGCCCTGGCTCACTCCAGGGGTCGGGGCAGGAAACTCGACGGCGTCCAACACGCGAGCACCCCCACCGGCGAACAAGAACCAGCGCCCACCCGCGGGAGAACGAGCCTCAGGTGACTGGCGCTCGTCGAACACCACGAATTCATACGGGCCGAGTACCGTGCCCGCGGGCACAACCAATCTAACCGTCCCGGGCGCGCGGCTCAGCACGCAGCCTGAAGCGTCCACGGGTCGAGCGCTGGCGTTATGCAGCTCGACCCAGGCCAGCTCGCCCGCGGGCGGCGCAGCCAGGATCTCGTTGAGGACGAGCTGGTCCTGGGGGTCGGCGGTGAGCGGGTCCTCACCGCCGGGCGAACCGCCCACCTGGGCGCTGGCGCTCCAGGCGTGCGGATCGTCCTCGCCCAGACTCGGCCGGGCGAGCACCAGCGAATGACCGGCGCCATCCGCCGCCAATGGCCAGGGTGGCTCGGGGCGGTAGTTGACTTCCAGGACCACAGCCCCCGAGGCTTTGCGCAGCCGGACTCGACCGCCTTCATTCGCCAGCCGACCCGACCAGCCGCCCAGGACACGGGCCAAGCCGTATGCGGCCTGCATATCGGCCGGGTTGGCCGCCACCACCAGGTAATCGGTACCGGCGACGAGGGTTCCTGGGGGAAAAGTGAACTCGATCTCACCGCTCAACCGCCACCCACTCAGGTCCTCGAAGAAGGGGTTCGAGTTGTACAGTTCGAGGAACTCGAGATTGCGGCCGTCCGCGCGCTTGGCAGGGCGGTACATGAGTTCCGTCAAGGAGAGACCGGTGCGACGGCTCGAGGGTCCGGGTGGCTCACGCGCCTGCTGGGTCGAGCTTAGGAAGGTCAGGGTGAGCGACGCCGAGGCGCTGGTGACCACGCCGAAGGCGTTACTCACAACAACGTCGTAGCTGGCGCTGTCGGCGATCCCGGCGAAGGGCAGCACCAGGGTGGCCTCGGTCGCCCCCAAGATGGGTCGTCCGCTGCGCCGCCACTGGTAGGCGAGGGGCCGACTACCATACACGCCAACACTGAAGCTGGCGGGTTCCTTGAACGGTACCGCGACGGACTCAGGCTCGCGCGTGATGCTCGGTGGTGTGCCCGGCGGCGCCACAAAGTCCGCCTGCCCGCTCAGTTCGGCGCGGAATCCGGTGGGGTTGACGCTCCCGCCGGCGTTGTTGACCACGAAATCGAGCGTGTTCGTGCCCTCGACAAAACCGCTGCGTAGCGTGAACTCGGGCGAGAAGGCCCCGAAATTGCCGTCGAACGTGAGGCCAGTGGGTTGCCCGTTGAGGCGCACCTCGAGCCCCGCGTTATCGGAGGACCAACGCCCGCTGACCACCGCGCTGGTTGGGTCGAACCCGGTCAGGTCGAACGCGAGGCGATAGGTGTAGTTGCCAGGGGCGTTGCCACCAGACTGATTGGCCTTGGGCCCGATCCACTTCGACTCAGGCCCGTTGGCGACCCAGGGCGGGATCGGGAAGCCTTCTTGCACGACAAAGGCACTGGGCCCGGCGGCGGACGCGTCGGCGCTCTGCACCAACCGCCAGTGCGGATCCACCGCTCCGGCCGGCAGCAGCGCCCCGCTCGCGCTGGTTCCCGTGTTGAAGAGGCCCGGGATCGTGACGGCGGCCTCCGGCAAGGCGGCGGCGCCGACGATGGCCAGCAGGGCAAAGACGCAGAACCTGGCCGAAGAGATTTGAGATTTAGGATTTATGATTTCGGATTTGGAATGCCGAGAGGCGCGACGCACAGAGTTCGTTCAGGCGAGATCACTGGGGCAGCGCCTCAGGGCAGAGTGCGGGCCTCTCGCCCGAAGCCACGCGGGCAAGATGCCCGCGCTCGCAACTTGGTTTGCCCGTGGGTCTCGGAACTCGACTACTCTCGTGAATCAGTGTCTCAGAATGGAGCGCGGGCCTCTCGCCCGCAGCCGGCGGCGTCCTATCCGCCGGCTGCGGTTCGAGAGGCAAACACTACTTTTGCAGCCGATAGAACCGTTGTGCGGCCGTGGGGTCGACGGTGACCGTGAGACGGTCCCCAGCCGCGACGGGCGCCACGGTGACTTCAGACCAAGACGCGGTGGCGCCGAGGGCGGGTGAACCGAAGAGCTTGTAACCCGTCGCGTTGGCGGGCCACGAGATGAGGATCTGGTTGCCGCTCCGTTGAGCGGCCAGACTGGGCGCGACGGCCGGTAAGGGCAGTGCGCCGACGCGCAGGCTATCGACACGCAACCCCGTGTAGCCGGTGATGGCGTCGGCGTTGTTGAGCAGGAACTCCAACGTGTTCACTCCGGCCTGGAAGCCGCTGGTCAGCGTGAACGGGGTGTAGGCGCTGAACTGATTGCCATTCTGCAAACCCGTGCTCTGGCCGTTGAGTTTGACATCGGTACCGAGGTTGTCGGTTGCCCAGTTGCCCATCGCCACCACGGTCGTCAGGTCGAAGCCGGTCAGATCGAACGTGGTTCGGTAGGCGTAGTCCCCGCCGGAGGCATCGACCGAGTTCATCAAAGGCGCGATCCACTTCGACCGGTCGGTGTTTGCCACCCACGGCCCGGCCACAATCGGGAAGACCGTCGAGTCGTGAACGAACGCCTCCTGCGAGTTGGGGTTGGTCGCGTTGACCACCAGTCGGTAGTGCGGGTCCACGGTGCCGTCCGCGAGGACCGCGCCCGCGTCGTCCACGCCCGTGCTGTAGACCCTAGGCACGCGCTCGAGAACGGTTACGACGGCATCGGCACTGGTGATCGAGCCGGCGAAGTTACTGACGACGACCGTGTAGGTGCCGGCGTCGGCGCGGGTCACGTTCGACAAGGGCAGCTTCGGGTTGGTTTGGCCGGCGAGCTCGACACCGTTGCGCCGCCATTGGTAGGAGAGCGGTTTCGCGCCGTCGGCCAGCACGGCGAGCTCGAGGCTCTCACCGGTCAGCAGCAGTTTGCCAGCGGGTTGGGAGACCAGGCGCGGCGCATCGCCCACGGTGCCTTTCTTGGCGCCGCCCCTCAGGCCCTGAACGCGCAGGCCGGTATAACCCGCGCTGGCGTTATTGACCTTGAATTGGAGTTGGTTCTTGCCGTTGAGGAAGATCCCCTCGAGCCGGAAGCGGGAGAGGGTGTCGAAGTTGCCGGCATTCACGGCGCCGGTTGGGGCATCGTTCACGAGCAACGTGCCCGCATTGTCCGTCGCCCAGAGGCCCTCGACGAAAGCGGTAGCGGGGTTGAAGCCGGTCAAGTCCACCTCGAGTTGGTAGACGTAGTCGCCGCCCGCCGCCCCGCTGGTCTCGAACCGCGGGCCAATCCACAACGACGTGTCCGAGTTGGCAATCCACGGCCCCGCCACGATGGGGAACACCGTCGAGTCCTGGATGATGGGCGCCGTGACCAGCGGGTCGTCCGGGTTCACCGTGAGCCGGTAGTGCGGGTCCTCGACGCCGTCCCACAGGATCCAGCGGTCGTTGTCAACGCCCGTGTTGTAGAGCCCCGGGAGGAGATCCAGGACCGCAACCTGGACGGCGTCACTGACCACTTCGCCGACGCTATTACTCACCCGCACCGTGTAGGCGCCGTCTTGAGCGGTGGTCACCGCCGGGAGGTTGAGGGTCGCGTCGGTCGCGCCACCGACCTCGTTGCCGTCGCGCCGCCACTGGTAACTCAACGGCGGCGTGCCGTCCGCCACCACGCGCAGAATGACGTCCTCGCCGACAAGGTACGTGCCGCCCACCGGCGCGGTCACAATGCGCGGCGGTTCTCCGAGCACCTCGACGGTCCCAATCATCTGGACACGCAACCCAGCCGGATTCACCGCATCGCCGGCGTTATTGATCACGAAGTCGAGCGTGTTCACACCCGCCACGAAACCGAACTCGATGGTGAAATCGCTCAGGGCGCCGAAATTGCCCGCCTGCGAGAATCCCAGCGACACACCGTTCAGCACAATATCCAACCCAGCGTTGTCGCTCGTCCACTGGCCCGCGATCCGCGCCTTGGTGGGATCATAACCGGTCAGGTCGAACGTGGTGCGGTAGGTGTAGTTGCCGGGGGCGTTGCCGGTGCTTTGGCGCGCCCGCGGTCCGATCCACCTCGAGGCCGGCCCATCGGCGACCCAAGGGCCGGCCGGGGCGACCGGCCAACCCGGTTCCAGCGTGAAGCTGTCAGGCCCGGGGTACGCCGCGTCCGCACTTTCGATCAGGCGATAATGCGGATCCACGGTGGCGTTGGGTAACAAGGCACCGTTGTCGTCCACCCCAGTGTTGAACAACTTGGGTATCGGCGCAGTTTGGGTCAGGGGGGCGAAGGCGCCGGCCAACAAGCCGGCAGTCAAGAACCGTCGCAGCCAGGGGAGTTTCATAAGTCAGTACAGCATGAATTGGTTATCAGCGGCTACTAGAACGCTGGCAGCCTAGCGAGGCCAAGCCGGGATTCAACCCGAAAAGCGGTCGAATAGCAGTCGCGCCACGGTAACCTCATTTAGATTCTTTGGGCTTTGGGGTTGTTGGGGTTGGAGAAAGTGCTTGCCATTCGAGCAGGTTTGAGTCGTAGTAGGGGCGAGATGAACTCGACAGACACCAAACCCAACCCCG
>Ga0194111_10000592_pt1 | contig 44509 bp, 26 predicted proteins | sample TA2KigC300mmetaG_FD_146194 | JGI IMG/M metagenome (GOLD analysis project Ga0194111, IMG submission 146194) | Freshwater microbial communities from Lake Tanganyika, Tanzania - TA2015033 Kigoma Deep Cast 300m | ecosystem: Environmental > Aquatic > Freshwater > Lake | place: Tanzania: Lake...
TGGCAGTACTGCAACAGTGGTGGTGGCAGTGTGGGTGGGGAGACGTACACCTGGTCGCACGAGAGTCTGATCACGCTGGCCAGTCCGCAGCCCGGGGTCTATTCGCTGAGCGTGGCGGCGGGCGATGTCTGGTCCAACTGCTCCCGTCCCGATGCCGGTTTGGTGTTGAGAGTTCGGGAAACACCCAGCGTGGATCTGGCATTCAGCAGCGAGTTGAATGAAGGCGATACGGTGAACGTGGTTTCCGGCGTGCTGGCTGACGCTCAGCGCGCCTATTACCGAGTGCAGGTGCCGGCCACCGTCGCCGACCTGCCGGTCCTGGGTTGGAAGCTTGAGCTGCTTCAGAACAGCGGCACCCCCTGGGTTCGCGTTCGCAAAGACCAGCGCCCGGCCGACGGCGACGGCGCCTCATCGCCGTTCGTGACCGGCGCGGCCATGGTGGCGCCGCCGTGGCTCACTCCGGGCACGTGGTATGTCGAGGTCAAGGGCCAAGGTAACACCGCCTTCACCTTGACGAGCAGCGCCTTGACGACGGCCACGCTGCGGCGTCTGCCCTGGGCCATGCCGGCAGCGGGTCAGGAACTGGCTGTGCCCGGGCTCAGCGCCCCGGTCTTCGGCGACACGGGCTACGAACCGGACGGGACACCCTTGCCTGGCGACCAGGGCATCGACCTGGAGCAGGGCCGGTTCCACTACTATGGGATCGAAGTGCCACCGGGTAACGCCGGTTTGCTCCGCACGGAATTGCAGGCTATCAGCGGCAATCCGAACCTTTACCTTCAGGCGGGCAGCGCGCCAACCATCTCGCATTACACCCAAGGCGCCTCGGGCGGACTGTCCTTCGACCGCTCGCTGACCAGGCAGGCCCACACGGAATATGGCAACTGGGTGCCACTCGATGGCAGGTTCCAGACCCAGCTCAGCAGCGGTCTCTGGGTTGTGGCAGTGCATGCGGCGGGCAGCTCGAACGTCCGGTACCGGCTGCGCCTTTCCTCGGGCAACCCAGTGGCCGGTGGATTGGTCCAGTCGATCGAGCCGGGAGGCAGTCTCTTTGCGAACCAGAATCTGGCCGGTCGCGACTGGCGCTACTACCGGTTCACGGCGAATGCCGCCGGGCCGGCCAACTGGCTCGTGACGTTCAGCCGCACCCTGGGCGGGGCCCGGCTTTACTTCCGCGACACCGCGCCGCCCGGCGATCCGGCCACGACCTACGATCAGGATTACTACATCGAACCTTATCGGTACGAGCGGGACTGGTACTCCGACAACAAGAACCAGGGGCCATACCCGCTGTTCGGCACGCCGGGGAGCTACACGCTCACCACCCCGCCGCTCCGCCCGGGCCACACCTACTACGTGGGGGTTTGGTCGCCGGACGACACCACCTTCACGCTCGCCATCGCGCCCGACGCGAGTGGTCCTGCTATCCCGGCTGCCACGTCCCTCGCGTTCCAGAACGGATCCGTGACCGACATCCTGCCCGGCAACGGCAGCGCCCTGTTCGCGGTGGACGTGCCCGCGGCCGCCACGCGCTGGCGACACGTGGGGACCCACAGCTCGGCCGTTCGGGTCACCCTCGAACAGGGCACCATCCCGCAGGCGACCGGCGGCGCGCACTGGCGCAGCACGGGCGAGAACAGCTCGCTGGATACGCCGCTCTCGATGTCGGCCTGGCCCAATCAGCCCGGGCACAAGTACTACTTGCTCGTGTCGAACCTGTCGGGTGCGCCGGAGCCCTTCACGCTGACCCTCGAGGGCACAGTGCCGGTCCAACGCCTACCGCAAACGATCGCCTTCGATCCCATCGCGAATCACACCAACGGCGACCCGCCGTCTGCGATCACCGCCACGGCCAGTTCCGGCCTGCCGGTCACCTTCAACAGCCTCACCCCGCAGGTGGCGACGGTGAGCGGGAACACGGTGACCATCGTCGCGCCCGGGACCGCGACCATCCGCGCCTCCCAGCCGGGCGACGCGAGCTACCTGCGCGCGCCCGACGTGGACCGCAGCTTCATGGTTGCCCAAGCACCGCCTAGGGTCGCCAACCCCATTGCCGGCTTCGCCGTGAACGAGGATAGCGCGGACACGGCGATCGATCTGCGCGCGGTCTTCGACGATCTCGAGACGGCGGATGCGGACCTGATCTATGCCCTCGAGGTCAACAGCAACCCAGGCCTCGTTTCGGCGGCGGTGGACAACACGAGCGATACTCTCACGCTCCACTACGCGCCCAACCGATTCGGCACCGCCACGCTGACCGTGCGGGCGACCGATGCGGGCGGGTTCGTTGTGGACGACACCTTCGTGGTGACCGTGAACCGGCTGCACGACGGCGATCCAGGTGACGTGGACACGGGCTTGATGGCCAGCCTCAACGGCGCGGCCTACAGCCTGGCGCCTCAGGCAAACGGTCAGACCGTCATCGGAGGCGGCTTCACCACCGTCAATAGCACGCCGCGCAACCGCATCGCGCGCTTGAACGCCGACGGCACGCTCGACTCGAACTTCAACCCCGGGGCAGACAACGCCGTGTTCACCACCGCGGTTCAGGCCGACGGGAAGATCGTTCTCGGGGGTCTCTTCACCACCCTCGCAAACACCGCGCGCAACCGGATCGGCCGGCTGAACGCCGACGGCACACTGGACTTGGGCTTCAATCCGGACGCAAGCAGTGGCGTCCGCACCCTGGCCCTCCAGCCGGATGGGAACATCGTTGTGGGCGGCGACTTCACCCTCTTGGGGGGCAGCCCGCGCGCCCGCATCGCCCGGCTGAGCGGTAGCGGCATCCTTGACCCGGCTTTCAATCCCAACGCCACCGCGAACGGCGGCGTTCGGAGCATGGCTGTGCAGGCGGATGGCAAGATCGTTCTCGGGGGCGACTTCAGCGCGGTGAACGGCACATCGCGCAACGGGATCGCGCGACTCCATGCCGACGGTACGCTGGACACAGGCTTCAATCCGAACGCCAATGGCTCGGCCATCAGTCTGTTGGTTCGGCCGGACGGGAAGATCCTCATCGCCGGCACCTTTACGACTGTGGGGGGCACGTCGCGCAACCGCTTGGCGTTGCTCAATCCCGACGGCGCGCTCGACTCGAGCTTCAATCCGGGAGCGGACAATATCGTCTGGAGCACGGTGCTGCAGGCGGACGGGAAGCTACTCGTCGCGGGCAGTTTCACCACGTTAGCCGGCGGGCCCCGCAACCGGATCGGGCGCCTGAATGCGGACGGCACACTCGACGTGGACTTCAGGCCGGAGGCGAACAACACCGTGTGGAGCGCTGCGCTCATGGCCGACGGAAAGGTCCAGATCGGCGGCGATTTCAACCAGGTCGGCGGACAGTCGCACCCGAGCTTCGCGCGGTTGGCCAATGACGCCGCGACCCAAAACCTGTCGGTCGCCGATCCCGACCGCGTCGAGTGGCTGCGTGGGGGCGCCTCGCCCGAGGCCCAAGCCGTCACCTTCGAGGTGTCCACTGACGGCGGGGCCACCTGGTCGCCGCTGGGCGCAGGCGAGCGGATCGGCGGCGGTTGGGAGAAGACCGGCTTGAATCTGTCCGGGCAGGGGCAAGTCCGTGCCCGGGCGCGAGTGGCGGGCGGTCTGTATGCCGGCTCTTCCGGGCTGGTCGAGGCCATGGCCAGTTTCGTCTTCAATTCGGCACCGATCGTGGCTCAGCCCATCGCGAACCAGACCGCCACCTACGGCGCGGCTTTCAGCTTCACAGTTCCGGCGAACACGTTCTCCGACGTGGATGCCGGCCAGACGTTGACGTACACTGCGAGCGGTCTGCCGGCCTGGCTCTCCTTCGATGCGAATACGGCCACCTTCGCCGGCACACCCACGGACCTCGGTTCCTCGACGCTCACGGTCACTGCGACCGACAGCGGGTGGCCTCCCTTGAGCGTGAGCACCTCGTTCGATGTGGTCGTCGAGAAGGCGGCCCAAACAATTGCCTTCGGCCCACTTCCTGCGCGCGTTTATGGCGATGCACCTTTCGCTGTCAGCGCCACCTCGAGTTCGGGTCTGCCAGTCAGCTTCGCCAGCCTCACGCCGTCGGTGGCCGCCGTGAGTGGAAACACCGTGACGATTCTCGCCGCCGGCACAGCCACCCTCGCGGCCTACCAGTCGGGCGATGCACTCTACCTGCCCGCCACGCCGGTGACGCAAACGCTAACCGTAGCCAAAGCCGACCCCGTGGTCACGTGGGCCCAGCCGGCGGACATCAACTGTCGGACGGTTCTGGGCACGGCCCAGTTGAACGCCACCGCCAACGTCCCCGGGACCCTCACCTACAGCCCGCCTGCGGGCACCACGCTGGGCACGGGCGATGGCCAACCGCTCTCCGTTACGTTCGTCCCGGCCGACAACGTGAACTACAACACCGTCTCTGCCACGACCACCATTCGCGTGCGCTTGGATGCCTGGGCCTCCGTGGCTTGGCAGCAACCCAATCCCTACGGTCGCGCGGCGATCGCCCAGGCCGCGGACGGCAACGTCATCGTGACCGGGCTGGCCTGGAACGGCAGTAACTGGGATTTCTCGACCGTGAAGTACGCGGCGGCAACCGGGGCGGTCTTGTGGGAGACGCGCTACACCGGGCCGGCGAATGGCAGCGATGAACCGCGGGCCTTGGCGGTGGATGCCGCCGGCGACGTCGTGGTGACGGGTATTTCCCGCAACAGCAGTGTCTCGAGCAGCGTCTACAGCGACTTCTACACCGCCAAGTACGCCGCGGCGAACGGGGCGTTGCTGTGGGAACGACGCTACAACGGACCGGCCAACGATTCCGACCAACCCAATGCCCTGGCCGTGGACCCGGCCGGCAACGTCGTGGTGATCGGCACTTCCAAGAATCTCCCCGACTGGGATTCCTATACCGTCAAGTACGCAGCGGCAACCGGTGCGGTGCTCTGGGAACGACGGGGTCCGGCCAACCTCCACGACTATGGCGTGGGCGTGGCGCTCGACGGTCAGGGCAACGTGCTGACGTTGGGCACGGCCTACAACAGCAGCGGAAACACTGACATCCGCGTCGCTAAGCACGCCGCCGCCGATGGGGCGTTGCTCTGGGAACAACGCTACGACGGGCCGGCTCATAGTTGGGACGATGCCACCGCCATCGCCCTCGACTCGGCCGGCAACGCGATCGTGACCGGTTACGTCGTGACCGCGACCATTCCGGCCCTCAAGTATGAGGCTTACACGGCGAAGTACGCGGCAGCCAACGGCGCCTTGCTCTGGAGCCAGCGGTCCGATGGCCCGAGCCACCTCGGTAGTTACGGCCTGGCAGTGCAGGTGGATGCCGCCGGCAACGCGATCGTGGCCGCCAACTCGAGCAACGGCGGCTCGCACGATTACCACACGGCGAAATACGCCGCGGCCGACGGCGCAGTCCTCTGGGAACGCCAACTCGCAAATCGCCTGGGCTACCTCGAGGGCCGGCCGCGATTGGCCCTCGACGCCGCCGGCGACGTCTTCTTCGCCGGCATGATCAAGAATGCCGATGACAGCAGGGAGGCGTATACCGCGTCCTACGCGTCCGCCTCGGGCGCGTTACGCTGGGAACACCGGGCGCCCACCAGCGGCAATGTCACCCGCCCGATCGTGGTGAATGCGGCGGGTCAGGTCGCGACCACCGGAGTTGCGACCGTGCTCTTCCTCGAGGGCACGCGGCCGGCCCTCACCCTCGAGGGACCTCAAGCCATGACTCTCGCCTACGGGATGCCCTTCACCGATCCCGGCGCCACGGCCACCGATGGGTGTGGTAGCGCGCTTTCCGTCACCGTTGCGGGCACGGTCGATGCCTCGACACCCGGCACCTACACGCTGGCGTATTCCGCCACCGATGCCGCTGGTCAGACCGTCACCGCCATCCGGACCGTCACCGTCTCCGTCGGTCCGCCGGTCCTGACCGCGCTGAGTCCTGCGACCGCCCTGGCTGGCCCTGGAGGGCTTGTCCTCAACGTTGCCGGCGCCCGCTTCCAGCTCGGCGCCCGCGTGCGTTGGAACGGCCTACCGCGAGACACCGAATTCCTCGACGACGCTCACCTTCGGGCGACCCTCATCGCCGGCGACCTCAACACCACCCAGCCGATCGCCACCGTCCTGGTCACCGTGAGCAATGCCGACGGCCAGGAGTCCAATCCGATGGCCTTTACCGTCCTGGCGCCGTCGGTTGGCCCCGTGGACAGCGCGGTGGCGCTCGCAGGCTCGACCGCCTCGGTCGCGACCCCACCCGCCAGTTCGGACCAGGCCGGCGTCGCTGTGACGGTGGAGAACCATGCGGTCACGGGTGCCGGGAGTGAACCCGTGTGCGTCGTGGCGGCCACGTACAATTCCGCACCCGTAGGCGGGACGGCCTTCCAGGTCGCCGACGGCAGTTTCGTCGACGTCCAGATCACCGGCGCGGATGCGAGCGATCGGGCAGCGGTGTACTTCTACTATCCCGCAACGATCACCGGCGCCCAAGAGGACGATCTCAAGCTGCGCTTCTTCGATGGCGCCGACTGGGTCCCGGTCGAGAGCTCGCGCCGATTGCTCTCGGGCGAACTGAGTTCCACGCCGGTGCCGCCACTCAAGGACACGACCGACAACCTGGATGAGACGGTCTCAGGCGGCCGCTTCACCGTTGTGTTCGACGACACGAGCCGGCCGATGATCACCGAGTTGAGCGGCACAGTGTTTGGCATGTTCAACCCGGCGCCGCAGATCCATCGCGTCAGCGGTCCGCTCGAGCCGGTGGCGCTCGGGACCGCGACACCGATCGCGGTCGAGTATGTCGCGTTGGGCAGTTGGGGGGCGGTGCGTGTTGCGTTCGATTGGGGCGACGGCACGCACGATACGGTTGCGCCCTCAGCGCTCGGGTTCGCCTCGGCCGCCCATCGGTACTTCGTCCCAGGCAGGTATGCCGTCGCCATCCGGGTCACGGACGAGGCGGGCGAGAGCAGTGAAGAGTCGTTCTCGGTGGTGTACGATTCGCGGCCCGGGTTTGTGACGGGCGGCGGCTGGATCAGTTCGCCGTCGGGCGCTTACGTGCCGAACGAACGGTTGGCTGGTAAAGCGAACTTTGGGTTTGTGTCGAAGTACGAGCCTGGGGCCGGGGTGCCGACGGGGAATGTCGAGTTCCACTTTGCGGGTGCTGGATTCCGGTTCACGAGCACGGGCTACAACTGGCTGTTGGTGACGCGGACGCGGGCGCAGTGTTTGGGTGTGGGGGTGATCAACGGGGTGGGGGACTACGGGTTCCTGCTGACGGCGACGGGCGGCGAGGGGAAGCGTGGCGGGGACAAGTTTCGAATGAGGATCTGGGAGCGAACCACGGGCCGGGTGGTCTACGACAATGGTTTGGGTGGGCCGGACGACCTCGAGCGGGCGGCGCCGCAGGCCATCGGCGGCGGGAGCATTGTGGTTCACAACGCGAACTAAGCCTTTGGCTGGGCGGCACACGAACTGGTCGCCGGCGTACCGCCGGTTTTCCAACCGGCGCGGGTCAGTGTTCGACCACAGAGGCCGCCTCGAAAGTCGGCGTTCCGGGTAGCAAGACAACAAGACGGGTTTAATAAAGTTGACACGAACCAGTATCGCAACGCCCCACACTACTTAAGCCTGGTCCGCGTGGCTGTCTTACCGCTGACCGAGCTAGACAACAAGACGGGTTTAATAAAGTTGACACGAGCCAGTATCGCAACGACCCACACTACTTAAGCCCGGTCCGCGCGGCTCTTTTACCGCTGACCGGGTACCTTCCGCCTCTCCGCCTCCCGACTCCCGCCACGTTCGGAGCTGCAATGCAATGGCTCCGGAAGGGTCCGGAATGCGATTGACGCTCCGGGCAGGCGACGCTATACGGGACGCAGTCAAGTCGCCCATCACCCAGCCTCAGCCTGGTGCAGTTCCCATGGGAAGCGGCGCGGTCGGGTTGCCGGGCTAAACGACGGTGTCTGCCGACATCCAGCAAGTTGTGCCCCAGGGGATTGCGCCGGAAGGACGCACGCGATCGCGCCTGCGGCGTCGGTGGGTCGGGTGGGGCTGGATTGGCCGGGTCTTGGTGGCATGATGGCGACCGCGCCGCAGTCATCTCTGGGCCGGGCGACCTCGGCGCGCAGGCGAAGGTCGAGGCGGGGGAGAGGTCTCGGGGCAATCGCGCTGTTGGGTTGGCTGGTCGGGCTGAGCTTCGCCTTGCCTGCTGGCGCGGCAGTCATGCCCCCCCCAAGCTCGGGAGGCGTGGTGTTCGACACCCGAAGTAATCAACCCGTCGCAGGCGCCGTTCTCACCTTGGTCGACCGGGAGACTGGACAGCCGGCGGCTGTGTTTGGCGCCGACGGTGCCAGCGCTGCGCCGAGCCGGTTGACGACTGGTTCGGATGGGCGGTTTCGTTTTCCCGTGGTGCGTCCAGGGCTGTACGCGGTCGAGGTGGTTCCACCGGCCGGGTATAGCGCCGTAGGTTCGCTGGCGGCCAACCGGCTGCCGGCAGGCCGAACCATCGATCCGAACGGGTCCTTTGGCGGGACTTTCCGGGTGGATCCGCGGGCGCCGGCGGCGGCGTTCGATGTGCCATTGGAGTCGGTGCTCGGGGTGGGCGGTCTGGTCGTGGGCAAGCAGGCTTCCACGGGTTTGGCGGAGATTGGCGAGACGGTGGCCTACGAGGTCGAGGTGCGCAATGCGACCGGCTCGACGCTGCCCGCCGTCGAATTGGTGGACCGGTTGCCACCCGGTTTCACGTTCCAACCCGGCAGCTTGCGGGTGAACGGGACCGCGACGGCGGATCCGCCCGTCAGCGGCGGGGCCCAGATGCGGGTGGTGCTGGGCGATTTTGGCGCGGGCCAGGCGATGCGGGTTGCGTATCGGACGCGGATCGGCCCTGGCGCGCTCCACGGCGACGGCGTCAACCGCGCACAGGCCATCAGCCGCGGCGCACGGTTGCTGCGCAGCAACGAGGCGACCGCCCAGGTCAAGTTGCAGGAAGGGGTTTTCACCGACCGCGGCGTGGTCATTGGCAAGGTCTTTGTCGACATCAACCGCAACCGGGTTCAGGACGCCGAGGAACCGGGCATCCCGGGCGTGCGGTTGTACCTCGAGGACGGTTCGTTTGCGATCACCGACAGCGAAGGCAAGTACAGCTTTTACGGCCTAACACCCCGGACGCACGTGCTCAAGCTGGACCGGACCACGATGCCGCGCGGGTCGGAGTTGCTCGAGCTCTCGACCCGGAACGCCGGCGATGCCGGCAGCCGGTTCGTCGATCTCAAGTTCGGCGAGCTCCACAAGGCTAACTTCGCCGAAGGCTCAGCCACGCCTGAAATCCTGCGGCAAGTGCAGGCACGGCGCGCTCGAGGGGAGGTGACCGAGGCACAAGTCGAAAAGCCCACAGGGACGCTCTTGGGCAAGTCGTGGCCGGCCGAGTCCACGTCGCCAGTGGGGACGGCTATGACTTCGGCGGGCGAATCCGCTGGCGTTGGAGAGGGCGCAGGGCCGGCTGCGATGGGCGCGGGTAGCGCGCCTGGCGGCACGCTGCTTGGCCAAGAGGCGCGTGAGGCGGTTCCGAGCGCGTTGGTGGGGAGTGGAGTTGGTGGGGGCAGCGGTTCGGCGACTTGGGTGCCGGCGTCGACCTCGAGCGGGCACTTCGACCCCGTGTTGCCGGCGGAGACACTGCGGTCGGCGGCGGGTTCGGGGCCGGGTCGGCCGATCGTGCTCGTGCCCAGGAAGGAAGCCATTGCCGACGGCGTGACCCCGGTCAAGATCCGGATTCGACTCGAGGATGCCGACGGTGCACGCGTCGTAGCGCGCTCGCCGTTGACCCTCGAGACCAGCCTGGGCCGGTGGCAGGTGGCGGACACGAACAGGAACGAGCCGGGCGTGCAGACCTACCTCGAAGGCGGCGAAGGCGAGTTCGCCCTGGTGCCGCCAGCGGAGCCTGGGGACGCCGAACTCCGGGTCAGCAGCGGCCGGCACCAGACCCGGGCGGTGGTGCCGTTCTTGCCGGACCTGCGCCCGTTGATTGCCTCAGGCGTTCTCGAGGGGGTCTTGAACTTGAACCGGCTCGGCCGAGGCGCTTTTCTCTCGACGACTTCGCGCGACGGTTTCGAGGAGGAGTTGCGTTCGTTTGCAATCACGGGGAACAACGGCAAGCAAAGCGCCGCGGGTCGGGCGGCCTTCTTCCTCAAAGGCAAGATCAAGGGGGAGTATCTGTTGACCATGGCGTACGACTCGGAGCGGGACACGCGCGAGCGGTTGTTCCGCGACATTCAGCCGGACCAGTTCTATCCGGTGTATGGCGACGCCTCGGTGCGCGGCTACGACGCTCAGTCTTCTGGCCGGCTGTACCTGCGGGTCGATCGCCGCAAGTGTTACCTGTTGTTGGGGGACTTCAACACGGCGTCGACGACCGAAGTGCGCGGGTTAGGGAACTACGAACGCAGCCTGAACGGCGTGCAGACGCATTTCGAGACGCGGCGACTCAACGCCAATGTCTGGGCCGCCTATGACAGCACTCGCCAGGTGGTCGAGGAACTCCCCGCCAACGGCACCTCCGGCCCGTACAACTTCCGCACGGCCAATGGCCTCGTGAACAGCGAGAAGGTCGAGATCCTCACGCGCGACCGGCACCAACCGGCCCTGATCGTGAAGGCCGTGCCGATGTTGCGCTTTGCCGACTACGAGTTCGAGCCGTTCACAGGCCGGCTCCTGTTCAAGCGGCCTGTGCCCAGCCTAGACGAGAACCTCAATCCTATCTCGATCCGGATCACGTACGAGGTGGAGCAGGGGACCGAGAAGTTTTGGGTTTACGGCGCCGACGCCCAGGTGAAGGTCACCGACCGCCTCGAGGTGGGCGGGGCGGCCGTGCGCGACGAGAACCCGCAGGCGCCCTACAGTCTGTACAGCGTCAACTCGACCGTGAAGCTGGGGAGCAACACCTACTTGTTGGGCGAACTCGCCCAGAGCGAAGCGGATTTGACGGGGGTAGGACGGGCCGGGCGGGCCGAGTTGCGGCACCAAGACGAGCGGGTGGACGTTCGCCTCTACTATGGGATCACCGAGGAGAACTTCACCAACAACACTGCCATCCTGATGCCTGGCCGCATCGAGAGCGGCCTGCGCGTCGCTTACCAACTGACGCCGCGTGACCGCTTGATCGGCCAGGGGCTATGGTCCGAGGACGACCTCTACGACGGCACGCTCAAGGGCGCGCGGTTGGATTGGGAGCACACGTTCGCAAACGATCTGCGCGTCGAGTTGGGGGTGCGCCACAGTCAACTGTCGACCGCGCCGGTCGGCCCCAGCACGCACGGCCTGGGCGCGAATGAAGTGACCAGCTTGCGCCTGAAGGTGACGACGCCCGTTCCTGGGATCAAACGGCTCCAGGTCTATGGCGAATACGAGAACGACGTGGTGGAACCGGACAACCGCTTGGTCGCCGCGGGAGGCGTTTATCAACTGAGCCCGCGGACCCGAGCGTACGCTCGACACGAGTTCCTTAACGCCCTGGGCGGCCCATTCGAGCTCAATCGCCTGCAGCAGAACAACCGCACCGTCGTGGGTTTGGAGACTGAGTACCTGAAGGACGCCCACCTGTTCAACGAGTACCGCGCGCGGGACGCATTCACCGGCCGCGAGGCGGAGGCGGCGACCGGCCTGCGCAATGCTTGGCAAGTAGCCGACGGTGTGCGCGCCCATACGACTTTCGAGCGGGTTAGCCCGTTTGTCGGCAGCGGCCTCAACGAAGCCACTGCCGTCGCAGGCGCGCTCGAGTACACGCGAGACCCGCTCTGGAAGGGAACCGCGCGCCTCGAGTTGCGGACCAGCACGCCCAGCGACAGTCTCTTGAACACGTTAGGCTATGCGCGGAAGCTCGATCGGGATTGGACCTTGCTGGCGCGGACGATCGTGTACCTGGTGGACAACCACGATCCGGACTCGCACAACCGGACTCAGGCGCGGTTTCAGATCGGCATGGCTTATCGGCAGACGGAGTTGGACCGCTGGAACGGCCTGATCAAGTACGAGCTCAAGTACGAAGACAACGGTCTGGGCATGATCTTGAGCGAGACGATCCGCCGCGTCCATATCGCCAGCCTGGATCTCAACTTCCAGCCGACCCGAGATTGGACCCTGAGCACGCACTACGCGGGCAAACTGGTCACCGAAAGCGATCCCTTCGCCGATACCACGTACCACGCCCACCTGCTGGCGGCGCGTCTCATCTATGAACTAACACGCCGCTGGGACATTGGCCTGGTGGGCAGCACGTTCTTCGACCGGGATTTTACCCGCGTTCATTACGGCTTCGGCCCCGAGGTGGGCTACACCCTCAAGCGCAACGTGCGCATCGGCCTGGGCTATAATTTCTTCGGCTTCCACGACCGCGACTTCAACGAGGACTACACCAACCCGGGCCTGTACTTGAACCTGCGCCTCAAGTTCGACGAGACGTTGCTCGGACTGAGGAAACCCGAGGATGACGACACATGAGGGCGCGCGCAAGAGCCGGTGGTAGCCGCGGGCGGTATCGTTCCTGCCCGTGTGGTCTCGGGTGGCGCTCGACCTGGCTGGGAGGCTTGGCGGTGGGTGTGTGGCTCAGCGCGGTGACCAACATCCAGTTGGCCGGGGAGCCAGCCGCGCCCGCTCGCTTCGAGCTCACGCTGCGCCCGCAACGCTGGAGCGACGAAGCCCTCGAGCGCGACCTGGCCAACTTCACACGGTTGCAGGAGCGGCTTGACCGGTTCACCGGCGCCGCGCCCGGCGCCATCCGATACTTTCGCGCCCGAGCGGAGGCGTGGCTCGAGTTGGCGCGCGCAGAGTACTTGGCTGGGGAGCGGTCGGGTCTTGTCGAGCAAGCGGCGGACGCTTGCCTGGTTTTGCTGGTGGCCCTCGAGACCGGAGCGGCGCCGGCGACCATCGAGGCGCCGCGGTTGGGGACGGTCCAAGACCTGCGCCCGGATTTGGGGCGCTGGGTGGCTGAACTCAAGGTCGACCCGGGGTTCGATCGTGTCGCCGAGGAGATAGCGCGGCTCGAAGTGCAGTTGCTCTGGGCGGGACACGTCCAGGCGCAACATGGTTGGCGGCGGGCGCTGCCGTACCTCGAGCGTGCCGAGCAACTCGCCGCTCTCGCCCGTGTCCGGGGTGCGGGGGGCACGTTTCCCGCACCCGACCTTAGCGTGATCCAGGACACGCCCGCGCCGACCCGTTGGTCGGTCCAGGACTGGCTCGAGCGGCTTCAGCGGCAGATCGTCGAGTTCAATCGCGCGGGGGTGCCGCTTCGTTCGTACGGCTTGGCCAAGGCGCAGGCCTGGCTCGACTTCGCCTGGGACGAGTATCGCGCCAAGGACACGTCTGGGGTGGTCGAGGCAGCCGCCAACCAAGCGGCGCGACTCCTGATTCTCATGCGACAAGGCGAGCGCGAACGGCTCGAAGACACGCGGACCGTCAAGTTCGCCCCGCGCGTCCGGCGCGATCTTTGGGCAAAGGCGACCGCGGTGCGGCAGGGGCCTGATTTCGAGCGCGTGGCCGCCTGGGTAGGGCGGCTCGAGGTTCAGCTCATCTGGGCTGCTTACGAGACGCACCGCTTGGGCCCGCAGCACGCGCGTCCGTACGTGGCCGCTGCGGACCGGTTGGCGGGGGAGATCGACCGCGCCTTGGCGGCGCGAGGCGAGGCACCGTCGTCGCCCGATCGGCCGACCACGATACCGCCGGTCCAACCGCCGGAAGCTCCGCCCGAGCCTTTACCTCCGCCTGCCCGCGCTGAGCCGATCGTGCCGCCTCCGCCTCCGGTGGTTGTTCCCGATGTTCCCGAGCCGGTACCGGCACCGAAACCCGGGGCCGAGAAACCGGCGGCCACTGAACCAGCCCAGCCTGTGGTGCCAGCGCCGGAGCCCGAACCGCCCACGGTTACGCCACCCGTGCCGGTGCCGCCGGTCGTTGCGCCTCCGAGCGTGCCTCCTCCGACGCAGCCCAGTGTGCCCGTGCCGGCGCCCACCCCTGAGCCACCGTCACCACCGACCGGGCCGCCCTACGGCCCGCCCGGTCCGGATGGGATTCCCCTCTGACGTTTCGCGGGCGCTCAGGTCGGGGGTGCGCCGGCCTCTTCGGGCTCATCTTTCTCTTCGCTGATGACGGGGGCGATGGCTTGGAGGCGGTCGTTGGGGTCCAGGTCGACGAGCTTGACTCCCTGGGCGTTACGGCCGGTCTCGCGGATGCCGTGCACGGCGATGCGCACCATTTGACCGCCGGCGGTGATCAGCATGATCTCGTCGTGGTCCTGCACGGTCAGCGCGCCGACGACCACCCCCGTGCGCTCGGTGGTTTTCATCGTGATGATGCCCTTGCCCCCCCGCGACTGGAGCCGGTATTCGTCGAAGCTAGTGCGTTTGCCTAAGCCGTTCTCGCCGGCCACGAGCAACCGGGCGCTCTGATCCACTACGGCAAGGGCGACCACGGCGTCACTGGCCTCGAGGTCGATCCCCCGGACGCCGGCCGCCGGCCGCCCCACCGAACGGACATCTTCTTCCGAGAACCGGATGCTCATGCCTTCCCGGGTGATGAGGACCATCTGGTTGTTGCCGGAGCTGAGCTTGACGTCGATGAGGGTGTCGCCTTCCTCGATCCCGATCGCGATGATCCCGCCTCGGCGCACATTGGCGAACTCGGCTAGGGCGGTCTTCTTCACCGTGCCACGCTGCGTGGCAAAGAAGATGAAGTCCGGTTGGTCCCAGGTGGTGTCTTCCTTGTTGGGCCCGCTGCGACTGGCGACGCGGATCAGGGCAGCCACTTTCTCCCCGGACTGCAGTTCGAGCAGGTTGGCAATGCTGCGGCCCTTGGCGGCGCGGCCCATGTCCGGAATCTCGAGGACCCGCTCGACATAGACCCGGCCCGTGTTCGTAAAGAACATGAGGTAATCGTGCGTGCTGGCCGTGAAGAGGCGTTCGATGAAGTCCACCGGCTCGCCCTCCGCGCCCGAGCCCTCGCGGGTGGCCATGCCGATGACCCCTTTGCCGCCGCGCCGCTGGGCGCGGTAGGAGCTGATGTTGGTGCGCTTGATCAGGCTGGTATGGGTCATCGTGATGATGACCCCCTCGTTGGCAACGAGGTCCTCGATGGCGATCTCGCCTTCGTCGGGCACCAACTCCGTCAGGCGCGGCGAAGCATACTTCTCTTTGACGGCCAGCAACTCGGCCTTGATGATGGCGAGCACGCGCGCTTCCCGGGCCAGGATGTCGAGCAGGTCCTGGATCGTCTCCAGGAGTTGGCGATACTCCGCCACCACCTTGTCGATCTCCAGTCCCGTCAGTTGGTAGAGGCGCAGGTTCAGGACCTCGTCCACCTGCCGCTCCGTCAAGGCGTATCGGCCGTTGACCAGGCGTTCCTCTCGCCGGATCAGAATGCCCCAGCTCTCGACCTGCACCCGCGACCACTCGAAGCCCAACAACTTGATGCGCGCCTCCTCCCGCGTGCGCGAGCCGCGGATGATGCGAATGAACTCATCGAGGTTCGCAAGGGCCACCAGATAGGCCTCGAGGGTCTCGGCTCGCGCCTCGGCCCGTTGCAGCTCGTAGCGGGTGCGGCGCAGCACCACTTCCCGCCGATGCTCGAGGTAGCAGGCGAGCAGTTCCTTGAGGTTGAGCGTCTTGGGCCGGCCGTGGTCGATGGCCAGGGCGTTGACGGCGAAGGTGGTTTCGAGGGTTGTGTGCTTGAAGAGGTTGTTGATGATGACCTTCGGCACCGCGTCCCGCTTGATCTCGATCACCACCCGCGTGTTTTCGTCCGACTCGTCCCGCACGGCGGTGATGTCCTTGAGCTCGCGGATCTCGCCTTCGTTGACCAGCCGCGCAATCCGCTCGACGAGTTGGGCGCGGTTCACATTGTACGGGATCTGCGTCACCACAATCTGCTCGCGTCCACCCTTGAGCTGTTCGATGCCGACCTTGCCGCGAATCCGCAGCGACCCCCGGCCCGTGGTGAAGTAGTCGCGAATGCCCTCGAGGCCGCACACGCTGCAGCCGGTGGGGAAGTCGGGGCCTTTGATATGGCGCATCAACTCGGGAATGGCGATCGCCGGGTTGTCGATCTGGGCGCAGGCGCCATCGATCACCTCGCCCAGGTTGTGCGGCGGCATGTTGGTCGCCATGCCCACCGCAATGCCGGTCCCACCATTGACCAGCAGGTTAGGAAAGGCTGCCGGGAAGACCGTCGGTTCCGTGCGAGTCTCGTCGTAATTGGGGACGAAATCCACCGTCTCCTTGTCCATGTCCGTCATGAGGACGGCGCCCAGGGGCGAGAGCCGAGCCTCGGTGTAGCGCATGGCCGCTGGAGGATCGTCCTCGACCGAGCCGAAGTTGCCCTGGCCATCCACCAGCACCTCGCGCATGGCCCAAGGCTGGGCCATGTGGACCAGCGTCGGGTAGATCGCTTGATCGCCGTGCGGGTGGTAATTGCCCATCGTTTCGCCGACGATCTTGGCGCACTTGAGATGCTTGCGGTTGGGCTGCACCCCGAGCTCGTTCATCGCGTACAACAGCCGGCGTTGCGACGGCTTGAGCCCGTCCCGGGCGTCGGGTAACGCCCGGGAGATGATCACCGACATCGAGTAATCGAGAAACGAATTCTTGATCTCCTCGGCGACGTTGATCTTGTCGATCTTCTCGTTGGCCGCGAAGAGCGGCGTTGGCCCGGCGGGGGCCGTTTCCGCCGGCGGCGGTTGGGAGTCGGAAGGCTGGTCAGGCATCGCTCAGGGACAAGGTAAACGGCGCGTCAGTCGCCGGGAAATAACGGCATCCGCAAGTGCCGGGCGGCCTGCCGCAGCCGCGGGTCCGTCGTGCACAGGGGCGCGTCCTGCGTCAAATCGGCCGCCGCCAGATGGATCGCATCCAACGTTCGCAGTGCCACGGCAGGTTGGCAAAGCTCCAATTGCCGCGCCGCTTTGCGCAGCGTCGCCGAATCGACCGGATGCAGCACCAGCAGATCCTGGTCGACCCAGCTCCGAAACAAATCCCAGGCGCGTTGGCGCTCCTCACCCAACAACTGATGCGCGCGCTCTTTGGCGAGCAGCGCCGAGCAAACCTCCGGCCAAGCTAACTCGGAGGAGCTCAGCGCCTTGCCCCGCAGTTCACGCTCGAAGAATACACTGTCATCCTCCGGCGTGAACAGTTTGACCAAAATACACGAATCGCAGTACATCCGCTCCCCTCACCAACCGCGACCGTCGCGGTCCGTGCGGATGAGTTCCTCCGCGGTCGGCCCCGGCCGCAGCGGGATCGTCTTCAGGTGCTCGGCCGCCCCGGGCCACGGTTTGCGGGTCGGTTGGGCCGTCATCGGCACGACTTTCGCTTTCGGTTTCCCATCGCTCGTGATCACGAATTCCCTCCCCGTGCGCGCCACCAACTCGAGCAAGCCCGACAAATGCGCCTTGGCCGCGCGCACGCTGATTGCCTGGCCCCACGGCAAGCTGGCCACTTCCCTAAGCACCGCCGGCCGGGTGGCTTGCGGATCGATCGGGTACTTGGTTGGTGCGTCTTTCTTCTTCACCGCAGGTCAATGTAGTCACGTGTAGTCACGGTGTCAAGACCCCATTTCAGATGTCCAGGTTGCGCACGTTCAGCGCGTTATCCTCGATGAATTGGCGGCGGGGCTCGACTTCGTCGCCCATCAACTTGGTGAACATCTCTTCGGCTTCGACGGCGTCGGTGAGGTCGACACGGAGGAGTTTGCGGCGTGCGGGGTTCATGGTGGTCTCGAAGAGTTCTTTCGGGTTCATCTCGCCGAGGCCCTTGAAGCGTTTAATGCTCAGGCCGCGTTTGCCCACTTCCTGCACGGCGCTGAGGATTTCCGGGATGGCGAACAACGGTTTGACCTGCTGGCGTTCGCCCTCGCCCTCGAGCAACTCGAAGAGCGGTTGGTCTTGGGCGGCGTAGTGCTCGACGTTGAGCCCTTTGCGCGCCAGTTGGGTCAGCAGGTCCTCGATGGCCTTGCTCTCGTGGATCTCGACGTGCCGCGCTCGTCGCGTGTGGCCGTTCTGGCCGCTTTTCTTTTCCTGGACAGCGTCCGATTCTTCCTCGCCGAAGAGCTTCAAGTCGGGGTTGGCTTCGCCGAACCGGTTGAGTTCTTCTTCGCTGTGGAAGTACTGCACGAATTCGTCGTTGCCCTCGCGCACCTTGACCAAGTGGCGGGGGAGTTCATGGGTTTGGGGATGGCGGCGTTCGAGGAACTCGGCGAAGTCGCCGCCGTGACGGCGCAGGGCTTTGGCGTATTTGTCCAGGGAGATCAGCAACTCGAGGATTTCGGCGAGCTGTTTCTGAGTGATCTCCTTCTGGTCCGCCAAGTTCCGCAACCGGACCTCGTCGGTCCCCAGTTGGATGAGGATCCGATCGAGCGTGGCGTCGTCGTCGACGTACTCGACCCGTTTCTTGCGGGCGATCTGGTAGAGGGGCGGTTGGGCGATGTAGACGAAGCCACGCTTCACCAACTCGGGCATCTGCCGGTAGAAGAAGGTGAGCAGCAACGTGCGGATGTGGGATCCGTCCACATCCGCGTCGGTCATGATGATGATCTTGTGATAGCGCAATTTGTCGAGGTTGAAGGCCCCTTCGCCTTCACCGTCGCCGATGCCCGTGCCGACGGCGGTGATCATGGTGCGGATTTCGGCGTTCTGCAGCACCTTGTCCAACCGCGCCTTCTCCACATTGATGAGCTTGCCGCGGATGGGGAGGATGGCCTGAAACTTCCTGTCGCGCCCTTGCTTGGCGGAGCCGCCGGCCGAGTCGCCCTCGACAATGTACAACTCGGTGTTGACCGGGTCACGGTCGGAGCAGTCGGCCAACTTGCCCGGCAACCCTCCGCCGGTCAGGGCGCCTTTGCGCACGGTCTCGCGCGCCTTGCGGGCTGCCTCCCGCGCCCGGGCGGCGGTCAGGCACTTGTCGACGATCCGTCGGGCGACCGATGGATTGGCGTCGAAGTGCGTCATGAGACCGTCGTAGACGATCGACGAGACGATGCCGTCGATCTCGGTGTTCACCAGCTTGACCTTGGTCTGCGACTCGAAGCGGGGGTTGGGGAGCTTGACGCTCAGGACGCAGATCAAGCCCTCGCGCACGTCGTCTCCCGTGATGGCGGGGTCCTTTTCCTTGATCAACTCGTTGCTGCGCGAGTACTGGTTGATCGCCCGCGTCAAGGCGGTGCGGAAACCGGTGAGGTGTGTGCCGCCGTCCGAGTTCGCGATCGAGTTGGCGAAACACAGGATCTGGTCGTTGTACGCCTCGGTATATTGCAGCACGCAATCGACGAACACATCCTCTTCTTTGGTTTCCCCACGGGTCTGGCGCTTGCCCGCCAGCAGAATCGGTTTGGGATGGATCAACTGCTTGCTCTTGCCGAGCTGCTTGACGAACTCCTGGATGCCGTCCCGATAATAGAACCGTTCGGCCTTGTTCTCCAATCGCTCGTCGGTGAGGGTGATTTCTACCCCGGGATTCAGAAAGGCCAACTCCCGCAGCCGGATAGCCAAGATGTCGAACTTGAATTCCGTCGCCAGGGTGAAGATGGTCGGGTCGGGCTTGAAGGTGACCAGCGTGCCGGTGTGGCGCGACTTGCCGATGACTTCGAGCTTGCGCACGGTTGTTCCGCGCGCGAACTCCATGTAGTAGACCTTCCCGTCGCGCGACACCTCGACCTTGAACCAGTCTGAAAGCGCGTTAACGCACTTGGCCCCCACGCCATGCAGTCCACCCGAGTATTTGTAGGCCCCTTGGCCGAACTTCCCGCCCGCGTGCAGGTTGGTCAGCACCAACTCGACGGCGGGTATGTTGAATTTGGGATGGGTGTCGACCGGAATGCCCCGGCCATCGTCTCGGATCGAGCAGGAGCCATCGACGTGCAGAATCACGTCGATCCGCTGACAAAACCCGGCCAGGTGCTCGTCGATCGAGTTGTCCAGCACCTCGAACACACAATGGTGCAAGCCCCGCTCGTCCGGGTCGCCAATGTACATCCCCGGTCGCTTCCGCACGGCCTCGAGCCCCTCGAGTTTGTCAATCTTCGAGGCATCGTACTTGTCCACGTTGGCATTGGCATTTTCGCTGGCCATACACTTGCTATCGCTCACCGAATCGCGGCCTCGACAGCCGCATAGAAACACCCGTTCCAGGCACTGGTCGCCTCCCAAGGAGAAACCGCGCTGAGACTATCCGGAGAAGCGTCCGAAGACAATCGCAAAGTCGCCCTTCCCACAATTAGTAGTGGGTTGAAGCCGCGCTGCCTCTGATTAGTTGTGGGGGGGAATCAGGGAGGCGTGTTCAGCGACACAATCACAAACCACGCGTCGCTGCGGCTGTCTTTGGCGTCCCCGGCCAAGACGGCCAACTCGCCTTGTTCGAGGGCCTTAACGGATTGGCGCATGGTCTTGGTCCACTTGCCTTCGCCGAAGAGCTTGATCTCGAGGATGGCGGGGTCATCGCAGCGGACCTCGATTTCGCTGTGGTTACGGAGCTTGAGGCGCTTGACCTCCTTGGGGACCAGGGTGGTCTTCTGGTCGCTGATCTCGAAGTAGTGCTTCCACTTGAACACGCGCGCCAGTTTCTTCTTGAGGCGATCCTCGAGCATGCGGTAGCTGGGATCCGGCGGCTTGTCGCGATCGGTACCCCAGATCAACTGGACCTGAAGTCGCAGCTCCTCGGCTTGGCCTTCCGCAAGGGTCACGCCCCAGGCCACCCACCAGCCCATCAGCATCAGGGGCAACAACTTGTGCCAGCACAAGCGCTGCCGCATGCCGCTGGCGGTCCGCACCTGCGGTCGCGCTGGCGACTCCGTGTTCGGATGCGTGCTCAACGCGTGTCGATCCATACGACCGTCATCCCTTCGGCTTCGGAGCGGAAGGTGAACGAGCTGACATCCTCGCGCGGGGTGTCCACTTCCGCCGTCAGGACGCTGCCGGAAGTGCTGGGGCCGAATAACAGCTCGGGCATCGAGATCAGCAAGGCTAGCGCGCCCACGATGGCTGCCGGCGCCAAGTACTTGAACCACGAACCGGTCCACCGAGACCGCGGCGGGCGCGCCTCTGGCCGTTCTTGCCGCAGGATGTCGCGCTGGATCTTGGACCAATAGAACTCGCGCGATTCGGGCACTCGCCACTCCGGTTCGCCGGCCTGCAGCGCGTGTTTGACCTGGCTCAACGCATCGGTCAGGGCGCGCGCTGCCGGGTCTTCCTGGACGCGGCGCGCCAAGGTGCGGGCCTCGCTTTCCGGCAGTTCGCCGTCCAGCCAGGCCTGCAACTTGACTTGCCCTTCGTGGTTCATGACGTGCGTTCTTCTTTCAACCCGGCCAGCAGGCCGGCCAACCGGCGCCGCGCGTAGAAGAGCCGCGACATGATGGTGCCGATCGAGCACCCCATGCGCTTGGCCACTTCTTTGTACTCGAGCCCTTCGAACTCGTGCAGGATCAGCACGGTGCGGTGCGCATGCGAGAGTTGGCTCATGGCTGCGTCGATGCGCTGCCGCAGTTCGGCTCGTTCCAACCCCGCGGTCGGGTTGGGGGTCTCGACCGGCATCTGGCGCTCGACCCCGCCGAGTTCCTCGTCCAGCTTATCGATCGACTCGGCGCGCAGCCGCTTTTGGCGGCGCAGTTGGTCGAGGCACAGGTTGATGACGATGCGCGTCATCCAGGTCAGGTAACTCGACTCGCCTTGGAACTGGTTGAGCCGCTGCCAGCCTTTGACCCAAGCTTCCTGAGAAAGATCTAACGCTTCGTCCTCGTTGCGCAGCATACTGAAGGCGCGCGCGTAGATCTTGTCCCGATGCCGCGCGACCAGCTCTTCAAAAGCGGACATATCCCCCGCTTGTGCTGCGCGCACCAGCGCTTCATCGCTGGCGGACGGATAGTCGAGCTTGTTCGACATGGGCTTCGACGGTGGCGAAATGGCGCGTATTCAGCGTCCTTACAGCCGGCCTTTGGTGGTCGGCAACTGGCCCGCGATGCGGGGGTCGTGTTGGCCGGCGGCCTGCAGGGCCCGGGCGAAGGCCTTGAACAGCGCCTCGACCACGTGGTGCGGTTCCTCACCGTACAGCAACTCGAGGTGCAGATTGCAGCGCGCCTCATTGACAAACCCCTGGAAGAACTCCCGCGCCAGGCCAAACCGAAAGGCTGACGAGGCGTCTTGTTGTCGTTCGGCGCGAGTCACTTTGTAGGCCAGTGAATCTAGGCCGCGCCAGACCAGATAGGGGCGGCCGCTCAAGTCGATCACGCATCGGGCAAGGCATTCGTCCATAGGAACATACGCCTCGCCCGTCCAGGGATTCCTCGGGTCAAACCCCGTCCCGTACCGCCGGATCCCGCGTTTGTCCCCTAATGCCTCCCGGAGTCCCTCGCCCAGTGCCAAACCGCAGTCCTCGACGGTGTGATGCGCGTCCACCTCGAGGTCGCCCCGACAATCCAAATCCAAGTCCAACACCCCGTGCCGGGCTAACAACGTCAACATGTGATCGAAGAAGCCAAGCCCAGTCCGTACCCGCGCCCACCCCGTCCCGTCGAGGTTCAGTCGGAGGCGTATCCGCGTCTCGCGGGTGATCCGCCGGACGGTGGCTCGCCGCTGCTTCATGGGCCGGCATTAAACAGGGTTCCTGGCGAAAACCAAGCCTTTAGGTGGCAGCTCCGGGCCGGTTGCCCGGCGGCGCCACCTCGCGCGGCACCTCTCAACTGCGCGTCAATTGCAGGCCGGTGGTCGAGAGGTTGAAATTCACGAAACGCGCCCGCGGGTTGGGCGGCCGCTCGGTCAGCTCCCGCCGAACCCGTCCGGCGGCTTCGCTGTCCTTGGCGAGCATGAGCAGGTAGCCGCCCCCGCCCGCCCCGAGCAGTTTGGTTGCCGCCAGGTAATCCTCGATGGGATCCAGGATGGCTTGGACTTCGGGCGGGTTGGTGCCGGCGTCCAACCGTTGGTTCAAGTGCCAACTTTGCCGGATCGCCGTCGCCAGCGCCGCGTAGTCGGATCGCTGGATGGCCTGCGCCGCGGTGTCCGCGTTCGCCCCGATTTCGTGTACGATCGCCAGATGCGTCGCCGAGTTCAGGAACATCCCCCGGACGATCTCGTGCAGAATGCCCTTCGCCAGCCGCGTCAGGCCCGTGTAATAGAGCAGCACGGTCCGCTCCGCCTGCCGCGTGTCGAACAGGTGGTCTGGGAGCCATCGGACCGCGGGCTTCTGTTTGAGGCCGCTGCCGGTCTCGACCAACTTGGCGCCGCGCAGAATCCCTCCCGCCTGATCCTGCCAACCGCCGCCCGTGGTCAACATTTGCTCCAGCGCTAGCGTGCGCGTGAACAGCACCGTCGTGTCCCAGTTCAGCCCGCACAAGTCGCCCAACGCCGCCAGCAGTGTCGCCGCCAGAATGCTGCTGGTCCCGAGTCCCGAGCCTTTCGGGACCGCCGCCAGGAGCGACACCTCGATGCCACCGCCGAAGTCGCGTAATTGCTCCTCGAGCGACCGGCATCCGCCCCGCGCATGGAACCGGGGCAGAAAGCCCGCCAAGGCCAGGGCCGCTTTGGCCACGGCGAATTCATCCCCCGGTCGCGCGAAGGTGTCCAGTTCTTCGTAGGACCGCACGACCTGCTCGGCTCCCAGGTCGATCGAGCGCACGACCAGGTGCGGCTGGGTCGATCGTTTGGCGAACACCTGGATGGGCGGTTGGCCGTTGAGGTCGACCGCCAAGTTCACCACCTTGCCGCCGTACTCGAGGCAATACGGCGGGGTGTCCGTCCAACCCCCTGCCAGGTCCAACCGCACCGGGCTGCGCGCCCAGACGATCTGGTCCTCCTGGACTTGGCACTGGGGCAAGACCGGCGCCACTTCCGCGTCCTGCACGATCATCTCCCGCAGGCGGGCAAAGGCGCCCGCTTCCTCGCCGCGCCAGGCGGGATCTTGCCGATGCCGCAGCACCGCCCCGCGAAACATCCTTTCGTGCACTTCTTGCAGCGGTTCTAACCCCTCGCGGGTCCGTTCCGGAGGCGGCAACTCGATGCCCGAACGCGCGTACAGGCGGGCCGTGGACTCGAGGTCGAGCTTTAAGAAAACGCTCCACCGACAATTCTCGAACATCGGCCCCAGGCAGCGTTCGCGATTCTCCGATCGCTGCCGCTCGAGCCGGCCCAGATGGACCCGCTGCGGAATCTCCGCCGCCGCCAACCGCCGGCCCGTCCGCCATTGGTCTGCGTAGGCCGGATTCGCCTCCGGCCGACTGGCGAACAGCCACCGCAAAAAGCCAGGGTCCAACCGGCGGCCTTCCACCACCGGAAATAGGGGCGCCGCGAAGATGTCCACTTCCTCGCTTATACCGGCCGCTTCCCGGCTCAGGCCGCGGGCGATGAACCAGTTGGGTGCCGGCCGATCCAGCCAGTGGGTGTGGGGATCGCTGACTCGGCCCCGAAAGCTGTCTCCAAAGCCGTAGTACCGAATGCAGTACTCGGTTTCACCCACGGGGACGAAATCGAGGCACACCCCTGGCTCCAGCTCGAGCGCCCATGCATTGGTCGGCACCCCGGTCAACACGTGGCTATGGCACAAGCGCCACGTCGACGGAATGTGCGCGTTCTCGACCCAGAGTGTGTGATTCTCCTCCAGTCGCAGCGGGAATTGGAAGACCGCGTTCTGTAGGTACTGGTCCGGGTGCCGTTTGGCCCCCATCAAACCCAGCTTGGTCTCGTCCAACTCGAGGTTCTGCAGCGCGGACAAGGACTCGATCATCTGGCGGCTGGTGCCGAAGTGGTAGAACTCCGGCTGCGGCAGCGGCACGACCGCGCAGCTCAACTGCCGCACATGTTCGTCGTGCGCCGCCGGTTGGCTGCCTAGGGCCAGCCCGAACTGCGCGTATAACTCGTAGCGGTCCGGTAACCCCCGCGGGAACGTCTCGCGCGCGGCCACCCATCCGCACCGCTCGAGCAACACCCTCAGCGCGCGTTCGCTGAGCAGCCAGACGCCTGTATCTACCAGGTAGACATACTCGGTGGCCAACTCGCGAATGCGCGCGGCGGTTGGTTTTTGGAGGAAGAACGCCAACTCCTCGGGGCGCCGACGCGGCGTGAAGAAGACGCCGAAGTCCTTCGCCTTTTCGGGCGTCACCCACATGCCCAAGCCCAACACGTCCACCGCGGGCAGGGCTGGCAGTTCCCGGCCGAATTGCAGCAGGGTGTCGCCGCTGGTGACCATGGCGACGACCGTGGGCGGGGCCTGGGCCAGCACCCGTTCGTATCCGGCCAATTGCAGGTCCAACAGCCTTTGGTCAACCTGTTGCCCACGCGACCACCGCAACGCCGGAATCGGCATCAGCGGCTTGCCAGCGGCCGCATAGGCCGGCAACCGCCGGCTTTCGCCTCCTCCATGAATCAGCAGCTTGCGCGACGCCCCCAGCCAATCGCCAAAACCCTGGCCGAGCCCAGTCGCCGCCCAGGCCGCCGCGATCAGGTGCGCCGTGCCGCCGCCAGACCCGAGTTGTTGGCCGGGCGGATCGCTCGCGGCAAACCAGGTCGGGCGATTGCGCCCGGTCAACGCCGCAAACTCCTCTGCCATCCGGGGCGGCAGACTGATGAGGTACTGGATGCTGACTGGCGATTCGTGCATACGACCGGCGCAGGTTGCCGGAGCCGGGCGGGCCTGTCCAGCCGGTCGCCCCAGGAACGGCCCTACGCCCGCCGCTCCGCCAAGTACCGCTCGGCGTCGACGGCCGCCATGCAGCCCAGACCCGCAGCCGTCACGGCCTGACGATAAACATGATCGGCGCAGTCCCCGGCCACGAACACCCCTGCCACGCTCGTTTCCGAGCCTCGCTTCGTTCGCACGTAGCCGTTGGCGTCCAGCTCGAGTTGACCTTGGAAGACTTGCGTGTTCGGCACGTGCCCAATCGCCACAAACACACCCGCGCAGGCCAGCTCCGACTCGGCGCCGCTCTTGACGTTCTTGAGCCGCACACCGGTCACTTTGTCCTGCTGCACGTCGCGGATCTCGGTGACGACCGAATCCCATACCGGCTGGATCTTCGCGTGGCCCAGGGCGCGCTCCGCCATGATCTTCGAGGCCCGCAGTCGATCGCGGCGGTGGATCAGGTGCACCGCCGACGCGAACCGCGTCAGGTATAAGGCCTCCTCGCAGGCTGAGTCTCCCCCACCGACCACCACCAAAGGCTGGTCGCGGAACATGGGCAGCGCGCCGTCGCAGGTGGCGCAGTAGGTCACGCCTTTCTTCTCGAGTTTCGCTTCACTCTCGAGCCCGAGATGACGGTGTCCGGCTCCGGTGGCCACGATCACGGTCTGGGTCGCAACCCGCTCCCCCTCGACGGTCAACGCGTAGGGCGCTCGGGACAGATCGACCGCCTCGAGGCTCCCAAACTGGACCCGCGCACCGAATCGTTCCGCCTGCTTCTGCATCCGCGTCATGAGTTCATAACCGTCCACACCCTCCGGGAAACCCGGGTAGTTCTCGACCACGCTCGTGGTGGTGAGCAGGCCCCCAGGCATCGTGCCCGTAAGCACCAGCGGATTCAGATTGGCCCGAGCGGTGTAAATGGCGGCCGTGAGCCCGGCGCAACCGGTTCCAATGATGACGACATTCTCCATAGCCGGCCGCGAACCTAACGACGCCCGCGAACGTTGGCAAGCTCGCTAAGGATTCGGAGGTCTGGCGCTGGCCCAAAACATGCCTGATTCCCCGTAGTCGCCTGAACACTCTCCCCTGCTGGCGGTGGGCGTGGTCGCGGCCTGGGGCTGCGGGGCCGGTCCCCTGCCGGTGACGGTGCCGTCGGCGGCGTCGCGATGGGCTTGCCAGGTCGGCGCGTGGACAAAGAAGAACGGCATCCCTAGGTCTCGTGGCCCGCTGCCCTCACTTTATAGACACAAAAAAGTTCTGCCCCGATTCGCCTCCGGCGCTTGAGCTCGAGCTGGGTGGCGTCCGCCAACCGTTCAACCCCCACTCCGTCCGCGATCGTAGGCGCGTGCCGCCCCCCGAGAAGCCACGGACAGATGGTCAAGTGCAGTTCGTTCACCAGACCCGCAGCGAATAACGCCCCATTCAGTTCGCCGCCCCCTTCGCACAGGAGGCGCCGGACCTGCCACCGCTTGCGCAACCAAGCCAACGCTCGCGGGAAGTCGATCTCGCGCCGACCGCACACCAGCACTTCGTCGGCCACCTGCGCCCACCGCCGTAGCGTGGCTAAGCCCGCCCGTTCGGTCGTCAGGATGACGATTGGCGAAAACCGCTTCTGAAACACCGCTGCGCTCGCCGGCAGAGAACCCGTGCCGCTCACGATCACCCGCAGGTTGTACTCCGCCAGTCTGCGTCTTACGCGCAGCCGCCGATACTTGGCCGGGCCCGGCCCCAGCAAGATCGGCCCCGCCGCCACCGTTCGCGCCCCGCACATGACCGCGTCTGCGGTGGCCCGCAGTTCGTAGAGGTGGGCTCGGTCACGCGCGCTGCCAAACGATGCCACCGCTCCGTTCGCCGTGGCGATCTTACCGTCCGCGGTCATCGCCATGTTCACCAGGACAAACGGAACCGGGCCAAGCGGTTTCGCCGGCAGAACCCGTATGGCGGGCGCCACCGGCGCTTGGGCACCGGGCCGGGGTGCGTCGGTCACCCGTGCGGTCGTCGGCTGCCTTGCTCGGCCGGTCTTGCCTTTGCCTCGGCTCCGCGTCGGCGCCTCAGAGCAACAACATCGCGTCGCCATAACTGTAGAAGCGGTAACGCTCTCGGATGGCCTCCGCGTACGCGGCAAGCACCAACTCGCGGCCCCGATCGGTCCCCGGGGCGGCAAACGCGGCCACCAACATCAATAACGTCGAGCCTGGCAGGTGGAAATTCGTCAGCAGACCATCCACTACCCGGAACTGAAACGGGGGATAAACGAACAACCGGGTGTCGCCACCGGCCGCCGCGAGTGAGTTACGGCCTGCCCCGCCTTGGCCACCCTCGACGCCGGCTAGCGCTGCGCTCTCGAGGACGCGCAAGCTGGTCGTGCCCACCGCAATCACTCGGCGGCCTTCCCCCTTCGCCTGCCTCAGGACGGCGGCGGTGTCCGCGGGCAGGACGAACCTCTCCTTGTGCATGACGTGGTCTGCAACTTCTTCGGCCTTCACCGGAGCGAAGGTGGCCAGTCCCACATGCAGAGTTACAAAGCAGACCTGCACCCCGCGGGTTCGTAGGGCGGCCAGCAGAGCTTCGGTAAAATGGAGACCCGCCGTAGGGGCCGCGACCGATCCGGCCGGCCGGGCATAGACCGTCTGGTAGCGCTCGCGGTCTTCCGGCGCTGGCGCCGTGGCGCGATCGAGGTAAGGTGGCAGGGGCACCTCGCCGAGAGCGTCCAGTGCGTCCGCAAGGTCCGGTACCCCTGCGAACTGCAGGCGATACCGGCCTTCCGGACTCTTAGCGGTCACGGTAGCCGTCACCGCCGTCGCCACCGCCCCGGCCGCCCTCGATGCCGGGCAACCGCCCCTCGAGTCGCTACCGCCCTCCAGCCAGGTTCCTCGCGGGTGAAACTCGAGCAGGGTACCGACCCGGACTCGCTTCCCGGGTCGTAACAACGCCCACCAGTCGTTCCGCGCGCACGCTTCCACCAGGAGCACCTCGATCCGGCCGGTGTGGCTGGGCTTGCGCCCCCAAAGCCTTGCTGGGATCACCCTCGAGTCGTTCAGCACCAACACGTCCCCAGCCCCGAGGTATTCCAGGACGTCGCGAAAGTGTCGATGCTCGAACCGACCGCTCGCCCGATGGACCACGAACAGCCGCGATCGGTCGCGCTCAAGCGCTGGCGCTTGCGCAATCAATCCCGGCGGCAACTCGTACTGGAAGTCCGCGGTCCGCATCCAGTCACTGTAGCGGCTCAGCCAGCGGAAGTCAGCTCTTGCGTGACTAGCCTGCGCGACCTGGGCCAACGCTCATCCCTTGCCGCGCCTGCCGGAGTCGCGTAACGTCGTTCCCGGACGCCGACGGCTGTGGCGGACAACCAGCCGCGCATCCTAGGGATGCTTAACAAAAACCGCATGCACCATTGCACCCGGCCATTCGACGACTTCGCCGCGCGCCTCCAGCGCGGATGCCTCGACACTTTCAGCGGCGGGTCAGTCCCCCAGGAGGTCACGGCGTGCCTGGAGGGCGAGGGCCGGTTTAGCGAACTGGCCCTCGAGTTGTTCGAGCTGCAGTTCGGCCACGTCGCCCCTTACCGGAGAATCTCCGAGGCGCGCGACCTCACGCCCTCTCGAGTACGCTCTTGGCGAGAACTTCCGGCCGTGCCAACGACTGCGTTCAAAACGATCGAGTTCACTAGCCTGCCGCCGGCCCTGCGCACCACGATCTTTCAGTCGAGCGGCAGCACGCAACAACGGCCCAGCCGGCACATCCACAACGCGGCTTCCCTCGCCCTCTACGAATGCGCGCTGCGAGCCTGGTTCGCCGTCCATCTCCTGCCCGAAACCAGCACCGCGGGTGCAGCCGCCCGGCCCAGCTCGCCCCGGCTGCGCTTCCTCGCCCTGACCCCCGAGCCGCGCGCGGTTCCGCACTCGTCGTTGGTGCACATGTTCGCCACGGTCATGCGCGAATGGGGAAGTCCCGCGTCGAGTTTTCTGGGAAGGGTTGACGCCCATCGAACCTGGAGACTCGAGACCGAGCGAGCGCTGGAGAGCCTTGCCGCCGCGGCGGGTGCCGCCGAGCCCGTGTGCGTGTTGGGGACCGCCTTTGGCCTCGTGCAACTGCTCGAGGCCTTGGACCAAGTCGCCGGCCGGATCCAACTCGCCCCGGGGTCGCGTGTGCTCGAGACCGGTGGATACAAGGGGCGCAGCCGGGCGTTGCCGCGGGCGGAATTGTACGCCTGGATCGGCAGAGCCTTGGGCGTGCCGCCGTCTCACATCGTGTCCGAGTACGGCATGTGCGAGCTCAGTTCTCAGGCCTACGATCTTGTGATCTCCAAGGACCTGCGCCACCCTGAGCCGGATTCGGCAACTCGACCGCCGAGCGGCCGCCAGTTCCGCTTTCCGCCTTGGGCTCGCGCCTTGGTGATCTCGCCGGAAACGGGTCGGGAAGTTGGCGTAGGCGAGGCGGGCCTGCTGCGCGTGGTGGACTTGGCGAACGTGTGGTCGGTCTTGGCGGTGCAGACCGAAGACCTCGTCCGGCGGCAGGCGCAGGGCTTCGAGTACCTGAGCCGGGCGCAGGCGTCGGAGTGGCGAGGTTGTTCGTGGATGAGCCCGTGACCAAGTGAACCTAACGGCGGATCCAGATCCCGGCCGAGCGGTGCCCAAGGGACGAACGTTGTTCCTGTGCACCGTCCTGCATGCCTTCACGCACCTGTACATGGTGGCGTTACTGCCGCTCTATTACCTGGTTCAGGTCGACCTCGGCCTTGCCAGCGTGGCCCAGGCGACGTTCCTGGTCACGGCCATGATGCTCGCCTACTTCCTCGTGAGCTATCCCATGGGGATCCTGGCCGATCGCCTGAGCCGCAAGAGGCTCCTGAGCGCCGGCCTCGCCCTTAATGCCCTCGGGATTATCGGACTGAGTTGTGCCCCGGACTACCCCGTGGCCCTCGCGTGCGCCGTCGTGGCCGGCCTGGGCGGAGGCTGTTACCATCCACCCGCCACCGCGCTCATCGTCGAGCTTTACCCGGTCAATACCGGCCGCGCCCTGGGCTTGTCCGGCATCGGCGCCAGCGTGGGCTTCTTCCTGAGCCCGCTCTACTGCGGTTGGCGCGCCGCCGCTGCCGGTTGGCGCGCGCCGCTGCTCGAGTTGGGTTTGCTCGGACTCGGCGTGGCGGCAGTCTTCTTTTGGCTGGCCCAGGAAGGACCACGCGCTCAGCCGGCGGCTGCCGAGCGCTCCGGTGCCATCTTCCCCTCCGGCACCGCGTGGCTGCTCTTTCTGGGGGCGGGCCTGCTCTTCAGTTTGCGCGACCTCGCGGGCTGCAGTATGGGCAGCCTGGGCTCGCTCTTCCTCCAACGCGCCCACCGATTGAGCCTCGCCCAGACCGGCCTGAGCCTCAGCGCCATCTTCCTTGCCAGTGCCGTGAGCAACCCGCTCTTCGGCCACTTGAGCGACCGCGGCCGGTCGCGTTGGACGGCCTTCATCCTCGTGGCGGCGGCCGCGGTGATGGTCGCGTTTCCGCACCTGCCCCGTGCTGGGTTGGCGCCGGCCCTGATGGTTTACGGCTTTTTCTTCCTCGCCAGCTATCCCACGACCGAAGCCGCCCTCATGCTGACTGTGCCCGCTGCCGTGCGGGGACGCGTTTTCGGGATGTTCATCACGATGGGCGGCCTGGTGGGGAACCTCGGGCACTGGCTCGCCGGGGCTTATGTCGAGCGGCTCGGCCCAGCCGCAGCCCAGCCTTCCAGCTACGATCTGGCTTACGGTCTATTGGGCGCGCTGGTGCTCGTCGCCCTCGGCGCGTTGCCTTGTCTGCGGGCCTTGCGCCGCCTCGATCTCGCCGCCGCCATCGAGCCGCCCCTCGCCTCCGTCACCACTGCCGCCCAACTCGGGAAGGGAAACGCATGAGACTACCCGACTACTTCCTTGCTGACTTGCCCCCCGAGGCGGCGCTGACGCCCGCCTTGGTCACCGACGCTTGCTTGGCCTTAAAGGCCAACCGCCAACTCTACCTCGCCGAGCGGAGCAGCGCGGAGCTCGTGGGCGTCCTGTCGGCCCTGGCCCAGAATTGGCTCGACCCCACAGACTCCTTTCGTCGCCTGGCCCTCGAGGCCGATCCTGCGGCGACGGGGTTTCCGCCCGAGGTCCTGGCGGCCGGTCTGGATGCCTTCTTCGAGGCCCTTTCGAGCGAAGCCCTCGAGGCGCTCATCCTCCAAGACCTGGGCCAACTCGCCCAACTCGACCGGCTCACCCCCGTCGAGCTGCCCGGCCTGTCGCCGCGGTTGGCCATGGCCCGCGGTCCGGCGCTGTTGGTGCACGTGGCGGCCGGCAACTTGCCCGCACCCGCCCTCTCGAGCCTCGTCTTGGGTCTGCTCGTCCGCTCGGCACAGTTCATGAAGTGTGCCTCGGGCAGTTCGTTGCTCCCACGCCTCTTCGCCCACTCCCTGCACGAAGTCGAGCCCAAGTTGGGCGCTTGCCTCGAGATCGCGGAGTGGCCGGGAGGCACGGCCGCACTCGACGGTGCCCTCCTGGCTCAAGCGGATTGCGTCACTGCCACGGGCGAGGATGCCACGCTCAGCGCCCTTCGCGCCCAATTGCCGGTCGGCGTGCGGTTCCTAAGTTACGGCCACCGCGTCAGTTTCGGCTATGTTGCCCAGGAAAGCCTCAACCCGCATGGACTGCCCAAGACCGTCGCCGCCGCGGCTCAGGATGTTGTGGCTTGGAACCAGCGCGGTTGCCTCTCGCCCCAGGTCTTCTACGTCGAGACCGGCGGGCGCAACTCCCCCGAGCAGTTCGCCCAGGCGCTCGCCACCGAGCTCGAAGCCTGCGAGCGGACCCAGCCACGCGGACCGGTTTCACTCGAGGCGGCCGCCGCTATCGCCACCCGGCGGACCTTCTACGAAGTGCGGGCCGCGCACTCGTGCGACACGTGTCTCTGGTCGAGTCCCGGCTCGACGGCCTGGACGGTCGTTTACGAAAACGAGCCCCGGTTCATGCCCTCCTGCGCCAACCGGTTCATCTACGTCAAAGCCGTGCCCGACCTCGAGCACGCCCTCAAAGGGGCTGAGGCAATCCAAGCCATCGTGACCACGGTAGGCCTGGCCGCCCAGGGCCAGAAGGCCCAGGAACTGGCGTGGCGCTTGGCCCGCTGGGGCGTGCCGCGCATCTGTCCGCTCGGTCGAATGCAAAAGCCGCCCCTGACCTGGCGCCATGACGGGCGCCCCAGCTTGGGCGATCTGGTCACCTGGAGCGATTGGGAACGATGAACGTCGAACTACGCCGAACCTTCCAATTCGAGGCGGCTCACCTCCTGCCCCGCCTGCCCGACACCCACAAGTGCCGCCGCCTCCACGGCCACAGCTTCCAGGTCGAAGTCGTCGTGGCCGGTCCGTGCGATCCCCACCTGGGTTGGCTCATCGACTACGCGGACATCGCTCAAGCCTTCAAACCCCTCTGGGAACAGCTCGACCATCGCTACCTCAATGAGATCCCAGGCCTCGAAAACCCCACCAGCGAAAACCTCGCCGCCTGGATTTGGGCCCGGCTGCAGCCGCACCTGCCATCCCTCGCCGAGATCGTCGTGGCCGAGACCTGCACCGCCCGCTGCGTCTATCGCGGCTAAACCCGCCTCAAAACTCGAGCGGAACGCGCACCACGATCGCGCCCATCACGTCGTTGAGCTGGAAGTCTCGCCGGGGGCTCTTCGGGTGGCGATTGTGGCAGTCCACACAGGAGGTCAAGGTCGCGCGATCGGCATACACGGCCGTAAAGTAGCTTCGACCGCCCAATACCTCCTCCGTGTAGTAAGGTTCCTCCGGCTGTTTCGCCACGCGCTCCAGCCCGGTCTGCTCGACCTCAGTCTGCGGACCGTGGCTCGTGTTGATCGGCCACAGCGAACGCAGAGTGTACGAAAACTCTGCGCCCCGCTGCTGGATGCTCTGGCCCGCCGCCCGGAGCATCTGGGCGTGCACCGGCAGACCGTGCGCCTCGATCCGCCGCTCGGTCGCTGCCGGCCGTCCCTCCTCAGCCTGCAGCCGCTGCACCACCAACTCGGCATATGCCTGCCGGTCGGCCGCAATCACCGCATGAAGCGAATCGGCTAACTTGCGCGGGCTGATCGACGTGAGCTTGTGCGTCTTCTCTTCCGCCCCGCGCCCGACCCAATCGGCCCAGGCAAAGGCTAAGGCTCCGGCGAGGACCGTGACGGTTAAGGTCTTGGCAGTCATGGATGGGGTTCGCGCACCTTGAGGATTTGGTCGACGGCAAGGTTGGCCAGGACTTGAACCGTGCCGCTGGGCCAACGGATTTCCAAGCGGTCCACCACGCGGTGTCGACCCAGGCCAAAATGCACACGGGCATCGCCCTGCATCAAGAAACCCGTAGGGCACAGCGCCTCGGCCCGCAAGGTCAGTTCGCCAGCCGTGAGAGTGACCAACGCGCCGTACCCGTTGCGATTGCTGCGGGTGCCCTCGAGCTGGAGCTTCAGCCAGTGATGTTCGAGAGGCGACCGGTTCCGCAACAGGAACACCCGGTTCGCCAGCGCGGTCACCAGCAAATCGAGCCGGCCGTCGTTGTCGTAGTCCAGCACCGCCGCGCCTCGGCCGTTGACCGGGCGCTGGAAATAAGATCCGCCTTTGGCGGCGGCGTCGGTGAAGTGGGCGCGCCCGTCGTTTTCGAGCAGCAGGCTCAGCGCGCCTTCGAGCTTGAACGCGTCGCCGTTGGCCATAAACAAGTCCGCGTCGCTGTCGTTGTCGAAATCCAAGAAGACCCCGCCCCAGGCGACGTACTTCTGGGTTAACCGGCCTAGCCCGCTCGCCCACATGCGGTCGTCGTAGAGACCTTGGGCCGTTCGCAGGTAGAGCGAGCCGTAACCCAACCGGGTGATGAACAGGTCCGGTAATCCGTCGCCATTGGCATCCGCAACCGTCGCGTTCATCGAGCCAGGCGCTTCGCCGATCGAGTTGAAGGCCACACCGACCTCGAGGCCAATGTCCCGGAAGCCGCCGCGGCCGTCGTTCTGCCAAAGCCCGTTCGGCGTGTCGTCGTTGCTGACATACAGATCCACGTCTCCGTCCCAATCGCAATCGAACGCCGACACCGACATGCCCCGGTGCACCGGGGCGAAGAGGCCCGCCGCCCGCGTGACCTCTTCGAACGTGCCATCGCCTCGGTTGCGATAAAACACATCCGCTTCACCCGGGTAAGCCAGCGGCCCCGGGTAAGCGCCCGGGTTCTGCTCCGATTCCTTCTCGGGCGTGTAGGTCAGGTAGTTGACCACGTACAGATCCAGCCAGCCGTCTCGGTCCGCGTCCACAAATGCCGCCGAAATCCCCGTGCCGGGATGCCCCACACCGGCCCGGTCCGTCACGTCCACGAAAGTCCCGTCGCCCCGGTTCCGATAGAGCAAGTTGCGCCCCACATTCGCCACGTAGAGGTCGGTGTGACCGTCATTGTCGAAGTCGCCTGCGGTTGCCGCGCTAGCAAACCCTGTCCCATCGAGTCCGGCGCGGCGCGTGACGTCCTCGAAGGTGCCATCGCCGCGGTTGCGATAGAGCCGGTTGGGTTGCCGCCGTGTGCCGGGCGCCGCCCGGGTCACACCTTCGAGCGGGCCCCAGTTCAAAAGGTAGATGTCCACCCAACCGTCCTTGTCATAGTCCAACACCGCGCCGCCCGACCCGTTCGATAACAAGATGTTCGCGATGCGTTCGTGGCAGAACTGATGCACAAAGTCCAGGCCCGCCTGGGCGGTCACATCCTCGTACCCATCGCCCGGGGTCGGGGCGATGGGCGGCGTCACCCGCCGCATCGACCCGCGATCCCCCTCCCCCTCGCGACCAGGGCCGCCGGGGGCGGTCGTTCGTTGGTCCTGGGCCAGCAGCAGCCCGACGCCTAGCCAGCTCAGAGTCCAGATGAGCGGCCACGGCCAGGCCTGCCGCCAGGCTCGCGGCGCTAAACAGCGGGGCCTGGCCCGCTGGCCTACTCGGCTGAAAGGTTCGGGTCGAACACCGGCGGTGTGCCTGCACTCCGCGCCGCAGTAGTTCTCGCGAGTTCCGAAGTCGAGCAGGCCGTCTGCCTCAGATATCGGCCTACCCGGCCGCTCGCCTGATTCGCGGCCGATGGTCCATGCGGCGCCCCGGTCTGGATCGCCTGGCTGAGCCTTGAAGGCCTGTTCTGGCAAACTGGGCTGTGTCATCTTGCGTTCGGTCGCGCATGGCCGGGTTCACGGTGCGCTTACCCTTACGTTACGCTCCCGGCGCGCGTTGAGGGTGAGGTTGCCTGAGCCGAGGGGGTGTGCCAACCGGAATCGAAGAACGCCATACTCGTACTCATGAGTCCGTTCTGGAAGGAGCGCGGCCATCTTGGCCGCGGGGTGCAGCGTGCGAGACGCCCGCTCTCCGTTTGGGAAGGAGCGCGGCCATCTTGGCCGCGGGGTGCAGCGGGCGAGACGCCCGCTCTCCGTTTGGGAAGGAGCGCGGCTATCTTGGCCGCGGAGGGCAGCGGGCGAGACGCCCGCTCTCCGTTTGGGACGGAGCGCGGCCATCTTGGCCGCGGTGGGTAGCGTGCGAGACGCCCGCTCTCCGTTTGGGACGGAGCGCGGCCATCTTGGCCGCGGGGTGCAGCGTGCGAGACGCCCGCTCTCCGTTTGGGACGGAGCGCGGCCATCTTGGCCGCGGGGTGCAGCGTGCGAGACGCCCGCTCTCCGTTTGGGAAGGAGCGCGGCCATCTTGGCCGCGGGGTGCAGCGTGCGAGACGCCCGCTCTCCGTTTGGGAAGGAGCGCGGCTATCTTGGCCGCGGAGGGCAGCGTGCGAGACGCCCGCTCTCCGTTTGGGACGGAGCGCGGCTATCTTGGCCGCGGAGGGCAGCGGGCGAGACGCCCGCTCTCCGTTTGGGACGGAGCGCGGCCATCTTGGCCGCGGTGGGTAGCGTGCGAGACGCCCGCTCTCCGTTTGGGAAGGAGCGCGGCTATCTTGGCCGCGGAGGGCAGCGTGCGAGACGCCCGCTCTCCGTTTGGGACGGAGCGCGGCCATCTTGGCCGCGGTGGGTAGCGGGCGGGACGCCCGCTCTCCGTTTGGGAAGGAGCGCGGCCATCTTGGCCGCGGTGGGTAGCGTGCGAGACGCCCGCTCTCCGTTTGGGACGGAGCGCGGCCATCTTGGCCGCGGGGTGCAGCGTGCGAGACGCCCGCTCTCCGTTTGGGAAGGAGCGCGGCCATCTTGGCCGCGGTGGGTAGCGTGCGAGACGCCCGCTCTCCGTTCTGGACGGAGCGCGGCCATCTTGGCCGCGGGGCAGCGTGCGAGCCGCCCGCTCTCCGTTTGGGACGGAGCGCGGCCATCTTGGCCGCGGTGGGTAGCGTGCGAGACGCCCGCTCTCCGTTTGGGACGGAGCGCGGCCGTCTTGGCCGCGGTGGGCAGCGTGCGAGACGCTGGCGTCACCTCACGGTCCGGAGACGTTCGATCATCCGAGCCAGTCGGTCGCGATGGGCGAGCAGCGGGCGAGGATCCGTGGTGAAGTGGGTCAGGTCTTGCGATACCTCGGGCGGCACGCGCAACAGCTCCTGGGCGGCCTGGACCAGGGCCGCTTGGCCTGTCACGCCTTGCACGCGGTTGACCTCTTGGTTCAGAAGCCAGAAATACTCGTAGTCCTCCATGCCATCGCGCAGGTTCTCCCACCGACTCGAGTTGATCGGCGCGTCCAGGCGCGGGGCGGTGGCGGCGTTGGGGTCGCGCCGGGGCGGGTAAAGGAATCGGCCATCGCCGTTGCCCCAGGGCCGGCGTTGGCCCACGGGCGTGTCGTAGCCGGAGACCCAGCTCATGGGATCTTGCCACGGATCTTGCAACGTGGGGGCGGGGTAAGCGCAGGAGCTGGTCCAATAGATCGTCGCCCAGATCAGGATCCCGTGGACGCCGTATTGCCAGGATTGCCAGGGCCAGAGGCGCAGTTCGGTCCCGGGATGATCGATGAACTCGGTCACGTAGGGCGCCTTCGGCCCGGTGCAAATGTACCACCAGACTTCCTCGCCGGCGTCGCGCCGCGCTCGCACCTTCTCCGGCGTCCATTCGGGAGTCAGGCCGCACCAGATCTCGACATGGCCCTGCAATTCCGGCTCGGGTTGCTCCGTCAGCATCCGCCGGACGCCCGGCGCGGCCTCCTTGATGCGCTGCTGACCCGCCACCACGAAGGCGTAGTCCTTCGGGTCGGGTTCGTCGAACCAGTACGTGAAGGCCTGATCGAGCCAGCCGCGGTCGCGCAGGTGGCGTTCGACCTGGCCGAGGTAATCGCGGAAGAGCCGTGCGAACTCGGGTGTGCCTTCCTGGAAACCCTCGAGGCTGCCCAGGTGGCGACTGTGGAAGGTGCCCCCGCCCATGCCGCGCAGCCGGAGTTGGAAGGTGTTGAAGCGGTGTTCATCCAGCCACTTCTCCGCCGCAGGGTCGAACCGAGAGAAATCCACACGCGCAGTCTTGTGGGCGCCTTCGCCATCGAACCGGACCTCGATGGGGGCGTAATCGTAGAAGGAGTAGGGGCTAATCCGATGCTGGGCGAAGTTCTCGAGGTACTTCTCGAACACGGCGACCTGCTCGGTGCGGTTGGTGAGGCGGTGGTAACGGTTGATCGCGCCGCTGCCCAACCCGAGTGCGCTGCGCAGATGCGTGTCGCGCGGCAGCGCGAAGTCGTACACATGCACCTCGAGCGGCACGCTCAACTCGCCCAGCGACGTCCGCAGCGTCAACGTGGCGGTGTAATCGCCGGAACCGACTCCGCGGGGCACATGAAACGTGAGCCAGAGGGGCTGGTTGCGACCGGCTGTCAAGGCCAGCGGCGTCTCGATCGGCGGCAGGGGATCGGGGTACCAACCCCGCAGGCAGGTCGCATCGGTCGGGTGCACGACCTGCACATAGGCCACCTCATCGAGTCGCACCCCGACTGGCGCCATCGCGCCGCCCGGACCGCGGAACGGCGACACATCCGCCGCCAACAGCTTGGCCTCACGCGCGGGACGAAGCACCACTTGCGCCGCTTCGTATTCCCCTTGCGCAGCCGTCACCCGCACCGGCTTCGGGTCAGCCTGGTTGGAGACCGGCAGACCGCGGTGCCGCCCGACTTTCCACCCGCTTTCGCACCACCAAAGGCCCAGGTCGGCGGTGCCCCGCAACATATGGCCATAGCGGCGGTCGTCGAGGAACGAAGCGCGGACTTCCGCCTGGCCGGCGAACCAGGTCTGGTCGCTGCCGTCGGTCAGTGCGAGCCGGACGTTGTGGGTGCCGGGTTCATCCAGGACCACCGGCAGCGTGACGCGGACGGTCGCACCCGGAGGTAGGGTTATGGGAATGGATGGGCTGCTCGCTTCGGGCTGCGTCTCGGTGCTCGCGCGAGCCCGGAGCTCGAGGGTGCGGCCAGCGGCCTGGCGCACGATGCACTCGAAGCCGAACGCACTGTCCGGTCTGGGCGCCGCCACGGCTGCCAAGGCAACGTCCAGCCCCGGCCGGCTTCGCTGGACCTCGACCAGGTGAGTGGCGCCCTCCGCGTCGGGCGGCGTCTGTGCGAGGCCGGCTTCGTACTCGTAGGTATCGACCTGGAACCCAACTCCAGCACCGGCCTGGGCGAGTCGGATCCGCATCTCCGCCGCGGGGAACAACTCGGCGGGCAAATCGAACACACCGGAGCGGTTCGTTTCCCCGAGTTCGCCCACAACCACCCACGACGCCCCGTCCCGGCTGGCGGCGAGCTGCAGCGTGCCGGCCAGGTAGTAATTGATGCCGGCACGCACCCGGGCGTTGGTTTGGTCGAGGTCGCCCACACGATGCCGGTAGACGACTTGGGCGCCCGGCGCGAACAACCAACGGTCCGAGTTGAACCCGGCGCGATTGACCTCCAAGGGACGATGGAAATTGGCGCCAAGCCAGTTGAAGCTGGGCTGAAATCGGTAGCGGCCTTGGCGGATGCTCTCACCCTCGCCCAACTCGAGCTCGGCGGTTCGTGCGTGCGCCGCCAGGACCGGAACCAGGGCGGCGGATCCGAAGTCGACCGCGCCGTTCACGTGCCATTGGCCCAACCGGACGTAGTCGCTCGCCACGTCGTTGGGCATGGCAAAGACAAACCGGCACCATTCCCAGGCGGCGCTGAGACGGAAATCGCGATTGACGCGGCTCGGACCCGAGACGGCGGTGCCGCCGGAGGCGCCCGGCGCACGGCGGGCCCGGAAGCGCAGGCTGTAGAGCCCGCCGGGCTCGAGCGGCAGCGGTTCGGTGCGCCAAGAACTTTGGTCGGCCCCGTTGCCTCGCACCTGCAGCACGCGGTGCGCTGGGTCGTCGGGACGGGTCCATTCGCCCTGCCCATCGGTCAGCCGCCACCCGAGTGGGGCGGTTTCACCCGCGGCAAAGTCGGGATTCGGGAGGAGGTTCTGGGCGCAAAGGTCGAGGGTGACGCCCCACAAGACGAGCAAGATCGTGCGCATGGCCATGGCGTTGTTGAACTGCGCACCAGCAAAACCTCCAAAGCCAAACAATGCAATCTCAGCGTTTGACTCCGTCCTGCGCTGGGATTCTACACGAGGTTGTCCAGCGTGTGCACAGCGCCATTTCGTCTTCGTATTCGCGCGCAGTCAGCGAGGCAAACTCGACACACCGGTCTTCGTTCGCGCACACGAGGCGATGTCCGCACAGGGCCTCGAAACGCACCAGAGGTGAAGCGGCGTTCAGCGGCACGAGGTCCACCTCCTCGACACCGGTGGCCTGTTGCAGCCGAGCCCGGCACTCCGCCAGCGTGTCGAGGTCGGGCTTGGTGTCGAAGAGCACGCCGATGTCCAGGTCGCTGCCAGGCCGCACCTCGCCAGCCTGGGCCGACCCGAACAGCCACGCGCCGACGATGCGCGGATCGCGCAGTTCTTTCCGAATGCTCTCAAGTGGGATCTTCATGTTTGCAGAACCTCAAGACCTCGTCTCGGAACGTGTCGAAGTCAGCCAACCGGTGGTTGACGATGTCCACCAGAATCGCCACGTCAATCCGCTCATACCGATGCACCACGAAGTCGCGGAATTGGACCATCTTCCGGTAGGCCGGGTGGTCCGATAGGACGCGCAATTGGACGCACCGTTCGACCGCGTGGGCGCTGGTTGCTGCCGGCGCTTGCCGATGCAACGCAATGATGCGCTGGCAGACGTCAATGACCGCTTCGACCGCGATTTGGAGGTCGCGCTCGATGGCACGCCGGATCCGCCAATCCTCCTGGAGTTGCGCGGAACTCACCTGGCCCAGGGACCGCAACTCGCCCAACGTCTCCTCAAGGGCCTGCAGTGTTGCCAGTAGGATGCCGTTCTTCATGGCTGTTTACTGTATCATCGGACGCCAGCTCTTGGGAGCGCAATCGCGGGCAGCCTGTTTCACCGCTGCGGACCCACTGAGCGTGGCGTCGGTGGAGGCGTTCGCGACGCCAGTGGCGATCCTGGGATTGCGGGCGCCGCCGGCAGTCGGTCCGATCCTGCGCCCGCCAGGGCGGTGGTTTTCACTGGCCTGAAAGGTAGTAGCGGTAGAAGGCGGTGCCGGCGGAGGTGTCGATCGCCACGGTCTCGGGTTCGCTCGCGGCGGAGGTCCCAACCGCACCCCCAGCAGCGCCAACAACGTCCGTCCATACCGCGTCCAGACCCAGCGCGAGGGTTCGCTGTAACCGCACGCCGGTGGCCGGGTTAGGCAAGACCAGGCGCAACTCGCCCTCCGGAACGGCGCGCGTAGTCAAACGCGCGTCCGGGATGATCACGACTCGGAGCACGCGAACGTCCGCTGGGGTGCCGCTCTCCTCCAGCAGTGCGACGGGGGTCGCCAGCGCGCTCAGGTACGCCTCGGCGGGTTGGGGTGTCCGATGCCTTAGCCGAGCCTCCAGTCGAACGGGCTCGGTAGCGTGGAACGTCGCCCCGCCGATCGCGACCTCGAGAAACACATCGAAGCGGCTGTCGACCCCACCCGCGGCGGCGTAGGGCGGCACGTCCAATCGCCCAGTCACGGTATCGATCAGTTCTTCAAGTTGCCCTTCGGACCGTTGGAACGGAGTCTGTCCCGTGGCATGCAGCCGCACGGTGACGGCCCCCTGTGTCGTGCTTGCGCCGGCCAAGCGTAACTCCGCCAGTTCCGTCGGCACCTGATCGCGCCCATTGCCGTCTCGATCCACCGCACTCCCCGCGGGATCGATCCACACGCGGACGTCCATCGCGCCGCTCAGATAGACCGTCTCCTCTTCGCCACTGGGCAGCTCCCAACGCACCGCCGCCAGCGTATGATCGAAACGATCCACCTCGCTCGCCGCAGGAGTCACCGTGACGTCGAGGCTGCACTGAGCCGTTTGGCCAATCGAGTCGGTGGCGGTGCATTGGACGGTGGTGACGCCGATGGGGAAGGTGCTGCCACTCGTCGGGGTGCAGTTCACCGTGACCGGCGGCACGCCCCCAGTTGCCGTCGTCGAGTACGTCGCTACCGCGCCGTCTACGCTGGTGGCCGGAACCGTCAGCGGGCTCGGGCAAGCCAGCGTCAGCGCGGGTGGGGCGGGTACGGTGACGGTGAAGCTGCACTGAGCGGTCTGGCCGATCGAGTCGGTGGCGGTGCACTGGACGGTGGTGACACCGACGGGGAAGGTGCTGCCACTGGGCGGGGTGTAGTTGACGTTGACGGGCGGCACACCGCCAGTTGCCGTCGTCGAGTACGTCGCTACCGCGCCGTCTAGGCTGGTGGCTGGAACCGTCAGAGGGCTCGGGCAAGCCAGCGTCAGCGCGGGTGGGGTGGGCACGGTGACCGTGAAGCTGCACTGAGCGGTCTGGCCGATCGAGTCGGTGGCGGTGCACTGGACGGTGGTGACGCCGATGGGGAAGGTGCTGCCACTGGGCGGGGTGTAGTTCACCGTGAGCGGTGGCACACCGCCAGTGGCCGTCGTCGAGTACGTCACTACCGCGCCGTCTAGGCTGGTGGCTGGAACCGTCAGAGGGCTCGGGCAAGCCAGCGTCAGCGCGGGTGGGGTGGGCACGGTGACCGTGAAGCTGCACTGAGCGGTCTGACCGATCGAGTCGGTAGCGGTGCACTGGACGGTGGTGACGCCGATGGGGAAGGTGCTGCCACTGGGCGGGGTGCAGTTCACCGTGAGCGGTGGCACACCGCCACTCGCGGTCGCTAAGTAAGTCACTGGAGCGCCGTTCAGGTTCGCGGCTGGCACGATAGGGTCGACCGGGCACGACAACGTCAGCGCCGGCGGTGTCACCGGGTCGAAATCGAGGCGGAAGGCTGCGTCGAGCGGCGGGCGGACTTGGGGGATGAGGATCAACTGGGTGCCGACACCCGGCCAGGGCGACGTCGAGCGGTCGTACAAGGTCCCGGTGTCGAAGATCACGCGGTCCCAGACCAAGAGCGTCCAGGCTCCCTCCGCGATCTGGCCGGTGTAGTCGAGGTTATCGATCGGCCAGAGCCCCGGCTTGAAGGTGCCGAGGTAGGGGGCCGCGCCCGTGACGAAGTCGGCGCCGCGGTCGTCGAACAGCGTTCCTTGAAAGGCGGTGTTCTTGCCTAAGGCACCGCCCTCGACCAGCGCGATCGCTTTCGCCTCCGCCGGGTCCAGCAGGTAAACCGCCAGGTCCGACAGATCTTGGTGGGCGAGTGCCAGGCGGACTTGGACACGCCAACAAGGCGGGATGCGACCTCCCAGCAACTCGCCGGCGGGGATACCCGCCACCGGGAAGGTGTAATAGTTAAAGCCCAGATCCAGCAGCGGACCTGCCCCCTGAACGTCAAACACCAAGGGCGTGCCTTCGACACCGCACTCGACCACACCGGGCGGGTACCGCAACCCATCCCAAACCAGCGGTGAAGTCTCCGCAGCCGTGAATACCGCTCCGCCGAGCGTTTGTCCGGGCCATTGCCGCGTGCGCAGCCCGAATTCACCCGCCGCCGTCTCGACGCCGACCTCGAGCCAGTAGACCGCCGGACGCGACGCCGAGCTGAACTGCACAAAACCGTCCTCCGGCGGTATGGTCAGAGTCAGACGCCAGATCTCACGCGCATTGACCGCGACCTGCGCGTTCGAGGCCGGGTCCCACCACCACCCGCCAGGGCTGGGCAGAGTGACGTCGAGCGCTTCGCTGAACTCGCCAGGCCCGAACGACCTCTCCCATAACCGCGCGCCCGGTTGGCTGGGTGTTCCCTCCTCCGAGCCGTAAATCCGGAGGTGGATCGCGCTCAAGGAGCCGCGTACGCCCGATCGCCAAGCCCCCCAAAGCTGCACCTGACGCAGGCGGCCCGAACCGGCGCACTGGAAGTCGTCCCCCAACCTGCGCAGCCCACCATCGCCCCGATCGACGCGGATCTCGACGCCGGTGGGGCCGAGGTCCGGCGCCTGCACCCACGCCGGCGGTTCATCGGCGAGCGCAGGCCAGCCCAGCCAACGGTCAGGCCCGATCGCACCGCCGACGAGCAAGACCAGCAACACCCAACCTGCACCGGCGCGCCAAGTCGGCCTAAACAGCGTGGGAGATAATCGCACTCGCATCCCTGGGACTTCTACCGGTTCGCCGGACCTGCGGCAAGCTCCGCGCACTTCGAGTTCCACACATCCCAAGCCGTTGCGGACGGAGCGCGGCCATCTTGGCCGCGGTGGGTAGCGGGCGAGACGCCCGCTCTCCGTTTGGGACGGAGCGCGGCCATCTTGGCCGCGGTGGGTAGCGTGCGAGACGCCCGCTCTCCGTTCTGGACGGAGCGCGGCCATCTTGGCCGCGGGGTGCAGCGTGCGAGCCGCCCGCTCTCCGTTTGGGACGGAGCGCGGCCATCTTGGCCGCGGGGTGCAGCGTGCGAGCCGCCCGCTCTCCGTTTGGGAAGGAGCGCGGCCGTCTTGGCCGCGGTGGGTAGCGGGCGAGACGCCCGCTCTCCGTTTGGGACGGAGCGCGGCCATCTTGGCCGCGGTGGGTA